>JACXTT010000833.1_pt1 | contig 52442 bp, 48 predicted proteins | sample 9270951 | NCBI WGS metagenome assembly JACXTT01 (sample SAMN15532306, study PRJNA645909) | rock metagenome | isolation source: weathered quartz diorite | place: Puerto Rico | collected 2017-06-21
ACGATGGCAAGGCCGACGTGGCTCTGGTGGAAATCGGCGGTACCGTGGGCGACATCGAGTCGCTGCCGTTCCTGGAAGCCGCCCGCCAGATGAGCCTGCGCATGGGCCGCAACCACTGCGCCTTCGTGCACCTGACGCTGGTGCCGTTCATCGCCAGCGCCGGCGAACTGAAGACCAAGCCGACCCAGCACTCGGTGCAGAAGCTGCGTGAAATCGGCATCTCGCCGACCGCGCTGCTGTGCCGCGCCGACCGCCCGATTCCGGACGACGAGCGCGCCAAGATTTCGCTGTTCGCCAACATTCCGCAGGAAGCCGTGATTTCGGTGTGGGACGCGGACACCATCTACAAGATCCCGCAGATGCTCAACGAGCAGGGCCTCGATCGCCTGATCTGCGAGGAACTGCGCCTGGATCCGAAGCCGGCGAACCTGTCCATGTGGCAGAAGCTGGTGCACGCGCAGGAAAATCCCGAGCACGAGATCACCATCGGCATGGTCGGCAAGTACGTCGACCTGACCGAATCGTACAAGTCGCTGATCGAGGCGCTGCGCCACGCCGGCATGCACACCGCCACGCGCGTGAACATCGAGTACATCGATTCCGAGGAACTGGAATCGGGCCATCTCGAAGTGCTCAAGCCGCTGGACGCCATCCTGGTGCCGGGCGGCTTCGGCAAGCGCGGCACCGAAGGCAAGATCCGCGCGATCCAGTACGCGCGCGAGAACAAGGTGCCGTACCTGGGCATTTGCCTGGGCATGCAACTGGCCGTGATCGAGTTCGCCCGCCACGTGGCAGGCATGGCCGACGCCAACTCGACCGAATTCAACCTCGATACCGAACACCCGGTGGTGGCTCTCATCACCGAATGGGTGGACCGCGAAGGCCAGGTCGAGCAGCGTTCGGCCGATTCCGACCTTGGCGGCACCATGCGCCTGGGCGCCCAGCGCGTGCCCGTGAAGGCCGACACCAAGGCTGGCCAGATCTACGGCCCCGAGGTCAACGAGCGCCACCGTCACCGCTACGAGGTCAACAATCACTACGTGCCGCAGCTGGAAGCGGCCGGCATGGTGATCTCCGCCCGTACCCCGACCGAGAACCTGCCGGAAATGATGGAACTGCCGGCCAGCCTGCACCCCTGGTTCGTCGGCGTGCAGTTCCACCCGGAATTCACGTCCACGCCGCGTGACGGCCATCCGCTGTTCAAGGCCTACGTGGAAGCCGCTCTGGCGAGCCAGCAGACTCGCGCCTAAGCGCCCGAGCAGGAGACTGTCATGAAACTCTGCGGATTCGATGTCGGCCTCGACAAGCCGTTCTTCCTGATTGCCGGTCCGTGCGTGATCGAGTCGGAGCAGATGGCGCTCGACACCGCCGGCGAGCTCAAGGCCATCACCGGCGAACTGGGCATCCCGTTCATCTACAAGTCGTCGTTCGACAAGGCCAACCGCTCGTCGGGCAAGTCGTTCCGTGGCCTCGGCATGGAAAAGGGTCTGGAGATCCTGGCGACGGTCAAGCGCGAAATCGGCGTGCCGGTGCTGACCGACATCCATGAGGTCGACGAAATCAAGCCGGTCGCGGCCGTGGTCGACGTCCTGCAGACGCCGGCCTTCCTGTGCCGGCAGACCGACTTCATCCGCGCGTGCGCGCAGAGTGGCAAGCCCGTCAACATCAAGAAGGGCCAGTTCCTCGCGCCGCATGACATGAAGAACGTGATCGACAAGGCCCGCGACGCGGCCCGCGAAGCCGGCTTGCCCGACGATGTCTTCATGGCGTGCGAACGTGGCGTTTCGTTCGGCTACAACAACCTGGTGTCCGACATGCGCTCGCTCGCGATCATGCGCGAGACCGGCGCGCCGGTCGTCTTCGACGCGACCCACTCGGTGCAGTTGCCGGGCGGGCAGGGCACCAGCTCCGGCGGCCAGCGCGAGTTCGTGCCCGTGCTGTCGCGTGCCGCGGTGGCCACCGGCGTGGCGGGCCTGTTCATGGAGACGCACCCGGACCCGAGCAAGGCCATGTCCGATGGCCCGAATGCGGTGCCGCTGTCGCGCATGAAGGAACTGCTCGCCGTGCTGAAGGATCTGGACACGCTGGTCAAGCGCGCCGGATTCCTGGAAGACAACTTCGGCTGGCCGGCCTGCGCCTGAGCGGGCCGCGGTCCGCGCCGCCGGCGGGCAAGCCTGCCGGTGGTGACGCACCATATCGAAAGACAATACAAAAACTTCGGAGATACACCATGGCCGCTGGCTATATCATCGCCCACGTCGACGTCACGGATCCCCAGCAGTACGAGGAATACAAGGTGCTCTCGAGCAAGGCGATGCAGGTCCATGGTGCCGAGCCGATGGTGCGCGGCGGCAAGACCGAGCCGCTGGAAGGCCAATGGGCGCCGACCCGCGTCGTCGTCCTGAAGTTCCCGAGCTACGAAGCCGCCAAGTCGTTCCACGACAGCGAGGAATACCGTGCCGCCCGCAAGTCGCGCGAGCATGCCGCCCGCATGAACATGATCGTGGTTGAGGGCATCTGAGGCGTTTGCCGCGCAGTCACGCAGTCAACCGAAGCAAGATCGCAGCAAGAATCAACTGTCAGAGAGGAATCATGAGTGCAATCGTAGATATCATCGGTCGCGAGGTCCTGGACTCGCGCGGCAATCCCACCGTCGAGTGCGACGTGCTGCTGGAGTCGGGTGTGATGGGCCGTGCGGCGGTGCCGTCGGGCGCGTCCACCGGTTCGCGCGAAGCCATCGAGCTGCGCGACGGCGACAAGGCGCGCTACCTGGGCAAGGGCGTGCTGAAGGCCGTTGAGCACATCAACACCGAGATCTCTGAAGCCATCATGGGCCTGGACGCCTCCGAGCAGGCCTTCCTGGACCGCACCCTGATCGACCTCGACGGCACCGAGAACAAGGGCCGGCTGGGCGCCAACGCCATGCTGGCCGTCTCGATGGCCGTGGCCAAGGCCGCCGCCGAGGAAGCCGGCCTGCCGCTGTACCGCTATTTCGGCGGCTCGGGCGCGATGCAACTGCCGGTGCCGATGATGAACATCGTCAACGGTGGCGCGCACGCCAACAACAGCCTGGACATCCAGGAATTCATGATCATGCCGGTGTCGCAGACAAGCTTCCGTGAAGCCCTGCGCTGCGGCGCCGAGGTGTTCCACGCACTCAAGAAGATCCTGGCCGACAAGGGCATGTCCACGGCCGTGGGTGACGAGGGCGGCTTTGCCCCGAACTTCGCCTCGAACGAGGAATGCCTGAACACGATCGTGCAGGCCGTCGAGAAGGCCGGCTACAAGGTCGGCGAGGACGTGCTGCTGGCGCTGGACTGTGCCGCGAGCGAGTTCTTCCGTGAAGGCGAAGACCTGTACCACCTGGAAGGCGAAGGCCTGAAGCTCACGTCGACGCAGTTTGCCGACTACCTGGCCAACCTGTGCGACAAGTTCCCGATCGTCTCGATCGAGGACGGCATGGCCGAGGGCGACTGGGAAGGCTGGAAGACGCTGACCGAGAAGCTGGGCGAGCGCGTGCAGCTGGTTGGCGACGACCTGTTCGTCACCAACACCAAGATCCTGAAGGAAGGCATCGAGAAGGGCATCGGCAACTCGATCCTGATCAAGATCAACCAGATCGGCACGCTGACCGAGACCTTCGCCGCCATCGAGATGGCCAAGCGCGCCGGCTACACCGCCGTGATCTCGCACCGCTCGGGCGAAACCGAGGACAGCACGATCGCCGATATCGCCGTGGGCACCAACGCCGGCCAGATCAAGACCGGCTCGCTGTCGCGTTCGGATCGCATCTCCAAGTACAACCAGCTGCTGCGCATCGAGGAAGATCTGGGCGATATCGCCAGCTACCCGGGCAAGTCGGCGTTCTACAACCTGCGTTAAGCGCGGGGCCGGTCGTCCCCGCGAAGGGGACGGTCGATTGACGTGGCGACGGCCGGACCTCCATCCGGCCGTCGCCGTTTTTGTATCCAAATCTGCGCGGAATTGCCTTCCTGATCGAGTTCGCGGATCATTGTGCGGAAATTCGTTCCGCCACCTCTACATGCGCCTGATCTCGCTGCTGTTGTTCGTGCTGCTGCTTGCGATCCAGTATCCGCTCTGGCTCGGCAAGGGCGGCTGGCTGCGCGTGTGGGACCTCAACCGGCAGGTGCAGGAGCAGACCACGCGCAACCAGACGCTCAAGCTGCGCAACGCCAAACTGGAAGGGGAAGTGAAGGACCTCCAGGACGGCACGGGTGCCATCGAGGAGCGGGCCCGCTACGAGTTGGGCATGGTCAAGGACGGCGAGGTCTTCGTGCAGTTCGTCGCGCCGGCGCCGAAGGTCAGCGCCACGCCGCCGCTGCCGCCACCCGCAAATTCGACGGCCGCCACGGGTCGTCATTGACGTCCGCGCAGGGGCCGAGCCCGGCCCGTTCGTTCTGCGCTTATCCCCCTTACCACCCGTACGGATAGCGGCCCCAGCCCCAGCCCCAGCCGGGCGAGCTGAAGCCGACGCCGCCGCCCCAGTGGCCGCCACCCCAGCCACCGTAGTAAAGATTCCAGCTTGTGTTCGGATACGCGTAGGCCGCGGCAGCAGCCATGGCCTCGGCCTGCTGCCGCCTGGCGATGGCCGCTTCCTGTTCGCGCAGTATCTGCTGATCGAGGGCGTCGAGTTTCTGCCGCTCTTCGGGCGTCAGCGGTGCGGGCGGGATGGCGTTGGGCGCGAGGCGGGCCGTGGGCGGGCTGCCGTTGGCGTCGCGCGGCAGCTCGGCGCACCCTGCCGCCAGCAGCGCGGCGCCGGCGAGCAGGGCGCCACCGCGCAGGCCAAACCTGCGGCGGTCAGGTTGGCGGGCGATGGCGAATGGCAGGGTGGTCATGATCGTTCCAGTTTCCCGAAGATAGCGTCAGCGTAGACGCATTCTCCCAGCCGGTTGGTTCGCTGGCCAGCGCGCCGGGCACGCGGCATACTTGCCCGGGATCCGGCCACCCGGCCGGTCAGTGCTGCTGGTGCGCGCCGGCCCCGGCGCCGGTGGCGACGTGGGCGGTGGTGAACAGTTGCGCGCAGTCGACCGGATCGAACTCGTAGCGCTGGCCACAGAAGTCGCAATGGATTTCCACGTTGCCGCGCTCTTCGAGAATGCTCCCAATCTCGTCCTGCCCCAGCGACTGCAACATGCCCGCCACCTTGGGGCGCGAGCACGAGCAGTGGAAATGCGGCGTCAGCGGCTCGAACACGCGCAGGCCGCTGTCCTGCAGGTCTTCCCAGAACAGGCGGTGCAGCAGCGTGTCCGGCGTCTCGGCCAGCAGTTCCTCGGTCTTCAGCGTGTTGCCAAGTTGGCAGGCGCGGTCCCAGGTGTCCAGATCCTGCGCACGGCCGTGGCCGACGAGCGGCGCGCCGGTCTCGCCAACCTGCGCGGGCGCGTGGCCCGTGCCTTCGATCGTGCCGCCGTAGGACGGCAGCTTCTGCAGCAGCATGCCGGCGGCCACGCGGTCGTCCGCCGCCAGCCACAGCCGCGTGTCGAGCTGTTCCGACGCTTGCATGTAGTGCTCCAGCACGGCGCAGATCGAACCCAGCGGACCATGCTCGTCGGCCAGCGGCACGATGCCCTGGTAGGGCTGCTGGCCCGGCAGCTTGTCCTTCGGGTCGAGGGTGATCGCAAAGCGGCCGTGGCCGTGCGCATTGACCATCTGCGTCAGCGTGGCGTCCTCGGCCACCGTCTCGCCCTCGGCCAGCTTGGCCGTCGCGCGCATCGTCATGTCCGACAGGCATTCCACCACCAGCATGCGCACCGGCCCGTCGCCATGCAACTGCATCACGAGCGCGCCGTTGAACTTGAGGTTGGCCGACAGCAGCGCGGCGGCCGCCATCATCTCGCCCAGCATGCGCCGCACGGGCGCGGGATAGGCGTGGCGGCGCAGGACTTCCTGCCAGGTGGTTTCCATGCGAACCAGCTCGCCGCGCACCGGCGCGGCGTCGAACAGGAACTTCTGCAGGGTATCGGGGGTGAGGGTATCGGTCACGTTTGTCTGTCGGTCAATCGGTTGGCGCGCGGCGGCCGGGTGGTCAGTCGATGCGCTTGAGCTGTGTCTTGTACAAAGCCTGGCGCGAGGCGTAGGTTTCCGCGTTGCGGTACAGGTTGGCCACGTCCGCGTCGGTCAGTTCGCGCACCACCTTGGCGGGCGCGCCCAGGATCAGCGAGCGATCGGGGAACACCTTGCCCTCGGTCACGATGGCGCCGGCACCGACCAGGCACTCCTTGCCGATCACGGCGCGGTTCAGCACCACGGCCTGGATGCCGATCAGCGAGCCGTCGCCGACCGTGCAGCCGTGCAGCATGGCCTGGTGACCGATCGTCACCTTGTCGCCGATGGTCAGCGGGCAGCCCGGGTCGGTGTGCAGCACGGCGCCTTCCTGCACATTGCTGTCGACGCCCACCACGATCGGCTCGTTGTCGCCCCGGATCACCGAGCCAGCCCACGCGCTGGCGCGCGATTTGAGCGTGACGTTGCCGATCACGGTGGCTTCCGCCGCCACATAGGCATTGTCATCGATGGAAGGGGCGATATCGCCAAGCTGGTAAAGCGCCATGGAGTCTCCTGCACAAGGCATTGTCGGTATGTGGGGGTTGCCGCGCGGCTTTAAAGGGCCGGGAAAGCGCCGGATCTGGCCCGCACTCGGCGCGGCTACGCGTCGGGGCGGGTGCGGCCTGGCCCTACAATGGCGGCAGCCAGGATTTTACGCTCATGTCAGTTAACGTACCCGCCACGGAATTGCCTTATTCATCACTTTCTCTGCGCCGACAGGCGCAGACCGTGCTGTGCACGACCGATGCCAGGGAAAAAGCCGCGCAGGCGCGTGCCCTGTTCCGCGCGGCACAGGCCGCCGACGACACCCGGATCGGTACGGAAGAGGCGCTGTGTGCCGATCTGGCGCTGCCCTTGCCAGGGCGACCGGCCAGGCCCGAACTGGTGCCGCCGCAGCAGGTCGAGCGGCGCCGCTCGCTGCGCACGGACGCGGGTCGCGCGGCGATGATCCACGCGCTTTGCCATATCGAGTTCAATGCGATCAACCTCGCGCTCGATGCGGTCTGGCGGTTTGCGCAGATGCCGGCGGGCTTCTACCGCGACTGGCTGCGCGTGGCCGACGAGGAGGCGCTGCACTTCGGCCTGCTGGCCGATCACCTGGAGACGCTGGGCTACTCCTATGGCGATTTCCCGGCCCACAACAGCTTGTGGGAGATGGCCGACAAGACCGCCGGCGACGTGCTCGCCCGCATGGCGCTGGTGCCGCGCACGCTCGAGGCGCGCGGGCTGGATGCCTCGCCGCCCGTGCGCGCGAAGCTGGCGGGGGCAGGAGATCATGCCGCCGCCGCGATCATCGACATCATCCTGCGCGACGAAGTCGGGCACGTGGCGATCGGTAACCACTGGTATCGGTGGCTGTGCGCGCAACGCGGCCTGGAGCCGGTGGCGACCTATGCGCAACTGGCGGCGCAGTACAACGCGCCCCGGCTGCGCGGGCCGTTCAACCTGGAGGCGCGCCGCGCGGCGGGATTCGAGGACGACGAGCTGGCCTGGCTCGAAGCCTCGGCGGGGCTGTAGCGCGAGAGGGGCGGGACTGTGGGGCCAGCCCGCTACGGCCGTTCCGCTGCCTTCTCGGCTTCCATCACCCGCAACACTCGCCGCTGGATCTTGCCGGTCGTCGTCATCGGCAACTGGTCGATGAACTCGATCAGCTTCGGATACTCGTAAGGCGCCAGTTGCCCGCGCACGTGCTGCTGCAGCTCGGCCACGAGCCGCGCGTCGCCATCGTCCGAGCGCAACACCGCCGGCGTCAGCACGATGAACGCCTTGACCACCGCCCCCCGCTCGAGATCCGGCGACGGCACCACCGCGCAGTTGGAGACGGCCGGATGCTTGAGCAGGCAGTTCTCGATTTCGCTCGGCCCGATCCGGTAGCCCGAAGACTTGAACATATCGTCGGCGCGGCCCTGATACCAGAGATAGCCATCGTCGTCGATGCGCGCGAGATCGCCGGTGCGGCACCAGCGCAGGCCGTCGCGCTCCACGTATTTGGCCGCGGTCGCGGCATCGTTTTTCCAGTAGCCCAGGAAGAAGACCGGGTCCGGATGGCCGTGGATGTCGGTCGCGCAGACGGCGATCTCGCCGTCCGTGCCCGGCGGGCAAGGCGCGCCGTCTTCGTCGATGACCGCCACGCGGTGGCCGGGGTACGGCCGGCCCATCGAGCCGGGGCGCGCCGGCCAGCCCAGTTGGGTGTCGTCATACTGCGCGGTGCAGTTGCCGACGATGTAGTTGATCTCGGTCTGCCCGAACATCTCGTTGACGATCACGCCCAGCGCCTCGCCGCACCAGTTGAACACGGTCTCGCCGACCGCCTCGCCGGCGCTCATCAGCGCGCGCAGGCGCAGGTCGTAGCGTTCGGCTGGCGCGGGGCACGCCTTCATCATCTGCTTGAGCGCGGTCGGGAACAGGAACGTGTTGGTGACGCGATAGCGTTCCAGCAACTCGAAGGCGCGCTCGGCCGAGAAGCGGCCCTGGTAGCCGACGATCGGCTTGCCGAAGTACAGCGCGGGCATCAGCGCATCCCACAGGCCGCCGGTCCAGGCCCAGTCGGCCGGGCTCCAGAACACGTCGTCGTCCTGCGGATACCAGTTCTGCGAGCAGACAAAGCCGGTCAGGTTGCCGATCAGCGCCCGGTGCGGGATCAGCGCGCCTTTGGGCGGGCCGGTGGTGCCGCTGGTGTAGATCAGCACCGCGGCTTCATCGGCCTTGGTTTCCACCGCCGTGAATGTCGGTGCCTGCGCGGCGAGCAGGGTGGCCCAGTCGTGGTCGCCGCGGCCCGCGGCGTTGCCGGCGCCGATGATCGTCGCCAACGTCGGGCATTCGGCGCGCGCGGCGAGCAGGTTGTCGATCGACGTCTCGTCCGCGATGGCAATGGTCGCTTCGCTGTGCGCGATCCGGTAGGCCAGCGCCTCGGGGCCGAACAGCATCGACAGCGGCATGGCGATCGCGCCCAACTGGTACACCGCCATCTGCGCAATGACCGTCTCGATGCGCTGCGGCATCACGATGGCCACGCGGTCGCCGCGCGCCACGCCCAGCATGCGCAGCGCCGACGACAGCCGGTTAGCCTCGGCCTGGATCTGCGCATAGGCGTAGGCGGCGCGCTGTCCGTCCTCGTGCTCGGTATAGACCGCGATACGGTTCGCCGTGGCGGCGTCGCGCGCCCAGCGGCCGCAGCAAGCCTCGGCTAAGTTGAAGTGCTCGGGAATTTCCCAGTGGAAGGATTCGTACAGCGCGCGGTAGTCGTCGCGCCGGCTTGCCGGCGGCGTGGCGTGGGCCATGCATGGTCTCCAGGTGTTGCCGTTCGCTGGCCGCTATAATGGGTCGCAAGCGAACGATCGTTCTATTTTTTATCGGGCTTTTCGCGCGGCGGACCGTCCGGAAGGCTCCCGACACAAGACAATAAGGGTTCAGGGGGAGACAGCATGACCATCAGGGAAACCTCGCGTTCGGAATTTATCACGTTGCGCGGCTTGCGCTACCACGTGCGCCACTGGGGGCGGACTGGCGCGCCGAAGCTGTTCCTGCTGCACGGCTGGATGGATGTGGCGGCGTCGTTCCAGTTCCTCGTTGACGCGCTGGAGCGCGACTGGCATGTGATCGCGCCCGACTGGCGCGGCTTTGGCGAAACCGACTGGCCGACCCGCTATCCGGGCAGCGGCTCCTATTGGTTTCCCGACTACGTGGCCGATCTGGAAGCGCTGCTCGACCACTACCAGCCCGACGGACAGGTGGATCTGGTGGGCCACAGCATGGGCGCGAACATCGCGTGCCTGTATGCGGGCATCCGCCCGCAACGCGTGCGCTGCGTGGTGGATCTGGAGGGCTTCGGCATGACGCTGACGCGGCCCGCGCAGGCGCCCGGTCGCTACGCGCGCTGGCTGGATGAGCTGCGCGCGGGGCCGGAGTTGCGCACCTACGACAGCGTCGAGGCCGTCGCGGCGCGCCTGCAGAAGACCAACCCGCGCCTGCCGGACGACCGCGCGGCCTTCCTGGCCGCCCACTGGGCGCGCCGCAACGACGCCGGGCGTTGGGAGATCCTCGGCGACGCCGCGCACAAGCTGGTCAACCCCATGCTCTACCGGCTCGACGAGATCATGGCGATCTGGGCGCAGGTCAGCGCGCCGGTGCTCCATGTGGAGGCGCGCGACTCCGAGACGCTGCGCCATATCGCGCACAAGCAGAGCATCGAGGACTTCAAGCAGCGCTTCTCGGCGTTCCCCGACTTCCGCGAGGCCATCGTCGACGACGCCGGCCACATGCTGCATCACGACCAGCCGCAAGTGGTGGCCAGGCTGATCGAGGCGTTCGTGGCGCAGCCCTGAATGTGCTCGCCGCGCATGCCACGCTCACGCGTGCTTACGCGTGAGTGAGCTTCTCCTTGAGCGTCGCGTTGTTGCTGGTGTGCACGTGCACCAGCGCCTTTTCGGGGAAGGCGTAGTGATAGGCGCGGCGCAGTGCCAGCGCGGCTTCGTGAAAGCCTGACAGGATCAGCTTCTGCTTGTTCGGGTAGTAGGCGATGTCGCCGGCGGCGAAGATGCCGCGGCGCGAGCTTTCATAGGTGGTGGTGTCCACCAGGATGCGCCCCGCGCGCATGTCCATGTCCCACTGGGCGATCGGGCCGGGCTCGGAGACCAGGCCGTAGAGCGCGACCAGTTCGTCGGTCGGCAGCGTCAGTGTTTCCTCGCGCGTGCGGATCTCGACGGCGGACAGCGCGCCGTCCGCGCCGTCGGTCTTGAGCGCACTGAGCATCCCGACCACAAAGTCCATTTCGCCGGCAGCGACCGCCTCGCGCATCTCGGCGACAGTGCCGTCCGCCGCGCGGAAGCCCTCGCGCCGGTGCAGCAGTGTCACGCGCGCGGCCACCTTGCGCAGCGCCAGCGCCCAGTCGAGTGCCGAATCGCCGCCGCCCGCCACCACCACGCGCTTGCCGGCGAAGCTGGAAACGTCGCGCACGGCGTAGTGCACATGCCGGTCTTCCAGCGCGGCGGCCTCCGGTAGCCCGACACGCTGCGGCGCGAACGCTCCGGCGCCGGTGCAGACCAGTACCGCCGCCACGTCGTAGCGCCTGCCGCCGTCGGTCGTGACGAGCAGCCTCGGATGGCCGTCGTGGCCGTCTTCCGCCTGCGCCGACACGGTTTCCGTCACGCTCTGCGCGCGCTCGCCGAAGTGCATCGGGAACGCGAACGGCGCGCACTGATCGAGCAACCGGTCGACGAGTTCCTGCGCCAGGCACCCCGGCACGGCCGGGATGTCGTAGATCGGCTTTTCGGGATAGAGCTCGGTGCATTGGCCGCCCGCGCGGTCGAGCACGTCGATCAGTTCGCACTGCAGCCCGAGCACGCCGGCCTGGAAGGCGGCGAACAGTCCGACGGGGCCTGCGCCGACGATCAGCACGTCGGTGCGCGTGGTGCCGTTGAGGTCGGTGGCGGCGCTGTCGGCCGCGCTGTCGGCCGAATTGGGAGCGGAGGTAGCGGAAGCGGAGGACATGAGCGTGAGGGACGGCCGGTGCGCCGTCCGTGGAGTCTGGTCGGTCAGGCCCCACTATACCTCCCGCTTGCACCGGAAACGCCGACGCCAGCGTCGCCAAAAGGGCTATCCGGCACGCCACGCGGCAGGGTGGGGCGGAGTAGAATAGCCGCATGAAAGACCCCTACGCTATTAACGCCGATCTGCACTGCCACTCCACGGTGTCCGACGGCACGCTGTTGCCGCACGACGTGGCCGCGCGCGCCCACGCCGGCGGCGTGACGGTCTGGTCGTTGACCGATCACGATGAGGTCGGCGGCCAGGCGCAGGCGCGCGCGGCGGCCGAGTCGCTCGGCATGCGTTATGTCCCCGGCGTGGAAATCTCCGTCACCTGGGCCGGGCAGACCGTGCACATCGTCGGCCTGCAGATCGATCCGTTCTGCCCCGAACTGATCGACGGCCTGGCCGAAACGCGCAACGGCCGCGCGCGCCGTGCGCGCGACATGGGCGACGCGCTGGCGGCGGTCGGCATCGCGGGCGCCTACGAGGGCGCGCTGCGCTATGTGGGCAATCCCGACATGATCTCGCGTACGCACTTCGCGCGCTGGCTTGTCGAGGAAGGCCGCTGTGCCACCATCGGCGATGTGTTCTCCAAATACCTGTCCGAGGGCCGTCCCGGCTACGTCGGCCACCGTTGGGCAAAACTTGCCGACGCCGTTGGCTGGATCCGCGCCGCGGGCGGCATCGCGGTCATTGCGCATCCGGGCCGCTACGCCTACACCGATACCCAGCACGACGCGCTGTTCGACGAATTCACGCAGTTGGGCGGCGGGGCGGTCGAGGTGGTGACCGGCAGCCACACGCCCGACCAGTACCACCGCTACGCGACCGTGGCGCGCCACTATGGCCTGCTGGCCTCGCGCGGGTCGGACTTCCACGGCCCCGGCGAGGGCAGGGTGGAACTTGGCGCGCTGCCGCCGTTGCCGTCGACGGTGACGCCGGTGTGGCGCGACTGGTAAGCTCGCCGGCATCTACCTGAACGTGCTCCCCGCATGTCCCAATACTTCGAGATTCACCCGCTCAATCCCCAGGCGCGGCTTGTCAAACAGGCCGCGCAGATCCTGCGGCAGGGCGGCCTGGTCGCACTGCCTACCGATTCCAGCTACGCGCTGGCCTGCCAGCTCGACGACAAGGCCGCGGTCGAGCGCCTGAGGCGGCTGCGCGGCATCGACGACAAGCACCACCTGACGCTGATGTGCAGCGACCTGTCCGAGCTCGGCAACTTCGCGCGCGTCGACAACCGGCAGTACCGCTGGATCAAGGGCGCCACGCCGGGGCCGTATGTGTTCATCCTGGAGGCGACCAAGGAAGTGCCGCGCCGGCTGTCCCACCCGGCTCGCAAGACCATCGGCGTGCGCGTGCCCGACCACGCGATCCCGCTGGCGATGCTGGCCGAAACCGCCGAGCCGATGCTGACGGCGACGCTGCAGTTGCCGGGCGACGAGGCGCCGATGAACGATCCGGCACAGATTCGGGCGCGCTTGGAGAAGTTGCTCGATCTGGTGATCGACGGTGGGGCCGCGCCGGCGCAGCCGACCACGGTGATCGACCTGACCGGCGGCGAGCCGGAACTGGTGCGGGCGGGTCGCGGCGACGTGGCGCGCTTCGGGCTTTGAACACGCCAGGGTTCCAGGCCGGCCCGCGCCGTGTGTGTTGCGGCACGCAGGCGGCGTCTCCTTCGCGTCTTCCCTGAGTTGCCGGCGCCGCGCGCCCGGTACAATGACAATCATGGATTCCTCCCTCATTCAGACCGTTGCGGTCTACGCCCTGCCGGTGCTGTTCGCCATCACGCTGCACGAAGCGGCGCATGGCTACGTGGCCAAGTTCTTCGGCGACAACACCGCCTATGCGCTCGGGCGCGTGAGCCTCAACCCGATTCGCCACATCGACCCGATCGGCACCATCGCCGTGCCGCTGCTGCTGTACTTCCTGACCGGCGGCAAGTTCGTGTTCGGCTACGCCAAGCCGGTGCCGGTGGTTTTCAGCCGGCTGCGCAATCCGCGCTGGCATGGCATGTGGGTGGCGCTGGCCGGTCCCGGCTCCAATATCGTGCAGGCTTTCGTCTGGGCGCTGCTGGCGATCGGGCTGGCGCTTGCACGGGTGCAGGAGCCGTTCTTCAGCGAAATGGCGCGCGCCGGCGTGCTGGTGAACCTGGTGGTGGCCGCCTTCAACTTGTTTCCGGTCCCGCCGCTGGACGGCGGCCGCGTGCTGACCGCCTTGCTGCCGCAGCGCCTGGCCTATGCCTTCGCGCGCATTGAGCCTTACGGCATCTTCGTCGTGCTGGCGCTGGTCGCGGCCGGCGTGATCACCGAGATCTGGATGCGGCCGGTCACCAATTTCCTGGGTTCGATCGTCGAACTGATGCTGCGGCCGGTGCTGCTGCTGTTCCAATGACCGCGCCGACCGGAATTGCGCCGGCCCATGCGCCGGTGGCGGCGCCATCCGCATGGGTCGCGCGCTGGGCGCACCTGATCCGGCCGGGCGGCCGCGTGCTGGACCTGGCCTGCGGCAGTGGCCGTCACGCGCGCTGGCTGGCCGGGCAGGGCTTTGCCGTGCTGGCCGTGGATCGCGATGCCGAGGCCATTGCCGGCTTGCCGCCAGCGGTGACGGGGCGGGTGCTCGACCTGGAGCAGGGTGCCTGGCCGCTCGCCGGCGAAGACCCGTTCGATGCCATCGTCGTCACCAACTACCTGCACCGCCCGTTGTGGCCGCACCTGCTGGCGGCGCTGGCGCCGGGCGGCGTGTGGATCCACGAAACCTTCGCGGCCGGTAACGAGACGGTTGGCAAGCCGTCGCGCCCCGACTTCCTGCTGCGGCCGGGCGAGTTGCTCGACGTCGCGCGCGGCGCGCTGCGTGTGATCGGCTATGAGGATGGCTTCCAGGAAGTGCCTAAACCGGCATTCATTCAGCGAATTTGTGCGGTCCGCGAGGTGATGCCGGCGGCCGGCGCTGGCACGCCGGCACGTTACCGCCTGCCCGCATGAGCACGCGGCGCACACGGTCAGCCGTCACATGGCCTGGTGCGTTGAAAGCACGTTGAACCAACGGCCCCCGGGGGCCGTCCAAACCGCGTCCGGGGCTGTCCGCGCTTCCGGTACAATCCCGTTATTCGCATCCCGAATTCCCTAACGTTATGACACAGATTACCGGCAGCATCGTGGCCATCGTGACCCCGATGCAGGAGGATGGCAGCCTGGATTTCCCGGCCCTGCGCGCCCTGATCGACTGGCACGCGGCCGAAGGCACCGATGGCATCGTGATCGTAGGCACGACCGGCGAGTCGCCGACTGTCTCGGTCGACGAGCACTGCGAGCTGATTCGCGTGGCCGTCGAGCAGTCCGCCAAGCGGATCCCGATCATCGCCGGTACCGGCGGCAATTCGACCAAGGAGGCGATCGAGCTGACCGCCTTCGCCAAGCAGGTGGGCGCCGACGCCTCGCTGCAGGTCGTGCCGTACTACAACAAGCCCACGCAAGAGGGCATGTACCGCCACTTCCGCACGATCGCCGAAGCCGTCGATCTGCCGGTGATGCTGTACAACGTGCCGGGCCGCACCGTTGCCGACATGACCAACGACACCATCCTGCGCCTCGCGCAGGTGCCGGGCATCGTGGGCGTCAAGGAAGCGACCGGCAACATCGACCGTGCCGCGCAACTCATCAACGATGCGCCGGAAGGCTTTGCCATCTACAGCGGCGATGACCCGACCGCGGTCGCGCTGATCCTGCTGGGCGGGCATGGCAATATCTCGGTCACCGCGAACGTGGCGCCGCGCAAGATGCACGAGATGTGCGCCGCCGCACTGAAGGGCGACGTCGTCACGGCGCGTCGCCTGCACATGGAACTGATTGCGCTGAACAAGGCGATGTTCGTCGAGGCCAATCCGATCCCCGTCAAGTGGGCTCTCCAGCAGATGGGCAAGATGGCCGGCGGGATCCGCCTGCCGCTGACCCCGCTGTCGGAGTCCAACCACGAACTCGTGCGCAAGACGCTGGCTGCCGCCGGCCTGCTGGGCTGAAACCACCGCAGCTTGTCGTCACTCCATCATTTAGGATTGCGTGTCAATGAAACTGAAGCTTAACCGCCGCGGCGGGGCGCAAGTCCGCCGCGCCGCACTGGTCGTGCCCGTGGCCGCCCTGGCCCTGATTTCCGGCTGCAGCAGCATCAACGATGCGATGCAGCCCGACAAGATCGACTACAAGTCGCAAGGCAAGCGGACCGCTTCGCTGGACATCCCGCCGGACCTGACCAAGCTGGACGGCGACCGCCGCTATTCGGTGCCGGACCAGAACGGCACGTCCTCGCTGTCCACCTACACGCAAGCCACCAAGGTGCGCGACGATACCGGTACGGACAACGTGCTGCCGTCCGCGCAGGGCATCCGCATGGAGCGCGACGGCAACACCCGCTGGCTCTCGATCGGCAACGGCATGCGCGCCGACCAGCTCTGGCAGTCGCTGCGGGGCTTCTGGCAGGAGAACGGCTTCCTGCTGGTGGAGGACTCGCCCGAGACCGGCATCATGGAAACGGACTGGGCTGAGAACCGCGCCAAGATTCCGCAGGACATCATCCGCAACACGATCGGCAAGGTGTTCGATGGCCTGTATTCCACGTCCGAGCGGGACAAGTTCCGCACGCGCGTGGAGCGTACCCAGAACGGCACGCTCGAGGTCTATATCAGCCATCGCGGTGCGCAGGAACAACTGACCGGCATCGACAAGGGCAACACGATCTGGACGCCGCGCCCGGCTGACCCTGAACTGGAAGCCGCCTTCCTCTCGCGCTTCGCGCAACGCCTGGGCGTGGAGAAGGAACAGGCCGACCGGATGGCCAAGAGCCCGGCTCAGGCCAGCGCCACCGCCGCGCCGCCGGCAGGCGCAGCGGTAGCCGCGGGCGCCGCCGCCGGTGCAGCTACTGCTGCTGCCACCTCCGCTGCCACCCCTGCAGCCGGCAGCAAGTCGTTCCTGACCCAGGTCAACGGAGCGCCGGCGCTGCAGTTGCCGGAGCCGTTCGACCGCGCCTGGCGCACGGTCGGCCTGTCGCTCGATCGCGTGAACTTCACCGTGGAAGACCGCGACCGCGCCCAAGGCCTGTACTACGTGCGCTATGTCGATCCGCGCAGCGCCGCCGACGGTCGTGGCTTCTTCTCGAAGCTCTTCACCAAGCCGGACGATGCCAAGACCGCGAAGAAGTATCGCGTGGCGCTCAAGGGCAGCGGAAACGGCACGACCGTTACGGTGCTCAACGACGCGGGCCAGCCGGAGAGCGGCGACATCGGCAAGCGCATCCTGACGCTGCTCGACGAGCAACTCCACTAACACGCCGGCATGTCTGGCGAAATGCAGGCCGGGGGCACCGTCCCCCGGACAAAGCGAGCGCATCGATGATGCGCTTTGCTTTTCTGGGGAGCGGTAGCGAGGGCAACTCGCTGCTGATCGAGTCCCGCGACGGGGCCTGCGTCACGCGCGTGCTGCTCGACTGCGGCTTCGGCATCCGCGAGACAGCCCGGCGCCTCGAGCGTTTGGGCGTCACGCCGGACCAGCTCGATGCCGTGCTGGTGACGCACGAGCACGGCGACCATGTTGGCTCGGCCTATGCCTTCGCAGCCCGGCACCGGTTGCAGGTCCACACCAGCCACGGCACGTGGCTTGCCACTTCTCACATGCGCGGCGCGGATGCGGCCGATGTGCGTGTTTGCGGCGCGGACCACGCCTTTGCGATCGGCGGTCTGCAGATCCTTCCTTATACCGTGCCGCACGACGCGCGCGAGCCGCTGCAGTTCGTGCTCTCGGACGGCGATGCGCGCCTCGGCGTGCTGACCGACGCCGGTATGGAAACGCCCTATGTCACCGCGCGCCTGGCTGGCGTGGATGCCCTCGTGCTCGAGTGCAACCACGACCGCGAGATGCTGCGCAACTCGGTCTACCCGGCATCGCTGAAACGCCGCATCGGAGGGGATTTCGGCCACCTGGCCAACGAGGTGGCCGCGGGCATTCTGTCGCGCGTGGCGCACGCGGGCCTGTCGCGCGTGGTCGCCGCGCACCTGAGCAAGCAGAACAACACGCGCGAACTGGCAACCGGCGCGCTGGCGGGCGTGCTGGGGACGGTGCCCGACGACATCCTGGTGGCAGACCAGGAGTCCGGACTGGACTGGCAGCCGGTGCGCGGCTGAGTTGGGTCGCGCCGCACTCGTCAAGGGCCGGCGTTGCCAAATCGATACAGGGTTGGGGAAGAGGCTGGGGCGAATCCGTCGCCGGGGTGCAAGCCCTGGCCTTGAAAACGGGCACGCAGGCAAGTCTTTCGTGACGCCGGAATGCAAAAAAGCCGACCCGAAGGTCGGCTTTTTTTGATCAGCTCGCTGATTACTGCTTGGCTGCGGGGGCCGAAGCGTCAGCGGCCGGAGCCGATGCGTCAGCAGCCGGGGCCGATGCGTCAGCGGCCGGGGCCGATGCGTCAGCGGCCGGGGCAGCAGCGGCAGGAGCCGAAGCCTCAGCGGCGGGAGCGGCAGCAGCCGGAGCCGATGCGTCAGCGGCCGGAGCGGCGGCTTCTTCCTTCTTGCCGCAAGCGGCGAGAGCAACAGCGGCCAGCAGCGATGCGATCAGGAGAGACTTCTTCATTGTTTGTCCTTTAACTTGTAATAACCAAAAACAGGCGATGAATAATTACCGGTAATTATCGCTCGTGAACTGCAAAATAGTGGCTCTCCCGGGTGCCGGCAAATGCAGTGGTACACAGTACTAGCCAGCCGACGATTATATCCACGTTTTCCCGGCTTGTGTAGCTTCTGATTTTGCGGACGCCGAATCTGTTACGCATTATTACAGCGGGCGCGGCGCGAGCTGCAGCCAGCCTTCCAGCGTCCAGTGATGAAAGGTTTCCATCATGTCGGGTAGTGCGGAGCACGCGGCCACGTCCGCCGCATCGAGATGACGCTGGTCAGCCAGCCGGCGCAGCCATTTGGCCAGAGCGGGCGGCGGCTCGTAGGCCTCGCCGTTCAGGAAGAAATGCGTGCGGTCGTAGAGCGCGATGGAAGCGGGCGCGAGCACGACACCGTGGGCTAACGCGAGCTTCTCGTACTTGCGCTGCGGGATCTCGTCGATCTCGGGAAACTCGACCGAGGGCTTCGGCTCGGACAGATGCGTGCCCAGGAACTCCGACACCATCTTGCCGCTCCAGCGCATCGCCTGCAGGCGTTCTGCCACGGCCTTCGCCATCTGCGACGGCAGTTCGGCCGGATGCGCGGTGGCGGGCTCGCCCGGGTCCGCATAGCGTCCGCCCAGGTCTTCGTTGTCCTCCACGGTCTCGGACAGCCAGGCAAGGAAGTGGCCCGCGAGTTCGCGGTAGGCCGGCGCGCGAAAGCCGATCGAGCAGGTCATGCACTCGCCCTCGGCCACGCCGTCATGGGCGTATTGCGGCGGCAAGTACAGCATGTCGCCCGGCTCCAGCACCCACTCCTGTTCAGCGGTGAAATCCGCGAGTATCTTCAAAGGAAGGTCGGGGATCAGATCGAGCTTCGTCTGCGACGAAATGCGCCAGCGCCGCCGGCCCGATACTTGCAGGAGGAATACGTCGTAGGAGTCGAAATGCGGGCCCACGCCGCCGCCGTCCGTCGCGTAGCTGATCATCACGTCGTCCAGCCGCGCGTCCGGCACGAAGCGGAACTGGCCCATCAGCTCGGCCGCGGCCTGGTCGTGCAGGTTCACACCCTGCACCAGCAGCGACCACTGGCGGGCGCGGCGCGAGGGCAGGTTGTCGGCCGCGAAGGGGCCGTGTCCGAGCTTCCAGCGGTTGCGGAAGTACGACACCAGGCGAGACTCGACGTCGTCGCGGTCGGCCAGCTCGAAAAGCGTCTCCCGCGACACAGGCGGCACGATTCCCGGGATGGCCTGTCGAATCAGCAAGGGTTTGCGATGCCAGATGTCGCGCATGAATGCAGCAGGCGTCATGCCGCCCAACAGGGCGAGCGGCGCGTCGGGGTCGACGGGGCCCGCGGGCAGGGCCTGCGCGTATAATGCGGAATCGTTCATGGAGTCAAGAATTGAAAATCGCTAAGAACACGGTAGTGTCCGTGGTGTACAAGCTCTCGGATACGCAGGGCAATCTGATCGAGGAGTCGGATGAGCCCATGGTCTACTTGCACGGCGGCTATGATGGCACGTTCCCCAAGATCGAGGAAGCGCTGGACGGCCACGATGCCGGCTTCGAGACCCAGTTGCAGCTGGAACCCGAAGAAGCGTTCGGCGACTACGATGCCGAGCTCGTCAAGGTCGAGCCGCGTGACCGCTTCCCCGAGCCGCTGGAAGTCGGCATGCAGTTCGAGGGTGTGCCCGAGGACGCCGACGAGGAAGACTCCATCGTCTACACGGTGACTGACGTTGCAGAAGACAAGGTCGTGCTGGACGGCAACCACCCGCTCGCGGGCATGGCGCTGCGGTTCTGGCTGAAAGTGTCGGAAGTGCGCGAGGCCACCGCGGATGAGGTGGAGCACGGCCATGCACACGGTGCGTCGGGTATTGAGGTCGTCGACGAAGACGAGGACGACGAGGGCAACGCCAGCCGCACGCTGCACTGAGGCGTGCGGGCAGCGCTCGCGTCGCAAGTAAAAAGGCCGGCATTGCCGGCCTTTTTCATCGCCGGGCCGTCCCAAGATGAAAAAAGCCCCCTCGGGGGGCAGCGACCCGCGAAGCGGTGGAGCGTGGGGGCCCCTTTCACGCCCGTATGTCGATCAGTGGCTGCCTGCGGGATCCCGCAGCAAGACCTCGAACACGGACCGCGATCCCGGCGTAATGACCAGCTCGGCCCACTGCCCGGACAGCCCGGTGGGCAGCGCCACGCGCGTGACATTGGGCAGGGCCTTCCCGTTGATGTCGCGTAGCGGCCGGTCGATGGCGAAGCCGGCCACGCTGGCGTGAACCAGTAGTACCTGGCCGTCGAAGCGGCCGGCCAGGTCGCGCAGTTGCCGTTTCAGTTCCAGGTAGCCGTCGTGCGCGCGTTTTCTGCGGAACGCGTCGAAGAGGCTCGGCTTGCCACGCTGCTCCCAGCCGTTGCCCAATTGCGGGTCGCCGTGCATGACCACGACGATGCCGGCCATGTCCCGCTGGCCGGCCAGCGAAAAGGCGCGCGCCAGCCACTGGCGGTTGGCCTCGCGTCGGTCCTCGAATTCGCCGTTGCGCCCGCCTTCCACGCGGTAGTGGTTGTTGTCGCCGGGCACGTTGAGGCCCACGATCATGACATTGCCGGCGACGAGCCGCGCGTTCTCGCGGTAGCTTCGGAACGTTGCCTGGTCCGACTGCCGGACAACTGGCAGCGTGCGCCGGCCGAGCGTGGCGTCTTCCGGGAAGAACAGTTCGCGCAGCCGGCTCAACCGCTCCACCGCGTCGTATTTGCCGTTGGCCGCGTGATGGCATTCCGCCCATTCCGCCTCGCCCGGCACGTACAACAGCGGCAGCGGCGATTGCTCCAGCAGGCGCTGGCGCGCGGCCAGCAAGGCGTCGCCGCAGGATTCGGTATCGCCCTTGATGCCGCCCGCGTGGATCACCAGCTCCAGCCGCTGCGCGCCGATGCTGTCCAGCAGACTGGCAACGTTGGCCTCCGCGGCGGGCCATTGCGGCATGTCGGCCAGCATGGCGATGCGCACGGTACGCGTGGCGGGTGACGCCACCTTGATGACCTTGGCCGCAGGCGCCGATGTCGATGCGACGGCCGGTGCCACGGCCGGCGCGAGCATTGCGCCCAGGACGATCAGGGCCGCGGGCGTCAGGCCCCGGCGGCGGAACCGCGCCGGCTGGCTCATGCGGCCGAGGCTTCCCGCGCTAGTGCCTTCAGGCGGTACAGCACGTCCAGCGCATCGCGCGGCGTCAGCTCGTCCGGGTTGAGGCCGGACAGCGCCTCCAGCAGCGCGGCCTGTTCCGGCGACGGGGCAAAGCCGGCGTCATCGTCGATGTCATGGTCATCGGCCAGATGCGCGGAGGGTGCGGCGAACAGGTCGAGCTGAGGCGTTGGGGTAGCGTCGGCCGACTGCTGCTCCAGCCAGGCCAGATGCTTGCGGGCGGCGCGGATGACCGGCTGCGGCACGCCCGCGAGCTGGGCCACCTGCAGGCCGTAACTCTGGCTTGCCGGGCCATCCTGCACCGCGTGCAGGAACACGATGCCGTCGCCGTGCTCGACCGCCGAGAGGTGCACGTTGGCTGCCTGCGGGAATTCCTGCGGCAATTGCGTCAACTCAAAGTAGTGCGTGGCAAACAGCGTGTGGCTGCGGTTGTGCGACAGCAGGTGGCGCGCGATGGCCCACGCCAACGCCAGGCCGTCGAACGTGGACGTGCCACGGCCGATTTCATCCATCAGCACGAGGCTTGCCGGCGTGGCGTGATGCAGGATGCCGGCCGCTTCGGTCATCTCCACCATGAAGGTCGAGCGACCGCCGGCCAGGTCGTCGGCCGCGCCGATGCGCGTGAAGATCCGGTCCACGGGGCCGATCAGCGCGTGGCGCGCGGGCACGTAGGCGCCGACGCAGGCGAGCAGCACGATCAGCGCCGTCTGGCGCATGAAGGTCGATTTACCGCCCATGTTCGGGCCGGTGATCAGCAGCAGCTTGCGCGCTTCGTTGAGTTGGCAGTCGTTGGCGATGAACGGCACCGATTCCGCTGCCAGTTGGCCTTCCACCACCGGATGGCGGCCCTGGGCGATGTCGATGACATGTTCCGCCACGCGCTCGGGGCACGTCCAGTCCAGCGTTTGCGCGCGCTCGGCTAGCGCCGCCAGTACGTCCAGGCGCGCAAGCGCCACCGCCACGCGCTGCAACTCGCCGATGTGCGGCAGCAGCGATTGCAGCAGCGCGTCGTACAGCAGCTTCTCGCGCGCCAGCGCGCGGTCCTGCGCCGACAGCGCCTTGTCCTCGAACGTCTTCAGTTCCGGCGTGATATAGCGCTCGGCGTTCTTCAGCGTCTGGCGGCGCCGGTAGTCGTCCGGCACCTTGTCGGCCTGGCCGTTGGTGACCTCGATATAGAAGCCGTGCACGCGGTTGTACTCGACGCGCAGGTTGGCAATGCCGGTGCGCGCGCGCTCGCGGGTTTCGAGGTCGATCAGGAACTGCCCGCAGTTCTCGGAGATGTCTCGCAGTTCGTCCAGGTCGGGGTCGTAGCCGCGTGCGATGACGCCGCCGTCGCGGATCACCGTGGCCGGCTCTTCGGCCACCGCGCACGTGAGCAGGTCGAGGCAGTCCTGCGGCACGGCCAGTTCCGCGAGCGTTTGGCCGAGCAGGGCGGTATCGTCGCCGGCCGGGACGCAGGTTCGCACGTCGGGCAGGGCGCGCAGCGTGTCGCGCAGCGAGGAGAGGTCGCGCGGGCGCGCCGACAGCAGCGCGAGGCGCGCGGTGATGCGCTCCACGTCGGTCAGCCGGCGCAGCGCGGCGCGAAGGTCGTCGGTGCCATGCTCGATCAGTGCGCCGATCACCTGCTGGCGCGCCTGCGGCACCGCCGGATCGCGCAGCGGGTGGTGCAGCCAGTGGCGCAGCGCGCGGCTGCCCATGGCGGTCGCGCAGGTGTCCAGCAGCGAGAACAGCGTCGGCGACTCGCCGCCGCGCAGTGTTTCTGTCAGTTCCAGGTTGCGGCGCGTGGCGGAATCGAGACCGACGAATTCCGATTCGCGCTCAACGGTGACGTTCTGCACGTGCCGCAGCGACTGCCCTTGCGTGCTCGCGGCGTAGTTCAGCAGCGCGCCGGCGGCGCCGAGCGCGGCACCCAGACCTGCGCAGCCGAAGGGCTCCAGGCTTGCCACGCCAAGTTGCTCGCGCAGGCGGCGCGTGCCGGCGTCCTGGTCGAAGTGCCACTCTGGCAGGCGCGTGCGCGCGCAAGCGGGCGGCGGCAGTTCGATGCCGTCGGCATACAGCAGCTCGGCCGGGCGGATGCGCTCCAGTTCGCGGCTCAGTTGCGCGGCTTCGCATTCCATCAGGCGCAGCTCGCCGCTGGCCAGGTTCAGCCACGCCAGCCCGGTCTTGCTGACGCCGCGGCGCATGGTTTGCTGATGCACGGCCATCAGGAAGGTGTCGGACTTGTCAGGTAGCAGGGCCGCGTCGGTCAGCGTGCCCGGCGTGACGACGCGCACGACCTTGCGCTCGACGGGCCCCTTGCTGGCGGCGGGGTCGCCGATCTGCTCGCAGATGGCGACCGATTCACCCAGCTTGACCAGCTTGCCGAGATACTGGTCCACCGAATGGAACGGAATGCCGGCCATGCGGATCGGCACGCCGTTGGAATGGCCGCGCGAGGTCAGCGTGATGTCGAGCAGCCGCGCGGCTTTCTCCGCGTCGTCGTGGAACAACTCGTAGAAATCGCCCATCCGGTAGAACAGCAGCGTTTCCGGGTGGTTGGCCTTAATGCCTAGATACTGCGCCATCATGGGCGTGAGCTTTTCCGAGGCGCCACGCTTGGCTTCGGCGGCCTCGCCATTGCGGCTCGACGGGGCGGGCAGGGGTTCTGCGGACATGCAATCCTCTCGGGCGACCGGTATCGGCCGCCTGTGTTCGGCAGTTGTGTTCAGTGATACCGCGCCCGGTCAGCCACCCGGCACGGAACAAAGCAGCATTTTACTGTGGGATGGGCTAGGTGCCGATGCGAACATTCGCATTCTTGCGCCATCCTGTGGCGCGCGGCGAATCGATCGGGTAGGGCGCGCGATGCGGGCAGAGGCCGCATCGGCGTGGGAGAAGCGCGGCGGCGCGCATGGCGCCGCCGGAGGGCAAAGCGGCCTCAGGCCGCCGGCTTGGCGTTATCGAGCGAGTACGGCGACAGCAGGCGCACCATTTGCGCGAAGGCCTTCGGGTTGCCGGCCAGCACTTCGCCCTGTTCCATCTGGCGGGCTTCCCCGGCGTAGTTGCCGACCAGGCCGCCGGCCTCGGTGACCAGCAGCATGCCGGCCGCCATGTCCCACGGCTTCAGGCCGCGCTCGAAGAAGCCGTCCAGGCGGCCGGTGGCCACATAGGCGAGATCCAGCGCGGCGGCGCCCGGGCGGCGCAGGCCGGCGCAGCTGCGGGTCATCAGCGCGAAGATCTCCAGGTATTCGTCCATGCCTTCCATGTCGCGGAACGGGAAGCCGGTGCCGATCAGGCAGTCGGCCAGCTTGTCGCGGCGGGTCACGCGGATGCGGCGGTTGTTCAGGAACGCGCCGGCGCCCTTGGTGGCGGTGAAGAGCTCGTCGCGCGTCGGGTCGTAGACCACGGCCTGCGCGGGCACGCCACGGTGCAACTGGGCGATGGAAACGGCGTACTGCGGGAAGCCGTGGATGAAGTTGGTGGTGCCGTCGAGCGGGTCGATGACCCAGGTGTATTCGTGGTTGTCTTCGCCCTCGGCCCAGGACTGGCCGGACTCTTCCGCTAGAATGGCGTGCTCGGGATACGCGGTGCGGATGATGTCGATGATCGCGTTTTCCGCCGCGCGGTCGACTTCCGTGACGAAATCGTTGTGCTGTTTGCGCGAGACGCGAAGCAGATCGACGTCCAGCGAGGCGCGGTTGATGATGGAACCCGCCTTGCGGGCCGCCTTGATGGCGATATTGAGCATCGGATGCATGAATCTCTCCAGGCCGGCCAGCAGTACAGGCGCGGGAAGCATTGCCTAATGCTCCGCGCGCCAGGTCCGGGCGGCAAACAACACAACGAATTGTTAGAAGAACGGGGAGCGTCGCCGGTAAGTGCTTCTTGCTGCGCAATCTGAGTGCAGAATGCGAAACTTGGCGAAGTAAACGGCGCCGCCCCAAAGATGAAGCAAGCATTGTATATGAACCCGGCAGAAGAGACGAGCCAGCCCGGCGGCCAGCCGCACGCGACGCAGGCGGAGAACGGCATGTTTTCGCGCGTGCGCTTCGTGCTCGTGGAGACCAGCCACCCCGGCAATGTCGGCTCGGTGGCGCGCGCGATGAAGACCATGGGATTCGGCGGTGCGCCGGGCGGCCTGGTGCTGGTGTCGCCGCGCGAGCCGGCCGTGCGCGACCACCCCGATGCCGTTGCGATGGCATCCGGCGCCGATGACGTGCTGGCCGGTGCGGCGATCGTTGACGATATCGAGACGGCGCTGGCCGGCGCCGCCTGCACGATCGCGATGACGGCGCGCCAGCGCGAGTTCGGCCCGCCGCGCGTGCTGCCGCGCGATGCCGCGGCGCAGGGCAGGGCGATGCTGGCCGGCGGCGCGAGCATCGCGTTCGTGTTCGGCAACGAGCGCTACGGGCTGCCCAACGAGGTCGTGGAGCGCTGCTCGGCCGTAACCCACATTCCCGCCAATCCTGCCTATGCGTCGCTGAACCTGGCTCAGGCGGTTCAACTGGTTGCCTATGAGATGCGCCTGGCGCTCATGGCGGCCGGCGGGCCGGTGCCGGACGGCGACGGCAATATCGGCTATGCTGGGGAACCGGCCACGGCCGAGCAGATCGAGGCGATGTTTGCCCATCTGCAGGCGGGGCTGGAGGACATCGGCTTTCTCGATCCGTCGAACCCCCGCAAGCTGATGCCCCGGCTGCGACGCCTGTTGGCCCGCAGCGGCCTGGAGCGGGAAGAGGTCAACATTCTGCGCGGCATCGCCCGTCGCATGACGCTGACCGCAAAGCGAAACCACGAGGAACCATGACGGTCGTGCACCTCCGAGGCAGTTCCTTCCGCGCCGGCGCGTTGCACGTGCCCGGCCGATGTTGATCGCGCGCATCCCCCGCGCCTGCCGCGAATGTCCCTGACGGCATCAGGGCACCAAATCTCTTACACTCCCTGATCCCGTTCCCACCGGCCAATGACTTCGCCGGCGACCGCACGCACGGCCACGCTGCAGATTTGCTGCACGGGGCGGTTTCGCGGCGCACGGCGGGGCACCACGACACGATCAAGATGTTCACTCGCCTGAAGGAAGATATCGACACCGTCATGCTGCGCGATCCCGCCGCGCGCAGCCGCCTGGAAGTCCTGACCTGCTATCCCGGTCTGCACGCCGTGGTGTTCCACCGTTTCGCGCATGTCTGCTGGCAGTCGGGGCTCTACTGGATGGGCCGCTGGATTTCGCACTGGTCGCGCTTCCTGACCGGGATCGAGATCCATCCCGCCGCCAAGGTCGGTCGGCGCGTTTTTATTGATCACGGCATGGGCGTGGTGATCGGCGAGACCGCCGAGATCGGCGACGACTGCACGATCTACCAGGGCGTGACGCTTGGCGGCACGTCGCTCTACAAGGGGCAGAAGCGCCATCCAACGTTGGGCGCGGGCGTGGTGGTCAGCGCCGGCGCCAAGGTGCTCGGCGGCTTCGTGGTGGGCGACGGCGCGCGCGTTGGCTCCAATGCCGTCGTGCTCAAGCCCGTGCCGCCCGGCGCCACGGCCGTTGGCATACCGGCGCGCATCATCTTGCCCGATGCGCCGGCGCAGCAGCAGGGCGCGAAGCAGGAGTTCTCGGCGTATGGCATCACGCCCAATGCGGACGATCCGGTGTCGCTGGCGTTGAAGAGCCTGATCGACAACGCCGCGCAGCAGCACGAGCGGATCGAGGCGGTGCTGGCCGCCCTCGACCGTCTCGGCGAGCATCTGGAGAACACGCCCAACGACCGCTTCGATGCGAGCGAGTTGCGCAAGCTGATGAAGTAGGGGAAGTTGTCAACGGGAGGCGCGGGCCTCCCGCTTCATGCGCAGTGAGGGCGCATGCAGGCGGAACGCGGCCTCGGCTCAGTCCGTCTGCGGCAACACCGTGAAGCCCTGGGCGTCCAGTTGCAGCACGGCGGCGCGCGGATGGCGCCCGTCCAGATCCCAATCGGTCAGTACCCAGCGCTCGCCTGCCGCCGTTTCGTGGCGAGCCGGCCGGTGCGTGTGGCCGTGGATCATCGTGCGGGAGTCGCTGGCCTGCAGCAGCGCGGCGACAGCCGACGGCGTGGCGTCGCCGTAGGCGGGTGGCATGGCCTGCGCATCTTGCAACTGGCGCGCGCGGCCCGCCTCGCTGTCGGCGCGCAGCCGCCGTGCGACGGCCAGCCGGGCGGCGAGCGGCAGCGCCAGGAACAGGCGCTGCACCCAGCGCTTGCGCGTCCAGTGGCGAAAGCGCATGTAGCGCTCGTCGTCCGTGCACAGCATATCGCCGTGGCTCAGCACCACGCACCGTCCGGCGCAGTGAATCACCGTGGGGTCGGCCAGCAGGGTGGCGCACGCGGCGGCGGCAAAGCGCTGCCCGATCAGGAAGTCACGGTTGCCGTGCATCAGGTACACGGGCACGCCGCGTTGCGCGAGCGTGCGCAGCACGGCCCCGATGCGTTGGGCGAACGGCGAATCGGTTTCCTCGTCGCCCACCCAGAACTCGAAGAAATCCCCGAGGATGAACAGTGCGCGCGCGTCATGGGCGGCGCGCTCGGTCACGCGCTCGAACGCGGTCAGCGTGCGCGGCATGCCGGGGGTCAGGTGCAGGTCGGAAATGAACCACGCCGGCGCCGGGACTTCGAGAGGCCCGGCGGCCGGCGTGCGGGAGCTGGCGGTCATGCGCGCGAAAGGAACAGAAAGGTTGGCGTCATGCCGCAGCCGTTCGGGAAGGGAGGGCGCTTACTCGAGCACCACGGCCTTTTCGATTACCACGTCTTCCAGCGGCACGTCCTGGTGGAAGCCCGAACTGCCGGTGCGCACGCCCTTGATCGCGTCCACGACCTCGGTGCCCTCGACCACCTTGCCGAACACGGCGTAGCCGAAGCCCTGCGGCGTCGGCGAGGTGAAGTTCAGGAAATCGTTGTCGACCACGTTGATGAAGAACTGGGCCGTGGCCGAGTGGGGCGCATTGGTGCGCGCCATGGCGACGGTGTACTTGTCGTTCTTCAGGCCGTTGCCGGCTTCGTTGTCGATCGGGGCATCGGTACCCTTTTGCTTCATGCCCGGCTCGAAGCCGCCGCCCTGAATCATGAAGTTCTTGATCACGCGATGGAAGACGGTGTTGTCGTAGTGGCCCTTGCGGACGTACGACAGGAAGTTTTCCACCGACTTGGGCGCCTTTTCGGCGTCGAGTTCGATGACGATGACGCCCTGGTTGGTCGTGAGCTGGACTTTGGACATGGCTTACCTCTGAATGGTGGGTCTGTGACTTATTTGACGACGGTGGCCGATTCGATCACGATCTGCGCGGCCGGCACGTTGCGCATCGGGCCATAGGCCGTGGTCGGCGAGGTCTTGATCTTGTCGATCGTGTCCATGCCTTCCACCACCTTGCCGAACACGGTATAGCCGTTGCCGTCCGGCTGCGGGTAGTCGAGATTCGGATTATCCACCACATTGACGAAGAACTGGGCGGTTGCCGAGTTCGGGTCGCTGGTACGCGCCATGGCGACGGTGCCGGCCTTGTTCTTCAGGCCGTTCTGCGACTCCAGCGGAATCGGCGCGCGCGTCGGCTTTTGCTTCATGTCGCGGTCGAAGCCGCCGCCCTGGACCATGAAGCCGTTGATCACGCGGTGGAAGATCGTGCCGCTGTAGAAGCCGCTCTTCACGTACTCCATGAAGTTGGCGACGCTCTTGGGCGCGGCGTCCGGGTAGACCTCGATGGTGAACTTGCCGGCGGTGGTGACGAACTGCACGCGTTCGGTCCGCTGGTCTGGCTTGGCGTCGGCCTTCTGTTGCGCCATGGCGGCGAAAGGCGACAGGGCAAGCGCGCTGGCCATCAGGCCGGCGACGACGAAGCGACGGGAAACGATCATGACGGGACTCCGTTGGTCAGGATGGTAAGAGATGGCTGCGCCGCGCGGGGTGCAAGGTGCGAGCCCCGCGGCAGGCGCCGTGGCCAGGTTCAGCGGGCGGCCGGTGCGCTGGCCGGTTGCTCGGATGGTGGCGTCGAGGGCTCGGCGGACGGTTGCGCGGACGGCTTGCCGCCCGCGTCCTTGCCGGTGGATTTGCCGGCGGGTTTGCCGACAGCCTTGCCGGTGTTATCCGGCTTGGCTTCCTGCAACTGGCCGAGCACGGCCTTGGCGTGGGCGTCGGCCGGGTTGCGGCGCAGCGCCTCGGCATAGGCCTCTTCGGCGAGTCGCCGGTAGACGTCGCCCAGGTTGGTGTAGGCGACGGCGAAACCGGGCTTGGCGTCGATGGCCTGCAGCAGCTCGGCCTCCGCGCGCTTCAGATCGCCACGGCGGGCGTACAGCAGCGCCAGGTTGTTGTGCGGCTCGGGCAGTTCCGGAAAGTCTTGCGCCATTTCCGAGAAGGCATGGATGGCGTCGTCGTCGCGGCCGGCTTGCGCCATGGCCCAGGCGCGCTGGAAACGGGCCTGTGCGTTGCGCGGATTCGCCGCCAGCACGCGGTCGAAGCCCTGGATGGCGTCGTCGTAGCGCTTGTCCGTGGCCGCCTTCTGCGCGCTGGCCATGCCGGGGTCCGCCGAGCGCGGGCCGGAGGGCGGTGCGGAGGGCGCCGACAGCGATAGCGGGCCGTTCTGCGCCTGCGCCAGGCCCGGCAGAGCCAGGCAGGTGCCGACGGCGGCAAGGGCCGCCGCGCGGCGCACGCCGCGACGGAGGGAGGCGAGAGGCGGGAGAGGCAGCAACAGGCTCATGTAAGGGTGGTCCGTTATACTTCGCGGCATTCTAGCAAAGCAGCCCGGTGTGCTGTTCACGGTTTGCCGTCGCGCGTGCGGATCGCCTGGCGGCGGGCCGGTGGCGATGGGGCGCTTCCGGTAAGATGTAGCACTTGCGCCGCAACGCGCGCCGCAGGCGCCGCCGTCCGGGCTTGCAGGCGTAATGGGGCGCCCGCAGACTCCCCTTTCTCACACACTTCGTTTTCATGCAGCTTCTGAACATCTACAACACGCTCGCGCGTGAGAAACAGCCATTCGTGCCAATCGAACCCGGCAAGGTCCGCATGTACGTGTGCGGCATGACCGTGTACGACTATTGTCACGTTGGCCACGCGCGCGTGATGGTGGTGTTCGACATGGTGCACCGCTGGCTGCGCGCGGCGGGCTACGAGGTGACCTATGTCCAGAACATCACGGACATCGAGGACAAGATCATCCGGCGCGCCGCCGAGAACGGCGAGACCATTGGCCAGCTCACCACGCGCTTCATCCAGTACATGCATGAAGACGCGGACGCGCTGGGCATCATCCGCCCCGATCACGAGCCGCGCGCCACCGACTACGTGCCGCAGATGCTGGACTTGATCAGCAAGCTGCAGGCCAAGGGGCTGGCCTACCAGGCAAGCGACGGCGACGTGAATTACTCCGTGCGCAAGTTCCAGGGCTACGGCAAGCTGTCCGGCAAGTCGCTGGAAGACCTGCGTGCCGGCGAGCGTGTGACGGCCAACGACGCCAAGCAGGATCCGCTCGACTTCGTGCTGTGGAAGTCCGCCAAGGCGTCCGAGCCGCCCGAGAGCAAGTGGAATTCTCCGTGGGGCGCGGGCCGGCCGGGCTGGCATATCGAGTGCTCGGCCATGAGCTGCACGCTGCTGGGCGAGCACTTCGACATCCACGGCGGCGGCGCCGACCTGCAGTTCCCGCACCACGAGAACGAGATCGCGCAGTCCGAGGGCGCCAGCGGCAAGCCCTTCGTCAACGTGTGGATGCACAACGGCTTCGTGCGTGTGAATGACGAGAAGATGTCAAAGTCGCTCGGCAACTTCTTCACGATCCGCGACGTGCTGAAAGAGTACGACCCCGAGGTCGTGCGCTTCTTCATCCTGCGCGCGCACTACCGCAGCCCGCTGAACTACAGCGACGCCCACCTCGACGACGCCCGTCACGCCCTGACCCGTTTGTATACAGCACTCAAGGACACGCAACCGGGCGGCTACGCCGTCGACTGGGAAGAGACCCACGCGAAGCGCTTTGCCGAGGCCATGGGCGACGACTTCAACACGCCGATCGCCATGTCGGTGCTGTTCGACCTGGCCGGCGAGGTCAACCGGACCGGCTCGATCGTGGCGGCACGCCAGCTCAAGGGGCTGGCCGGCACGCTGGGCCTGCTGGAGCGCGATCCGCACACGTTCCTGCAGGGCGGCAAGGTTGCCAATGGCCCGACGCCCGAGGACATCGAAGCGCTGATCGCCGCTCGCAAGACGGCCAAGGCGGAGCGCAATTTCGCCGAGGCTGACCGCATCCGCGCCGAACTGCTTGCAGCGGGCGTGGTGCTGGAAGACAAGCCGGGCGGTGCTACCGAGTGGAGGCGTGCTTGAACGCTGCCGCGCGCAAGCCCACCGCGGCCGCCAAGTCGTCTGCCAAGGCCGCCGGCGCCGCGCGTCCCGCGCCGAAGGCCGACGGCAAGGCCGTGGTGGCAGGCAAGGGCGGGGTGCGTGCCGGCAAGGCGGCGCAACCGGACGCCGCGGCGATTCCGCTGCCGGCCGATGCCGTGGACGGCGTTGTGCGCCCGGCCTATTGGGATGAGGCCTGCGCCGACCTGATGAAGCGCGACCGCATCTTGCGCAAGATGATTCCCACCTACGGCCCCGCGCACCTGGTGGCGCGCGGCGATCCGTTCGTCACGCTCGCGCGCTCGGTGGTCGGCCAGCAGATTTCCGTCAAGGCCGCGCAGACCGTCTGGGAGCGGCTGGCCGCCGCCTGCCCGAAGCTGACGCCGGCCCAGATGCTGAAGGTTGGCGTGGAGAACCTGGCGAGCTGCGGCCTGTCGCGCCGCAAGGCCGAGTACATTACCGACCTGGCCGAGCACTTCAAGGCCGGGCGCGTTCACGTCAACAGTTGGGCGCAGATGGACGACGAGGCGGTGATCGCCGAGCTGACCCAGATCCGTGGCATCGGCCGCTGGACGGCCGAGATGTTCCTGATGTTCAATCTGATGCGGCCGAACGTGCTGCCGCTCGACGACATCGGCCTCATCAACGCGATCTCGGCCAATTACTTCAGTGGCGAACCCGTTACCCGCAGCGAGGCACGTGAAGTGGCAGCCAACTGGGAGCCCTGGCGGACCGTGGCCACGTGGTACATGTGGCGCAGCCTGGACCCACTTCCAGTGACGTATTAGGCCGTTTTTCTGTAAAAAAGACGTAGAAGTGCAGCCCCCGCTATCCGCCGGGTACTAAGATAGTGGGCAAATTCCGGTAGAATGCGCCCCTTCACAGACAGGTCCGTGATTCTATGAAAACCACCTTCCTGGATTTCGAGCAGCCGATTGCCGAACTTGAGGCAAAAATCGAAGAACTGCGCTTCGTGCAGGACGATTCGGCTGTTGATATTTCCGAAGAGATTTCGCGGCTGGCCGGCAAGAGCCAGCAGCTCACCAAGGACATCTACGCCAACCTGACCCCGTGGCAGGTTGCGCAGATTGCCCGCCATCCGCAACGCCCCTATACGCTCGACTATGTGCGGGAGATCTTCACCGATTTCCACGAACTGCACGGCGACCGCGCGTTCGCGGACGACCTGTCGATCGTCGGCGGCCTGGCTCGCTTCAACGGCCAGGCGTGCATGGTCATCGGCCACCAGAAGGGCCGCGACACGAAGGAGCGCGCGCTGCGCAACTTCGGCATGTCCAAGCCCGAGGGCTACCGCAAGGCCAAGCGCCTGATGGAGTTGGCCGACAAGTTCGGCCTGCCGATCTTCACGTTCGTCGACACGCCGGGCGCGTTCCCGGGTATCGACGCCGAGGAGCGCGGCCAGTCCGAAGCCATCGGTCACAACCTGTACGTGATGGCCGGCCTGAAGGTGCCGCTGATCGCCACCATCATCGGTGAGGGCGGCTCTGGCGGCGCGCTGGCGATCGCTGTGGGCGACGTCGTGCAGATGCTGCAGTTCGCCACCTACGCCGTGATCTCGCCCGAAGGCTGCGCTTCCATCCTGTGGAAGACCGCGGAGAAGGCACCCGAGGCCGCCGAGGCGCTGGGCCTGACCGCGCACCGTCTGAAGGCGCTGGGCCTGATCGACAAGATCGTCAGCGAGCCGCTGGGCGGCGCGCACCGCGATCCCAAGAACATGGCCTCGATGCTCAAGCGCAGTCTGGCCGAATCGCTGCGCCAGTTCCAGGGCATGAGCGTGAAGGAGTTGCAGGCGCGCCGTCACGAGCGCTTGCTGGCCTATGGCAAGTTCAAGGAAACCGGCACCCAGGACTGATCCGTCCGCCGGAGTGTCCGCCGACGGCGGGCTCGTCGACAAGGTCGCACAGGCCCTGCAGGCCGGTGCGGCCTTTGTTGTTTCTGGCGACGGGGTGGCGGCGATGCCGACGGTGGCGGTGGCCCTGTCGGGCGGGCGCGACTCCGTGGCGCTGCTGCATGCCACGCGCGCCGCGCTGGCCGCGTCTGGCGCGCCCGCGCGCGTGGTGGCGCTGCACGTCCACCACGGGCTGCAGGCGCAGGCCGATGACTGGGACCGTTTCTGCGCCACGCTGTGCAACCAGTGGCAGATTGGCTACTTCGTGCGCCGCGTCAGCGTGGCGCCGACGGCCGGCGAGGGCCTGGAGGCCGCGGCCCGGCGCGCCCGCTACGCGGCGCTGCAGAATATGTGCGAGGTGAGCGGGGCGGCGTTGCTGCTCTTCGCTCACCATCTGGACGATCAGGTGGAAACCGTGCTGCTGCGGCTCTTTCGCGGCGCGGGCGTCGCGGGCATGGCCGGCATGCCCGCCATGCGGCGGCTCGATGCGGCGTGCGATGCGCCCATGCTCCTGCGCCCATGGCTGGACGTCGGCCGCGAGGCCATCGACGCCTACTGCACCGCGCATGCGCTCCCGTGGATCGATGATCCTTCCAACACCGACCCTCGTTTTGCGCGCAACGCGCTGCGCGCCCACCTGCCGGCATTGATCGAGGCGTTTCCCGCGCTGCGCGGCAATGTCGGACAGGCTGCCGCGCATTTCGCGCAGGCCGCGCACATGCTCGATGATCTGGCCGCCACCGAACTGGCCCGGCTGGCGGGGCCCGGCCGCGATCCGGCCACGCTTGCCGAACTGCAATTGCCGGGCCTGCGCGCCTTGCCGCCCTCGCATGCCGATGCCGTGCTGCGCCTGTGGCTGCGCGATCTTGGCGAGCCGCCGCCATCGACGGCGCGGCTGGCGGCCATGCGTGCGCAACTGATAGAGTGCGATGGCGGCGAGCCGGCGATCCGCCACGGCGGCCTTGTGCTGCGCCGGTTCCGCGACCGCGTGCTGGCGTGTGCCATCGCGCCGGCGGACGCGCCGGCGCCGTTCGACTTTACCTGGCAAGGCGAGGCGCGCATCGTCGTGCCTGCCTGGGGTGGGGTGCTGCACTTCACTCGTGACGACACCTTCGGCGTGCCGCAGGCCGTGCTGCGCCAGTCGCTGCGACTGGCCGCGCGCGCCGGCGGCGAGCGCATTGTGCTGCGCCCGGGCGGCCCGGCCCGCGCGCTCAAGCAGGCCTACCAGGAGGCGGGCGTGCCGGCCTGGCGGCGCACGCGCCTGCCCATCCTGTGGGCGGGTGACGTACTCGTGATGGCGGCCGGCCTCGGCATGCACCGGCGCTGGCCGGCGGCGTCCGGCGCGCCGCGCTGGCGGGTGGAGTGGGAAGCATGGGAGCCAGGGCGCGAAGGAGGGGCGGCGGCGTCACCTGGCGTGCGCCCGTAGCCCCGCCGGCGCCTTGCCTGGTGGCCGCTCTTCGTGTATTTTCAAGGGCTTTTGTACAATCGCTGGCGTCGACAAGAAGATGGCTCTCATCGTTCACAAATACGGCGGCACTTCGATGGGTTCCTCGGAACGCATCAAGAACGTCGCCAAGCGCGTGGCCAAGTGGCACCGCGCCGGTCACCGCGTAGTCGTGGTGCCTTCGGCCATGTCGGGCGAAACCAATCGCCTGCTGGGCCTTGCCAAAGAGATTTCCGCGCAGCCGGACCCGCGTGAGCTGGACATGCTCGCCGCCACCGGCGAGCAGGCCAGCGTGGCGCTGCTGGCCATCGCGCTGCACGGCGAGGGCATCGACGCTATCAGCTATACCGGCTGGCAGGTTCCGGTGAAGACCGATTCGGCCTACACCAAGGCGCGCATCGAGTCGATCGACGACGAGCGCATCCTGGCCGATCTCGATGCGGGCCGCGTGGTCGTCATCACCGGCTTCCAGGGCATCGACGACGAGGGTCACATCACGACGCTGGGTCGCGGGGGGTCCGATACCTCGGCCGTGGCGATTGCCGCCGCCATCGAGGCGGACGAGTGCCTGATCTATACCGACGTGGACGGTGTCTACACGACCGATCCGCGCGTCGTGGAAGATGCGCGCCGGCTGGACCAGATCACCTTCGAGGAAATGCTGGAAATGGCCAGCCTGGGCTCCAAGGTACTGCAGATCCGCTCGGTGGAGTTCGCCGGCAAGTACCGCGTGAAGACCCGCGTGCTGTCGTCGCTGACCGACCCCCTGATGCCGCTCGAGCAGGAAATGCATTCGGGCACGCTGATTACTTTTGAGGAAGAATCTGAAATGGAAGCAGCCGTCATCTCCGGCATCGCCTTTGCCCGTGACGAAGCCAAGATCACTGTCCTGGGCGTGCCGGACAAGCCGGGCATCGCCTACCAGATCCTGGGCCCGATCGCCGACGCCAACATCGACGTCGACATGATCATCCAGAACCAGTCGGTGGACGGCAAGACCGACTTCACGTTCACCGTGCCGCGCGGCGACTATCAGCGCGCACTGACGATCCTGAACGACAGCGTGAAGGCCCATATCGGCGCTGCCAGCGTGTCGGGCGACCCGAAGGTGTCGAAGGTGTCGGTCGTGGGTGTGGGCATGCGCTCGCACGTGGGCATCGCCAGCAAGATGTTCCGCACGCTGTCGGAAGAGGGCATCAACATTCAGATGATTTCTACCTCGGAAATCAAGATCTCGGTGCTGATCGACGAGAAGTACATGGAACTCGCCGTGCGCGCGCTCCATAAGGTGTTTGAGCTGGACCAGGCGTAAACGGTCCGGGCCGGCCGGAAGGCCGGCCTCGTTCTGGCGGCGGGCAAATAATGTGCGCCTGTCACTGATACATCATTGACCAATCGGCGTCGCCTCGCTAGAATACGCGCTTCGTTGTGTGGCCTCCCTCACACAACGTCAAGTTTGGGAGACGTGGCCGAGAGGTCGAAGGCACTCCCCTGCTAAGGGAGCATCCGGGCCAAAACCTGGATCGAGGGTTCGAATCCCTCCGTCTCCGCCATTACATCTGTATTGGCGGCGAAACCCCGGAAGATCGCGGTCTTCCGGGGTTTTGTTTTTTTGGCGTCCGGATTCCGCTCGCTGGTGCGTGTGTTCCTGACACAAGCGATTGGAGCCAGCATGTATCTCACACGTCGTGACGGCACGCCTACCTGCGCAATCGGTCGCTGCGGCCCAGGCTCACGACCGAAGGAGCTAGCCAGTTTTCCGAAAACGTGGGCCGCTGAGGATCGCGGCCTGCTCAATCACTTCGGTTTCACCCCTGCGCCGCGTCTGCAGCCGGCATGCGGCCTGCATTCCTGTGTCCCACCAGCTTCTTGTAGAAGGCCGCCCGGCTGATGCCGACGCTGGCGGCAGCACGGGCGACATGGCCCGAACTGGCCGCCAGCGCCTGGTGCAGATAGGTCGCCTCGAACTGCGCCACGGCATCGGCATAGCCAAGTTGCGGGGGAGGCTGGACGCAGGCCGTGGCTAACGTGGGCTGTGCTGGCATCGATGCCGGTGCCGGCACGCGTTTCATGTCAAGCAGGGATGCCAGCGTGCCGTCATCGACCTCGTCGGTATCGTGCATCATCACCAGTCGCTCGAGGATATTGCGCAACTGGCGCACGTTGCCGGGCCAATCATATTTGCCAAGTAGGTTCAGCGCGGCCTGCGTCAGCGCAGGGGCGTCCCGCTCCGCCCGGGAGCAGATCTCTTCCAGCAGCGCATAGGTCAGCGGCAGCAGGTCAGGCTGGCGCTCCCGCAGCGGCGGCAGGCAGATCGGCAGGACATTGAGCCGGTAGTAGAGGTCGGCGCGGAACTTGCCGGCTTCCACCAGGGCCGGCAGGTCGGCGGAGGTGGCGGCGATGATGCGCACGTCGGAGCGGATGATGCGGTTCGAGCCGATGGGCTCGATCTCCTTCTCCTGCAGGGCGCGCAGCAGCTTGCCTTGCAACATGAGCGGCATGTCGCCGATCTCGTCCAGGAACAGTGTGCCCCCGTCGGCCAGCTCGAATTTGCCCATGCGCCCCTTGCGCTCGGCACCCGTGTAAGCGCCAGGCGCCGCGCCGAAGAATTCGACTTCCAGCAATGTCTCGGGAATGGCTGCCATGTTGAGGGTGACCAGCGGCCGCCCCGCGCGTGCCGAGGCCGCGTGGATGGCATGGGCCAGCAACTCCTTGCCGGTCCCGGTCTCGCCCAGTAGCAGCACCGGCGCATCGGCCTGTGCGGCACGGCGCGCCAGTCGCTTGACCTCCAGCGTGGCGGGGCAGTTGCCGACGAAGCTGGCAAAGGTGTACTTGGCGCGTCGCGTCTGTTCCAGCGTACGGCGCGTGGCAATCAGTTCCTCCCTGACGCGCGTGTAATGCGCAAACAGCGGCGTGAGTGACTTGAGTTCGTCGAAAAGCGCAAAGCCGACTGCACCGACGGTATTGCCGTGGTTGTCCTTGATCGGCATGCGCATCACGATCATCGGATCCTGCTGGGTTTCGAGGATATCGAGCAGGATCGGCTTGCCCGTTTCGACTACCTGGCGCATCAGGCTGTTTGGAATGACGCGCTCGCACTCCAGGCCGATAGCCGCCTGGGGATCCTCGAAGCCGAATCGTGCGGCATAGCGCTTGTTGATCCACACCACGCGCGCATGCGCGTCGACCACGAGCGTGCCCTCGCTGAAATTCTCGAAGGTCCGGAATAGCGATTCCATGGCGCGCCGAGCCACGGAGTCGTAGTTGCCCAGCATGTCGCTGTCCTCGGCCTCGCGCAGTCTGTTCATCTTTGATGTCTCCATATGGAGATGAAGTCTCTCATAGTGGATTGATTCTTGTCATATTTTCTTTAAATCGAGAATTTTGACGGGCATTGGCATGATTTTGTGATTCATAGTGCGCAAAATGCCCTGGCACGATTGGTGCGATCAAGCGTGGCCCCCGCACTGCGGCTTTGCTTGCTCAGGGGGAAGCTTGCGCGCGACTGGTCGCCCCCTGTCGACAACACGCGAAGCCCAGAAAAAAATCCTCGTGGAGACTCCATGTCATTTGTTGTTGTCATTGCAGCCCTTGCGTTCCTGATGCTTGCCGCCTACCGCGGCTACAGCGTCATTCTGTTTGCTCCCATTGCCGCACTCGGCGCGGTGTTCTTTACCGACCCGTCCGCCGTTGCCCCCGCTTTCACGGGCATCTTCATGGAGAAGATGGTCGGCTTCGTGAAGCTGTATTTCCCGGTGTTCCTGCTCGGCGCGGTGTTTGGCAAGGTGATTGAGCTGTCGGGCTACTCGCGCTCCATCGTTGCCGCCGCGATCCGCTATATCGGCAGTTCGCGCGCCAACGCCGTCATTGTTGTCGTGTGTGCCTTGCTGACCTATGGCGGGGTCTCGCTCTTCGTGGTGGTGTTTGCCGTCTATCCCTTCGCGGCCGAACTCTATCGCCAGAGCCACATCCCAAAACGCCTGATGCCCGGTGCCATCGCGCTTGGTGCGTTTTCGTTCACGATGGATTCGCTGCCAGGCACGCCGCAGATCCAGAACATCATCCCGACCACGTTCTTCAAAACCACCGCATGGGCCGCGCCTGCGCTCGGGGTGGCGGGCGCGCTGTTCATCATCATCGTCGGGCTGGGCTACCTCGAATGGCGCCGCCGGGATGCACTCAAGCGCGGTGAAGGCTATGGCACGTCGCTTCTGAACGAGCCGGAACCGGTGCAGACGGCGCACCTGCCGAATCCTCTGCTGGCGATTGCGCCGCTGGTGCTGGTGGGCGTATCCAACTTTGCGCTGACCCGGATGATCCCCCAGTGGTACGGCTCACAGAGCAGCCTCGCATTGCCCGGGCTGGCCAAGCCGGTCACCATTCCGACCGCGTCCGTGACCGCCATCTGGGCCGTGGAAGGGGCGCTGCTGCTGGGCATTGCGCTCGTGCTGCTGACCGCTTTCGGCGCCGTGCGCCAGCGCTTCGCCGAGGGTACCAAGACTGCCGTCGGCGGCGCGCTGCTGGCTGCCATGAACACGGCGTCGGAATATGGCTTTGGCGGCGTGATTGCCGCGCTGCCGGGGTTCCTGGTCGTCGGCGATGCGCTCAAGAGCATTCCGAATCCACTGGTCAATGCCGCCGTTTCGGTGAGTTCGCTGGCGGGTATCACGGGCTCGGCCTCGGGCGGCATGAGCATTGCGCTGGCCGCGATGGGCGATACCTTCATCCAGAGCGCGCAGGCGGCTGGTATTCCGCTGGACGTGCTGCACCGCGTGGTGTCGATGGCCAGCGGCGGCATGGACACGCTGCCGCACAACGGCGCGGTGATCACGCTGCTGGCGGTGACCGGCCTCACGCACCGTCAGTCGTATCGCGACATCTTTGCCATCACCCTGATCAAGACGCTGGCCGTCTTCTTTGTCATCCTGGTCTTCTATCTGACCGGGCTGGTCTGACCGTGCCACACATGATGCATGGGCGAAGACTGTCGCGCATGCAGTGCCAATTCCTTTACAGCAGATACCTATGACAATCCTGAACGGAAAAACCGCCCTCGTGACCGGCTCCACCAGCGGCATCGGCCTGGGCATCGCACAGGTGCTGGCCAGGGCCGGCGCCAATATCGTACTCAATGGCTTTGGCGACCTGGACGCCGCCATGGCTGCCATCGCGGCAACCGGCGCGCCGGTCATCCATCACCCCGCCGACATGCGCAAACCGCAAGAGATCGAGGCCATGTTCGCCATGGCTTGCGAGCGCTTCGGTGCCGTGGATGTGCTGGTGAACAATGCCGGCATCCAGCATGTGTCGCCCATCGAAGATTTTGATCCCCAGAAGTGGGACGACATCCTCGCCATCAACCTGAGTTCGGGCTTCCATACGATCCGGCATGCATTGCCTGGCATGCGCACGCGCAACTGGGGCCGCATTATCAACATTGCTTCGGTACATGGCCTGGTGGGGTCCGCGGGCAAGTCGGCCTACGTGGCTGCCAAGCATGGGCTGGTGGGGCTGACCAAGGTCACCGCGCTGGAAACGGCTAAAACAGGCGTGACGTGCAACGCCATCTGCCCGGGCTTCGTACTGACGCCGCTGGTGCAGAAGCAGATCGACGACCTGGCCGCAAGGGAAAGGTTGTCCCTGGACGATGCCCAGGCTCGACTACTCGGCGAAAAGCAGCCGTCCGGCCGGTTCGTCACGCCCGAGGCACTCGGGAATCTGGCGCTGATGCTGTGCTCGCCGCTGGCGGCCGAGGTACGCGGTGCCACATGGGTGGCCGACGGCGGGTGGACCGCCCAGTAAGCGCCCATTTTCAAACCAAAGCACGCTCGAATACGGTAAATCATGACGAACCACGACAACAAGTTCTCTCACGTCCGGCCAGGAGACACGGATTTCAACGACGGCGGCCTGCGTGACTTCTTCGTCTATCGCGACCTTGGCATTGCCGAGGCTACCGGCGGTAAGGTCATTGCCCATCTGGTGCGCGCCAATAGTGCCCCGCAGGCGGGCACTGGCTGGCATGTCCATGGCGCCGACTTCCATATCGTCTACATGCTGAAGGGATGGGCAAGGTTCATGTATGAAGACAAGGAGACGCTGGTCGAGGCAGGAGACTGCGTGCATCAGCGACCCGGCATCCGTCATTTCCTGTTCGACTATTCGCCAGATATGGAGTACCTGGAGGTTGTCGGGCCGGCCGCGTTTACCAGTGTGGACGTGGAGGGGCCTTGTGCCGTGCCGGCGCCAGGAAAGTGGTGAGGCACGCATGGTTCGGCGATTTGGGCGCCGGACGTGCACGTGGTCGGGGGTAAGGCGCGCAATCTCCCTGCCATGTCCGCGATGTCACGGCGCTCAGACAACGGATCGCTTGCAGACGGCGTTGTCCCGGCCGATGGTCGGTGGCGCCATCCGTGCCGGCAGCTGGCGCGCCTGCCAAAGAAGGTGTCACGGCACCTTCCAGCGTGGCAAGCATTGACGAGCCTCGATGACGACGGCCACGTTTTCAGGCCCCTGCGGGCTGGGGCTGGGAAACGTGGCTGCCAGGCGGTGGCTCACCCCTGCACGTCATGCGCATACACAATGAAGCCCGCATGTTTGGCGACCTTGTCGTACAGCGCGCGGCCGGGTTCATTGCCCGACTGGGTCTGCCAGTACACCCGCCGGGCGCCCGCGAGCCTGGCCTGCGCGTAGACCGCTTCGATGAGGGCGCGGCCGCAACCCTGGCCGCGTGCGGCGGGATCGGTGAAGAGATCCTGCAGGTAGCAAACGGGCTCGATGCGTGTCGTGCTGCGATGGAACAGGTAGTGGGTCAGGCCGATCAGCCTGCCTTCGTGTTCGGCAACCAGCGCAAACACCGGCTCCACCGGATTGAAGAAGCGCTCCCATGTCGCCCGGGTGATGTCATCGGGGAGGGCTGTGGAGCCGGACCGCCCATAAAAGGCGTTGTAGCCGTCCCAGAGCGGCTTCCACGTGGTGTAGTCCTCGTGGCGAATCGGGCGAACTTGCATGGCTGGCTCCTTGTGAGGGCGGGATCGGCGCTGACCCGCGTGGTGGGCGATGCCGCTTGCGCGGAAAGTACGGTTATACATCACTTTCTCGCTGGCGGTTGGCGCGATTCCCTGGCATCGGCGCCACGCCGGCGGAGGTTGCGCACGTTGTCCTCGCAGACGCAAGTGGCCAGGAAATCGTCGGAGGGCGGTCAGGAAAAACTGACCTCCGTGTTCAGGATGTGCTGATTCTCAGCGCGGCGAATTGCATGAAAAATAGGTCGCTCCGTCGGCCGGGTTTGCGACAGGCTGGCGACGCCGACGGCGTTCGCCGAGCCAGACCGGTGCGACACGAGGTCCGACCGCTGCCATCGTGGCGGCAGCCCAATGTGCCGTGTGAGCAGCAGACATGACCGATATCCCTCCGATATTTTCCGAAACGAGCACGGCCACCGATCCCGCGGAAGCCGCCGAACAGATGCAAGGCTCCTATGGCAATGTCATGGTGGCCGCCGGTCCGGACAATCGCTTTGACATGGAGATCACCACGTGCCTGGTTGGCGGCGCCGTCTCGCATCGGATCGACACCAAGAGCGGCGCCGCGTTCCGGTTCGAGCGGCAGTTTGACGGCTACGCGCTCGTCATGCTGCAGGATGGCGGGCTGGATGTGAGCGAAGGCGGCAAGGTGCAGAGGTGGCTGCCCGGTGCCTGCGTCGTCCTCGATGCGAGTCGTGTGGACGAATGGCGATGGCTCGGCGGCCGCCACGACATGCTGCTGGTCTGCGCCAGTCCCGCCTGTTGGACGCGCCGGTGACGCGCCCGCTGGTGTTCGAGGCGGAGGTGCCCGCCCAGTCCGACGGCGTGCGGCTCGCGCGTTCGGTGGCGGGCCTCATGCATGCGTGCTTTGGCGATGGCGTGCTGGCATCCACGGCAACGGCCACGGCAGCCAGCGTGCGCGATGTCGCGGTCGGCGCCTTCCTGGAGGTCTTTCCCCACAACTACACGGAACGGCTGCAACGCAAGGTGCCGGCGCTGTCGCCACGACACATTCGCGCGGCGGTCGAGTTCATCCATGCCCACGCGCGGCACGGTATTTCCGTTGACGACATCGCGTCGGCCGCCTGCGCCAGCGTGCGCACGCTGCAGGCGGGATTCTCGACGTTCCGTGGCACAACGCCAATGTCGTACCTGCGGCAGGTGCGCCTGGAGGGCGTGCGCGCCGAGCTGCAGCAGGCAAGCGATGTCTCGATCGCCGAAGTGGCGGGCCGATGGCGGTTTGCCCACCTCGGCCTGTTCGCCAAAGCCTATCGCGAGGCGTTTGGCGAACTGCCGTCGCAGACGCGCAGGTTCTCCCGGCGTTAGCCGGCCAGTGCCGCCAGCCGGCCAACCGTTTCCGCCAGTTCCGCCTTGAGCTGCGCCACCAGCTCGGCGGCCGGCAGCGATCTTGCCAGCGGCGCGGCCTGTCCCGCCCATTGCGCCGCGTACTCGGCGCTGCCTGTGGCCTTCGCCGCCGCGTGCAGCGCCTTGCCGGCGTCGTAGGCGATCGGGTAGTCCGGCGCGGGCGGGGCGTCGGCGGCCGCGCCCAGCGCCGTCAGGCGATTGGCAAAGCCTCTGGCGGTGCGGCCCGAGATGGCCCGTGTGAAGGTGGTCGGGCGCCGGTTGGGGCCGGTCAACGCGGCGCGGTAGGCGGCATCGGCGGAAGACTCGGGGCAGGCGATGAACGCGGTGCCTAGTTGCGCGGCCTGCGCCCCGAGCGCCAGCACCGCGGCGATGCCCGCGCCGTCCATGATGCCGCCGGCGGCAATCACCGGCAGGCTGGTATGCCGCGCCAGCAGGCGCACCAATGCCAGCGTGCCAAGGCCCTCGTCGTCACCGTCGGGATCGAAGCATCCACGGTGCCCGCCGGCCTCGATGCCCTGCGCGACGATGGCGTCTATGCCGGCCGCCTCGATCGCGCGCGCTTCCTGCAGCGACGTGGCGCTGGCCAGCAGCTTGATGCCGGCGGCGCGCAGCGCGTCGATCTTCTCCTGGGCGGGCAGGCCGAAATGCAGGCTGACGACCGGTGGCTTTTCTTCCAGGAACATCCGGAACATGGCGTCGTCGGTCATGAACGTGCTGTAGATCTCCCGCAGGCCAGCCGGCGGCGTCGCGCCATGTTCGGCGAAGTGCGGGGCGAGGTAGTCGAGCCAGGCTTGCTCGCGCCGGGCGTCTGCCCTGGCCGGCACGTGGCAGAACACGTTGACGTTGAACGGCTTGTTCGTCAGCGCACGCGTCTCGCGGATGGTCTTGCGCGCGGCCTCCGCATCCATGTGGCCAACGGCGATCGAGCCAAGTCCGCCGGCTTCCGAGACGGCGGCCGCCAGGGCCGGCGTGCCGACAACAGCCATCGGCGCGAGGACAATGGGCGTCGAGATGCCGAGCATCTGGAGCAGGCTGCGGCGATGGTCCGGGGATGTCGAAGTGTGCATGGCAAAGTTTCCTTTTGACAGGGAGAGGTTGCAGCGGCGGTGAATGGCCGCATGCCGTGCGGTGCGCGGCGGGGAGATTCGGAAAGGGGACTAAGCCTGACGCAACTCCCGAAGGAATGCCTCATAGGCCAGCGTCGTGAATCCGGCGCGCCGGACCAGGAAGGTATGAACGGGCCGCACGGGCACCGCCTGGAGTTCGGCCACCTCCGGGGACAGCGCCAGCAGCGAGCGCGGCAGGATCGCGACGGCCGATCCTGCGGACACATAGGCCAGCATCGCATGGTAGGAGGGCATTTCCACGACGGAAAGGCCGTTGCGGATGTCGTTGCCACCTTGCTCCAGCCAGTCCTCGGCGCAGCGGCGATACGTGCAGCCGCGCGCGAAGGCCGCGAGGCAGCGCAACGTCACGTCCTGCGGCCGGCGTACTTTTGGGTGGCTGGCCGGCAGCACGAGGACCAGTTCCTCGGTGCGCAGGAACGCGCCGTCCAGGCCCTCGCCAAGCTCGGCGATATCGATGTGGCGCGGCGCCGCCGTGGCCGGGTGCGCCACGACGGCGCAATCCAGGCGATGGCCCAGCACGCCGTCGACAAGGCGCTGCGTGGGGCCCGTGGTCACGTTCAGCGCCACATCTGGCCAGGCGGCATGAAAGCGTCCGAGCGGCCGGGGCAGCAGCGTTGCCGCCGCGCTTTCCATGGAGCCGACCCTCAGCCTTCCGCTGGGGGCGTTGGTGCGCATCGACTGGCGCGCTTCTTCCGCCAGGGCGAGCAGTTGCTCCGCATAGCCGAGCATCCGATGTCCCTCGGGGGTCAGGGTCATCTTCTTGCTGTCGCGCTGGAACAGGGCGACGCCCAGGCTCTCTTCCAGCTGCTTGACTCGGGTGGTGACGTTCGATTGCGCCCGGTCGAGCGCGCGAGCGGCCCGTGTGACGCTCTGCTCGCGGGCCACAGCCCGGAAGATTTCAAGTTCGGCCAGATCCATGTGACAGGCGACGCGGCGGGCAGGGCGCACGTCGTTCTCTAAATGGAAACGAAAATATGAATAGTATTGTATTTTGAGAATGACGTGTCAAAGAATGAATGTGCGGCCCTGTCATCGTGCCGTCACCTGCCTTGTGAAAGATACAAGTTGCCAGAGATCCTTCACAAAGAACCATGACCCGTTTTCCGCTTCGCCCCGGCAATGGCCGTCCGCTCGCCGCGCTGGCTTCGCTCTTGCTGTTGGTGTCGCTGGCCGCCTGCGGTGGCGATGAAAATCCGGCTGCGGTGCAGCCTCAGACCACGCCGCCGGCCGCCGAAGGCAAGCCGCTGTCACTGTCCGTCCTGCATATCAACGACCATCATTCGCGGCTCGACCCCGAATCGATCAAGCTCAACCTGACGACGGCCGCTGGCAAGCGCGAGCCGATCGATGTGGAATATGGCGGTTTCGCGCGCGTGACTGCCGCGTTCAAGGCCTTGTCGGCGGCATCGCCCAACGTGTTGAAGATCCATGCGGGCGACGCCGTGACCGGCGACCTGTACTTCAACCTGAACGACGGCCGGGCGGACGCGGACATGATGAACACTGTCTGCTTCGATACGTTCACGCTCGGCAACCATGAGTTCGACAACGCCGATGCGGGCCTGCGGAAGTTCCTCGGTTTCCTGCAGAACGGCGCCTGCAAGACGCAGGTGCTGAGCGCCAACGTGAAGTTCGCGTCCACCTCCGCGCTGGCGGGCGGGCCGGTCAAGGCGTCCGCGGTGGTGGAGCGCGACGGCCAGAAGATCGGCATCGTTGGCCTCACCATTGCCGACAAGACCAAGAACTCGTCGCGACCCGATGCCGGCACCACGTTCGAGATCGAGGCCGTGGCCGCGCAGGCGGAGATTGACCGGCTGCGCGCGCAGGGCATCGACAAAATCGTGATTGCCTCGCACGTGGGCTACACCGGCGAGCTGGCAATGGCGCGGCAACTGCGTGGCGTGGACGTGATCGTCGGCGGCGACTCGCACACGCTGCTCGGTCCGCTGGACAGCATGAAGGCGATCGGGCTGACCCCGGCCGGCGACTACCCGACGCGCACGCAGGACAAGGACGGCAAGCTCGTCTGCGTGGTGCAGGCGTGGCAGTACAGCTATGTGGTCGGCGAACTCAAGGTGGAGTTCGACAAGAACGGCGACGTCACGGCCTGCCAGGGCACGCCGCACGTGCTGATCGGCGATACGTTCAAGCGCGGCGCCGCACCGGTGTCGGATGCCGACGCGGTCGCTATCCGCAAGGACATCGCCGCGAGCGGCGTGCTGCGTGTCACGACGCCGGACGCCGGTGCCGCCGCCACGCTGGCCACCTACAAGACGGCCAAGGACGCGCTGGGTGCCAAGGTCGTTGCCACCGCGCCGGCCAACCTGTGCCTGCGGCGCGTGCCGGGCGTGAAGCGCGATGCCACGCGCTCCGTGCTGGGCGACGTGTGCAACAAGGATGCGGACGTGATCGCCCATGGCGGCGACGTGCAGCAGTTGGTGGCCGAGGCGTTCCTCACGCGTGGCAAGGCGTTTTTCAATGCCGACATCTCGATCCAGAACGGCGGCGGCGTGCGCATCGACCTGCCGGCCGGCAACGTCACCGTGGGCAATATCTACAGCGTGCTGCCGTTCAAGAACACGCTGGTGCAACTGAAGATGACCGGTGCCGAGATCAAGGCTTCGCTCGAGGATGCCATCGGCGCCGTGGCGGCCAACAACACCGGCTCGTACCCGTACACCGGCGGGCTGCGCTGGAATGTGGACCTGAACCAGCCGGCCGGATCGCGACTCTCCAGCCTGGAGGTGAAGACGGCGGCGGGCTATGTCGCGCTGGACCTGGCCAAGACCTATGCCGTCATCACCAACAACTTCCTTGCTGACGGCCAGGACGGCTACACGACGATGAAGAGCGTCACCGGCGCGCGCCGCACCGACGTGGGGCTGGACTACGCCGAGGCGTTCCTGACCTACGTGGATGGCCTGCCGGGCGTGACCAAGTCGCTGAGCAAGCTGCCGGTCGCGGACTACAGCACGCAGCAGTTCGTCGATACGCCCTGACGAACGGGCGCAAGGCATTGCCAGCCGCCGGCGGCACCGTCGGCGGCTTTCTGGCTTCAAGTCTTATTCTTGAAACATTGTGGAGCCATGATGCGTTCCGCACGATGCCTGGGCAGTGAAGAACATCAAATCGATGGCAGTGCATGTCGGCGTCAACGGGGCGCGGGCATGCACGGATCGTGCGTCCGCTGCGGGCAGGCGAGCCTCGGCGCTGGCACGGATGCCGACAGAGCATCCGGTCACGGGGCCGGGCCTGCAGTGGGGACGTGGACGGTGCGGGGGTTTGGAGCCATTCTGTTGAATGGCTCTTTTGCCTTTCAGGGGCGTTTGCCGGCCAGCGTCCGCGGTCAGATCACCTTGCCCGGATTCATCAGTCCCTGCGGGTCCAGCGCGTGCTTGATCGCGCGCTGCATGGCGAGTTCCACCTCGCCTTTGTACAGGCGGTTCTCTTCGAGTTTGAGTTGTCCCAGGCCATGCTCGGCCGAGATCGATCCACGGTGCGCGTGCACGCTGTCATGCACGATGCGGTTGACGGCCGGCTGGTTGCGCAGGAACTCGTCGTGGCTCGCGCCCGGCGGGGGCGAGACGTTGTAGTGCAGGTTGCCATCGCCAAGATGGCCGAACGTCACCATGCGCGCGCCCGGGAAGGCGGCCTGGATCTTCGCGTCGGTCACCTCGATGAAGTCGGCGACGTGCGAAATCGGCACGGCAATGTCGTGCTTGATGTTCTTGCCTTCCTCCACCTGCGCCAGCGGGATGTGCTCGCGCAGGTTCCAGAAGTCGCGCGACTGGCTGACCGATTCCGCGACTACGGCGTCGATGACGATGCCGGCCTCGAACGCGGTTTCCATCACCGCCTCGAAGATCGCGCGGGCGTGGTCCTCGCTCTCGCTGTCGGACAACTCCAGCAATACCACTTGCGGCTGCGCTTGCGAAAATGGGTAGCGCAACTGCGGAAAGTGCGTGGTGACCAGCGACAGGCACAGGGCGGACATCAGCTCGAAGCCGGTCAGCATGTCGCCCGCACGCGCTTGCGCGATGGCCAGCAGCGCCAGCGCCGCGCGCGGATTCTGCACGGCCGCCAGTGCCGTCACGCGGGCGCGCGGCGCCGGGAACAGCTTCATCACGGCCGCCGTGATGATGCCGAGCGTGCCCTCGGCGCCAATGAACAGGTCGCGCAGGTCGTAGCCTGTGTTGTCCTTGCGCAGGCCGCGCAGGCCGTCCCAGATCTCGCCGGTGGCAGTCACCACCTCCAGCCCCAGGCACAGCTCGCGCGTGTTGCCGTAGCGCAGCACGGCGGTGCCGCCCGCGTTGGTCGAGAGATTGCCGCCGATCGTGCAACTGCCTTCGGCGGCCAGGCTCAGGGGGAACAGGCGAGCGTGCTCGCGCGCCGCGTCCTGCAGGTGCTGCAGGATCACGCCGGCCTCGACGGTGATGGTGTTGTTGAGCGGATCGACCTGGCGCACGCGGTTCAGGCGCTGCAGCGAGATCACCGCCGAGGCGCGATCCGCGATCGGGGTGGCGCCACCGCACAGGCCGGTGTTGCCGCCTTGCGGCACGATGGCCACGCCGTGCGCGTGGCAGGCGCGCACGGCCGCGGCGACCTCCGCCGTGGTGGCGGGACGCAGCACGGCGAGCGCATCGCCGGTATAGCGGCGGCGCCAGTCCGTCAGGTAGGGGGCCTTGTCGGCGGCGTCCGTCAGCACGTATCGCGGACCGAGCGCGGCGCGGCACAGGTCAAGGAAGGAGTCGAGGTGCGAGGCGGTCATAGGTTGGCGGCGGGTTGGCGCGGGGTTGGCGGCTATCGACGGGACTGGCCGGCGGCCAGCGCGCGGGCGCGGCGCTTGTACGGGCGCAGGTACAGGATGGTGCCGAAGTAGAACAGCAGCGAGAGCGCGACTTCGCCCCAGGCCAGCCACGAGGACGGCGCGCGGTCGCTGGTGGCGCGCACGATGCCCTCGGTGAAGAACAGCAGGATCAGCATCGACGACCACTGCATCGTGTAGCGGTCGCGCCGCAGCACGCCGCGCAGCGGCAGCAGCAACGGCAGGAACTTGATGACGAGCCATGAGCCGCCCGGCCGCAACGGCGCCAGGAACCACTCCCAGGCGATGCACAGCGCGATCAGCGCCAGCAGGCTGCCGATGCACAGGCGATACAGCGCGGCGTTGTGCAGCGTGTCGTCGGTGGCGGGCGCCGCGCCGGCGCCGTGCTCGGTGTTCATGCGCCCGCTCCGTTGAGCCGCAGCGCGGTCTGCGCCAGCCGCTTGCCCATCGCGAGCGCGAGGGCGGCCTCCTGCTCGGTCACCGGGCCACGGTTGTCGACATGGGCATGGTGGCTGGGGCCGTAGGGCGTGCCGCCGGCCGTGGTGGTCATCAGCGCGCTTTCGGAGTAGGGCAGGCCCAGGATCAGCATGCCGTGGTGCAGGAGCGGCAGCATCATCGACAGCAGCGTGGTTTCCTGTCCGCCGTGCAGGCTGCCGGTGGCGGTAAACACGCAGGCAGGCTTGCCGGTGAGGGCGCCCGAGAGCCACTGCGCCACGGTGCCATCCAGGAAGTACTTCATCGGCGCGGCCATGTTGCCGAAGCGCGTGGGGCTGCCCAGCGCCAGGCCCGCACACTCTTCCAGGTCGCGCAGCTCGGCATACGGCGGGCCTTCGGGCGGAATGTCGGGCGCGGTGGCCTCGCTGACCGTGGAGACCGGCGGCACGGTGCGCAGTCGCGCCTGGGCGCCGGGGACGCTGTTGATGCCGGTGGCGATCAGCTCGGCGAGCTTGCGCGTGCTGCCGTGGCGGCTGTAATAGAGAACGAGGATGTCGGTCATGGGAGAAGGGCGGTCGGCAGCGCCGCCGGGGTGCCGGGAAGGGCGCTGCAAGCAATGCGCGCTATTATAGTTGCGGCCGTCGCCCCTTTTCGTGCCGCAGGCGCGCGGGCCGCCCCGGTCGCCGCATGAAGCGGCAGAAGAGACCACCAGGAGTCAGTCACCGCATGTTTGCCGTACGCCTCGCCCGTCTGCGCAGGGAATGGAATCTGGAAAAGCTGCGCGCACTCGCGCGCTACGCCTTGCGCCGCGCCGCCGAGGATCGTCTGCCGCAGGTTTCGGCCAGCCTCACGTTCACCACCGTGCTGTCGGTGGTGCCGGTGCTGACGGTGGCGTTCGCGCTGCTGGCGGCGTTTCCGGTGTTCCGCGACTTCCGCGCCGAGATCGAGGGCTTCCTGTACCAGAACCTGATCCCCGGCAACGTCAGCGACTCCATCTCCCGCTACCTCGGGCAGTTTGCCAAGAGCGCGCGCGGCCTGACCGCGCTGGGCCTGGGGGGCTTGATGGTGACGTCGGTGCTGACCATGCTGACGGTGGAGGACGCCCTCAACGCGATCTGGCGCGTCAAGCAGCGCCGGCCGTTCGCGCAACGCGTGCTGGTGTTCTGGGCCGTGCTGACCTTCGGCCCGGTGCTGATCGGCGCGAGCCTGTCGATCAGTTCCTACCTGATCTCCATCTCCGCCGGCTATGTCGGCACCATGCCGTTCGGCGTGGGGCTGCTGGTCGGCTTGGCGCCGGTGCTGCTGTCGGCGCTGGCGTTCGCCTTCCTGTACACCGCGGTGCCCAACGCCTACGTGGAGTGGCGCGATGCGATCGCCGCCGGCCTGGTCGCCGCCGTGGCCTTCGAGTTCGCCAAGCGCGGCTTCGGCTATTTCATTACCCATATCCCGACCTACACGGCCGTCTACGGCACGTTTGCGGCGTTCCCCATCTTCCTGTTGTGGATGTACATGAGCTGGCTGGTGACGCTGCTGGGCGCCACCATCGCCGCCAACCTGCCGGTGATCCGCCAGGGCCACTGGCGCCGGCGCACGTTCGCGGGGAGCGAGTTCTTCGATGCGCTCGGCGTGCTCTGCCTGCTGTACCGCGCACGCGGCGAGGTGCCGCGCAGCGTGGGCGAGCTCGACATCGGCCGCAAGCTGCACGTGGAGGCCGACTACCTGTCGGACCTGCTCGGCAAGCTCAAGGGTATGCACCTGATCGGCAAGCTGCAGCAGGAGCGCGGGCAGGCGCACTGGGCGCTGCTGTGCGATCCGTCGCAGGTGAGCGTGCGCGCGCTGCACGAGCGGCTGGTGCTGAACCTGGACCGGCTGCCGCGTACCGCACTGGCCCAGCAACTGAAAGGCGTGGAGCCGCTGCGGGCGTTGCTGGACAACCCACGGCTGGATCAGTCGCTGGAGTCGGTGTTCCTGCAGCAGGCGGGAGATACGCCGCCGGACGGGCCGAGGCGCCAGCCGCTGGAGGTGGCGCCGCCCGGACGGCACGGGCAGGTCTGACGCCGCGAACATGGCGCCGGCAGGCTATGCCGGCGCGACGCCCAGTATGCCAATCGCGGAGAGATGCCGCGCGCCTTGCGCGTGCTAGCGTATTCAATCTGGTTGATATCTGAATTCAGTGATCTGATGGGCGGCCCTTGCGCGACCCGATAAAATGTCAGGTCGCCAGTTCTGGCATATCTGGCACATGCGCGCCGCGGCACGATATCGTTGCGCGGCATGATGGTGCGGTGGCATCCAGGACATGATCGCGGCTTCGGATATCGAATGGATGTAACGACCCTCTACCAGCAACTCTTCTCCTCCGCCCACCGCCTGTACACGCTCGAAGGCGAAGGGCCGTTGTCGGAACTGGCGGTGGAGGCGTGGGTCGGCCGCGAAGCCATCTCCGAACTCTTCGAGTGGCGCATCGTCGCGGTCAGCGCCAATGCGAGCGTGCCGCTCGACGACCTGCTGGGCAAGCGCGTGACGCTCTTGACCACGCTGGCCGGTGGCGGCCAGGCAAGGCGCACC
>JACXTT010000834.1_pt1 | contig 52409 bp, 50 predicted proteins | sample 9270951 | NCBI WGS metagenome assembly JACXTT01 (sample SAMN15532306, study PRJNA645909) | rock metagenome | isolation source: weathered quartz diorite | place: Puerto Rico | collected 2017-06-21
GCCAGCATGGCGCCGACGATGATGATGGCCGAGATCGCATTGGTCACGGCCATCAGCGGGGTGTGCAGCGCGGGCGTCACCGTCCAGACCACGTGGTATCCCACGTAGATCGCCAGCACGAAGATGATCAGGTTGATCACCGTGTGGTTCACCATCTCCATCGACTTCTCCTCCGTTGCTTGAATCCTGTGGCCTGGCGATCGCAGTGTTCTCTGGCCTGCGTACCGCCGGTTGTCGGACCGCCGGAGCGATCCGCGGGAACGGGCGCTGCGGCGGGGGCAAGACTGGAAGCGGGCGTGACAGTCTGCGTGCCCGCTTCCCGGCATCAGATCTTCTTGATTTCCTTGATGCGGTTGGCGTCGTCGACCAGGATGATCTTCGGCTTGTAGGTCGCGATTTCCGCCTCGCTCATCGGCGCATACGTGCAGATGATCAGGTGGTCGCCCAGGTGCGCGCGGCGTGCGGCGGCGCCGTTGAGCGAGATCTCGCCACTGCCGCGTTTGCCCTTGATGATGTAGGTGGAGAAGCGCTCGCCGTTCTGCACGTTGTACAGGTCGATCTTCTCGAACTCCTTCATGTCGGCGGCGTCGAGCAGATCTTCGTCGATGCCGCACGAGCCTTCGTAGTGAAGGTCCGCCTGCGTCACAGTGACACGATGGAGCTTGGCGCGGAGCATGATGCGTTGCATGGGTGATACGTCCTTTTTCTGAAGCAAGGGTTGGGCGCCCGACGGGCGCCCGTGGAAAATCAGGAAGCGGCCTGCCGCACGACCTCGCCGCCCTTGCACATCAGGCAGGCGGCGACGATGTCGTCCTCGAGGTTCAGCGTGAAGCGGGCGTCCTTGTCGACGACCAGCTTAAGGAAGTCGAGCACGTTGCGCGCGTAGAGCGCCGAGGCGTCCGCGGCAACCATGCTGGCGAGGTTGGTGTGGCCGATCAGCGTGACGCCATGGCGCTCCACCACCTCGTCGGCCACCGTCAGCGGGCAGTTGCCGCCCTGCGCGGCTGCCAGGTCGACCACGACCGAGCCGGGCTTCATCTGCTGCACGGTGGTCTCCTGCAGCAGCACCGGCGCGCGGCGGCCGGGAATCAGCGCGGTGGTGATGACGATGTCCGCCTGCCGGGCGCGCTCGTGCACCAGTTCTGCCTGGCGGCGCATCCAGTCGGGCGGCATCGGGCGGGCGTAGCCGCCCACGCCCTGCGCGATCTCGCGTTCTTCGTCCGTCAGGAACGGCACGTCGAGGAACTTGCCGCCGAGCGACTCGATCTGTTCCTTGACGGCGGGTCGCACGTCGGAGGCTTCGATAACCGCGCCCAGGCGCTTGGCCGTGGCGATCGCCTGCAGGCCGGCCACGCCGGCGCCGAGGATCAGCACGCGCGCAGCCTTCACGGTGCCGGCGGCGGTCATCAGCATCGGCATGAAGCGCTGGTAGTGGTGCGCGGCGACCAGCACCGCCTTGTAGCCGGCAATGTTGGCCTGCGACGACAGCACGTCCATGCTTTGCGCGCGCGTCGTGCGCGGCGCGGCTTCCAGCGCAAAGGCCGTGATGCCGGCTGCCGCCATGCGCGCGTTGTTCTCGCCATCAAAAGGATTGAGCATGCCGACGAGCACCGCACCGGGCTTGATCTGCGCCAGTTCCGCCGCCTCCGGTGCGCGCACCTTCAGCACCAGTTCCGCGCCGAGCGCTTCCGCGACCGTCCCGATGCGCGCGCCGACGGCCTCGTAGGCGCCGTCTGGCTGGCTCGCCCGCACGCCCGCACCTGCCTGGACCACGACCTGGTGGCCTTGCGCGACGTACTTCTTGACGGTTTCCGGGGTGGCGGCGACGCGTGTTTCGCCTGCCCGCGTTTCCTGCGGGATGCCGATATGCATCGTCAATTTCTCCTTTTGCTGGCGTCGTATCTGATGGGCGGGCAGACGTCCTGGCCCGTTGCGCCCGCCGCCGCCCGGTCCTGGCTGCTGGCTGCGGTGCACAATTTTGTCGCAGCTTACAGGAATCTGACGTTCGATGGTGACCGACCGGTCGGGTTTTTGTGAGGGGGAATGGCAACCGGCGCGGGCGCCCGGGCAATGGATCCGCCGGCCTCGTCAATCAGCGAATTTCAGGCATGCGGGCCGCCTCTGGCAAAGCCGCAGCCGGTGCGGTGGCCCCAGGCGCGTGTTCACGCGATGACTAGGTAAAACCCTCCAATCTTGACGCCAATTTGATGCGCCGCTCCGTATCGTGGCGGGCACGTCGCTTCGGGTACTGCCCGGGGCGCCCGTTCCAACCCATTACGGATCACCATGACCGCTTCACGCCTGACCGCCGCCGCTTTGCTCGCGGCAGCCTGTTCCCTGTCCGCCCCGTTTGCATTCGCCCAGAGCGCCGCGCAAGAGGGCGGTGCGCCCACCAATGCCGCGGCCCCGGCGTCGCCGCACACCTTCACGGCCAACGTGACGCTGGCCAGCGAGTACCGCTACCGTGGTCTGATGCAGACCAACAGCCACCCGGCGATCCAGGGCGGGTTCGACTACACCCACGAGAGCGGCTTCTATCTCGGCAACTGGAACTCGAACATCAGCTGGCTCTCGGACAGCAACTCGAAGGTGTCGGCGCCGGTCGAGATGGACTTCTACGGCGGCTACAAGAACACGTTCAAGGTGTCGGGCCTGGAGTTCAACTACGACGTGGGCGCGCTGCAGTACTACTACCCGGGCGACTACCCGGCCGGCTTCACGCGCCCATACACAACGGAGCTGTACGCGGGCATGGGCTACGGTCCGGTGTTCCTGAAGTACTCGCAGGCGCTGACGAACCTGTTCGGGTTTGCGGACAGCAAGTACAGCTGGTACCTGGACCTGACGGCGAACGTGCCGCTGAACTTCTGGGACCTGACGGCGAACCTGCACGTGGGCTACCAGAAGGTGCAGCACGTGATGGATGCGTCGTACACGGACTGGAAGATTGGTCTGACCAAGGACTTTGGCAAGGGTTTTGCGCTGTCGGTGGCGTATATCGACACCAATGCCAACAAGTCGGTCTATACCAACGCGCAGGGGCGCTACATCGGCCGTGCGGCCGCGTTCGCGTCGCTGACGAAAACGTTCTGAGTGCCTGCGCCATTGACGGAATTTTGATGTCGCCGCGCGTCAACGCTACGTCAAATTGAGGCCGGACTCCCTAGCATGGACCCATGTTCCACAGACGGCCCGCTTCCAGCGCGGGCCTCGCACAGCATGCGACCGTCGTCGAGTCTTGCCGTAGCCTTTGCCTCCGTGCCGCGCCACCGAAGCGTGCGCGATGCGCGTGCCGGCGCCCTGCCAGTCCTGCCGGAGATGGATGTCGCGGAGGCGGTGCCCGCACGCGACGCCAGCCGATGGATCCGGCTGCGGCTGCGCGTGGCGTCCGCGCAGGTATTCGCGCTACGGCAGACAATGCACCGTGCGATCGGCCAGCTTGCGCGCGTCTACGTGGTGGAGGTAGATCACCGCCACGGCGAGACCACGCTGCATGTCGAGGTGGAGCACGGCGGCCGCGACGCCGCCATGCACGCGATCATGGCGGCGCTGCCCGCCGCCGAGTTCGGCATTGCGACGGACCTGGGGGCGGACCATGCCGGACACTGACGACTTCGCGCAGGCCGATGACATCGGCAGATTGCTGGCGCCGGCGCTGTCGGCGCGGCCCCCGGCGCGCCGCGCGCCGCCGTGGGGTCTGTGGCTGCCGATGGTGACGCCGATGCGCGACGGCGAGCCGGACCTGGCCTGCGCGCAGCGCCTGGCGACGCATTACGTGGAGGCGGGGCTGCACGGCCTCGTCATCCTGGGCACCACGGGCGAGGGCGGCTTGCTGACGGAGGCCGAGCGGCTGTCGTTCACGGCCGCCGTGCTGGAGGCCGTGGATGGCGCAGTGCCGGTGTTGGCTGGCGTGGGCGGGGTCGATACGCGTGCCGTGTGCGAACAGGTGCGCCGGCTCGACCGTTTCGACCTGGCCGGCTACCTGGTACCGCCGCCGTACTATCTGCGCGCCAGCGACGAGGGCATGGCGTGGCACTACACGCGCGTGGCGGCGGCGAGCTGGCGCCCGCTGATGCTCTATAACGTGCCCCAGCGCACCGGCTCCAGCGTCTCGCCGGCGCTGGCGTGCCGCCTGGCCGAACATCCGCAGATCGTCGCCATCAAGGAGTGCGACCGCAACGGCCTGCGCGCACTGGCGGGCACGCAGCGCCTGGCCGTGTTCTGCGGCGAGGACGCCGCCCTGCTAGATCACCTGATGGCGGGGGGCACGGGAGCGGTGCCGGCCTGCGCGCACATCCGTCCCGACCTCTTCCTGCGCCTGTGGCAACTGGTGCAGACCGGCCGGCACGAGGCCGCCCGCGCGCTGTTCGCGCAACTGGAGCCGCTGATCAGGCTGATGTTCCTCGAGCCGAACCCGGTGCCCGTGAAGGCGGCGCTGGCCCTGAGCGGACTGGCCGGCGCCGAGGCGCGGCGGCCGCTGATGCCGGCCAGCCGGGCGTTGGTGTCGCAACTGGCGCAGGCGCTGGAAGCGTTGCCGGCCCCGGCCGGGCAGGCGGCCTGCGCCGCCTAAGTTCCGCGCGCGGATGCACGATCGCCCGGCTGCCGGTAAAATGCCGGATTGCTTAAAAATTGTGCATCATGTCACGTGACTGGAACGCCAGTGTCACGGTCGCCGCGATCATCGAGCGCGGCGGCCGTTTCCTGCTGGTTGAAGAGGAAACCGCGGACGGGCTGAAGCTGAACCAGCCCGCGGGCCACCTTGAACCGGGCGAAAGCCTGATCCGCGCCGTCGTCCGCGAGACGCTGGAAGAAACCGCCCACACCTTCGAGCCGCGCGCGCTGATCGGCTGCTACATGGCGCGCGGCAAGTCGTCGCGCACCGGCGGCGATACCACCTATGTGCGCTTTGCCTTCACCGGCGACCTGGGCTCGCTCGACGCCGGCCGCCAGTTAGACACCGGCATCGTGCGCACCGTCTGGCTGAGTGAGGAAGAGTTGCGGGCCAGCCCCGAACGCCACCGCTCGCCGCTCGTGATGGCCTGCGTGGACGACTACCTGGCCGGCAAGCGCTTCGCGCTCGACGCGCTCTTCACGCATCCGTCGACGCTTGCCACCGTGGGAGACGCGCCATGAGCGGCAAGCGTGTCGTGGTAGGCATGTCCGGCGGCGTCGATTCGTCCGTCACGGCCTGGCTGCTCAAGCAACAGGGCTACGAGGTCATTGGCCTCTTCATGAAGAACTGGGAGGACGACGACGACAGCGAGTACTGCTCCACGCGCCAGGACTGGCTGGACGTGGTATCGGTGGCCGACCTGATCGGTGTCGACGTGGAGGCAGTCAACTTCGCGGCCGAATACAAGGACCGCGTGTTCGCCGACTTCCTGCGCGAGTACTCCGCCGGCCGCACGCCGAATCCGGACGTGCTGTGCAACGCCGAAATCAAGTTCAAGGCCTTCCTGGACCACGCCATGTCGCTCGGCGCGGACACGATCGCCACCGGCCACTATGCGCGCGTGCGCCAGGGGCAGGGCGGGCGCGTCGAACTGCTCAAGGCCTTCGACCACACCAAGGACCAAAGCTATTTCCTGCACCGGCTGAACCAGGCGCAGTTGTCGCGCACGATGTTCCCGCTGGGCGAGATGCCCAAGACGCGGGTGCGCGAGATCGCCGCCGAGATCGGCCTGCCCAACGCGAAGAAGAAGGACTCGACCGGTATTTGCTTCATTGGCGAACGGCCGTTCCGGGACTTCCTGAACCGCTACCTGCCCACCAAGCCCGGCCCGATGAAGACGCCGGATGGCAAGGTGGTGGGCGAGCACATCGGCCTCGCGTTCTACACGCTGGGCCAGCGCAAGGGCATTGGCCTGGGCGGGAGTCGCGACGGCAGTGGCGACGCGTGGTACGTGGCAAGGAAGGACATGGCCGCCAACACGCTGTACGTGGTGCAGGGGCACGATCACCCGTGGCTCTTGACGCCGACGCTGCATGCGGCGGACCTGTCCTGGGTGGCCGGCGAGCCGCCGGCTGCGGGCGCTGTCATGGCCGCCAAGACGCGCTACCGCCAGTCCGATGCGCCGTGCACCGTGGCAGGCGTGGCGGGCGACGCCCTGACGCTGTCGTTTGCGCAGGCGCAGTGGGCGGTGACGCCCGGCCAGTCGGCCGTGCTGTATGACGGCGACGTCTGCCTCGGCGGCGGGATCATCCAGTAGCAGGGAAGGGGGGCGTGCGGCATGCACGCCCTGTCACATGCGCGGCTTACGCGCGCGGCGGTTCCGTGTCGAGGAACGACTGGCGCTTGGCGATCCGTTCCTGGAATGCCGCCAGGTTGGCGTGGCGTTCGCGCCAAAGAATGTCGGGGAAGCGGAAGTCCAGGTAGGCCAGCGCGCAGCCGACGGCGACGTCGGCCAGCGAATAGTGATTGCCGGAGCACCAGGAGCGATCGGCCAGGCCGTTCGACATGGCGACGAGCGCGGCGTCGATCTTGCCAAGCTGGCGGGCGACCCAGCGCGCGCTGCGCTCGGCGGGATCGCGCTGCGTGTTCTCCAGGCGCACCAGCAGGGCGGCGTCGAGCAGGCCGTCGGCCAGTGCCTCCCAGCAGCGTACCTCCAGCCGCTCGCGGCCGCCCTGCGGGATCATCCGGCTGACCGGCGTGAGCGTATCGACGTATTCGACGATCACACGCGAATCGAAGATCGCGCCGCCGTCTTCCATGACCAGACAAGGCACCTTGCCGAGCGGATTGAATTGGCCGATGGTGGATTCGGGCGACCAGACGTCTTCTTCCACCAGCTGGTAGTCGATCTTCTTCTCCGCCATCACCACGCGCACCTTGCGCGCGTAGGGACTGGTATGGGATGCAATCAGCTTCATGTCCTCACCTTGAGCTTGTTATGAAGTGCATCGGCGCTCGGTGGCCGGAGCCGGCCCCGCGTCGCCGAAAGCGGCGGCCGGGGCGGCATCCGTGCCCAATGCACTTCATAACAGGCTACTGGAACGGCGAGCGCGAGTATACCCAAGCGCTCCGCCAAAAGCGGTACGCCAAACGGATGGCCCCGGGCACACGGGTGACTTGTCGCAGCGGCGGGGCCCCGATGGTAAAATCTCGCGTTGCGCGACGCCTGCCAGGCCGCGCGGGGTGCCCACCGGGTCCCCGGGGCGGCTCATTGGCCGCTTGCCTGGGGCTGACTGCGCGGCGCGGGGCGCCCCCATCTCCCGCATTCCCCCTCTCTATTTCCCCGGTTTCCCCCGGTTAGCCAGCATGTCCACCTCTTCGCTTTCGCCGCTCACCGCCCTGTCTCCCATCGATGGCCGCTACGCCTCCAAGGCCGATGCGCTGCGCGAGTGGCTCTCCGAGGCGGCTTTCATGCGCAACCGCGTCAAGGTCGAGGTCCACTGGCTGATCGCGCTGGCGCAGACGGGCCTGCCCGACATGCCGAAGTTCTCAAACGCCTCCGAGGCCGCGCTGCTGGCGCTGGTGGACAAGTTCTCCGAGGCCGACGCCGCGCGCATCAAGGAGATCGAGGCCGTCACCAACCATGACGTCAAGGCCGTCGAGTACTGGCTCAAGGAGCGCGTCAAGGGCAACGCCGAACTGGAAGCGGCGAGCGAGTTCATCCACTTTGCCTGCACCTCCGAAGACATCAACAACACGTCGCACGGCATGATGCTCAAGGGCGCCCGCGAAGGCGTGGTGGTGCCGGCGCTCAAGCGCGTGCACGCGCGCCTGGTGGAACTGGCCCGCGCCAACGCCGCCCAGCCGATGCTGTCGCGCACGCACGGCCAGCCGGCCAGCCCGACCACGCTGGGCAAGGAAATGGCCAACGTGGCTGCCCGTCTGGCGCGCGCCATCGAGCGGATCGAGCGCGTGGAACTGCTGGGCAAGATGAACGGCGCGGTCGGCAACTACAACGCCCACCTGTCGGCCTACCCGACGTTCGACTGGGAAGCCTTCTCGAAGCAGGTCATCGAGACCCGCCTGGGCCTGACCTTCAATCCGTACACCATCCAGATCGAGCCGCACGACTACATGGCGGAGTTGTTCGACGCCGTCGCGCGCGCCAACACCATCCTGCTCGACCTGAACCGCGACATCTGGGGTTATATCTCGGTCGGCTACTTCAAGCAGAAGACCCGTGCCGGCGAGATCGGCTCGTCGACGATGCCGCACAAGGTCAACCCGATCGACTTCGAGAACTCCGAAGGCAACCTGGGCCTGGCCAACGCCATGCTGCGCCATCTGTCCGAGAAGCTGCCGGTCTCGCGCTGGCAGCGCGACCTGACCGACTCCACCGTGCTGCGCAACATCGGCGTCGCGTTTGGCTATGGCCTGCTGGCCTACGAGGCCTGCCTGCGCGGCCTGGGCAAGCTGGAAACCAATCCCGAGCGTCTGAATGAGGACCTCGACAACTGCTGGGAAGTCCTGGCCGAGCCGGTCCAGACCGTGATGCGCCGCTTCGGCGTGCCCAACCCGTATGAACAGCTCAAGGAACTGACCCGCGGCAAGGGCATCTCGCGCGAGGCGCTGCAGACCTTCGTCGCCGGCCTGGCCATTCCCGACGACGCCAAGCAATTGCTGCTGGCCATGACGCCTGCCAGCTACATCGGCAAGGCCGCGGCCCTGGCGGAGCGGATCTGACGCGTTCGCGCGGCCGTCCAGCAAAAAAGCCATCCCATGCGGATGGCTTTTTTGTTTCCCGGCCCCGTGGCGATCCGAGACGGATTCTGCGACAAAATGTCACTTCAGAATATTTGAATAAGTCAATGAAGCCACGTCTCCTCCGGTGCCACGCCGGGGCCTAATAATGCGAGAATTCCACGCACGGGGCTAAGCACCCCCGCGCCGCTTTCCCAAATATTGTGAGCCCCGCCGGGGCAAGAGGTTATCGATGCGCGCCAACGCACCCTACGGACCCACCGCGATCAGCCTGCACTGGATCGTTGCATTGCTGATCTTCACGGCGTTCGGGCTGGGGCTGTACATGACCGGGATTCCCGGGCTGACCCCGACCAAGCTGAAGCTTTATTCCTGGCACAAATGGCTGGGCGTGACGATCTTCGGCATTGCCGTGCTGCGCGTGCTGTGGCGCGCCACGCATGCGGCGCCGCCGGTCGCCGCCGGCACGCCGGCATGGCAGGCGAAGGCCGCGGCCGGCGCGCACCATCTGCTTTACCTGCTGATCCTGGTGGTGCCGGTCACGGGCTACCTGTACAGCTCCGCGGCCGGCGTGCCGGTCGTGTTCCTTGGTCTGTGGCAGATGCCCGCGCTGATCGAGGCGAACGACGAACTCAAGGAAGTGCTGAAGGTCACCCACATCTGGCTGAACTACCTGATGGCGGCCGTGGTCGTGGTCCATGCCGCAGCGGCCGTCAAGCACCAGTTCGTCGATCGCGATGGCACGCTCGGCCGCATGTTGCCATTCCTGCGGTAAGCGCCCCCCGCCTTTCGCTTCCCGCCACCTAATTTGTCGCAACTGACAGGAGTTTTGGATGACACGCATTCCCCGTCCCGCTTCGCTGCTGCTGGCCGCCACGCTGGCCACGACCGGTCTCGCCGCCAATCTGGCGTGGGCGCAGATCGATGCCGCAAAGAGCACGGTGACCGCCGTCGCGCGCCAGATCGGCGTGCCGATGGAAGGCAAGTTCAAGAAATTCGATGCCACCGTCGACTTCGACCCCGCCAAGCTGGCCACGTCGTCGGCCAAGGTGGAGATCGACGTCGCCAGCTTCGAGATCGGCGATGCCACCACCACCAAGGAAGTGAAGGGCAAGGACTGGTTCGATGCCGCCAAGTTTCCGAAGGCCATTTTCCAGTCCACCAGCATCAAGAACGGCGCGCCGGGCAAGTATGAGGTGGCCGGCAAGCTGACCATCAAGGGCAAGACGATGGACGTGGTGGTGCCCGCCACCTACAGGCAGGATGGCGGTGGCCAGGTGTTCGAAGGTGTGCTGCCGATCAAGCGCACCGTGTTCAATATCGGCGCCGGCGAATGGAGCGACACCTCCGTGGTTGCCGACGACGTGCAGATCAAGTTTCATATCGTTACCCCGGCAAAGAAGGGTTGACGGGGCACGCGGCCTGACGCCGCGTCCTCGCCTGCTTGGCCGTTTTTCGTAGTTGTTCTTCTCCAACCTTTTGTCGGGAGATCCCATGACCCTGCGTTCCCTCGTTGTCGCCGCCGCGGCTGCCGCCGCTACCCTTGCCGCGGGCGCTGCCTCGGCCAATACCGTGACCTACAACCTGGACCCGAGCCACACGTATCCGAGCTTCGAGGCGGACCACCTGGGCGGCCTGTCCAAGTGGCGCGGCAAGTTTGAAAAGTCCAGCGGTACCGTGACCCTGGACCGCGTGGCCAAGACCGGCACCATCGACGTCAAGATCGACACCGCCTCGATCGACTTCGGCAATGGCAAAATGAACGAGCACGCCAAGAGCCCGGACATTTTCGACGTGCAGGCCTACCCCGAAGCCGTCTACAAGGGTAAGTTCACCAAGTTCGCCGGCGACGTGCCGACCGAGGCCGAAGGCACCCTGACGCTGCACGGCGTGACCAAGCCGGTCAAGCTCGAGATCCGCGAGTTCAAGTGCATCCAGCATCCGATGCTCAAGCGCGAGGCCTGTGGCGCCGACGCCACCGCCAACTTCAACCGTGCCGACTTCGGCATCGACTACGGCGTCAAGATGGGCTTCAAGCCCGACGTCAAGCTGGCGATCCAGGTCGAAGGCGTGAAGGCCGAATAAGCCTGTGCCTGCCCGGCGCGGCCCTCGCGGCTGCGCCCCGGCAAGAAGAAAAAAGCCGGCATTGCCGGCTTTTTTTCATGGCTAAATGTCCTGCAACAAAGACATCACGGGCAGTCTGCGGCACTTGGTTGTACGACTCGCCATTGCCAAAGTACAATGGCCCGCAGCCGTTCCACCATCCTTCGGGTGCGTGCCGGGCGCGCCGGCGCATGGGCCAGTTGAGCCATATGCGCAGTGGCGGCGCCCGCCATTGCCCAACAACTGGCATTCGCGTATCGCTATGAGCATTGGCTGCATTCCCTGATACCGGTTCCGCTAACTCGCCCACTGTGCTGTACCCGGCCGTTCTGCCCTGGCTCTATGGCCCGCAGCGTTTCCCGGCATTCCCTGGCGCAATCCCGTGTATTCCAAAACGCAAATCGACCCGGTAGTCAGCTTCCGCAACTCGCAGGGCGAGCAGGTGCGGGGCACGATCATCAATCTCCAGAGAAAGTCTCTGGTGATGGAAATCTACAACCCCTATTCGATCGTGCAGGTCAGCGAGGTGCTGAGCGAGCTGAGCGTGCGAATGGGGGCCAAGAACGCTTACCTCGGCAAGGCCGTGGTCATGAGCCTGGTGAACACCGGCCTGACGGCGGTGGTGTCGCTGACGCTGATCGACGAGTGGCGCGAGCTCTCCGACCTGAACAACGAGCCGAAGTCCGTGTCGCGCGAGGCCGCGCTGTTCGTGCAGGACTGGGATCAGCGCTTCAACATCCGGCGCGACTACCAGATCGTGGTCAACGAGATGCGCGCGTTCCTGTCGGAGGTGTCGCGCTGGGTCGAGCAGGTGGACCTGACCGAATCGCTGCCCAAGTCGCAGGGGCGGCTGCGCGAGGATGTGTTCTTCGAGCTTGCCACGCCGCTGATGACCAAGGTCAAGACCTACCTGGACTGGCTGGAGGGCGAGGCGCAGCAGGTCGATCCCGAGATTGCGCCCGTGCACCGGACCTACGCGCAGGCTGCGCTGCACCCGCTGCTGCTGCGCGCGCCGTTCGTGTACCGCACGTTCACCAAGCCGCTCGGCTATGCGGGCGATTATGAAATGGTGAACCAGATCCTGAGCGATCCGCAGCAGGGGCCGACGACCTACTTCCAGATCGTGAATACCGCCTTCCTGAAGGCGGCGGTCGCCACGGCCCACCGCAACCGCATCGACCTGCTGGTCGATTTCCTCTCGCGCCAGGCCGAGCGTGCCCGCGAGGCCGGCCGGCCGTTCCGGGTGCTCAACGTGGGCTGTGGCCCGGCGTTCGAGATCCAGCGCTTTCTGCGCGAGTACCCCAATCCCGAGTTGCTGTCGTTCGAGCTGGTCGATTTCAGCGATGAGACGCTCGACTACACGCGCGCCTCGCTCGACCGCGTTGCCTCGGCCGCCGGCCGCAAGCTGAATGTGACGCTGGTCCACCAGTCGGTGCACGACCTGCTCAAGCGGCGCATCTCACCGGACGACCTGGGCGCGCGCGAATTCGATGCGGTCTATTGCGCGGGGCTGTTTGACTACCTGTCCGACAAGGTCTGCGCGCGACTGCTGTCATACTTCGCCTCCCGCTCGACGGTGGGGGGGCAGCTCCTGGTGACCAACGTGCATGTCAACAACCCGGAGAAATTCGGCATGGAGCATCTGCTGGAGTGGTACCTGATCTACCGCGACGAGGCCTGCATGGATTCGTTGTTGCCGGAGAATTCGCATTCGCACCGCCTCTACGTCGACGATACCGGCGTGAACGTATTTGCCGAAGCCATCATTCAATAAGGCAGCACCACCAGGCCAGGCCATGAGCACGAACCAACTCTATGCGGGTTACCAGTCCGAGCTGGCGGATTTCCGCCTCGCGTTCAGCCGCGGCGGTGCGTACACCGCCATCGTGCTGGTCATGCTGGGTGTGGGGCTGGACTATGGCCAATACCCCCAGCAGCAACTGCCGTTCGCCGCCGCGCGGCTGCTGGTGTCGCTGTTGATCGCGGGCATTGTCGTATTGCTGTACAGCGGTGCGGGACGGCGCTTCGCGCCGTGGCTGACGCTGACATGGCTGCTGCTGCCGCAGATCATGATTGCATGGATGATCTCGCAGACCGAGGGGGTGCACTCGCCGTACTACGTCGGCCTGAACCTGGCGATCTTCGCCTCGGGCATCGCGCTGCCGTTCGGGCTGTGGCAGAACGTCGTGTTCGGGATTCTCTCGTACCTGCTGTACGCGCTGGCGTGCCTGCTGCACCCGGGCGGGATCGAGCCCATCGGCACGTTCCTCGTCAACTCGCTGTTCCTGTTGTTCGCGGCGGCCGCGAGCGGCGTGTACACGTACTTCAACGAAGGCGCACGCTTCATGCTGTTCCGCCTGAAGGCGCAGGTTGCCGAGAAGAACAACGAACTGGAAGTCACCAATCGTGCGCTGGTCGACATCAAGGGCCAGATGCTGCAGCAGGAAAAAATGGCCGCCATCGGCACACTGTCCGCGGGGCTCCTGCACGAGGTCAACAATCCGGTGAACTTCTGCCTGATGGCGATCGAGATCGCCATGGAGGAGCCGGAGACCAAGAACAGTGCATCGCTGCAGGAGTGCCTGGTGGACGCCAAGCAGGGGATGCAGCGGATCCAGCATATCGTGTCCGACCTGAAGACGTTCGCATATCGCAAGCCCGGCGCCGAGGCGGAGGGCACGCCGTTCCTGTTCGAGAAGGCGCTCGATTCGTCGCAGCGCCTGACCGCGCACGAGCTGCGCGGGGTCAAGCTCACGCGCGAGCTGCCGGACGATACGCTGGTGCACGGCGACGAGGCCGCCATCATCGGCGTGCTGATCAACCTGTTCTCCAATGCCGCGCTGGCGATGCGCAAGGCGGGCACGCAGGCGCCCGCCATCCATGCGTCGGCGCAGTGGCGGGACCGCCGCCTGCACGTCAACGTGCGCGACAACGGGCCGGGGATTGCGCCGGAGCATCTCGCGCGCGTGTTCGAGCCGTTCTTTACCACGCGGGAAGTCGGGCAGGGCCTGGGTCTGGGCCTGTCCATCAGCTACGCCGTGATCGAGCGCCACGGCGGTGCGCTGTTCGCGGAAAGCGAACTCGGCCAGTGGGCCGCGTTCAGCTTCGACCTGCCGCGCGCCGAGTGAGACCGCCATGGATACCGACATGAGCGATGTCCAGCAGGTCCGGCCGACGATCCTCTACGTCGACGACGAGGATATGGCGCGCAAGTACTTCGCGCGCGCGGTCGGCGGCGACTACGAAGTCCTGCTTGCCGCCAATGCCGACGAGGCCATGGCCATCCTCGGCCAGGCGCCGGCCCGCGTGGCCATCCTGGTGACGGATTTCCGCATGCCGGGCCGCAACGGCGGCGACCTGTTGCGCCAGGTGGCCCAAGAATATCCGCAGGCCGTGCGGATCCTGGTCACGGCCTATGCCGACAAGGACATGCTGCTCGAGACCGTCAATACTGGCCAGGTCTTCAGGATCCTGGAGAAGCCGCTGTCCGTCACCGATGTGCGCGCCGTGTTGCGAGAGGCCAGCGAGCGCTTCCGCGAGCGCGCGATGCGCCAGCAGCGGCTGATAGCGATCGACGAGACGCTCGCGTTCCTCGCGCATGAACTGAACACGCCGCTGGCGGCCATCGCCAACTTCGCGCTTGGCATCGAGAGCCGCGCGAGCGCCGAGTACAACTCGCAGCGCCAGTCGGAGATCGGCCAGGCGGCCACGGCCATGCACAACAATGCGCAGTATTGCCTGGCGGTGCTGTCGTCCTTCCTGCAATCCGTGCGCAACAGCGCCGGCGGTCGGCCAGCCAGACCCGGCCCCGACGCCGAGGTCACGGCGGGCGGACTTGTCGCGGCGCTGCTGGATGCCTACCCGTTTACCGGGAATCAGCGCGAATGGGTCCAGGTGGAAAGCCAGGGCGATTTTCCGGTGCTGACACTGCCCAACTGCGTGGCGCTGGTGTTGTCGTCCGTGATGAGCAATGCGCTGCGCGCGCTGGCGGGCGTGAGCGCACCGTCGTTGCGCTTCGAGCTGGTGGCCGGCGAGCGGCAGGAGATCCGCATCTGCGACAACGGCCCCGGCATTCCGCCCGAGGTCATGGAGCGCCTGCTGGTCGATCCCGTGACCACGCACGCCGGCGATGGCGGCAACGGGCTCGGCATGATTTTCTGCAATCGCGTCATGCAGTCGTTCGGTGGCGGCATCCGCATCGCATCCGCGTCCGGGGCCGGCACGACGGTGACGCTGGAGTTCCCAAACATGAAGAATCGTATGCACAGGAGTGATCGATGAACGAACCGAGTACCACGCAGCCCCCACCGGCGATCCTGTTCGTCGATGACGAGGCCACCGCGGTCAAGTACTTCCAGCGCGCCATCGGCGCCCTGGCGCCGGTGGTGACGGGCGGGTCCGTCGAGGAAGGCAAGGCCCAGCTGGACGCCCATGCCGACAGCCTGGCCGTGCTGGTGTCCGATCAGCGCATGCCCGGCGAGCACGGCAACGAGTTGCTGCGCTACGCGCGCGAGCGCTACCCGCACATCGTCCGGATCCTGACCACCGCCTATTCCGAGCTGGACCAGACGGTCGAGGCCGTCAACGAAGGGCAGATCCACCGCTACATCAAGAAGCCGTGGGACATCACCGCGCTGCGCATGGAACTGAAGCAGGCGCTGGAGATGGCCGGGTTGCGCAAGGAGCGCGACCAGCTCGTGCGCGAGAAGCTCAGCGTGCTCCAGCAGCAGACGGTGGCCACGCGCGTGGGCATGGTCCAGGCGCTGTGCGTGAGCCTGATCGGCCCGGACCGCTTGCAGCCCGTGGATACCTACTTGTCGGCCACGGCGCTGGCCGGCGCGGCCAATGCCGAGCCGGACTGGCAGCGCCTGGACTATGCCGACCTGGTCGGCGCGGAAAGCGACCGCATGGGCCGCTTCGGGCATGCGGTGGGCCAGCAACTGGCGGCACTGCGCACGCGGCTGGCGGGGCGCACGGCGGCCGACGCCGTGGCGGCCGTCGTCGAGGCGGTGGGCGAGCCGGCCGTGCGGCGCGACGGCGATGCGGTCACCTGGCCGGCTCCGGCAATGCTGGGCGAGTTCGTGGGCGGTGCGCTTGGCGAACCGGTGTCCGCGCAGCATGCCGCCTGGCTGGCCAGCCTGTTGTGGCTGGAAGAGGCGGGCGGCGCGCTGCAGTGCGCACGAGAGGGCGATGTCGTGGTCTGCCGCGTCGGTGCGCGGGCGGACAAGTTCGCCGCCGACCGGCTGGCGGCCTGGATCGAGCGGCTGTCGGAAGATCGCTGATCCGCCGGCGATACTCCGCAAAACAAGAAAGGCGCCCGAGGGCGCCTTTCTTGTTGGTGGCGAGACAAGCCGGTCAGGCCTGCGCCCCGAAGTTCGGGTCGTCGCGGTCCGTGCTTTCGCCGCCTTTCTTCTCGCCCTTGACCAGGTCCTCGCGCTTCACGCCCAGCCACATGGCCAGGGCCGCCGCCACGAACACCGACGAGTAGATGCCGAACAGAATACCGACGGTCAGCGCCAGCGCGAAGTAGTGCAGCGTGGGGCCGCCGAAGAAGAACATCGACAGCACCATCATTTCGGTCGAGCCGTGGGTGATGATGGTCCGCGACATCGTGCTGGTGATCGCGTTGTCGATGATCTCGTGCGTGGTCATCTTGCGATACTTGCGGAAGTTCTCGCGGATCCGGTCGAAGATCACGACCGATTCGTTGACCGAGTAGCCGAGCACCGCGAGGATCGCCGCCAGCACCGACAGCGAGAATTCCCACTGGAAGAAGGCGAAGAAGCCCAGGATGATCACGATGTCGTGCAGGTTGGCGATGATGCCCGCCACCGCAAACTTCCACTCGAAGCGGAACGACAGGTAGATCACGATGCCGGCCACCACGCACAGCAGCGCGAGCAGGCCGTCGGTGGCGAGTTCCTTGCCGACCTGCGGGCCGACGAACTCCACGCGCTGCAGCTTGACGTCAGGCGTGGCGGCGGTCAGCGCGCCCATCACCTGTTCGCTCTGCTGGGCCGAGGTGGCGGGCTTGCCGTCCGGGCCCTTCTGCAGCGGCAGGCGGATCATCACGTCGCGCGAGGTGCCGAAGTTCTGCACCTGCACGTCGGTATAGCCAAGCTTGCCGACCTGGCCGCGGATCTTTTCGAGGTCGGCGGCCTGCGAATAGCTGACCTCCATCACCGTGCCGCCGGTGAACTCGATCGACAGGTGCAGCCCCTTTTGCCAGAGGAAGAACACGGCTGCGGCGAACGTCAGGAAGGAAATCACGTTGAAGATCAACGCGTGCTTCATGAACGGAATGTCGCGCCGGATGCGGAAGAATTCCATGTTGAACCCTGTTATGTCCTGCTTGAATTACTTGCTGACCGAGCCGTCCGTGTCCGGCTTCCAGATCTGGCCGATGGCCACGCTTTGCAGCTTTTTCTTGCGGCCGTACCAGAGGTTGACCAGGCCGCGGTTGAAGAACACCGCCGAGAACATCGAGGTCAGGATGCCCAGGCAGTGCACGACCGCGAAGCCGCGCACCGGGCCGGAGCCGAAGGCGAGCAGCGCCAGGCCGGCGATCAGCGTGGTCACGTTGGAGTCCAGGATGGTGGCCCAGGCGCGGTCGAAGCCGACGGCGATGGCCATCTGCGGCGAGGCGCCGGCGCGTAGTTCCTCGCGCACGCGCTCGTTGATCAGCACGTTGGCGTCAATGGCCATGCCGAGCACCAGCGCGATGGCGGCGATGCCGGGCAGCGTCAGCGTGGCTTGCAGCATCGACAGCACGGCGATCAGCAGCAGCAGGTTCACGGCCAGCGCGGCCACCGAGAACACGCCGAACAGCATGTAGTACAGGACCATGAAGACGGCGATGGCGCCGAAGCCATAGGCGACGGAGTCAAAGCCCTTCTGGATGTTGTCGGCGCCCAGCGACGGGCCGATCGTGCGTTCCTCGATGATCTCCATCGGCGCGGCGAGCGAGCCGGCGCGCAGCAGCAGTGCCAGGTCGTTGGCGGCTTCGGTGGAGTACGAGCCCGTGATCTGGAAGCTCGAACCCAGTTCGGACTGGATCGTTGCCACCGTGAGCACTTCGCCCTTGCCCTTCTCGAACAGCACGATCGCCATCGGCTTCTTCAGATTCTCTCGCGAGACATCGCGCAGCACGCGGCCGCCCTGTGCGTCGAGCTTGATGTTGACCGACGGATGCTGGTTCTGGTCGAAGCCGGCCGAGGCGCTTTCGATGCGGTCGCCGGTGAAGATTACCTGCTTCTTGAGCACCACGGGCGCGCCGTTGCCTTGCGTGAACAGCTCGCTGCCGAACGGGATCGGGTCGCCCGGGCGCGGGTTGCGCGGGGCGTCGATGTCGGCCAGGCGCGCTTCCAGCGTGGCGGTGCGGCCGATGATGTCCTTGGCCTTGGCGGTGTCCTGCACGCCAGGCAACTGCACGACGATGCGGTCCGAACCTTGTTGCTGGATCACGGGTTCGGCCACGCCCAGTTCGTTCACGCGGTTGTGCAGCGTGGTGATGTTCTGCTTGACCGCGCTGTCCTGCACGGCGCGGCGGGCGGCCTCGGTGAAGGTGCCGACCACGTTGTTGCCGTCCATGGCGAAGGCCAGCTCGCGCAGGTTGTCGGCCAGGATGGCGCGCGCCTTGGTGGCTTCGTCGGCGTTGCCAAAGCGCACGGTGAGCCGGTCGCCCTCGCGGTCGATGCCGCCGTGGCGGATGTTCTTGTCGCGCAGGAGCGTGCGTGCGTCGCCGGACAGGCTGTCGAGCTTCTTGTCGACGGCGCCCTTCATGTCCACCTGCAGCAGGAAGTGCACGCCGCCGCGCAGATCCAGGCCCAGGTACATCGGCAGCGCGTGCAGCGAGGTGAGCCAGCGCGGCGAGCCGGACAGCAGGTTCAGCGCGACCACGTAGGCCGGGTCGCTGGCGTCGGGATTGAGCGCGCGCGACAGGACGTCCTTGGCCTTCAGCTGTTCGTCGGTGGTGCGAAAGCGCGCCTTGACCGAGCCGGACTGGCCGGAGATGTCGAAGAAGACGCCGTCGGGCTGCAACTGGTTCTGCGCCAGGATCTCCTCGACATGCTTCTGCATGGACAGGTCGACCTTGACCGTGGCCTTGCCCGACGAGACCTGCACGGCAGGCGCCTCGCCAAAGAAATTGGGCAGTGTGTAGATGATGCCGATGGCCAGCGCCACCACGATCACCAGGTATTTCCAAAGCGGATAACGATTCATCTCTGGCCAGTCATTGCGGTTGGCGCCGGATTTGCCAACCGGTTGGCAAACAGCCGCCTGGCTGGTCCCGCGGATCTTCGGTGTGATCCGCGGGCCGGGTCAGGCGGCTGCGCAGGCACGCGCGTGAGAGAGGCGTGCCGGGAAAGACAAGAAAAGCGGATGGCCGCACCGGGCGGCCATCGTGGCGATCACAGCGCCTTGAGCGAACCCTTCGGCAGAACGGTCGTCACGGCGTTCTTCTGCACGGTGATCTCGGTGCCTTCGGCGATCTCCAGGCTGACGTACTGGTCGGTCACCTTGGTGACCTTGCCGAGGATGCCGCCGGCGGTCACGACTTCGTCGTTCTTGGCCAGCGCCTCGAGCATGGCCTTGGCTTCCTTTTGGCGCTTCATCTGCGGGCGGATCATGATGAACCACAGCACCGCGAACATCAGGATGATGGGCAGGAAGCTCATCAGGCCGCCCGATGCGCCGCCGATTCCGGCGGTCTGGGCAAAAGCGTTGGAAATCAGCACGTTACTTCTCCGTCACAAATATCGATCAGTGAATCAAACATTCTACCACCCGCTATGGTCCGCCCTGTGCATTCCAGGGCGGATTGCGGGTTTGTTCGGGGGGCTTGTCAGGCGCTTGCACGCAGATGCCGGGAACTTGGCCCCGCTATTCGACAGCACCACGCCGGAAAGTTCGGCGCGGCCAGCGCCTCAGCGCGTGCCGCGCGAGCGGTCGGCGGCGAACTGGCGGCGGAAGGCATCGAAGCGGTGTTCCTCGATGGCCTCGCGCACCTCGCGCATCAGTTGCAGGTAATAGTAGAGATTGTGGATGGTGTTCAGGCGCGCGCCCAGGATCTCCCCGACCCGATGCAGGTGGTGCAGGTAAGCGCGCGAGAAGTTGCGACATGTGTGGCACGCGCAACTTTCATCGAGCGGGCGCGGATCGTTGCGGTGCGCCGCGTTCTTGATCTTGACGTCGCCAAAGCGCGTGAACAGCCAGCCGTTGCGCGCGTTGCGGGTGGGCATCACGCAGTCGAACATGTCCACGCCGGCCGCGACGCCGGCCACCAGGTCTTCGGGCGTGCCCACGCCCATCAGGTAATGCGGTTTGTTGGCGGGCAGGCGCGGTGCCACGTGCTCCAGCACGCGCATCATGTCTTCCTTCGGCTCGCCGACCGACAGCCCGCCGATTGCGAAGCCGTGGAAATCCAGCTCGGACAGGCCGGCCAGCGACTCGTCGCGCAGGTCCTCGAACATGCCGCCCTGCACGATGCCGAACAGCGCGTTCGGGTTGGCGAGGCGCTCGAACTCGTCGCGCGAGCGCTTGGCCCAGCGCAGGCTCATGCGCATCGACTTTGCAGCCTCGTCATGCGTGGCCGGGCGGCCGTCGATCTCGTAGGGCGTGCACTCGTCGAACTGCATCACGATGTCGGAGTTCAGCGTGCGCTGGATCTGCATCGAGATCTCGGGTGACAGGAACAGCTTGTCACCGTTGACGGGCGACGCGAACGTGACGCCTTCCTCGGTGATCTTGCGCAGATCGCCCAGCGAAAACACCTGGAAACCGCCGGAGTCCGTCAGGATCGGCTTGTCCCAGCCGATGAAGCGGTGCAGGCCGTCGTGCGTGTCGACAACCTCCAGCCCCGGGCGCAGCCACAGGTGGAAGGTGTTGCCCAGGATGATCTGGGCGCCGATCTCGTTGAGCTCCAGCGGCGACATCGCCTTGACCGAGCCATAGGTGCCGACCGGCATGAAGATGGGCGTCTCCACCACGCCGTGGTTCAGCGTGACGCGCCCGCGGCGGGCATTGCCGTCCGTGGTGATGAGTTCAAAGTTGAGCATGGTTCTTGTTCGGCAAGGTTCGCGGGTTCAGCGGGCGTCCGGGTCCTGGCGGGTCAGCAGCATCGCGTCCCCGTAGCTGAAGAAGCGGTAGCGCGCCTCGACCGCGTGGCGGTAGGCGGCGCGGATCGCCTCCACGCCGGCCAGCGCGGAGACCAGCATCAGCAGGGTCGACTTGGGCAGGTGGAAGTTGGTGATCAGCGCGTCGACCAGCCGGAAGCGGTAGCCGGGCGTGATGAAGATGTCGGTGTCGCCGCTGCCGGCCGCCAGCGTGCCATCGGGCTGCGCCGCCGATTCCAGCGCGCGCAGCGAGGTGGTGCCCACGGCGATCACGCGCCCGCCGCGCGCGCGCGTTTCACGCACGGCGTCGGCCAATTCCGGCGAGATGGCATACCACTCGGCATGCATCTTGTGCTCCGCCAGGTTCTCGGTGCGCACGGGCTGGAAGGTGCCGGCGCCCACATGCAGTGTCAGGAACGCGCGGCGCACGCCCATGGCGTCGAGCCGGGCAAAGAGCGCGTCGTCGAAGTGCAGGCCGGCGGTGGGCGCGGCCACGGCGCCCGGGTGGCGCGCGTACACGGTCTGGTAGCGCGACTCGTCGTAGGCGTCGGGATCGTGCGTGATGTAGGGCGGCAGCGGCAGGCGGCCGTACTGCTCGATCAGGTCCAGCGCCGGCGCGGGAAAGCGCAGCGTGAAGAACTGGTCGACGCGCGGGCCGACGGTGACCGAGAAGGCCTCGTCGGCCAGGCACAGCGTGCCGCCTTCGGCCGGCGTCTTGGAGGCGCGCACCTGGGCCAGCACGGTGTGGGTGTCCAGCACGCGCTCGACCAGCACCTCGACCTTGCCGCCGCTGGGCTTGTGGCCGAAGAAGCGGGCCTTGATCACGCGGGTGTCGTTGAACACCAGCAGGTCGGCGGGACGCAGGTAGTCGACGATGTCGCTGAAGGCGCGGTCCAAGAGCCGCACGGCATCCGCGCCGTCGCCAGGCGCCACGCGGTCGACCACCAGCAGCCGGCTGGCGCTGCGGTCGGGCAGGGCGCTCTGGGCAATCAGTTCTGGCGGCAGCGGAAAGTCGAAATCGGACAGCGTCAACATGATGAAACGGGGGCTACAGGCTCGCGCCGGCATCAAGCCGGCGGCGGGCGAGGCACATGCGGCAGGGTTGCCGGCGTGCGAAACGGCACGGTGGCCGGGAGTGACGGCCGGGATAGGTACAATCGGCCAATCCGATATTGTAAGGCTTGGGGCGAGCATGCTGCCCGGCCGACCGTGATACCGCCCATTCCGACCGATGCCAGGAAACGCTACCGACGAGAGCCAGGAGTTTGCCGATCCCGCGCCGGAAACCGCCGCAGGCGTCAGGCCAGGGCGAGCCAGGACTGCCAAGTCCACGAGCGCGGGTGGTGACGGCAAGCGCGCGGACGGCGCCAACGGCAAGCCGTCGACCGCCGCCGCCCGCCTTGCCAAGCTGGGCCTGCGCCGCAGCGTTGATCTCGTGCTGCACCTGCCGATGCGCTACGAGGACGAGACCACGCTTATGCCAATTGCCGAGGCCATCTCCCGCGCGGGGCTCGGCCTGGCGGCGCAGGTGGAGGGCGAGGTTGTCTCGAACGAAGTGACGATGCGCCCGCGCCGCCAGTTGGTGGTGAAGATCGCCGACGATTCCGGCGAACTGACGCTGCGCTTTCTCAATTTCTACGGCAGCCAGACCAAGCAGATGGCCGAGGGCGTGCGGCTGCGCGTGCGTGGCGAGGTGCGCGGCGGCTTCTTCGGGGCCGAGATGGTGCACCCGACCGTGCGCCCCGTCGTGCCTGGCGAGACGCTGCCGGACCGCCTGACGCCGGTCTATCCGGCCACCGCCGGCATCTCGCAGGCCTATCTGCGTAAGGCCATCGGCGGCGCGCTGGCCCGCACGCCGATGCCCGAGACGCTGCCGCAGCCGGTGCTGCGCGGACCGCTGGCGCGCTTGAAACTGCAGCCGCTGTCCGACTGCCTGCGCCTGTTGCACAACCCGCCGCCACAGGAAAGCGAGGCGGCGCTGGCGGACCGCTCGCACCCGTGCTGGCAGCGCATCAAGTTCGATGAGCTGCTCGCGCAGCAGATCTCGCTGCGTCGCGCCCAGGCCGCGCGGCGCGAGAAGAACGCGCCCTCGATGCCGCGCCGCGCCGGGGGCTTGCTGACGCGCTTCCTCGGCACGCTGCCGTTCCGGCTGACGGGCGCCCAGCAACGCGTGGTGGAGGAAATCGCCGCCGACATGACCGCGCCGCACCCGATGCACCGCCTGCTGCAGGGCGACGTTGGCAGCGGCAAGACCATCGTGGCCGCGCTCGCCGCGTGCCAAGCGATAGACGCCGGCTACCAGGCTGCGCTGATGGCGCCCACCGAAATCCTCGCCGAGCAGCACTACCGCAAGCTGTCCGCATGGCTTGAGCCGCTCGGCGTGCCGGTGGTCTGGCTGGCCGGCAGCCTGAAGGCGCGCGAGAAGCGCGAGGCCGCCGCGCGCGTGGAGTCCGGCGAGGCGCAACTGGTGATCGGCACCCACGCGCTGATCCAGGACGCCGTGCGCTTTGCGCGCCTGGGCCTGTCGGTCGTGGACGAGCAGCACCGCTTCGGCGTGGCGCAGCGGCTGGCGCTGCGCGGCAAGGCGGCCAATGCTGACGGCGAGGCCGCCACGGCCGCCGACACCGTGCCGCATCAACTGATGATGTCGGCCACGCCGATTCCCCGCACGCTGGCGATGACCTACTACGCGGACCTGGACGTCTCCGTGATCGACGAGTTGCCGCCGGGCCGCACGCCCGTAGTGACGCGCCTCGTCAACGACGCTCGCCGCGACGAGGTGATCGCGCGCGTGCACCACGCTGCCGCCGAGGGGCGACAGGTCTACTGGGTCTGCCCGCTGATCGAGGAAAGCGAGACGCTGCAGTTGCAAACCGCCGTGGAAACCTACGAGACACTCGCAGCCGCGCTGCCCGACCTGCGTGTCGGCCTGGTGCACGGGCGGTTGCCGCCGGCGGAAAAGGCGGCCGTGATGGCCGATTTCTCCGCCAACCGGCTGCAGGTGCTGGTGGCAACGACCGTGATCGAGGTCGGCGTCGACGTGCCCAACGCCTCGCTGATGGTGATCGAGCACGCCGAGCGCTTCGGCCTCGCGCAACTGCACCAGTTGCGCGGGCGCGTGGGGCGCGGCAGCGCCGAATCGGTGTGCCTGCTGATGTACCAGGCGCCGCTCTCGCCCACGGCGCGCGAGCGCCTTGCCACCATGCGCGAAACCACTGATGGCTTCGAGATTGCCCGCCGCGACCTGGAAATCCGCGGCCCCGGCGAGTTCCTGGGCGCGCGCCAGTCGGGCGAGGCCATGCTGCGCTTTGCCGACCTGCAGACCGACGCCTGGCTGGTCGAGTACGCGCAGGAAGCCGCCGAGACGATGCTCGCGCGCTTTCCCGAGGCCGTCGAGACGCACCTGTCGCGCTGGCTGGGTGGGCGCGAGCACTTCCTGAAGGCATGACGCTGACGGACGTCGGCATGGAATTAGTGCCTCATAGGGCATATTGATGCCGCGTTCTGACACGCCACGCAATCGAAGGTAAAATCTATCGCCTAACCGAACCTGATTAGTCATGACGCTCACCGAACTCAAGTACATCGTCGCCGTGGCGCGCGAGCGCCATTTCGGCCGGGCTGCCGAAGCTTGTTTCGTGTCGCAGCCGACGCTGTCGGTCGCCATCAAGAAGCTGGAAGACGAGCTCAATGTGCAGATCTTCGAGCGCGGGGCCTCCGAGGTGTCGGTGACGTCCGTCGGCGAGCAGATCGTGGCGCAGGCGCAGCGCGTGCTGGAGCAGACCATGGCGATCCGCGAGATCGCCAAGCAGGGCAAGGATCCGCTGGCCGGACCGCTGCGCGTGGGCGTGATCTACACGATCGGGCCGTACCTGCTGCCGTCGCTGGTCAAGCAGATGATCGAGACCGTGCCGCAGATGCCGCTGATGCTGCAGGAGAACTACACCAACAAGCTGATCGAGCTGCTCAAGCAGGGCGAGGTCGACTGCGCGATCATGGCCGAGCCGTTCCCCGATTCTGGCTTGACCGTGCGGCCGCTGTACGACGAGCCCTTCGTCGTGGCCGTGCCGCGCGGCCATCAGTTGGCGCAGGTGGATACCGTCGATCCCGAGGAACTCAAGCAGCAGACCATGTTGCTGCTCGGCAGCGGGCATTGCTTCCGCGACCACGTGCTGGGCGTCTGTCCGGAGCTGTCGCGCTTCTCGCAGGCCGCCGACGGCATTCAGAAGACCTTCGAGGGTTCGTCGCTGGAAACCATCCGCCACATGGTGGCCAGCGGGGTTGGCATCACGGTACTGCCGCGTACCTCGGTGCCGGACCTCAAGCCCAAGTCCGACATGCTGGCCTACGTGCCGTTTGCCGATCCGGTGCCGGATCGCCGCGTGGTGCTGGCCTGGCGCAAGAGCTTCACGCGCCTGCCGGCGATGGAGGCGCTGGCCAATGCCGTGGCCGCGTGCGACCTGCCGGGCGTGCGCAAGCTCGGCGCCAAGGAAATGGCCGAGGCCGCCTGAGCCTCTGGTTTCCTTCCCCAACGGGGCCGTTCTGGCCCCGTTTGTTTTTTCCCGAATTGTGCTTCCGCCTGCCTTCGACCTGTGCCATCGTGTCGGCTGGCCAAGTGATTGATGTTTCCTATTCAATAGGTTTAAAGAATCAAATATTCACGGTAATAGCTTTTTTGTAGACTGCTTACGTCGATGCAAGTTGCGTCGCGTTTCACAAGGAGTCGACCATGAACGGCAGCCCGAATTTTCCTCCGCGCGCGTCCGGCCTGCGCGCCTTTGGCAGCCGCCTTGCCGATTGCCTTGCCAGTTTTGCCTCCGTGTACTGATTTCCGGCACGGACGCACCTTCCCTTCATCCTTCACCCCACAAGAGGACACGATGAGCAAGGACATTCTCACCACCGCCGCGGGCGCACCGGTCGCCGACAACCAGAACTCGCAAACCGCCGGTCCGCGCGGACCCATGCTGCTGCAGGACGTCTGGTTCCTGGAGAAGCTCGCGCACTTTGATCGCGAGGTAATCCCCGAGCGCCGCGTGCACGCCAAGGGCTCTGGCGCCTATGGCACGTTCCGGGTCACGCACGACATCACGAAGTACACGAAGGCATCCATCTTCGCCGCGGTCGGCAAGGAGACGCCGCTGTTCCTGCGCTTCTCCACCGTGGCCGGCGAGCGTGGCGCGGCCGATGCCGAGCGCGACGTGCGCGGCTTCTCGGTCAAGTTCTACACGGACGAGGGCAACTGGGACATCGTCGGCAACAACACGCCGGTGTTCTTCGTGCGCGATCCGCTCAAGTTCCCCGACTTCATCCACACGCAAAAGCGCAACCCGCGCACCAACCTGCGCGATGCCGTCGCCGTGTGGGACTTCTGGTCGAAGCATCCGGAATCGCTGCACCAGGTCACCATCCTGATGAGCGACCGCGGCCTGCCGCAGAACTATCGCCAGATTCACGGCTTCGGCTCGCACACGTTCTCGTTCATCAACACCAACAACGAGCGCTTCTACGTCAAGTTCCACTTCAAGTCGCAGCAAGGCATTGCCAACTGGACCAATGACGAGGCGGCCAAGGTTGTCGCCGGCGACCGCGAAAGCGCGCAGCGCGACCTGTTCGAGAACATCGAGAAGGGCAACTTCCCGCGCTGGAACCTGCGCGTGCAGATCATGCCGGAGGCCGACGCGGCCAAGTACCACATCAACCCGTTCGACCTGACCAAGGTGTGGCCGCACAAGGACTACCCGCTCATCGACGTCGGCGTGCTGGAGCTGAACCGCAACCCGGACAACTACTTCGCCGAGGTGGAGCAGGTGGCGATGAACCCGTCCAACATCGTGCCGGGCGTTGGCTTTTCGCCCGACAAGATGCTGCAGGGGCGGCTGTTCTCGTACGGCGACACGCAGCGCTACCGCCTGGGCGTCAACCACAACCAGATCCCGGTCAACGCGCCGAAATGCCCGTTCCACAACAGCTTCCACCGTGATGGCGCGATGCGTGTGGACGGCAACCAGGGCGGCAAGCTGAACTACGAGCCCAACCGCGAGGGCGCCTTCGCGGCCAGCGAGCGTGCCATCGAGCCGCCGCTGGCGCTGGACGGCGCGGCCGATCGCTGGGATCACCGCGTGGATTCCGACTACTACAGCCAGCCGGGCGCGCTGTTCCGCCTGTTCGACGAGGGCCAGCGCCAGCGCCTCTTCGCGAACATCGCGGCGGCGATGCAGGGCGTGCCGGAAGCGATCGTACGCGTGCAACTGGAGCACTTCACCAAGGCCGATCCGGCCTACGGCGAAGGCGTCCGGCGCGCGCTGAACCTGAAGTAACGCGTTCGCCCGCACCAGGTAGGACCCAAGCGGGCGCGGCAACGGAGAAACATCATGACCATGCTCAGACTGTTCATTCGCGACTGGCAACAACTGCGCCACGACGCCGGGGCGCAACCCCGCGCGCGCGACGCCGCGCGGCTGCACCGCAAGCTGTGGCGCAAGGAAATCGGACTGGGCGTGGTCGTCCTGGGCGCGGCGGTGATGTTCGTCGACGCGGCACGGGGTTTGTCCGGGCTTGCCGGCTAGTGCGATAATGCACAAACCGCGCCGCACGGCCATGCCATCGCCAGCATGGCCGCGCGGGGTCTTACCCTTGTGGCTTTACCGGAATGGAGCGTACCTACCATGGCAAAGAAGAATGAGATGAGCGTGAATATCGGCATTTCCGACAAGGACCGCAAGAAGATCGCGGAAGGGCTGTCCAAGCTGCTGGCGGACACCTATACGCTCTACCTCAAGACCCATAACTTTCACTGGAATGTCACGGGTCCGATGTTCAATACCTTGCACCTGATGTTCGAGGCGCAGTACACCGAACTGGCGCTGGCCGTCGATTCCATCGCCGAGCGTATCCGCGCGCTGGGCTACCCGGCACCGGGCACGTACAAGGAATACGCCAAGCTGTCGTCGATCGCCGAAGAAGAGGGCGTGCCCGAGGCCACCGACATGATCCGCAAGCTGGTCGAAGGCCAGGAAGCCGTGGTGCGCACCGCGCGCTCGATCTTCCCGGTCATCGATGCCGCTGGCGACGAGCCCTCGGCCGACCTGCTGACGCAGCGCATGCAGACGCACGAAAAGACCGCGTGGATGCTGCGCTCGATGCTGGCCTGAGGCGCTTCGTGCGCATGCCTGCCCGCCGTCGGCTCTGGCGGCAGGCGCAACGCGTCGCGGCTCCCCGGAGTCGCGGCGCGTTTTGACTTAGTGTTCCCGTTTTTTCTTACCCGCCGCCGTGTCCCGCCCGCTTCCCATGCCCGGATTCTCCGAACGTCTCTCCCTGTATGCGCGCCTGGTGCGCATGGACAAGCCGATCGGCACGCTGCTGCTGCTGTGGCCCACGCTGTGGGCGCTGTGGATGGCGACGGGCGGCGTGCCGGACTGGGGCTTGTTCTGGATCTTCGTAGCCGGCACGTTCCTGATGCGCTCGGCGGGCTGCGCCGTCAACGACTGGGCGGACCGCGACTTCGACAAGCACGTGAAGCGCACCCAGGACCGCCCGCTGACGGCCGGCAAGATCGCCGCGTGGGAGGCGCTAGCCGTGGCCGCCGTGCTGGCGCTCGTCGCGCTGGCGCTGATCCTGCCGCTCAATGCGCTGACCAAGTGGCTGGCCGTGGTGGCGGCCGTTGTTGCCGGCACCTATCCGTTCTTCAAAAGATTCTTCGCCATTCCGCAGGCCTACCTTGGCATTGCGTTCGGCTTTGGCATCCCGATGGCGTTCGCCGCCGTGCAGGACCAGGTGCCGCTGGTGGCCTGGCTGATGCTGGCGGCCAATGTGTTCTGGGCCGTGGCGTACGACACCGCCTATGCGATGGTCGATCGTGACGACGACCTGCTGATCGGCATCAAGACCTCGGCCATCACGTTCGGTCGCTTCGACGTGGCGGCCATCATGCTGTGCTACGCGGCATTCCTCGCCCTGATGGCGTGGGCGGGCGTGCTGCTCGGGCTGGGCTGGCCGTACTGGGTGGGCCTGGTGGCGGCCACGGGCTGCGCCGGCTATCACTACACGCTGATCCGCGACCGCGACCGCATGCGGTGCTTTGCCGCCTTCCGCCACAACAACTGGCTTGGCGCCTGCGTGTTTGCGGGCACGGCCGTGGCCTACGCGATCCGCTGACCGCCGCGCGCGACAGCCTTGGGGCGCTCAGACAGCGCCCCCGGACGCGCGCTCAATCCTTCCCGAACTCCGCCCCCATTTCCTTGCCGCGCGCCGCAGCCGCGTGCATCGCGCGCACGAAGGCGTCGCCGATGCCCGCGCCTTCCATGGCCGTCAGCGCCGCATAGGTGGTGCCGCCCTTGGACGTCACGCGCTCGCGCAGCGTGCCGACCGCCTCTGTCGACTGGCCGGCCAGCGTGGCCGCGCCACGGAAGGTCTCGACGGCCAGCTTGCGGCCCTGCTCGGCCGACAGGCCCAGTTCCACGGCGGCCTTTTGCATGGCCTCGATGAAATAGAAGACATAGGCCGGGCCACTGCCGGAGATTGCCGTGACCGCGTCGATCTGGTCGTCGCCGTCCACCCACAGCGCCTGGCCCACGGCCTCGGCCACGGCGGTGGCGATCGCGCGGTCGCGGGCATCCAGTCCGGCGGGCGCCGCCAGTCCAGTCATGCCCATGCCGGACAGCGCCGGCGTGTTGGGCATCGCACGCACCAGCCGGGTGCGTCCGCCCAGCCAGCGCTGCATGTCTTGCAGACGGATGCCGGCCGCCACGCTGATGACGAGGTTGCCGTCGCCTGCACGCAGGTGCGGCGCGAGCTGGTCGGCGGCCTCGCGGAACTGCTGCGGCTTGACCGCCAGCACCAGCACGTCGCTGGCGCCGAAGGCGGCATCCGGCGTGCCGGCGACATGCACGCCGAGGTCGCGCGCGAGGCGCGCCTGCGCCTCGGGAAACGGATCGACCACGCGGATTGCGCTGGCGGGCACGCCGCGTGCGATCAGTCCGCCGATCAGGGCGCTGGCCATATTGCCGCCGCCAAGGAAGCCGAAGGTGAGGGTATCGAGCATGTCAGTGTGTTGTCCTGCTGCTGGGTGGAATGAGGGCGGAAGGGGGAGCGGATTACGTCGTGGCGCGCGCGCCGAAGATTGCCGTGCCAATTCGCACCATCGTGGCGCCTTCCGCGATGGCGCTGGCCATGTCGCCGGACATGCCCATCGACAGCGTATCGACCGGCAGGCCGGCGTCCCGTAGCGTGCCAAGGAGCGCGCGCATCGCGGCGAACGGGCGCCGCTGGGCGGCAGGATCGTCGGCCGGCTCGGGGATGGCCATCAGGCCGCGCAGCGTGAGACCGGGCAGTGCCGCGACCGCCCGGGCCAGCGCGAGGACATCGTCCGGCGCCACGCCGCTTTTCGTTGCCTCGCCACTGATGTTGACCTGGATGCAGACCTGCAGCGGTGCCATGTCAGCCGGGCGCTGGGCCGACAGGCGCTCGGCGATCTTCAGCCGGTCGATGGCGTGGACCCAGTCGAAATGTTCCGCCACGGGCCGGGTCTTGTTGCTTTGCAGCGGGCCGATGAAGTGCCAGGAAATCCGGTCGCGCAGGTCGGCGAGCGCGGCGATCTTGTCGACGCCTTCCTGCACGTAGTTCTCGCCGAAGGCGCGCTGGCCGGCCTCGAAGGCCGCGCGCACCACCGGCGCCGGAACGGTCTTGGAGACGGCCAGCAGGGCGACGTCGCCGGGCTGCCTGCGGGCTTGTTGTGCGGCCGCCGCGATGCCCCGGTGCACGGCTTGCAAGTTGGCGGCAATTACAGACATAATCCGGCGAACATACCTAAGAAGACCAACAATTACATATATTTTCGGGTGGGGTCATTATAGATGGACATCGCGCAGCTATTAGCTTTCGCCGTCAAGAACAAGGCGTCCGATCTCCACCTCTCGGCAGACATGCCGCCGATGGTGCGTATCCACGGCGACATGCGCCGCATCAACGTCGCCGCCATGGGGCACAAGGACGTGCACGCCATGGTGTACGACATCATGAGCGACGTTCAGCGCAAGGCTTATGAAGAGCGCCTGGAGGTCGATTTCTCGTTCGAGATCGCCGGCCTGTCGCGTTTTCGCGTCAATGCGTACAACACGCAGCGCGGCGCCGCCGCGGTGTTCCGGACCATTCCTTCCAAGGTGCTGACGCTGGAAGACCTGCGCGCGCCGGCGGTGTTTGCCGACCTGTGCATGAAGCCGCGCGGCCTGGTGCTGGTCACGGGGCCGACCGGCTCGGGCAAGTCCACCACGCTGGCGGCGATGGTCGACCACCGCAACGACCACGACATGGGTCACATCCTGACGGTGGAAGACCCGATCGAATTCGTGCACAGCTCCAAGAAGAGCCTGATCAACCAGCGCGAGCTGGGACCGCACACGCACTCGTTCTCCAACGCACTGCGCTCGGCGCTGCGCGAAGACCCGGACGTGATCCTGGTGGGCGAGTTGCGCGACCTGGAAACCATCCGGCTCGCGCTGACCGCCGCGGAAACCGGCCACCTTGTCTTTGCCACGCTGCACACCAGCTCGGCGGCCAAGACCATCGACCGTGTGGTCGACGTGTTCCCGCCCGAGGAAAAGGACATGGTGCGCACGATGCTGTCCGAATCGCTGGAGGCGGTGATCTCGCAGACGCTGCTCAAAACCAAGGACGGCAACGGCCGTACCGCGGCGCACGAGATCATGATCGCCACGCCGGCGATCCGCCACCTGATCCGCGAGAACAAGATCGCGCAGATGTACTCGATGATGCAGACCAGCAGCGGCCTGGGCATGCAGACGCTGGACCAGTGCCTGTCGGACCTGATCAAGCGCGGCCTGATCGGCTACAACGACGCGCGGGCCATTGCCAAGAACCCCGATGCGTTCATGGGCTGATGCCGGACAAAGGACACCCATGCTAGATCGCGAATCCGCCGCCAAGTACGTCAACGACCTGCTGGAGCTGATGGTGAGCAACCGCGGCTCGGACCTGTTCATCACCGCCGAGTTTCCGCCGGCCATCAAGGTCGACGGCAAGATCACGCCGGTGTCGCAGCAGCCGCTCAACCCAACGCAGGCGCTCGGACTCGTGCGCTCGATCATGAACGAGCGGCAGGTGAACGAGTTCGAGGCCAGCCGCGAGTGCAACTTCGCCATTTCCGTGCCCAACGCCGGGCGCTTCCGCGTATCGGCCTTCATCCAGCAGGGCAAGGCCGGCATGGTGGTGCGAACCATCAACACGCGCATCCCGTCGGTATCCGACCTGGACCTGCCGCAAACGCTGCATGACATCGTGATGTCCAAGCGCGGGCTGGTGATCGTCACCGGCGCCACGGGCTCGGGCAAGTCGACCACGCTCGCGGCGATGCTCGATCACCGCAACGCGCATTCGTACGGGCACATCATCACGATCGAAGACCCGATCGAGTACGTGCACGCGCACCAGAACTGCGTCGTCACGCAGCGCGAGGTCGGCATCGACACCGACTCCTGGCACGTGGCGCTGAAGAACACGCTGCGCCAGGCGCCGGACGTGATCCTGATCGGCGAAATCCGCGACCGCGAGACGATGGAGTACGCGATGCAGTACGCGGAAACCGGCCACCTGTGCCTCGCCACGCTGCACGCCAACAACGCCAACCAGGCCATCGACCGCATCGTCAACTTCTTCCCCGAAGAAAAGCGCCAGCAGTTGCTGATTGACCTGTCGCTGAACCTCAAGGCGATGATCTCGCAGCGACTGTTGCCGCGCGCGGGCCGCAAGGGGCGCGTGCCGGCGGTGGAGATCATGATCGGCACGCCAATGGTGGCCGACCTGATCTTCAAGGGCGAGATCCACGAACTCAAGGAAGTCATCAAGAAGTCCCGCGAGCAGGGCATGATCTCGTTTGACCAGGCCTTGTTCGACCTGTACGAGGACGAGAAGATCGGCTACGAGGATGCACTGAAGAACGCCGATTCGCTCAACGACCTGCGCCTGATGATCAAGCTGCACAGCCGCCGCAGCCGCGACACCGACCTGGGCGCGGGTACCGAACACCTCAATGTGATTTGAGCTATGCATGCGCCGCCGGATGCACCACCGAATGCGCGGCGGTATGCTTGGCACGCCTTCCATCTGGAACGAGACTCCGGGAGCCAGCCATGAGCAATGACGTCTATCAGTTTGAAGCCAATGCGCTGTCCGGCCAGCCGGTGCCGCTGTCGCGGTTCCGCGGCAAGGTGCTGCTGGTGGTGAACACCGCCAGCGAATGCGGCTTTACCCCGCAATACGCCGGCCTGCAGGCGCTGAGCGAAGCCTACGCCGAACAGGGGCTGGAGGTGCTCGCATTTCCGTGCAACCAGTTCGGCAAGCAGGAGCCGGGCGATGCCACGCAGATCGGCCAGTTCTGCGAAGCGCGTTTTCGCGTGACGTTCCCGATGTTCGCCAAGATCGACGTCAAGGGACCGGACGCGCATCCGCTGTACCGCTGGCTGACCGACGAGAAACGCGGCGTGCTGGGCACGCGGGCCATCAAGTGGAATTTCACCAAGTTCCTGCTGCGCCGCGACGGCTCGGTGTTCAAGCGCTACGGCTCGACCACCAAGCCGGAAGACATCCGCGCAGACGTCGAGAAACTGCTGGCCGAGACGGCCGGCGCATAAATGCGCGCCCTAAGAGACGCCATCAAAATGAAGCGAAGCGGTTCTGGCTAGGGCGAAGCGGGGGTTTCGGATCGCCTGCGATCCGCCCGCGTAGCAGCATGCGCCTGCCTGCGCATGCGCGCCCTGAAAGGGCGCGGCCGCAGACAGTACAAGTGGTACGGCAAGGCCGCGCAACGACGCCAGAATCATTTTGATGGCGTCTCTAAGCGCCGCTTGCGCGCACCGCGCGCAGGAAGCCGTTGAGCGAGCGGTCCGGCGTTTCGTGGAAGTGGTCGTCCAGCATGCGGATCGCGCGGCAGCGGTCCAGCCGGAAGCTGCGGTAGTCGGTGCGCGTCGTGCACCACGCGGCCAGGAGCCACGCGTTGCCCCAGAAGAACAGCCCCAGCGGCTGCACCACGCGCTCGGTGACGCGCTGCTGCGCATCGCAGTAATCGAGCAATAGCAGGCGCTGCGCGTTCAGGGCGCCATGCACCACATCGAACGACTCGCGCACGTGCGCCTGGTTGACATACTCTGGCGCAAAGATGCGGCTTTGCTGCGCCGCCAGCCGGCGCGCCGGCGGCAGCGCGGCCATCAGCTTTTCCAGCGCCGGATCGGCCGCCGCGGCCAGCGCGCCACCGCCCCACGCCTTCAAGAGGCGCAGCCCGGCGACCAGCGCTTCCACTTCCATCGACGTAAACATCAGCGGCGGGACGTCGTAGTCGGCGCGCAGCCGGTAGCCGATGCCCGCCTCGCCTTCGACCGGCACGCCTGACAGCGAAAGCGCCTGGATATCACGGTAGACCGTGCGCTCGGACACGCCGAGCCGCTGCGCGAGCAGCGCCGCCGTGGTCAGGCGGCGCCCGCGCAGGACCTGGACGATCTGGAAAAGGCGGTCGGCGCGGCGGCTCATCGGCTCATCGACGTTTGGGTCAGCCGGCGACGGGCTCGTGCAGGCCGATGCGGTTGCCCTCGCTGTCGGTGATGTGCGCGATGCGGCCGATGTCGTCGGGCAACTGCAGCGGGCCGAACACGGTCTTGCCGCCGGCGTTGGCGGCGCGCGCGAGCAGCGCGTCGAGCTGCGGCGCGTGCAGGTATGGCACGGTGCCGTAGTGTGCGCTCGGCCGGTAGCCTTCGCCGGCCACCAGCGCGCCGCCGGACTCGGTGTGCGGGAAGACCGCCATGTCGATCTGGCTCATGGTTTCGCGCTTGAGCTTGGTCTCGAAGACTTGTTCGTAGAACTGGATCGCACGGTTCATGTCGACGACGGGGATCTCCAGCCAGTTGACGAAGGACTTGCTCATGATGGGCTCCTTGGGTGAATCGGGGTTGGGAGTCCGCATCATGCGCGGGGGCTCCTGACAGCGTCGTGTCAGGAGCGTGTCAGGGGCCGGAACCGCCTCAATGTGGCATCCACGCCGCCAGCACCGGCACCAGGATCGCGGTCAGCACGCCGTTGAGCCCCATGCCGAGCGCGGCGAAGGCGCCGGCTTCCTCGTTGACCTGGAACGCCCGCGCGGTGCCGATGCCATGCGCGGCGACGCCGGTGGCGAAGCCGCGCACGCTGTAGTCGCGCACGCGCAGGAGATTCAGCGTCGCCGTGGCGCTGACGGCGCCGATGATGCCGGTGGCCATCACCAGCACGGCCGTCAGCGACGGCAGGCCGCCGATCTTCTCCGACACGCCCATTGCGATGGGGATCGTCACCGACTTGGGCGCGAGCGAACGCACGACCTCGGGCGAGGCGCCGAGCGCCCAGGCGATGCCGACCGCCGAGACGACCGCCACCACCGAGCCCGCCAGCAGCCCGCCCAACAGCGGCAGCACGTGCGTGCGCAGCTTGGGCAATTGCAGGTAGAGCGGCACGGCCAGTGCCACCGTGGCCGGCCCGAGCAGGAAGTGAACGAACTGCGCGCCGTCGAAGTAGGTCTTGTACGGCGTGCCGGTGACGGTCAGCACCGTGACCAGCAGGGCGACGGCGATCATCACCGGGTTGGCGAGCGGCGAGTAGCGCGTGCGCTCGTAGATGCGGAACGCGAACACGTAGGCGAGCAGCGTGGCGGTCAGGCCGACCAGCGGGCTGGCGGAAAGATAGACCCAGATCTCGTTCAGGCGCGGCGTCATGCCTTGTCCTCCTGACTGGCATCCGCCGCCTTGTCGCCGGCGGGCCGTTTGCCGATCAGCGCGCGCGTGACGACGGCGGTGGTCGCGATGGCGAGCCACGTCGACACGACGAGGGCGATCACGATCGGCATCCATTCCGCGCCGATGCGGTTGGCGTGGACCATGATGCCGACGCCGGCAGGCACGAACAGCAGCGACAGATGCTTGAGCAGCTCGCCGGTGGTGCCGTGGATGATGGGCAGCAGGCGGTTGTCGAACACCAGCCAGCCGAACAGCATGATCATGCCGAGCACGGGGCCGGGCACCGGCAGGCGCAGCGCGTAGCTGATCACCTCGCCGATGGACTGGAAAACGAGCAGGATGGCGAATGTCTGAAGCATTGGGGGCTCTGCCGGGAAGGGCTTGTCGGAATCTGCCGACATGTTACTCCCACGGCACGCCCTCTTGCTACGCAAGCATGCGGTCGACCAGCTCGATCCAGTGCATCACCGGCGTCCCGGTGCCGCCCTGCAGATGGGCGATGCAGCCGATGTTGGCCGACACGATGGCCTCGGGTTGCGTGGCCTGCAGTTTCGCGAGCTTGTCGTCGCGCAGGCGCAGCGACAATTCCGGCTGCAGCACCGAGTACGTGCCCGCCGAGCCGCAGCACAGGTGGCTGTCGGCGCAAAGCCTGACCTCCACGCCCAGGCGGGTCAGCAGGGCTTCCACCTTGCCGCGGATCTGCTGGCCGTGCTGCAGCGTGCAGGGCGGGTGATAGGCAACGCGTCGGCCCTCGCGCGGCACGGCGCCGGCGTGCGCATGCAGCGCATCGGCAAAGTCGGGCAGGATCTCCGACAGGTCGCGCGTGAGCGCCGACACGCGGCGCGCGCGCTCGGCGTAGCGCGGGTCGCTACGCAGCAGGTGACCGTATTCCTTGACCATCGTGCCGCAGCCCGACGCCGTCATCACGATGGCCTCGGCGCCGGCCTCGATGTGCGGCCACCAGGCGTCGATGTTGCGACGCATGTTGTCGAGCCCGCCATCATGGTCGCCGGTGTGGAAGCGGATCGCGCCACAGCAGCCGGCCTCGCGTGCCACCACCAGTTCCACGCCGAGACGGTCGAACACCCGCGCTGTCGCGGCATTGATGTTGGGCGACATCGCTGGCTGCACGCAACCGTCGAGCAACAACATCTTGCGCGCATGCGTGTTGCGCGGCCAGGCGCCTGCCGGTGTGGTCTTCGCGAGGTCGGGCACCTTGCCCTGCAGCGTGGCGGGCAGCAGCGGCCGCACGGCTTGCCCCAGCCGGAGCGCGGCGCCGAACAGCGCCGGCCGCGTGAGACCCTCGCGCAGGACCCAGCGCTTGACCCGCTCGCCGGCGGGGCGGCGGATGCCTTCTTCTTCGAGCCGGTCGTCCACGATTTTGCGGCCGATGTCGACCAGCCGCCCGTAGCGCACGCCGGACGGGCAGGTCGATTCGCAGTTGCGGCAGGTCAGGCAGCGGTCCAGGTGCAGGCGCGTGCGTTCGGTGAGCGCGTTGCCCTCCAGCACCTGCTTCATCAGGTAGATGCGTCCGCGCGGGCCGTCCAGCTCGTCGCCGAGCAACTGGTAGGTCGGGCACGTGGCCGTGCAGAAGCCGCAGTGCACGCAATTGCCGACGATGGACTTGGCTTCCTCGCCTTCGGGGGTGTTGCGCAGAAAATCGGCCAGTGTCGTTTGCATGATGTGGGGCAGGGAAGTGGCGCGCGGGCTCAGAGGCCGGGATACATGCGTTGCGGGTTGAAGATGCCGGTCGGATCGAACGACGCCTTCAGGCGGGCGTGGATGGCCGCCAGCGGCGAGGACAGCGGCGTAAACACGCCGACCGCCTTGTCGCCGTTGCGGAACAGCGTCGCGTGTCCGCCCGCGGCCTGCGCGGCGGCGCGCACGGTGCCGGCGTCTTCTGCGCTGTCGCTGTCCGCCAGCCACCAGCGTTGCCCGCCGCCCCATTCCACCAGTTGCGCGCCGGCCAAGCCGAGCGGTGCGGCGGTGGTTGGCACGGCAATGCGCCACAGCGCGCGGCCGCCAGTGGCCGGTGCGAAGAACGCATGCGTCTGCTCGCGCAGCGATTGCCACAGCGCGAGCGCTTCGTCGTTCGCCACGGCCTCGCCGCCCATCCTGGCGCGCGCCGCCCGCAGCGCGGCGGCTGCGCCCGACAGGCGCACGTGCAGCACGCCGTCATGCCAGGCCGACGCCGCCACGGGCAGCGGCTGCCCGCCCCAGGCGTTGAGCTGGTCGATGGCTTCCGCCTGCGTCATCGCGAAGCGCAGCGTGGCGTCGTCGAACGGCGTGGGCAGCACCTTGAGCGAGACCTCCAAAATCAGCCCGAGCGTGCCGAGCGAACCGGCGAGCAGGCGCGAGACGTCGTAGCCCGCCACGTTCTTCATGACCTGGCCGCCGAAGTTCATCACCTCGCCGCGGCCGTCCATCAGTTGCGTGCCCAGCACGAAGTCGCGCAGCGCGCCGACCGACTGGCGGCGCGGGCCGGACAGGCCGGCGGCGACCGCGCCGCCGATCGTGGCTACGCTCGCCTTTCCGGTCGCAGCGAAATGCGGCGGCTCGAAGGCGAGCATCTGGTGCTTTTCCGCGAGCGCCGCCTCGATCTCGGCGAGCGGCGTGCCGCAGCGTGCGGTGATCACCAGCTCGGCCGGGTCGTAGTCGACGATGCCGCGATACGCGCGCGTATCGAGCACGTCGCCGATCAGCGCCTGGCCATAGAAGTCCTTGCTGCCGCCGCCGGCAAGGCGCAGCGGTGCGCGGGACTCGCCCGCCTGGCGGATGGCGTCGCGGAAGGTGTCGAGGATGGCTTGCATGGGGATCGTTGGTGTGCGGTTTGGCGTCGCTCGGCGTCGTCAGGCATCGGGTGGCCGGGAGCCGGCAGGCGGGCTGTCCGGCGCCTCGTGGGCCTCGCTCTGGTAAGCGGGCAACTGGTGGCCGCAATGCCGGCAGTACAGCGCATCGGGATCGTGGCCTTCGGTCAGGCAATGCGTGCAGGTGCGCGTGGTGAGCGGGCGCTTCATGATGCTGGCGGCCAGCTCGGCGCCGACGATGCCGGTCGGGAACGCGATGATGCCGTAGCCGAGCAGGATGGTCAGCGACGTGATGAACTGGCCCAGCGGCGTCTTGGGCACCATGTCGCCGAAGCCGGTGGTGGTCAGCGTGACCACGGCCCAGTACATGCTGACCGGGATGCTGGTGAAGCCGTGCTGCGGGCCTTCCACCACGTACATCACCGTGCCGAGGATCACCGTGATGATGAACACGGTGCCGAGGAAGACGAAGATCTTGCGGCGGCTGTTGGCCAGCGCGCGGTACAGGATCTGCGCCTCCTCGAAGTAGATCGTGAGCTTGAGGATTCGGAACACGCGCAGCAGCCGCAACAGGCGCACGTCGATGAGGAAAGCGAGCTCCGGCACGAAGAACGCGAGCCACGTCGGCATGATCGAGATGAAGTCGATGACGCCGTAGAAGCTGAAGACGTAGCGCAGCGGCCGGCGCACCACCAGGATGCGCATCACGTACTCGGCCGTGAAGAACAGCGTGAACATCCATTCGAGCACCGTGAACAGCGTGCCCAGCCGGCTGTGGACGGCGGGCAGGCTGTCGGCGATCACCACCAGCACGCTCGCGACGATGGCAATCAGCAGCGCGACATCGAACAGACGGCCGGGGCGCGTGTCGGCCTCGAAGATGATCGTGTACCAGCGCTGGCGCCAGCCGGATTCCGGCTTGCCCAGGCGCTGGCGGATGAACTCGTTGGATTGGGGTCTGGGTGGGGACATGGTTGGCGTTCTGGGGGAGGCGCCGCGCGCTGCGCGCGGCGGTCAGAAGCGCGGCAGGTCCGGATGCGGCAGCAAGCCCTTGCGCACGTGCAGCTTGCCGTATTCGGCGCAGCGCGCGAGCGTGGGAATGGCTTTGTCCGGGTTCAGCAGCCGGGCCGGGTCAAAGGCGGCTTTGACCCCGAAGAACGCCTCGCGTTCGGCCGCCGAGAACTGCACGCACATCGAGTTGAGTTTCTCCACGCCGACGCCGTGCTCGCCGGTGACCGTGCCACCGAGTTCCACGCAGGTTTCCAGGATGTCGGCGCCGAACAGTTCCGCGCGGTGCCATTCGTCCTGGTCCGCGCCGTCGAACAGCACCAGCGGGTGCATATTGCCGTCGCCGGCATGGAAGACGTTGATGCAGCGCAGGCCGTACTTGCGCTCCATGTCCTCGATGCGCCGCAGCAGCGTGCCGATGTGCTTGCGCGGGATGGTGCCGTCCATGCAGTAGTAGTCGGGCGAGATGCGGCCCGCGGCGGGGAAGGCGTTCTTGCGCCCGCTCCAGAAGCGCAGCCGCTCGGCCTCGCTTTGCGACACCGCGATGCGGGTCGCGCCCGAGGCGCGCAGCACCTCGCTCATGCGCTCGATCTCCTCGGCCACCTCTTCGGGCGTACCGTCGGACTCGCACAGCAGGATGGCGGCGGCGTCCAGGTCGTAGCCGGCGTGCACAAACTCCTCGACGGCGGCGGTGGCGGGCTTGTCCATCATTTCCAGCCCGGCCGGGATGATGCCGGCGGCAATGACGCTGGCGACTGCGTTGCCGCCTTTCTCGACGTCATCGAAGCTCGCCATGATGACTTGCGCCAACTGCGGCTTGGGCACCAGCTTCACCGTGACCTCGGTTGCCACGGCCAGCATGCCCTCGGAGCCGATCAGCGCGGCCAGCAGGTCCAGGCCCGGCGCGTCGGGCGCCTCGGAGCCGAATACCACGACTTCGCCTTCCATCGTCACCGCGCGCACGCGCAGCACGTTGTGCACGGTCAGGCCGTACTTCAGGCAATGCACGCCGCCCGAGTTCTCGGCGACGTTGCCGCCGATGGTGCAGGCGATCTGCGACGACGGATCAGGGGCGTAGTAGAGATTGTGGGGCGCAGCGGCCTCGGAGATCGCCAGGTTGCGCACGCCGGGCTGGACCACCGCCGTGCGGGAGGCGGGATCGACGGCGATGATGCGCTTGAACTTGGCGAGCGACAGCACCAGCCCTGTGGCGATCGGCATCGCGCCGCCGGACAGGCTCGTGCCCGCGCCGCGCGGCACGACCGGCACGCCAAGCCGGTGGCACAGCCGCAGGATGGCGCAGACCTGTTCCTCGGTGTCGGGCAGGGCGACCGCCATCGGCACCTGGCGATACGCGGCCAGGCCGTCGCACTCGTAGGGCACGGTGTCCTCGGGCTTCCAGAGCAGCGCCGCGTCGGGCAGGATCGTCGCCAGTCCGGCAAGCAGCGCATCGCGGCGGCCATCGGGCGCGCCGGCGGGTACACCGGAGGGGGGATTGGCGTCGTGCGGGGCGTTCATGGCAACTCCTGCGAATGGCCGCCGTGGCCGCGGCTTGCCGGACTGGCGGCGCGGGCGGGACGGGTGACTATAGCGCAGCCATCCCGCCGCGAGCACCCCGGCGATCGTGAATTCGGCGTGGGGCGCCGATCAAAACGGCTCATGTCGGCGCCTGTGCCATCAGCGTAGCACCGCCCGACGAGAAGTTACCAGTCCAGCCCGAGCAGCCAGTCGACGAAGTAGCGCGCTTCCGGCTTGAGCGGCGCCTGCTCGCGCTCGACGATGTAGTAGCCGTGCGGCGACACCGATTCCACGTCGAGCAGCCGCACCATCTGGCCGAGCGACAGCCAGTGCCGGGCCATGCGCTGGCGCACCAGCGCCACGCCCTGGTTGGACGCGATGGCCTCCAGCATCAGGCCGATGTCATTGAACTGCGGCCCGGTCTGCGGTTCGGCCCAGTCCAGCCCGGCGGTTTCGAACCACGGCTTCCACGGCTCCAGCGGGCTGCGCAGCAATACTAGTCCGTGCAGGTGCTCGGGCCGCGTGATCGCGCGGCCGTTGACGCGCTCGTAATACTCGCGCCCGCAGGCCGGAAAGACCGGCTCGACGAGCAGCCTGGTCGTCTTCAGGTCGGGGTAGCGGCCCGTGCCGTAGCGGATCTCCACGTCGGTGTCCTCGGCCTTGACGTCCAGGAAGGGGATCGCCAGGTGCAGTTCGAGGTCGATGTGGGGGTGCAGCGCGGCGAACTCCGGCAGGCGCGGCACCAGGTGCTGGCGCCCGAACGTCGGCGGAATGGCCACCCGCAGCCGCGTGCGCAGCTTGTTGTACTCGGGACGGGCCAGCTCGTTGAGCGACTTGAGCGCGTCCTGCACGTTGCGCAGGTAGCGCGTGCCTGCCGCCGTCAGCCGCAGCGCAGCGTTGGCGCGCACGAACAGGTCCTCGCCCCACAGCTCTTCCAGGTTCTTGATGCGGTGCGATACCGCGCTGGGCGTGACCGACAGCTCTTCCGCCGCGCGGGCAAAGCTGCCCAGGCGCGCGGCGGCCTCGAAGGCGATCAGCAGGTGCAGCGGCGGAACGCGGTTGAAAACGGAGGCCATGCCGCGGCCCGTCAGCGAGTGGTCGGCCCGGCGCTGAAAATCTTGCCCGGATTGAGGATGTGGTTGGGGTCGAGCGCGGCCTTGATCGCGCGCATCAGGTCCAGCGCATCCTCGCCGTGCTCCTGGGCGAGGAATTCCATCTTGTGCAGGCCCACGCCGTGCTCGCCGGTGCAGGTGCCGCCCATCGCCAGCGCGCGTTCGACGATGCGCCGGTTGATGGCCTCCGCCTCGGCCATCTCCTCGGGCTTGTCGGGATCGACGAGGATCGCCACATGGAAGTTGCCGTCGCCGACGTGGCCGACGATCGGGCAGGGCAGCGACGATGCGTTGAGGTCTTTCTCGGTCTCGGTCACGCAGTCGGCGAGCTTGGAGATCGGCACGCAGACATCGGTGGTGACCGACTTGCAGCCGGGCTTGAGCTGCAGCATCGCAAAGTAAGCTGTGTGACGGGCATTCCACAGCCGGCTGCGGTCTTCCGGGCGGGTCGCCCACTCGAAGCCGTGGCCGCCGTGCTCGGCGGTGATCTGCTGAACGGCTTCGGCCTGTTCCCGCACGCCGGCCTCGCTGCCGTGGAACTCGAAGAACAGGTGCGGCGTTTCCGGCAATGTCAGGTTGTCGTGCCGGTTGATGGCGCGGATGGCCAGGGCGTCGACAAACTCCACGCGCGCGACCGGCACGCCGAGCTGGATGGTCTCGATCACCGCCTGCACGGCGCTGCCCATGCTCGGGAAGGCGCACACGGCGGCCGAGATCGCCTCGGGCTGCGGATACAGCCGCACCGTGACTTCAGTGATGATGCCGAGCGTGCCCTCGCTGCCGACGAAGAGCCGGGTCAGGTCGTAGCCGGCCGACGACTTGCGCGCCTGCGTGCCGGTCTTGATGACGCGGCCGTCGGCGGTGACCACCGTCAGCGCCAGCACATTCTCGCGCATCGTGCCGTAGCGCACGGCGTTGGTGCCGGACGCGCGCGTGGCGCACATGCCACCCAGCGACGCATCGGCGCCCGGGTCGATCGGGAAGAAGAGGCCCGTGTCCTTGATGTCCTGGTTCAGTTGCTTGCGCGTCACGCCTGGCTGGACCGTCACGGTCAGGTCCTCGGGATGGATGGCCAGCACGCGGTTCATCTGCGACAGGTCCAGGCTGATGCCGCCTGCCACCGCCAGCAGGTGGCCTTCCAGCGAGGAGCCCGCCCCGTAGGCGATCAGCGGCACGCCATGCTGGTTGCACAGGCGGGCGACCTCGGCCACTTCCTCGGTGCTGTGGGCGAAGACCACGCCGTCGGGCAGCGCCGGCGGGAACGGCGACTCGTCGCGGCCGTGGTGTTCGCGCACGCCGGGCGAGGTGCTGAAGCGCTCGCCGAAGCGGGCTTGCAGGGCATCGTGCACGGCGGAGGGGAGCGGGTGGCGCGCCAGCGTGGCGTGCGGGGTGGGATGGTTCATGCAGGTCTCCGGCGGGCCTGCCTGCCCGGCGGCCGCCGGTTGGCACCGGCGGGCGGAGGCGACCCGGTTGTATGGGGAATGCGTCATTCTACGCCGCGCGCCCCGACTGCGGCCGCGGCTGGACGCCCAGTCCGCGCCAATTGGGCGCCAAATCGACCACAGATCGGGGTCAAAGCGCGCCATAATGCGCCATTTTCCATTGTCCCAAGGAAGGAGGCCGGCATGGGCCATCGCCTATCCAAGATTGCTACCCGCACCGGCGACGGCGGCACCACCGGGCTGGGCGACGGCAGCCGGACCGGCAAGGACAGCCTGCGCATCGCCGCCATCGGCGATGTCGACGAGACCAACTCGCAACTGGGCGTGCTGCTGACCGAGTCGTTGCCGGACGACGTGCGCGCCGCGCTGCTGCACATTCAGCACGACCTGTTCGATCTGGGGGGCGAGCTGTCCATCCCCGGCTATACGCTGCTGAAGGCCGAACAGGTCGCGCGGCTCGACGACTGGCTGGCCCACTACAACGCCAATTTGCCCCGCCTGGCCGAATTCATCCTGCCGGGCGGCAGCCGCGCCGCAGCGCAGGCGCACGTTTGCCGGGCCGTCAGCCGGCGCGCGGAGCGCGCGCTGGTGGCGCTGGGCGCCGTCGAGGCGCTCAATGAGGCGCCAAGGCAGTATCTGAACCGGCTGTCGGACCTGCTGTTCGTGCTGGCGCGCGTGCTGAACCGCGCCGGCGGCGGCAGCGACGTGCTGTGGCAGCGCGATCGTGACGGCAACGGCACCGAAAAGTAGCGTAAGAGGCGCAATTTTCGGGCGGCAGCGCGGCAAACGCGTGCCCCGGCTCAAGGCCGCTTGCCGGCTGCCGTTGTCAGGGCCGAGTAGTCGATAAAATTACTCGGATTTGCCGTTTCAGCCCTTGAAATGCCCTCGGATGGCCACATTTCGGCCTCAGGTTGAATTGCAGCCGCGCGGATGGCGATGGCTCAAGAGGAGAGAATAAATGGGTAAGATCATCGGTATCGACCTCGGTACCACCAATAGCTGCGTCTCGATCCTGGAAGGCAACACGCCCAAGGTTATCGAAAATTCGGAAGGCACCCGCACCACGCCGTCGATCATCGCTTACATGGAAGACGGCGAGATCCTGGTCGGCGCGCCGGCCAAGCGCCAGGCGGTCACCAATCCGCGCAACACCCTGTACGCGGTGAAGCGCCTGATTGGCCGCAAGTTCGAAGAGAAGGAAGTCCAGAAGGACATCGGCCTGATGCCGTATTCCATCGTCAAGGCCGACAACGGCGACGCATGGGTGAGCGCGCGCGACCAGAAGCTGGCCCCGCCGCAGGTTTCCGCCGAAGTGCTGCGCAAGATGAAGAAGACCGCCGAGGACTACCTCGGCGAGCCGGTGACCGAAGCCGTGATCACCGTGCCGGCGTACTTCAACGACTCGCAGCGCCAGGCCACCAAGGATGCCGGCCGCATCGCGGGCCTGGACGTCAAGCGCATCATCAACGAGCCGACCGCGGCAGCGCTCGCGTTCGGCATGGACAAGAACGAGAAGGGCGACCGCAAGATCGCCGTGTATGACCTCGGCGGCGGCACGTTCGATATCTCGATCATCGAGATCGCCGACGTGGACGGCGAGAAGCAGTTCGAGGTGCTGTCGACCAACGGCGACACGTTCCTGGGCGGCGAAGACTTCGACCAGCGCATCATCGACTACATCATCGGCGAGTTCAAGAAGGAACAGGGCGTTGATCTGTCGAAGGACGTGCTCGCGCTGCAGCGCCTGAAGGAAGCCGCCGAAAAGGCCAAGATCGAGCTCTCGAGCACGCAGCAGACCGAGATCAACCTGCCGTACATCACGGCGGACGCCTCGGGCCCGAAGCACTTGAACCTGAAGATCACGCGCGCCAAGCTGGAAGCGCTGGTGGAAGAGCTGATCATTCGCACCATCGAGCCGTGCCGCACCGCCATCAAGGATGCCGGCGTCAAGGTTGGCGACATCGATGACGTGATCCTGGTCGGCGGCATGACCCGCATGCCCAAGGTGCAGGAACATGTCCGTGAGCTCTTCGGCAAGGAAGCGCGCAAGGACGTGAACCCCGATGAAGCCGTGGCCGTGGGCGCCGCGATCCAGGGCTCCGTGCTGTCGGGCGACCGCACGGACGTGCTGCTGCTGGACGTGACGCCGCTGTCGCTGGGCATCGAAACCCTCGGTGGCGTGATGACCAAGATGATCACGAAGAACACCACCATCCCGACCAAGCATGCGCAGGTGTTCTCGACCGCCGACGACAGCCAGCCGGCCGTGACTATCAAGGTCTACCAGGGCGAGCGCGAGATGGCCACCGGCAACAAGCTGCTGGGCGAGTTCAACCTCGAAGGCATCCCGCCGGCACCGCGCGGCACGCCGCAGATCGAGGTGTCGTTCGACATCGACGCCAACGGCATCCTGCACGTGGGCGCCAAGGACAAGGCGACCGGCAAGGAAAACCGGATCACCATCAAGGCGAACTCGGGCCTGTCGGAAGACGAGATCCTGCGCATGGTGAAGGACGCCGAAGCCAACGCCGAGGAAGACAAGAAGGCGCGTGAGATGGCCGATGCCCGCAACCAGGCCGACGCGCTGATCCACTCGACGAAGAAGGCGCTGACCGAGTACGGCGACAAGCTGGAAGCCGGCGAGAAGGAAAAGATCGAAGCCGCGATCAAGGACCTGGAAGACGCCGCGCGCGGCGGTGACAAGGCCGACATCGATGCCAAGGTCAACGCGCTGTCGGAAGTCAGCCAGAAGCTGGGCGAGAAGGTCTACGCCGACATGCAGGCCAAGGCTGGCGAGACGGGCGCTGCCGGCGCCGCTGGCGCGGCCGGTGCCGGTGCCGGTGCCGCGGGCGGCCACCAGCAGGCCCAGCCGCAGGACGATAACGTCGTGGATGCGGAGTTCAAGGAAGTCAACGACAAGAAGTAAGCGGGGTGCGGGCGGTGGCGCGGGCTGATGCCGGCGCCGCCCCCGTCCCGACGCCGGGCGACGGACATCGGACTTAAGCGGCTGCGCTGCTGTCAGATGCCGCGCTCGGCTTTTTTGCTATTCGCCGGGACTGCGCAAGAGGCGCATGCCGGGCCAATGAGGTAAGAGCCACCATGGCAAAACGTGACTACTACGAAGTGCTCGGGGTAGGCAAGAACGCGAGCGACGATGAGATCAAGAAGGCTTATCGCAAGCTCGCGATGAAGCATCACCCGGACCGCAATCCGGACAGCAAGGACGCCGAGGACAAGTTCAAGGAGGTCAAAGAGGCCTACGAGATGCTTTCCGACGCCGACAAGAAGGCGGCCTACGACCAGTACGGCCACGCCGGCGTCGACCCCAACATGGCCGGCGGCTTCGGTGGCGGCGGGTTTGGCGGCGGCGGCTTTGCCGAGGCCTTCGGCGACATCTTCGGCGACATCTTCGGCCAACAGCAGGGCGGCGGGCGTCGCGGTGGCAACGGTCCGCAGGCATACCGCGGCGCCGACCTGCGCTACAGCATGGAGATCTCGCTGGAGCAGGCCGCGCACGGCCACGAGGCGCAGATCCGCGTGCCGCACTGGGACGATTGCGACCACTGCCACGGCAACGGCGCCGAGCCCGGCTCGAGCGTGGAGACCTGCCCGACCTGTAACGGCGTGGGCCAGGTGCGCGTGTCGCAAGGCTTCTTCTCGATGCAGCAGACGTGCCCGAAGTGCCACGGCAGCGGCAAGTTCATCCCCAAGCCGTGCACCAAGTGCCACGGCCAGGGCAAGCTGAAGTCGCAGAAGACGCTGGAAGTGAAGATTCCGGCCGGCATCGACGAAGGCATGCGGATCCGCTCGTCCGGCAACGGTGAGCCTGGCATCAACGGCGGCCCGGCGGGCGACCTGTACGTGGAAGTCCACATCAAGCAGCACCCGGTGTTCGAGCGCGATGGCGACGACCTGCACTGCCAGATGCCGATCTCCTTCGCCACGGCGGCGCTGGGCGGCGACCTGGAAGTGCCGACGCTGGGCGGCAAGGCCAGCTTCCCGGTGCCCGAAGGCACCCAGGCCGGCAAGACGTTCCGCCTGCGCGGCAAGGGCATCAAGGGCGTGCGTTCCGGCTATCCGGGCGACCTGTACGTGCATGTGAATGTCGAAACCCCGGTCAAGCTGACCGAAGGGCAGAAGGAAATGCTGCGCCAGTTCGACCGCTCCGTGCACGAGGGCGGCCCGCGCCACAGCCCGCAGGAGCAGTCCTGGCTGGATAAGGTGAAGAGCTTCTTCAGCTGATCCGGCAGACCGCCGACCAGACCGGCCACGTGAGAGCGTGGCCGGTTTTTCTTTTGGCGGCGAGCGATAATGCAGGCGCCCCGGCGCGCCCGCCCGTGCGCTGCCCCAAGCCTGACTCCTTTCCGACCGTGGTTGCTTCAACGTCTTTCCCGCCCCCGCTTTCCCTGGATTCTGCCGTCCGCGAACCCTTCGTGCTGCTCGACGACGCCACGGCCGCGCCGGGCGTGCGAGCCTCGCGCCTGTACACCGGGTTTGCCAGGGAGGACGTGCTGCCCGCCGGCACGGATCCCGGCACGCTGGAGGCGCTGCTGGCGCACGGATGGGGCCACGGCTGGCACGTCGCGTTGTTCGGTCCCTATGAATTTGGAGGCCCGCTGGTCGGCGCGCCGGCGCATATGGACGACCGGCTGCCTTTTCACGACGGTGCGCTGCGCCTGCTGTGGTTCCGCGCGCTGCACCATCTGGACGCGCAGGCGGTCGCGGCCTGGCTGCAGCCGGCCACCGGCTCGCCGGCGGGCGTGATGGAGGTGGCCGCCGATACGGCCCGTGCGGACTACATGGCCGCCATCGCCCGTATTCATGAATGGATCGAGGCTGGCGACACTTATCAGGTCAACTACACGCAGCGCCTGCGGTTTGCCGCATTCGGCGATCCGGCCGCGCTGTATGCCGCGCTGCGCGCCGCACAGCCGGTGCCCTACGCGGCGCTGGCGTGCCTGCCCGGCGACGGCTGGGTGCTGTCGCTGTCGCCGGAGCTGTTCGTTCGCCACGACGGGGAGGGCAGCCTGCTCACGCGGCCGATGAAGGGCACGGCGCCGCGTTCGGACGACCCGGCGCGCGACGCCGAGGCCGCCGCGCGGCTGGCCGCGGACGCCAAGAACCGCGCCGAGAACGTGATGATCGTCGACCTGCTGCGCAACGACCTCGGCCGCATCGCGCAGCCCGGCAGCGTTGCCGTGCCCGAGCGCTTCATCGTGCAGCCGTTCGGCAAGGTGCTGCAGATGACCTCGACGGTGACGGCAACGGCGCGGCCCGGCGTCGGTATTGGCGAGCTGATGCGGGCGCTGTTCCCGTGCGGCTCCATTACCGGCGCGCCCAAGCGCCGCACCATGCAAATCATCGCGGAACTGGAGCCGGCACCGCGCGGCCTCTACACGGGCGCGATCGGCTGGCTCGACGCGCCCGCGCCTGGCAGCGCGCGGCCCGGCGCGTTTGCACTGTCGGTGGCCATCCGCACGCTGGTGCTTGGGAAGGAAGGGGCGAATGGCCTGCGCCCTGGCGAGATGGGCGTGGGCGGTGGCATCGTCCACGACAGCGTGGCCGATGAGGAGTTTGCCGAGTGCGGCTGGAAGGCCCGCTTCCTGACCGCGCACGATCCGGGCTTTACCTTGTTCGAGACCCTGCACGCGCGGAATGGCCAGTGCCTGCGGCTGCATCGCCATCTGGCGCGGCTTGCGCATTCGGCGGCCACGTTCGGCTTCGCGCTGGATTTGCCGGCGGCACATGCGGCCGCCTCGGACGAGGCCGCGCGGCTCGGCAACGGCGACTGGCGCCTGCGCATGAGCGTGGACAAGGCAGGCACGCTCGTCTTCGCCAGCGGCGCGCTGATTCCGCTGGCAGCGTCGGAAGTCACGCTGGAACTCGCGCCGCTGCCGCTGCCGGCCACCGACCCGATGCGTCGCCACAAGACCAGTGCCCGGGCCGTGTTCGACGCCGGCTGGCAGGACGCCGAGCGTGCAGGCAGCTTCGATACCTTGTACTTCAACACGCGCGACGAACTGCTGGAGGGCGGCCGCAGTTCGGTGTTCGTCAACGTCGACGGCTGCTGGCTGACGCCGCCGCTTTCTGCCGACATCCTGCCGGGCGTGATGCGCGCGGCGTTGCTGGAGGAGGGCGATACGCTGCTCGGCGGGCGTGCCAAGGAGGCTGTCATCACGCGGGAGATGTTGTTGCGCGCGCAGGGGCTGGTCGTGGCCAATTCGCTGCGCGGCGCCATGCGCGCGAAGCTGCGCTAGCGGTGGTGCGTATCGAGCCGGCCATCCCCAAGCTTCCAGCGCACCACGCCGGGCAGGTTGATCAGGTCGCGGTCGTGGCAGATCATGACGATGGTGCGGCCCTCGGTAGCCAGTTCATGTACCAGGGCGATCACCTGCTCCCGCGCATGGCCGTCGAGGTTGGAAGTCGGTTCGTCGAGCAGTAGCAGGTCCGGTTCGAGCACCTTGGCGCGAGCCAGCGCCACACGCTGGATCTCGCCGCCCGACAGGCGCTCCGGCGCGGTGTCCTGCACGTGCGTGATGCCGGCCCAGCCGAGCGCGCCGCCCACGCGGCGGGCGATCTCGTCGCGCGGCAGCCCGCGTGTGCGCAGGCCGTAGGCGATGTTCTCGCGCACCGAGGTGCGGAACAGGTACGGATGCTGATGCATATAGGCCACGCGCGCGCGCAGCTCGGCCGGCAGCGGATCGAGCGGCGCGGTGCGCGCTTCGCCGTGCGCGCCGGTCCAACTGACCGTGGCCCCGGGCGCGTGCTCCAGGCCCGCGACCATGCGCAGCAGCGTGGTCTTGCCCGCGCCGTTGACGCCGGTCAGCACGATCGCGGTCGCGCGCGGGAACGACAGTTCCTCGATGTCGAACAAGCGCCGTCGCCCGATTTGCCGGTGCAGGTGCCGCACGGTCAGCACCGCGGTGCCGATGGGCGCGTGCGCGGGGGTGGGATTGCCGGTCATCGACGGAAGCCTCCCGCGCCCTGCAGCCACGCCAGCGCCACGTTGACCAGCAGCGCCAGCGCCACCAGCACCATGCCGAGCGCAATGCCCTGCGCGAACTCGCCCTTGCTGGTTTCCAGCGCGATGGCCGTGGTGATCGTGCGCGTGGAGCCTTCGATGTTGCCGCCGATCATCAGCGCGGAACCAACCTCGGCAATGACGCGCCCGAAGCCCGCCACCACCGCCGCCATCAACCCGAAACGCAGCTCGCGCATGACCGTGAAGAACGTGCGCCAGCGGCCGGCGCCGAGCACCTGGGCCGTTTCGCGCAGACGCGGGTCGGCGCCCTGCAGCGTGGACAGCGCGAACGCGAGGATCACGGGAAAACCGATGACCGCCTGCCCGAGCACCATGCCCGAAGGCGTGAACAGTAGCGACAGGCTGCCGAGCGGTCCCTGCCGCGTCAGCATCAGGTAGAGGATCAGGCCCACCAGCACCGTCGGAAACGACAGGAACGCCTGCGCGACCACCACGATTGCGCGGCGTCCCGGGAAGCGATGCGTGGCGATCAGGTAGGCCGCGCCGATTGCGGGCGCCGTGGCGATGGCCAGCCCGAGCACCGCCACCATCAGCGACGTCCAGACGATGAACCACAGGTCGCCGTTGCCGCTGGCGAGCAGTCGGAACGCGCTGGCGGTGGCGGAACCGATCTCCACGCGTCAGGCCGAGAAGGTGTGTTCCGGCGCCGGGAAGCTGCTGTCCTTCACCGCGGCGACGTAGGCGCGGATGGCCGCCTCGATCGACGGCTGCCCCTCCATGAAGTTGCGCACGAACTTGGCCTTGCGCCCCGGATAGACGTTGAGCATGTCTTGCAGCACCAGCACCTGGCCGGAGCAGTCCACGCCTGCGCCGATGCCGATGGTCGGGATCGTCAGCAGGCCCGTGACGGTAGCGGCCAGCGCGGCGGGGACGGCCTCCATCACGATCAGTTGGGCGCCGGCGGCCTGCAGCGCGATGGCGTCGCGCTTGAGCTGGGCCGCGCCTTCGTCGGTCTTGCCCTGCACCTTGAAGCCGCCCAGCGTGTGGACCGACTGCGGCGTGAGGCCGATGTGCGCGCACACGGGAATGCTGCGCTCGACCAGGAACTTGACCGTGGGCGCGAGCCATTCGCCGCCTTCGAGCTTGACCATCTGCGCGCCGGCGCGCATCAGCGATGCGGCGCTGGCGAAGGCCGCATCGGGCGTCGGGTAGGTGCCGAACGGCAGGTCCGCCACCAGCAGCGCGGTCTGGTTGCCGCGCGCGACGCATTCGGTGTGGTACGCCATGTGTTCCAGCGTGACCGGCAGCGTGGTGGACTGGCCCTGCATGACGTTGCCGAGCGAGTCGCCCACGAGGATCACCTCGACGCCGCAGTAGTCGAGCAGCGCGGCGAAGCTGGAATCGTAGGCGGTCAGCATGACGATCTTGTCGTCCGCGGCGCGCATGGCCTGCAGCGTGTGGACGGTGACTGTCTTGCGGGAGGGATCGAGGAGGTAACTCATGGCGGTGCCCATGTCATGACGGTCGCCGCCGTGCCGGGTGTGACCCGTGGAGAAGACCCTGGCGCGTTGCCCGGATGCGTGGTCCGGGTCCGCGGGTGTTCTCGCGTGGCGGGCGCCGTCGCTATTGTGGTATCTGCCAGGCGATGCCTGTCAGGGCGCGGCGAGATTGAGAAAGGCCTTGCGGCCGCGCATGTTTTCGATGCGCGTCAGTAGTGTACGGAAATCGACGTCGTTGTCCACCGGATTGAAGTGGGCGGTGTCGACGATCAGCACCGGCGCTTCATCGTAACGGTGGAACAGCTCGCCATAGGCCTCGGCAAGCCGCCGCAGGTAGTCTTCCTCGATGTCCGCTTCGCCGGGCCGGCCGCGCCGGGCCAGGCGCTCGCGCAACAGCGA
>JACXTT010000835.1_pt1 | contig 52399 bp, 41 predicted proteins | sample 9270951 | NCBI WGS metagenome assembly JACXTT01 (sample SAMN15532306, study PRJNA645909) | rock metagenome | isolation source: weathered quartz diorite | place: Puerto Rico | collected 2017-06-21
GCACCGGGACTGCCCGCCGCCGCACACGTTGCCCGGCTGCGCCTGCGCCGACATGCTGTCGCCCGCGGCGCGCTACTGCGAGCTGTTCGTCGATGTTCAGCACAGCGGCCTGTTTGCCGACAGCAAGACCTTCCCTGACTGCATTCCCAACTGCGACCCGGACCTGATCGTGGCGCGCTACCGCGAAACGCGCGACACGCCGGGCTTCTCGCTGGCCGATTTCGTGCAGGCGCATTTCACCCGCGCCATGGTGCCGGAGAGCCACTACGTGTCAGACCCGGCCAGCACCCTGCGCGAACATATCGATGGCCTTTGGCCGGTGCTGACGCGCGAGCCCGTGGCCCATCCGCCGCTGTCGTCGCTGCTGCCGCTGCCGCACCGCTACGTGGTGCCGGGTGGGCGCTTCGGCGAGCTGTATTACTGGGATTCCTACTTCACCATGGAGGGCCTGGCCGGCAGCGGGTGCGGCGAGCTGATGGTGGAGATGGCGCGGAACTTCGCCTACCTGATCGACACGTATGGCCTGGTGCCGAACGGCACGCGCAACTACTACCTGAGCCGCTCGCAGCCGCCGGTGTTTGCGCTGATGGTGGACCTGCTCGAGCGCGAGCAGTTGGCCAGCGCCATCGACTTCCTGCCGCAGCTGCGCCGGGAATACGCCTTCTGGATGGACGGTGCCGACTGCGTGCGGCCTGGCCACGCGCACCGGCGGGTGGTCTGCCTGCCCGACGGCGTGCTGCTGAACCGCTACTGGGATGACCGCCCGTGGCCGCGCGAAGAAGCCTTCCTGGAAGACATGGAGACCGCGATGCGCAGCGGCCGGCCGCATCACTTGGTGTTCCGCGACCTGCGCGCCGCGGCGGAATCGGGCTGGGACTTCAGTTCACGCTGGCTCGATTCGCCATCCACGCCCACCGGCCAGCCCGCGGACCTTGCCACCATCCGGACCACGGCGATGTTGCCGGTCGACCTCAATGCACTGCTCTGGCACCTGGAAACGCGCCTCGCCGCGCTGTGCGAGCAGGCGGGCGATGCCGCGGCGGAGGCTTACCGCGCGGCGGCGCAGCGGCGCGAGGCAGCCATCCTGCAATACATGTGGGACGACCCCGCGGGCGCCTTTGTCGACTACGACTGGTGCCGCGGCGCGCCGCGGCTGTGCCTGACCGCGGCAACGGTGATGCCGCTCTATCTCGGCCTTGCGCGGCCGCCGCAGGCGCAAGCCGTGGCGCAGGCGGTGAAGGACCGGCTGCTGGTCGACGGCGGGCTGGCCACCACGGAATGCACCTCTGGCCAGCAATGGGACCATCCCAATGGCTGGGCGCCGCTGCAATGGCTGGCCGTGCGCGGGCTGGCGCGCTATGGCCATGACGACCTGGCGCGTGAGATCGCGCAGCGCTGGCTGGCGACCGTGGCCAGTCTCTATATCCATGAATGCACGCTGGTAGAGAAATACCGCATCCGAAGTATCGAAGGGCGGGCCTCGGGTGGGGGCGGGGGCGAGTATCCGTTGCAGGATGGCTTTGGCTGGACCAATGCGATTGCGGGTGCGTTGATGGCTCTCTATGGAGAGGTGTCGGCAACGTGCCGGGCGGATGATGTGGCGAGCTGAGGCGGCCCGTTCAAAACTTCACCGAAACACTCATCCAGTACCGCCGCCCATCCTCGACATACCCATAGTCGGTGTAGTTCACCTGCTTGTCGAAGAGGTTGTAGATCCCGGCAAACACCGACACGTTCTTGGAAACCGCATAGGTCGCCCCCAGGTCGACGAAGGTGTACGACGGCGCCACCACAGTGCTGGAAGACGGCCCCGTGATCGGCTGGCTTTCCTTGCCGCGGTAGTTGACGCGCGCCCAGGCGTTGACCTTCTCGCTCGGCCGCCAGTTCAGCGTGGCCACCAGCAGGTGCATCGGCAACTGGTTCAGCGGCTGGCCCTGGTACTGGCCGCTCTTCTGTTCCGACTTGGTATAGGTATAGCTGCCGGTCAGCGACCACGCTTGCGCGATCGGCCAGCGCAGGCTGGCTTCCACCCCGCGCGAGTAGGCGCGGTCCACGTTCATGTAGGTGGTCGGGTTGGCGCCGAACCGGTTGGGGCCGTCGGTGCACTGCGTGATCGGGCAGGCGACGCGCGTGATCTTGTCCTTGAAGTCGTTGTTGAACAGCGTCACGCCCGCCTGCAGGCCGTTGCCCTTGTCATAGAGCAGGCCCAGTTCCTGCGACACCATCGTCTCAGGCTTCAGGTCCGGGTTGCCGTACATATTGCCGCCGCGGCTGGTCTGGCCCCAGCCGGCCACGGTCTGGCGCAGGTCCGGTGCCCGGAAGCCGGTCGACACGCCACCCTTGACCGTCCAGCGCTCAGCCGCATGCCACACGCCGTACAAGCGCGGGCTGTAGTGCTGGCCGAAGTTCTGGTCGTGGTCCATGCGCACGCCGCCGGTCAGGGCAAAGCTTTGCGCCAGGCGCCACTCGTCCTCGGCAAACAGCGCCCACTGGTAGCGCTCGACCTAGCTCGGGCCGCCGGCGATCTGGTTGCCGGTCTGGTCGTTCAGGCGCTGGTTCAGGTATTCGCCGCCGACCGACAGCATATGGTTGCCCAGTGGCATCGCCCAGCTGGTGCGCAGGTCCAGGTTCTTGATCTTCATCTGGCGGCTGCGGTTGTCGAACTCCTCCTGCTGGATATAACTGTCGGAGACGCCGAAGCCCCAGCGGCCGGTATGCGACAGCGCGTACTTTTCGCTGCGGTAGTCGGTCTCGGAGGAGGCGGGGCAGCCGGAGCGCGGGCAGGCGGTGCCGGGCGGCAGCGGCGGCACGGTCTTGCCAACGGTCTCGCTGCGCAACTGGCGCATGCCCGTGGCCTCGAACACGATGTCGTGGTTGCGCGTGGGCGTCAGCGCAAGCTTGGCGGTCAGGCTCTCGGCGCGGCGGCCGCGGAAGCCGTGGTCGATATCGTCTTCGATGCGGTGCGTGCTCTGGCCGTACAGCTGCAGGCCCAGCAGGTCGCTCTTGAGCGGGCCGGCCAGGTAGAAGTTGCCCTGGTAGAGATTGCCGGAGTCGCTGTTCTCCTGCAGCGTGGCATCGCCGCGCAGCTCGCCCGTCCATGTCTTGGGCACCTTGCGCGTAATGATGTTGACCACGCCGCCCATGGCGTCGGAGCCATACAGCGACGACATCGGACCGCGCACCACCTCGATGCGCTCGATCGCGGACAGCGGCGGCGTCCAGCTGCTTTCCACGCCGGCCGAGTCGGAGTTGGTGCGGGTCTCGCGCGAGCTCTGCCGCTTGCCGTCGATCAGGATCTGCGTGTACTTGGCGCCCATGCCGCGCAGGCTGATGTCGGTCCGGTCGCCGCCGCCGCTGACGATCACGCCGGGCACTTCCACCAGCGCATCGTTGATGTCGCGATAGGCCTTGTTCTCCAGGTCTTTGCGCGTGACCACGCTGATCGACGCGGGCGCGTCGCGGATGTCCTGCTCACTGCCGGCCGCCGTCACCACCACGGTGGCGAGGGTGGCTTCCGCCTTAGGCTGCTGCGCCTGTGCCCAGGCTCCCGTCATGCCGGAGGCGGCGCATACTGCCGCCAGCATCCGCATCCATTGCCCCTGTTGTACGCCCGCCGGTGCTGCCAACCCTGCCGCCGCCCTTGTTGCCGACCCGATCCCGGCGACCTGCCTGAACGTCATTATTTTCCCCGTCTTCTGTAAATAACAATCATTCTCATATTAGAATTCCAGATGAAAAGTGCTTACCAGTCACTTTGGATAGCTTTTGTTTTCTTGACGTTTCTTGACGGAACCGGGGGCCGGCGGCATCGTCCATGCCCGCAAGGCCCCGGCAAGCTGCATGCTGATGTGCTCCCACACGCCGCCAGCGCGCGTGCTGCTGATCGACGACGATCTGGAACTGGCGCAGATGCTGCGCGAGTACCTGGAGCCCGATCACTGCACTGTCACGCTGGCGCACACCCGCGAGCAGGGTGAGACCCTGCTGGCCCGCAACGACTACGACGTTGCCCTGCTGGACCTGATGCTCCCCGACGGCAACGGCCTGGACCTGCTCAGGCAGCACCGCGCGCGCTCGCAGCGCCCGGTGATCATGTTCACCGCGCACGGCGATGAAACCGACCGCGTGCTGGGGCTGGAACTGGGCGCCGACGACTACCTGAGCAAGCCGTTCAGCCCGCGCGAACTCAAGGCGCGCATGCATGCGGTGCTGCGCCGCTTCCACAGCGCCGCGCCCGCTGCGCCGGCACAGACCCCGTGGCTGGAGGCTGGCGCGCTGCGCCTGAACCTGGCGTCCGGCGTAGCCATCCATGGCAACGCCGAGGCGCCCCTGACCGGGGCCGAGCAGCGCGTGCTGGAAATCCTGATGCGGGCCCCGGGCCGGGTGCTCGCGCGCGCCGAGATTGGCCGGTTCGCGCTGGGCCGCGCGCCGGAACGCTACGACCGCAGCCTCGACACGCATATCAGCGCGCTGCGCCGCAAGCTGGCGCTGGACGGCATCACTTCGCCGCTGCTGATCCGCAACCTGCGCGGGCAGGGCTATATGCTGGTGCAGGCGCCGTGAACTGGCGGCGCCGCGTGCGCGCGCTGTTTCCGCTGCCGCTGTTCTGGCGTAACTTCCTGACCTTCTGGCTGGGCATGGCCGCGATCGTCGGCATCGGCATGGCGCTGGCGGCCGCGGTGGCCTGGTACCGCTTCGACGCGCTCGACGGCCTGAGCCCCGCGGCGCTGACCGAGGATGCGCTGGAGGTTGCGCAGGCCCAGGGGCGCCCCGGGCTCAGGCGCTGGCTGAGGGCGATGGATTCGCACGCCTCGGCGCTGGACATCTACATTGTCGACGACACGCTGCAGGAACTGCTGGGCCGGCCGTTGCCGGCGCGGCTGCGCAACCGCCTGGCCGACCGGCTGGTGCCGATGTGGCGCGCGGGGTTGACAGGCCATGCTGTCGCGCATGAGCCCAGGCCCGGCGCGCGCGTGTCATGGTGGGACCAGCAACCCATCGCGCTGCCGGAAGGCGGCGAGCTGCTGATGCTGTTCCTGCCGTTCGATTCGTCGCGCTGGGAGGTGCTGCACCTGTCGCCCGTGGTGCTCGCGCTCGGCCTGTTCGCGCTGGCCGTGTCGGCGCCGCTGTGCTGGGCGCTGACGCGGCATGTCACCGGCCCCGTGCGGCGCCTGCGCGAAGCCACGCAGGCGCTTGCCGACGGCGAACTGGCCACGCGCACGCCGCCCGTGCTGGCCCGCCGCGCCGACGAGCTGGGTCAGCTCGCGCGCGATTTCGATGCCATGGCCGACCGCCTGCAGCGCCTGATGGACTGGCGCGAGCAGCTGCTGCGCAATATCGCGCATGAACTGCGTTCGCCGCTGGGGCGGCTGCGCCTGTCGCTGGAGCTGGCGCGGCGGCGTGACGCCACGCTCGACCTGCAGTTCGAGCGCATCGAGCGCGAGGCGGAGCGGCTCGATGCGCTGGTCGAACGCACGCTGCAGCTGGCGCGGCTGCATGCGATGGCGCCGGTGCGCTGCCCGATCAACCTGGCGGAACTGGTCGACGTCATCGTCACCGATGCCCGCTTCGAAGCCGCGGCCCGGGGCGTGGCGATCCACTGGACGCCCCCGGATGCACTGATCGTCGAGGCCGATGCCGCGGCGCTGGGCAGCGCCATCGAGAACATCCTGCGCAATGCGATCCGGTACACCGATCCCGCCGCGCCCGTGACCGTGACGCTGCAGGCGGATGAGACGGCGATCCGGCTCGATATCGTCGACGGCGGGCCCGGCGTTCCGCAAGACGCGCTGGCGAGCCTGTTCGAGCCCTTCTACCGCGTGCGTAGTGGTCCGGGGCATCCGACCGGCGCGGGACTGGGACTCAGCATCGCGCACGCTGGCATTGCCGCGCATGGCGGCACGGTGTCGGCGCGCAACGTGGCGCCGCGCGGGCTGGCGCTGCAGGTCTGCCTGCCGCGCAGGACGTGTGGCGGCACTGCTGGCGTGGCCAAGACCCCGACAAATTAGCGGTGGACGGATGCTGCGGAGATGGCCTTTGCGCCACACAGCCGCTGCAAGTGGCATGCCCCTCTCGGCCAGATGCTGCGTTTCAAGGCGGTTGCCATGATGCAGATCGATCCGGCGCCTGTCTCCTCACCGTCAAAGCCGTTCGCAGGCACATCTGCCCTGCGCCGGCAAGCCAGGCTTATGCGTCACGACGCATAAGAACCACAGCGACGCCTCTTCGCAGCAAGGGAAAAAATTCCGAGCAAGATCTAAGGCTTGCCTGATTGGTGGCATTAAGTGCCATACATATAGTTCAGCTGTCCCCGGGGCAACCGGCAACTGCAACAGTCTGGCGGTTCAATGGCGGCACGGGGCAGGGCGGAATCCGTTGGATCCGAAAGCCTCTACCTATCAACATATTTGAATCACCCCATCATGACCCATACCAAGCTCCTCGCTGCTCTGATCGTCGCCGGTACCGCCATGGGCGCGCAGTTTGCACACGCTGCCACCACCAATGCCGACGGCCAGATCACCTTCAACGGCCAGATCACCGCGCAGACCTGCACGATCAACGGCAACGGCACGGGCAGCAAGAACTTTGCCGTGACACTGCCGACCGTGTCGGCCTCCACCCTGGCCCAGGCTGGTGACACCGCTGGCCAGACGCCGTTCTATATCGCCCTGACCAACTGCACGCCAAACACAGGCAACGTGCATACCTACTTCGAGGCTGGCCCGACCACCGACACCACCACCGGTAACCTGATCGTGGACGCCGGCGGCGCCACCAACGTGCAGATCCGCCTGCTGAACGGCGGCACCAATAACAGCCCGATCAAGGCCGGCTTTGCCGACGCTGCGCAGAATTCCAGCGTCGTCGCCATCAACAGCGGCTCGGCCACGCTGCCGTACTACGCACAGTACTACGCAACCGGCGCAGCAACGGCCGGTGCCGCCAACTCGACCGTGATGTACTCGATCGCTTACCAGTAAGCCCTGGCACCACGGGGCGCGGAGCGTGTTACCGGCGCGCTCCGCGCCTTCCGAACATTGAAGTGTGTGCCGCTTCACCCGGTCAAGTCCGCCGCAACCATCATGAAAACGTCCATCAAGTCCCTGATTTCCGCCGGCGTGATTGCGCTGGGGCTCATGAGCGCGCTGCACGCGCAAGCTTCCGTGGTCATAGCGGGGACGCGGGTCATCTACAACGCAAAAGACACCGAGACCACGATCAAGCTGACCAACGAAGGCCAGTCGCCGGCGTTGACGCAGGCGTGGATCGACAAGGGCGACCCGAAGGCTGCCCCATCATCCATCGAAGTTCCGTTCACCGTGACGCCGCCGGTGTCGCGCATCGACCCGAAAAAGGGCCAGACGCTGCGCATCCTCTACACCGGCGAGCCACTGCCGCAGGACCGCGAATCCGTGTTCTGGCTCAATGTGCTGGAGATCCCGCCAAAGCCGACCGCCGAAGAAGCTGATGTCAACAAGCTGCAGCTGGCTTTCCGCTCGCGCATCAAGCTGTTCTTCCGCCCCGCGGGCCTGAAGGGCAACGCCGACGACGCCCCCGGCAGCATCCGCTGGCGCGTTACCCAGGCAGGCGGCAAGCCGGCACTTGAAGCGAGCAACCCCAGCAAGTATCACGTTTCTTTCGCCAAGCTCGAACTGGTTGGCGGCGGCAAGAGCGCGAAGTTTGAAGAAGGCGGCATGGTCGGCCCGGGCGAAACCAGGACGTTCCCGCTGACCGGCGACGTTGCGCAAGGCACCGAGGCCAAGGTTCGCTACAACGCCATCAATGACTACGGCGGCGCCGTAAGCGGCGAAGCCGCACTGGGCAGCAGCGCCACCCAGGCCGCTTCGCGCTGACCACGCGCCGGGCCGCGCCCGGCGTTATTCCAGGCTGATTTCTCCGATTGACGATGCCGCAACAAGCGGCAGGGGCAAGTCTTGCCCGCGCATGGCCAGATATCCGGCATAAACCCATGAAAACCCAGAAGACCTCTTCCTTCCCGTCCCGGCTGCGTCCGGCCAGTGCGGTGGTGTTGTCCTTGTTCGCCGGCGTTGGCGCGTGGGCCGCGCCCACCGGCGCGCCGACGCTGGTGGCGGAAGTGGAATTCAACGACACCTTTCTGCAGCAGCCCGGCGGTGCCCGCATCGACGTGAGCCGCTTCAACCAGGGCAACGTGGCCTTGCCGGGCAACTATCGCGCAGAGCTGTACGTCAACGAAGTCTGGTTGGGCCGTGCCGAAGTGACGATGCGCCAGGTGGGCGAAGACAGCCGCAACGTGCAGCCGTGCTTTGACCGTGCCGCGATTGGGCGCATGGGCGTGGACCTGAGCAAGTTGTCACCGGAGGCGTCGACGCGGCTGGACACGGGCTGCGTATCGCTGCCCGAGCTGATCCCCGACGCCACGGCCAGCTTCGACAACGGCGAGCAGCGCCTGGACGTCTCGGTGCCGCAGATCGCCATGTCGCGCTCGGCGCGCGGCTATGTCGATCCCAAGTACTGGGACGAAGGCGTGACCGCGGCGCGCCTGCAGTACAACGCCAACGTCTATCACTCCGATTCGAGCGGGATGTCGACCACGCAGAGCTATGTCGGGGTGAACGCCGGACTCAACTTCGGTGGCTGGCGCTTCCGCCATCTGGGCAACCTGACGCACGGCGACGTCGAGGGCACGCGCTACCAGAGCGTGCAGACCAGCCTGCAGCGCTCGATTGCGCCGATCAGGAGCCAGCTGATCATCGGTGATGCCTTCACCGATGGCACCATGTTCGACAGTTTCGGCTTCCGTGGCGTGCAGATTGCCAGCGACGACCGGATGTACCCGGAATCTCAGCGCGGCTATGCGCCGGTGGTCCATGGCATTGCCAACAGCAACGCCCGCGTGCAGATCCGCCAGGGCGGCAACATCATCTACGAAACCACGGTGGCCCCCGGCGCATTCGAGATCAATGACCTGTATCCGACCGGCTACGGCGGCGATCTCGAGGTGGTGGTCACTGAGGCCGATGGCAGCGTGCATACCTCGCGCGTGCCCTACGCCGCAGCCGTCAATGCGCTGCGCCCGGGCGTCACGCGCTACAGCATGACCGTCGGCCAGTACCGCAATACGTCGCTCCAGAGCAGGCCGATGATGATGCAGGCGACCGTGCAGCACGGCATCAGCAATATGGTGACCGGCTACGGCGGCGTCATCGTGGCACAGGACTACACGGCTGTGACGGGCGGCGGAGCGCTGAACACGGACTTTGGTGCCTTTGGCGCCGACGTGACCCAGGCCTGGACCAACCTGCAAAATGCACCCAGCCGGAGCGGCCAGAGCATGCGGCTGTCGTACAGCAAGCTGGTGGCACCGACCAATACCAACCTGACGCTGGCCGCCTACCGCTATTCCAGCAGCGGCTACCTGAGCATGACCGATGCCATGGCGCTGCGCGACCTGGACCAGCGCGGCCTGGGCCCTGGCATGTTCCTGAGCGGCATCCAGCGCGGGCGCCTGCAGATGACCATCAACCAGATGCTGCCGCGAGGCTACGGTTCGTTCTACCTGTCCGGCTCCACGCAGAACTACTGGAACCGCGGCGGTTCCGATACCCAGTTCCAGGCGGGCTATAACAACAGCTACAAGCGGATCAACTATGGCGTCTCGGCGTCGCGCCAGTTCAACGTCGGCTCAGGCAAGTGGGACACCCGGGTGATGCTCAACGTGGGTATCCCGCTGGGCAAGGGCCAGCACGCACCGTACTCGATGACCAGCCTGAGCCACGATTCCACCGGCGTCACGTCGCTGCAGGAAACGGTGACGGGCACCCTGGGCCAGGACAACGCCTTCACCTACGGCGTGAACGCCGGCTACTCCGGTGGCGGCAACACCAGGGATGCAGCCTCTGTCGGCGCCAACGTCGGCTATGTGTCGCCGATGGCCACCATGACGGCCAGCGCCAGCACGGGCCGCAACTTCTCGCAGGCAGGCCTGGGCATCAGCGGCGGCATCGTGGCCTATGCGGGCGGCGTGGCGTTCACCCCGACGATGGGCGACACCATGGCCCTCATCGAGGCCAAGGATGCCGCGGGCGCGCGCCTGGCCAATGGCAGCGGCCTGCGCGTGGACCCCTGGGGCCACGCCGTGGTGCCGACCCTGACGCCGTTCGCCACCAACCAGATCGAGATCGACCCGAAAGGGCTGCCGATGAGCGTGGAGCTGAAGACCACGCAGCAGAACGTGGCGCCGACCGCGGGCGCGATCGTGAAGATGAAGTTCGAGACGGACAACCCAGGGCGGGCGGCGATTCTGCGTGCCAATGGGCCGGATGGGAAGCCGCTGCCGTTTGGCGCGGAGGTGACGGGTGCGCAAGGGCAGAGCATTGGTACCGTCGCTCAGGGTGGTCGTGTCATTGCGCGCGGTCTCAAGGCAGATTCCGGCCAGTTGATGGTGAGCTGGGGCAAGGGCGCTGCACAGCGCTGCAGTTTGGACTATGTCTTGCCGAAGGCTGGCAGCGAAGCGGGCACGTCTTACCAGATCGTGGACGCGGAGTGCCGTTGATCGAGCCGGAAACAATCTTGTCCGACCGCCGGCTGCGTACCGACATTGCTCCCAATGACGTATTGGCTCCTGGGCGTGACAGCTTCGCATCAAATGGCGGGGACAGCGGCGATGACGTTCACCATGACTGGTCTGTGAAGCGGGGCGCCCGGAAAGACTCCGTCCGATCTTTTGCCGTGCGCAAGCACGCGCGGTCACTCGCCATGTCCTGATTTGACCAGGTGCGCGGCACGCCTCGGCCTTTAGGCCGGGGAAGGTGGAGAGTAGGCGTAGTCAAGCCGCTCTACGAAGCAGGAACCCACCGAAGTGACTACGTAGAGCATCACGTAGCGCGGTAGGAATCCTCGTCCTTTCCGCCGTAAGGCGGCAGCCGAAGGCTGAGGACGGGGAGGATGTCAAATGCCCCGCTTATGCCGGGGCATGTGCCCCCTGGCCACCTTCGGCTCTGCCTCCCCGGCGCAATCCGGCCACCTGCATCCTGTGCATGGCGGCCCCGACGATCCGCAATGTTGATGCATAATCCGGAGGCATTGCCATATCCATCGTGGGCGCTTGCTGATGCCCGGTGCCCGGACCGGCGTCAGGCAGGTTGCCGAGAAGGAGGGTCGCCAATGGTCAACTGGCTGTCTCGCGCGAACACGCAGGTGCACGGCCGCCTGCTCACCGTTGTCGTTGCCCTGCTGATCGTCGTGATCAGCAGCTTCCTTGCCCTGTTCCTCCATAACCTGTTTGAGCGCATCCTCTGGGAACAGGCGTCGGCCAACCGCCTGCATTTCGGCGCGGTGCTGGAGATAAAGTCTACGCACGAGTATTTCATCCGGCGCATGGCAGAAATCTCCGGGCCGGAGTATCGGCTGGCGCGCAGCGACCGCCTGGCTGGCCAGCTCGAAGCCATGCTGACAGGCGTGCCTCCAGGCAGTGCCCGTACCGTCGAGGTGCCTGGCCTGACCAATCAGGCCACCATGCTGACGGGCACGCCCGCGCCAGCGGCGGGGCGTCCCGACACGATTTCGCACATCGTTCGATTCGCCATCTTCGAGCGCGCGTACTGGGGTAAGGCGCCGCAGGGGATGCGCTCGGCTTTCCTGTCTGCTGACGGGAGCCAGGCATTCGTGACACCGGCGCTTCCGGGTGCGCTGGCGTTGAGCGGGCCGCTGGTCGCTGATGTTGTCAGCAACTGGGCCAAAGCGCTGGCGAACCGGTCGCGCGAAGCGCAACCTGAGACGCCGGTCGCCTCACCGCTGTGGACCGGGCCATACCAGGGCACCATCGAGCGGGGCCCGATCCTGAGCTGCTTCCTGCCAGTCCGTGACGCCAGCGGAAATCTCGTGGCGTATGGCGCGACTGCAATTCCTGCACGCGCGCTGATGGACGACGTCAGCATCCCGGATGCCACGCACCCCGCCTCAGGCAGGCGGGCAATGTTCTTCGATGAGCAAGGGCGACTGCTGTACCAGGGCAGCGACGCCGGCTGGCTGCGCAGGCAAGCGCTGGGTGAGCGGGTGGCGCGTGAGTTGGGCAGCAGCCGGCAAAACGTAGCCTACTGGTTCGAGCAGGGCAGCCTGATGATTGGCCTCATGGCGCGCGACCGTGGCTGGCGCGCGGCCTACGCTTATCCGCTGTCTCAGGCGCTGGCGGATCATGGCCCGGCGCTGGCGGCTGTGCTTCTGCTCTACGGCCTTGGTGTGCTCGCGGTGCTGACCGGTGCCGGCACGCTGCGGCGCCGGGTGTTGGTGCCGATGCAGCAAAACGCTGAACGGATCGAGGATAGCGAACGCTTCAACCGTACTGTGATGCAGGCCGCGCCGGTCGGCCTGCGGGTGGTGCGCACAGCCGATGCGCATGTACGGGTCGAGAACGCGCTGGCCGCGCAATGGCTGCCGCTCGACACGCGCACGGCGGGCCGGCCATGGCTGGACGAGATGCTGGCGCGGCGGGGTGACCAGCCCGCGCGGCTGGAGCTGCAGGTGACATCCGACCACGGGGGGGCACGCGACTTGCTGGTAGTCGGCCGCCACACCCGCTTCGAGGGTGAAGACGTACTGCTGTGTGCGATCCATGATGTCACCGACGAACGCGAAGCGCACCGCGCGCTCTCGCGCGCACGCCAGCTGGCGGATGAGGCAAGCGCCGCCAAATCGCAGTTCCTGGCCGCCATGAGTCACGAAATCCGGACGCCGCTGTATGGGATGCTGGGCACGCTGGAACTGCTGTCCCTGACAAAGCTGGCGCACAGCCAGCGCGAGATGCTGTCGACCATCCAGTCCTCGTCGCAGGTCTTGCTGCAGATACTGGATGACCTGCTGGACTACTCCCGCGCGGAAGCCGGCCAGATCGAACTGGACGCCGCGCCGTTCGATCCGGTCGACCTGCTGGAATCGACGGTTCGCGCGCAGGCGCCGATCGCGCTGCAAAAAGGCATTGTGCTGCCGTTCTATCCACAGCCCGGCTTGCCTTGCCTGATCGGGGATCCGGTGCGGGTGCGCCAGATTATCGACAACCTGCTCGGCAACGCGCTGAAATTCACGGCAGAGGGCCATGTCATCGTGCGCCTGCAGCGCGCGCCGCAGAGCGAAGCGCCCGATGCGGACGGCAGGATCGGCATCCGGCTTGAGGTGGCGGATACCGGGCCAGGCATTGCGCCAGAGGTCCAGGCGCGGCTGTTTGAGCCTTTCGTGCAGGCAGATGCTTCGACCGCAAGGCGGTTTGGCGGGTCGGGCCTGGGCTTGTCGATCTGCAGACGCCTGGCCGCCTTGATGGGCGGCAGTATTTCCGTGCAGAGCGAACCGGGCAAGGGCAGCGTCTTCCGAGTATTGCTGAGATTGCCGGAAGCCGGGCCGCGCGAACAGGTGGAGCCGGTGTTGCCGCCGGTGGCCGTGCTGTCGGAAAATGACGAGATCCGCAACCATGCCATCGACAATCTGCGCGCCATGGGCTGCAGGGCGATCGCTTGCCGTGGGCCGGCGCCGGAACCGGGGATGGTGTTGCTCGTTGCCACCCGCCACATCGAGGCCATTCCCGAAGGCTATGCCGGCTTGGTCTTTTTGCGCGCCGATGGCCCGGCGGAACCACAGCTGATCGCCGGCAGCTGGCTGGTCAATGCCTATCATCAGGCGGGCATCCTGCGGGCGTTTTGCAAGGCGGCCGGCATGACGCCGGTCAGTGCGCCGCCGCTGGCTGCGCCTGTCGACCCCACGCCGCAGCTGGGGCTGGAGATACTGGTGGTCGACGACCATCCCTACAACCGGCTGCTGATGCAGCAGCAGCTTGAGCGCCTTGGCTGCCGGCCAACGCTTGCGGCCAGTGGCGAAGAAGGGCTTGCAGTGTTGCGCCAGCACAAGTTTGACCTGATGCTGACGGATGTCCACATGCCCGGCATGGACGGCTACGAACTAAGCCGAAGGCTGCGCGCGCAGGGGGCAACGCTGCCCATCGTCGGGCTTACCGCGAGCATCGCGCAGGGCGAGGCCGAGCGCTGCCTGGAGGCCGGCATGAATCGCTACCTGTCCAAGCCGATCCTGCTGGGCGACCTGGCTGAGTGTCTGCGCGACGTGCTGCCGGCGCATGTGCCCGGCCTGGCACAAGGGGCCGCGGGCACGGCTGGCTCCGCCCGCGTGGAGGATAACGTTGCCAGCATGGCGTTGCTGGAGCGCACCATGCGCGAGGATTTCAAGCAACTATTCGCCGCGGCAGCCAGCGGGGAACTGAAGGCAATCCGCCATCATGCCCATCGTATGAGGGGGGCCATGGCGCATGCCGAAGATGGCGAGGAGATTGTCGAACTGTGCCGGGAACTGGAGCTGGATGCCGCCCAGGCGCTGGCAGCCGTGCAAGCCCATGTCGACAACCTGGCGTTGTATCTTGCCGCATACTTTGACGATCCTGAAAACCATGAAGGCAGCCAGGATGCGGCCCGACGCGATTGGCCGGATACTATTTAAGGAATGCCTTAATTTGGGTTTTTCGGAAGACTCCTAATATTCAGATCAGCGAAGATGACCGGCATTGAATACCGGCACGGTTCGGCGGCCGCAGAACCGATTAAAACAAGGGGGATCGTAAATGATCAAGGTAATCATCGCAGACGACCACCCCGTCGTGCTTGACGGGATGAGCCGGGTGCTGGCGAGCGAAGTGGGCACGCAAATCGTCGGAAGCGCCGCAAATTCCACCCAATTGGTGGAGTTGCTTGAAAGCACGGATTGCGACGTTATCGTGACCGACTACTCCATGCCGGGCGGCCAGTTTGGCGACGGCCTGCCGATGCTGCAGATGCTGCGCCGCCGTTATCCCACCACCCGGATCGTGGTGATGACCATGCTGGATAATCCGGCGCTGATTCGCAATATCCAGAATGTCGGCATTTCCGTGATCCTGAACAAGACCGATCCGGTCCAGGAACTGGTGCCGGCGGTGCGTGCCGCGTTCAGCGGGCTGAGCTACCAGCCGGCATCGGTGCGTGCGATCCTGGCTTCGGGCGGCCTCGATGAGCCGTCGCACCGGCCGGTACTGACGCGCCGCGAACTGGAAGTGATACGGCAGTGCGCAGCCGGAGTCCCGGTCATCGAGATTGCGCGCCAGGCCAACCGCAGCAGCAAGACCATCAGCGCGCAGAAGAGCATCGCCATGAAGAAGCTGGGCCTGACCAACGACTACGAGCTCTACGAGTACGCCAGGACAAACGGCCTGCTGGGCGGCACCTGATCCTGGCTCAACCCTGCCTTGCGGGCCGGTCCCCCGGGCCGCGTCGCATTTTCCCTCCCTCCGCTGAATCGCCCGCCAGGCGGCGCTGACGCCGGCCATCTCCTGCCGTGCGGCGGCACATGCGCTGTCCATCTCCTCGGAAGTTTCCCCTGCTTATTTCAGGCTTGGCTGATTTCGAAAGGCAGGCGCATGGTTCATCCTGAATGCAGGAATGACAACGCTGGAGCGTAAGGTGGCCATGGAAAAAATCCGCGTGATCGTCGCGGACTCGCAACCTGTCATGCGGCGCCTGTTGGGCCGGCGGCTCGCGGCCAGCGCCTGCATTGAACTGGCTGGCGTGGTGGGCGACGAACCGAACCTGGTGCAAGCGCTGCGGCAAGGCCCGTGTGATGTCGTGGCGCTGCGTTACCCGCTTGGGGACACCAATGACAGCGAGCTTTCCAGCTACGCGCGCCTTGGCGCGCGGCTCGCCGAGTTGGGCGGGCAGCGCGTGGTCGCGATCGCCAACGTCGCCGACCGTGCCGGCGTGCTGCAGTTGCTCAAGGACGGCTGCCGCAATGTCGTGACCGCCAGGGACGGCGTCGACGAGGTCATGAAGGCGGTCTGGATGGCATATCTGGGGCTGGCTTCCGTATCGGAAATCGCTTGCACGCTGATCTGGGGCAGGCCCTGCGGCGGTCCTTCGGACGGCGGCGACTGGGCGGAGTTGCTGACCAGGCGTGAAAGCGAAGTGCTGCGGCTCTACCTGTCGGGCATGTCCGTTACCGGGATCGCCATACGCACCGGCCGGACCGTCAAGACGATCAGTACGCAAAAGCAGAGCGTCATGCGCAAGATCGGCGCCGAGAACGACGTGGAGCTTGCCGCCTTTGCCATCCAGCGCGGCATGTTGTGAGGCGCGGTGCGCCGCTTGCCGCAACGCGCACTACGACCCATGCACTGGCCGGATGCTCCGGGCAGTCGCGATACTAAGACGAGGTATGCAATGAAACGGCTGATGTCGATCGACAGCAGCTCTGCGTTGCCGTTGAGCATTCGCCAGATCCGTTATCTGGTCTACCTGTTCTCGGCCTGCGTGCTGGGACTGACCGTACTGTCCTGGGGGGTGCTGCTGCGCTATCGCCTGCACGAGGCGGTCGAGCGGCAGGAGATGGTGCTGCAGTCGCAGTCCGAGCAATTGCAGGCAAGGCTGCATTGGGCCGAGGCGCTGACCGTGCGCGCGCAGGGATCGCTGACGCGGCTTTCCGATATCGGCCTGGCCGATGAGCTGGCTGCGGTCAGCGATGAGCAATGGACCGAGCGCCTGCAGAGCCGGGGCGACCGCCAGTACATCCCGCTGCTGGTCCCGCCTGCCCACGCCAGGGCGCCGGGCGCCAGGCTGAAAAGCCTGGCCGACATGATGACGTTCACTTTCCGCGTCAACAACCTGCAATATCACGAGGTGCAGAACGCCTACCTGGTGGACCTGCAGGCCGATCAGCTCTATGTCATCCCGCGCCGGCTGGACCCGGCCCGCGCGCTCATGCAGCGCGATGACGTGCGTCAGACCTTCCTGCGTGACACGCTCACGCGCCTGCGCAATGACGCGCTGGTCGCACGCCTGCGCGCCCACCCGGGCCAGGCGGTGGTGCTGCCGCCAGCGCTGGACTGGGTCAGCGGCATGCGCACCGTGACCTTCGCCACCCTGGTGCAAGCCGGTGGCGAGCCGGCCGCGATCCTGGCCATGGAGTTCCCGCTGTCGCCGATGCTGCCGGACGGGCAGACCATCGATGGCGATTTCATGCTGGTGACCGATGCGGGCATGGTGCTGAGCGCGGACGGCATGCCGGCCGGCACCCTCGGCCAGCCGGTCGCGGCATCGCTGGAAGCGCCCGGTGCGCGCCCGGGCAGGGTGCGTTCGGCGCTGGTACGGCAAGGGCTGCTGGACCATGTCGTCGTGCTGGAATACCGGCTGGACGCGTGGGGCTGGCGCACGGTCGGCGTGGTCGGACTGGGTCACGTATGGCACCAGTTCCGGCGGAACACCTTGTGGATGCTGGCCCTGACCGGCTCGCTGTCGATACTGATCCTGGCGTGGATCTGGCTGATCGACCGCCGCATCATGCGGCCGGCGCAGCGCCAGTCCTTGCGCCTGCAGGAAAGCGATGCCCTCGGGCGCTTCGTGATTGAAGTGGCCGGCGTGGGCCTGATGATCGTCGAGCGCAGCACGCGGCAGGTGCTGCTGGCCAATGCCGCCGCCCAGTCGATCATCGATCAGGCCGCCGCCGCCGGCCTGACGCAGCTGCAGGATGCCTGCGATGCGCGCCTGACCAGCGGCCATGCCAATGCTGAAGGCCCGCCGCAGGTACTGCCCCGTTTCGATGTGGACATGGCCGGCCGCAACGGCGAGATGCGGTCCCTGGAGGTGCGGCTGGTTGAGATTACCTACGAAGGCCGTGCCGCCGTGCTGTACGCCCTCAACGACGTCACCGAGGCGCGGCGCAGCGAAGCGCGCTTGCGCGAGGCGATCCGCGCGGCGGATACCGCCAACCATGCCAAGTCTTCGTTCCTGGCCACCATGAGCCATGAAATCCGCACGCCGCTCAATGGCATGCTGGGCAGCATCGAACTGCTTGGCTTGACCCGGCTCGATTTGCGCCAGCGCGACCAGCTGGCGGTGATGCAGCACGCATCGCAGTCGCTGATCTACATCATCAATGACGTGCTGGACTTCAGCAAGATCGAAGCCGGGCAGATGTCATTGCAGCTGCGGCCGTGCCGCGTCGAGGAAGTCGTCGAGGAGGTGACGCGGCGCTTTGCAGCAGAAGCGGCGCGCAAGCACTTGTGGCTGCTCTGCATCAATGATCCTTCGCTGGTTGAGCCGGTGATGGCTGACGTGGTCAAGCTCGAACAGATCCTGACCAACCTGGTCAGCAATGCGGTGAAGTTCACCGAGCAAGGCAAGGTGATCGTCACGGCCATGCGCAAGCCGGGCGGTGGCGTGGAAATCCGCGTCATCGACACCGGCATCGGCATCGCCGGGCGAGACCAGCTCCGGCTGTTCGAGCCCTTCGTCCAGGCCGAGCAGCCCGACACGCGCCACTACGGCGGCACAGGCCTCGGCTTGTCGATCTGCCGCCGGCTGGTCGAACTGATGTCTGGCGAGATACGGGTGGTCAGCGAGCCCGGCCTGGGCAGCTGCTTTACCGTCAGCCTGCCGCTGCCCAGCGCCGGTGCCGCGGCGTCAGCCGACGCCTGGCCGCGGACCGCGCTGCGGGGGCTGACGGTTGGCCTGAGTGTCACTTTGCGCGAGCTCTACCAGGGCGTGGAGCAGTTGCTGCAGTTCTATGGCGCACGGGCGGTCAAGTATGACCCCGACGCGCCGCCGGCCACGCCGGTCGATGTCCTGGTGTGCGATGAGCAGGCCATGCCGCGCTGCAGCGACGCCGATGTGGTGGTGTCGGCCATGGCGCCGGCAGTGCCGGACCTGACGCAGACGCCGGTGGTGGCATCGCCCTATGCATGGCGCGGCTTGCTCGCGGCGATCGCGGCAGCGGCAGGCGTGGAGGTGACGGAAACGCAGGCGCCACTGTCGGCGCGCGAGTATGCGCCTGCCGCGCAGCTGGCGCTGCTGCTGGTGGAAGACCATCCGATCAACCAGGTGGTGATGCGGGAGCAGCTTGAAAACTTGGGGCAGAAGGTCGATCTGGCCAGTGACGGGCCCGAGGCCCTGCTGATGGCATCGGGCCGGCACTACGACCTGGTCCTGACCGACCTGCAGATGCCTGGCATGGACGGCTTCACGCTGGCGCGGCGCCTGCGCGATGCCGGCCTGGCCACGCCGATCGTTGCCGTCACCGCCAGCGTGGGGCCCGATGTGGCCGAGCGATGCCAGCAAGCCGGCATCGACCGATGCCTGACCAAGCCGGTGGGGCTGGTGACGCTGCGAAAGCTGCTGGAAGACCTGTCCGGCGACCATATGGCAGCGCGAGCAGCGCCGGGCCAGCATGCAGGCGGCGACACACAGCTGCATGCCGACGCGCTGCGGCGCGACCAGCGCGCACTGGCCGAGGCGCTGCTGGCGGGCGACGCCGAAGCGTTTGCCCAACGTTTGCACGGCTTGGCCGGCGCGCTGTCGGTAATGGGCCATGCGCTGCAGAGCCAGGCCTGCCGCTGGCTGGAGCAGGCGGTCCGGCGCTCGGGGCTGGTAGCCATTGGGGCGGATTGGCAGGCATTCCATGCCGAACTGGAGCAACTGGCAGATGGGCTGGAGTCGCAGGGAGGCACGCAGGGTGCCCACTACACGACGGATTCAAGGCATGCCTGATGGAGCAAGGGTTAGGCCGGTTCGCGCTCTCCTACAGCGCAGCCCGTGGATCTGGTCCGTACCTGGCGCTACGCGGGCCGGGCCGGCCATCGCGCGCACCGCGCCTTAGCGGGCGGCATTGTCCAAGATTGCCGAACCCTGCGTACAACCCGTGACGGCTGCCCAATCGCTATCCGCCGTCATAAGCTGTTGCACAGGAGCGGCAATGCGCTGTTTCCACATGCCTATTTCAAACTGGAGAGGACAATGTTAGTGCTCAAGGGATTTCATCATCTGACCCTCGGCGTAAGGCACGCGCAGGAGGATGTGGACTTCTACGTCAAGCTGCTCGGGCAAAGCCTCGTGAAGAAGACCGTGCTTCTCGACGGCGAGGATCCCATCTATCACCTTTACTACGGCAACGCGAATGGCGATCCTGGGACCCTGGTGACGTCGTTCCCGTTCCGCCAGCGGGGAGTCATGGCGCGTCAGGGGTCGGGCCAGGTGCGGGTCATCAACTACTCGGTCCCCACGGGCTCGCTCGAGTTCTGGCGCAGCCGCTTCGATGCCATGGACGTGCCGTATGACAGCGAGATCGTCGAGCGCTTCGGCGAGCGCCGCCAGCGGTTCCAGCATCCGTGCGGCATCGAGTTCGATCTCGTCGAAACGGATCTCGATTCGCGTCCGGCTTGCGTGGCCAGCGATATCCCCGAAGCCCATGCCATCCGCGGCGTCCACAGCATCACGCTGTCGCTGCGGGAAGTCGCCGAATCGATCCGCTTCATGAGCGAAGCGATCGGTTTCCGAAACGCAGGCCAGGCAGGATCCTACTACCGCTTCGAGACGTACAACGGCGGGCCGGGCATGATCGTCGAGTTCCTGCATGAGCCGGACCGGCACCAGGGTTCGTCGATCTACGGCGAAGGCACGGTCCACCATGTGGCCTTCGCGGTGGACAACGTGGAGCAACAGGCGATCCTGAAGGAGAGAATGTTTGCCCTGGGCTACATCGATACGTCCGAATCGGTGCACCGAAACTACTTCCGCTCGATGTACTTCAAGATGCCCGGCGGCGTGATGTTCGAGGCGACGACCACCGACATCGGCTTCGCGATCGATGAAGAGCCTGGCCATTTTGGCGAGGAGTTCCAGCTCCCGCCGTGGCTGGCTGATCGAAAAGACGAGTTGCTGGGCCGGCTTGAGCCCATCTCTGTATGACGTTGCCGGGGATCACCATGCATAAACCGAAAGTACTGATTGTCTTCTACTCACGGAACAGTTCCACCGAGATGCTGGCCAAGGCTGTCGCCGAGGGGGCCCTCGAGGCCGGCGCAGAAGTCCGCATGCGGCGTGCGCGGGAGGTCGTCGGCCCCGACGTCATGCGGCAGGCGCCGGGCTGGCTCGAGAACGCCACGGAGATGAACGCGAAATACGAGGCGCCGACCGAAGCCGATGCCGAGTGGGCTGACGCCATCGTGTTCGGCACGCCGACGCGGTTCGGGTCGATCTCGGCCGAACTCAAGGCGTATATCGACGGGCTCGGCGGCCTCTGGTTCGCGGGCAAGCTGAATGGCAAGGTGGGCTCGGTCTTCGGCTCGACGTCGTCGCGCCATGGCGGCAATGAAGCCACCCTGCTGGCGACCTACGCACCCATGGCGCACCTGGGCCTGATCATCGTGCCGCTGGGCTATGCCGACGCGGCGATGTTCAAGGCCGGCACTCCGTACGGCGCGACTCACGTCTCGCACCGTGACGCCGTGAAGCCCGACGATGATCACCTGGCGGTGGCCCGGTTCCAGGGCCGCAGGGTGACGACCATCGCCCGTGCCTTGCGCGTCCAGCCGCAGCCCGTGGCAGCCTGAAAGTAGAAACCTGATGGCAAAAATGGGGCGGAGACTCGGAGTCTCCGCCCGAGACTGCTGACAAAGCCAAAAATGCGATTGTTGTCTCCCCTCTCTCATTTATGGGAGAGGGGCGGGGGAGAGGGCAGGAGTGTCCACGAAGTGATGCGTCACGATGCTTGCCGTGCGCCTGCCCTCTCCCCCGGCCCCTCTCCCGCAAGCGGGAGAGGGGAGCAAACCGGCAGTTTGGATGCTTTGTCAGCAATCAAAGGCGGAGACTCGCAGTCTCCGCCTTTTTTGCATCGGCACAGGCCGCTGACACGATGGCATCGATGCGGCGCGATGCCGGTAGCAGGTCGGCCCAATGAACCGTTTCCATGACCGTCTTGAGCGCGTCAATCCGCAGCCCGGGCGTTTCCCTGTCCGCGGGCGTGCGGACACACCGCAGGCGGATCGCCGATGAAGCCGCGCGCAGACCAGAGTTCCGGGAACGGGATCTCGTTCATGGTCGGCATGAGCCAGGCAATGCCCTCGGTGCCGAAGTAGGCCGGCCGGGCGCCGAAGGTCCGGCGCGTTGCCATCAGGTGCAGGTGCTTCCACGCGGAGAATCCCTCCGCGATATCGGCCAGCGTCTCGCCGAGCTGCTGCAGTTCCCGGTGCTCGTCCGGGTCGGCGTAGACGTCGCGCCAGACGTTCTCGACCGCCTGGTCCGGCGTGTAAGGCACACTGAAATCGCGGTCGAGTACCACCGCCGGCACGGCGAAGCCCTTGCGGCCCAGATGGGCGAGCACGTCGTCATACAGGCTTGGCTCAGCCAGCGCCTTGCTGAGTTGCTCCCAGCGCCGGGGTTGCGGCAGGAAGTGCTGCAGGTGCTCCCCCTGCTTGATGCCGAGCAGGTAGACCATTTGCCGATACGTCCAGCCCTGAAGGGCGGTGTCCTTGCCGAACTTCGGGCCAACGCAGGACAGGATGGCCAGCAGGTCGACCGGCGTCATCCAAGCGATGGAGCGCCATGTGGCATTGAGCGGCTCGTGGTGGGCGACGACGCGCCGCAGCGTCCGGCAGGCCCCGGTCAGATCATCGGCACGCAATTGCGCCTGCGCGGCCTGTATTTCCTTGATGATCAGCATCCAGTAGAGCTCGGACACCTGCGCCGATACGATCCAGGCGTGCTCGCCGGGATGATCGCTGACCGGGTGCTGCAGCGAGTGGAGCACGTCTGTCTGTAACCAGTCACTGTATGGCGTATGCCCGGCTGGCGCTCCGGCCGGCGCCGGGGATGCGGGCTTGACGGTATCGTTCACTTTGGTCTCCTCGTGGTGGTGGGGTCAGGCAAGTTTTGTGGAACGGCGACCATGCGCAGCATCGGATGGCTGGCCGGTCATTACCACAGGCTCTCCAACAGCGCATCCAGCTTCGTGCCGGCATCCTCGCCAAGGTCGCCGACCTCGGAGGGATAGTTCTGCCTGAGCAGGGCCGCCATCTCGGGAAGCTTCGCCCGATCGAAATCGAGGTCGCCGAGCCGGCTCGGCAATTCCAGTGCGTCCACGGCTGCCTCAATGCGGTCAGCGAGGAATGCGGCGGGCGTGCGGCTGCCACGGTCCGTGGAGAAAATCTCAAGCTTTCGGCCATAGACGTCGGCGCAGGCGCGGATGACGGGCGCCAGCGCAATGCACGATGTCACGCTGTGCGGTATCCCGAAGGTCCCGCCGAGGATGTGCCCGATGCGATGGCTCAGGCCGTAGATGACCGAAGCAGGATAGAAGTAACACTGCCACGCGGCGAGCTGAAGCTGCAGCAGGTCGTCGGTCGACACGTGCCCGCCCGCGATGGCCTCGCGAGTTTCGAGCTTGCGCGGCCACTTCTCCAGCACGGCAAGGAAGCGCTCCACGCCCCTGGCGGCCAGGATGGCGTGAGGGTGGTCCACGTCGGTCCGGCGCATGCCCTCCACCGCATGGTCGATCCCCTTGATGGCCGAGCTCAGCAGCAGCATGCGTGGCGTGTCGACGATCATCCGGGGATCGATCACCACCAGCCTGGGTGTCGTTTCGCGCACGGCATAACTGCGCTTGAACTTCTGCGGACCGTCCGTTTCCGTCACGCCGAAGTAGTGGGAGAACTCGGAACCCGACAGGGTCGTCGGAATCGCGGCAATGGGAAGGTAGCGGCCTGTCTGCTGGAAATGCCGGTAGGAGACTGCCTTCGCGGCATCAAGTACAGAGCCGCCGCCGAGGGCGATGATCGATTCCGCATTGGCCTCGATGCATGCACGCAGTCCGTCGCGTACGGCGAAATCGGGCACATGCGGCGGCAGGCCGGTGAAGGTGCCCACGCCGTCGCCGATGGCAGGCTGCAGGTGCTCGCGGTTCAGGGCCTCAAGGAATTCCACGGTGAACGTCATCGGACGGCGGATGCCGTAGTTCCCCATGGCGGGGGCGACGGTTTTCAGCACGTCGTGTCCCCAGACAATCTCTTCCTGCGGCAAGCATTTCAACTGGTTCATTCCACTCCTCCACCATGTTTTCGTATGCGATCGGGGCTCCGATCCCGAGTAGGAAGATAGGCGAATCGGGTTCGCGCGTGCGCGCGGGATTTGAGAACAGAGCGTCCAGGATTTTGGACGCCGCACATGTGCGAATGGGCGCCTGTCGTTCGTTTTTTCCGGACGAAGCTTTCAAGTTTTGCCGTCTTCACAAGGCAGGGGACGTGTCTATGATCCTTTCCACCGTAGCGACCCCCACCCAGAGAACGGAGACATGAAGATGGAGGCAATCCAGATTACTGAAGCGCTGATTCGCGGACGCCACAGCAAGCGCGGCTTCCTTGACCAGCCGGTGCCGATCGAGACTGTCAGGGACATCCTGTCGGTCGCGAAATACGCGCCGAGTTCGAGCAACACGCAGCCCTGGCGCTGCTATGTACTGACCGGAAAGGCGCGCGAGAAGATTGCGGGAGCCGCGGTCGCGGCGTATCGCGCCGATCCTGATGGACTGGCTCCCGACTACCCGTTCTTTCCGAAGGAATTGCCGGCGCCATTCTCGTCGCGCTTCAATACGTTTCGCGGGATGCTGGGCGATGCGCAGGGCGTGCACAGGAGCGATATCGTCGGGCGCCGGCGCGACGTCGAACGGCAGTTCCGCTTCTTCGATGCGCCAGTGGGACTGATCTTCACCATGGACCGGCGCCTGGAATGGGCCAGCTTCATCTGCTACGGCTGCTTTCTCCAGAACATCATGCTGGCCGCGCGTGCCCGGGGGCTGGACACCTGCCCGCAGCAGATCTGGTCGCTGCAATCAGCGGTCCTTCGTGAAGGCCTCGCTATTCCCGACGAGGAGATGATCGTGGCCGGAATGTCACTCGGCTATGCAGACAACAATATTCCGGAAAACAACATGGAGCTGCGCAAGCTGGAACTGGACGAGTTCGTCTCGTTCGTCGATCGCTGACACGCGGAACCGTCCAGGTCGCTCCCTGACCTGGAAAGGCGCGAAGAAGCGATAGCCATCGTTAGCTAGTTTCGGCAAGTTGTGGAGATGTCGAATCGTTAAGGCAGGCGCGCTTCACCGGCTGATGCGGATGCCCCGAGCCCTCAGCCGAAAAATAGAATACAGAGACAGAGGAGACATGATAAAAGTGCCCGCGAAGTTTTCTGCGGTGGTTGCGCTCGCATGCTTGCTGGCGTCGAACGCCGATGCAACCGAGAATGGTCAGACCAGCTACCCTGTTGGCGTCAATACCGTATTGAATGGAATTTTGCCACCGCCTGGTGAAACCCAGTTTTACAATTACACGCTCTACTACGATGCCGGAAAGTTCGCCGGCCCGCATGGGGAAAGTCTCCTGCCCGGGTTCCAGTTGAACGCGTTTATTGACGCCCCGCGTATCGTTCACACATGGGGCACTACATTTGGCCCCTATACTCTGTCTAGTGGTGTAATCATCCCGCTTGTTCATATTCGGGCGGACACGCCAGGCGGCAGCGGCAAGCGCAATGGAATTGGAGACATCATCGTTGAGCCGCTGTACATCGGTTATTCCAATCCATCGCGATCATTCTTCGCTTACCTCACCACCGAAATTGCAGTGCCGAGCGGGTCCTACTCCGCGAACCGAGTGGCGAACACTGGCCGGAATGTATATGCGCTAACGCCGCAACTCAGCACGACATGGTTCCCCACGCCCGCAGTTGAAGTCTCTACCACCACGCTCGTAGAGATCAGTTCACCGAATTCAGCGACTCGATATCACTCTGGCGCGGTTGCCGCACTTGAGTATCTGGTTGGTTATTCGCTGAACAGCAAGTTCCAGCTCGGACTTCAGGGATATCTGCTGAAGCAGTTCACCGATGACAAAGTCAACGGCACGCCCGTCCCAGGGAATGGGTTTCGCGGGAAAGCGGTCGCAGTCGGGCCGCAACTACGATACATGTGGTCGCCGGCGGCCGGCATTGTGTTCAAGTATCAGCGCGAGTTCGAAGTGCAGAATCGGCCGCAAGGCAACAAGTTCTGGGTTGAACTGTGCTTCCCCCTTTGATCGACTGGCCGAACCGGCCGAGGTGGCGCACCGCGCATTGACGGCGCGTGGCGCGAGCGGGCGCCGGCCACGGCAATGGCGGTCTTTGGGGCGCCCGACCGTGGCACTGTGCACCCCCCTTGCAGTACCATGCGATGGCAGGCACACACCATTGGCCAACCCAACCGCTACCAAGGCAGCCTGATGCTGGACCTGAAAGACGTTTTTCACTTCGTGCAAGTGGTCGACCGCGGTGGCTTTACTTCTGCCGGCAACAGCCTGGGGCTGCCCAAGTCCACGTTAAGTCACAGGGTCAAGGAACTGGAGGCTTCGCTGGGCGTTCGCCTGATCAACCGGACCTCGCGCCAGTTTGCCTTGACCGACGTAGGCGCTGAGTTCTACCAGTACGCTGTCGCCTTGCTGCAGAGCGCCGACGTCGCGGAACAGGCGATGCGCCAGAGGCTCGCGGAACCCAGCGGGACCATTCGTGTGACGGTAGCGGTCGAGCTTGCGCAGTTTGCGCTGCGCCAGGTCCTGCCGACCTTCCTGAGCAGCCATCCCAAGGTCAGCATCGTGGAAATCGCCACGGACAGGCTCGTCGATGTTGTCGGCGAGGGCTTCGACCTGGCGCTGCGCGGACATACCTCGGCACTGCAGGATTCCAACCTGGTCCAACGGCCCATTGTCAGGGCGCCATGGTACCTGTTTGCGGGTGCCGACTACCTTGAACGGATGCCACGCCTGGACGAACCGGAGCAACTTGCATCCCATGCCATCGTCTCGATGGTGCGCAAAGGGCCGCTGCAATGGCAACTGCGCGGCCCCGACGACAGGCTCGTTACCATCCCGGTCGAGCCAAGATTCCAGAGCAACAGCATGATGTCCCTGAAGGAGGCAGCCTGCGCCAACGTTGGCGTGGCAGCCCTGCCCGGGTATATCTGCCGGTCCGAGCTGCAGGCTGGCGTGCTGCGGCAAGTCCTGCCGGGCTGGATCGCAGCGGATGCGCGCATCTCCGCCCTCATGCCCTATCGGACCGGACTGCTTCCCGCGGTGCGGTCGCTGGTCGATTACCTCGCCGCAGAGCTGCCCAAGGTCACCGCGTTCGACGGCCGCTGACCCGGCATACCTCCTCTGCCTTCAATGCCACGCGGGCCACGCCCCGTGTGTCCCGCCGGGCGTTCCATATTCATGGACGCTGCGTTCGGCGCCAGCCAGCTTCCAAGGCCGAGCCGATCAACTATCGTTTCCAACCAGGGATAAGCCAACCGCAACGTCACCCTGGAGTGGAATCCATGAACCAGTTGAACTGCCAGCCACAAGACGCGATCTTCTCTGGCCACGACATACTTCCGACGGCCGTCGCGTCGCTCGACCAGCACGGCATCCGACGCCCATCCCGAACGACGGCCCCGCATTCCATGGGCTTGCGCAACGGGCTGGATGCCCTTGCCACGCGGCAGATCACCGCGACGGCATTGACGGAGCAGGCACTCGAACGCGCGGAAGCCAGCAAGCGGCTGCTCAATGCATTCTCGGCGATCGATTGGGACCGTGCCCTGAAGGCGGCCGCGGAAAGCGATCGCCGCTATGCCGAACGCCGGCCGCGGCCACTGGAAGGGCTGCCCATTGCGCTCAAGGATCTGATCGACACCAAGGGCATGGAGACCCGCTACGGTTCCGCAGCCTATCTCGGTCATGTGCCAGCCGCCGATGCGGACATCGTGAAGACTCTGGTGGAGCGCGGCGCGATCATCATCGGCAAGACCACGACCCACGAATTCGCGTGGGGCGTGACAACCGCCAGCGCCAGGTTTGGCGATACCCTGAATCCGCTGGACCATACACGCATACCCGGGGGTTCCAGTGGTGGTGCCGCGGCGGCGATTGCGCAGGGTGCCCTCCTGGCGGTCGTGGGCACGGATACCGGCGGCTCGGTCCGGATTCCCGCCGCGCTGTGCGGCGTCGTCGGATACAAGCCGACGCTCGGCACGTTATCCACGCGCGGCGTGTTCCCCCTGGCGCCCACTTGCGACCATGTTGGCCTGCTCGGCGAGCAGGTCGACGACGTGCTGTTGCTCGCCGATGCCATTGACATCAAGGTTCCCGAGAGCGATGCGTGGCTGTCCGCAAGGCTGGGCGTCATTCGTGAGATTGCACCGGTTCCACTCAGTCCGGAAATTGCGGTGGCATTTGATGGCGCGATGAAGCGGCTGGCGCAAGTCTTTTCCTGTGTGAACGTCAGCACGTCCGGCCTGTTCGATGCGGTATTCGGTGCCTTCGCGAGCATCGTTCTGATCGAAGGCGGCATCGAGCATTTTCGCCGCAACGACTGGGACCGTATCTCGACGCACTACAACCCGGAAACCGTCGACCGGCTGAAACGCGCCGAAGCCATGGACCTGCGCGCCTATGCGGCGGCCCAGCAGGCCAGGCGAGATTTCACGGCAAGGCTGCACGAGGCGATGTCGACGGTTGACTATCTCGTGCTGCCGACATGCCCGTGCACCGCACCGCATCTCGATGCCGGCACCGTCAGCATTGGCGCCTGGACCGGCACGGTCCGCGAAGCGCTGATGACCTATACGGCACCGTTCAATGTCGCGGGATTTCCTGCCATCTCGATTCCCCTGGCGACCGGCGAACGCAGCCTTCCCGCTGCCTTGCAGATCGTCGCGAAGCCCGGCGACGACGGTGCGCTGCTGCAGATCGCGCAGCAGATGGAGCTGATGCTGCGCAGGAGCACCGCCCACAAGCGTTGATAGACGTCAACCCCACAACCAGGAGACAACGATGGACGATACCGCCAAACCTGAGCGCCCGGCCGCGGCCGGCTTGTCAGAGGAAACCAGCCATGCGCAATGAAGAATTGATGGATATGGCGGCCGGTGCCCGTGCCGCCATCGCGGACCCTGCGCGAATCTCCCTCGTGGGTATTGACGCCAACCCGCGCTTCGAACTGTTCCACGCGGCCAGCTCGCTCTGCTCGCAGAAAGTGCGCGCGGTACTGGTCGAGAAGCAATTGCCGTACCGTTCGAACGATATGATGATCCTCGGTTCGATGGGTCCGGATGGCCTTGTTCCGGCCGAGCACTACCATCCTCCCTACGTCCGGCTGCGATTGCTTGCGGGCCGGGAAGTGGGGCGGGAATTTGTCAGCGGCTATAGCGGGCGCACTTCGGTGGAGACCGAAGGTTTTGATCCCTGCACGGTCCCGTTGCTTGTGGACTACGAGGCTGGCCGCGTCATTGCCGATTCCAGACAGATCTGCTGCTATCTCGATGCGGTATCGCGCGATCCCGTTGATCTCGTGCCGGAGGATGCCGATGCGCGTGCCCGGGTGATGCACCAGGTGAGCATCGTCGACCGGATCCCGAACGGCACCTTGCTCTACGGCTTTCATCCCGATGCCGACCTGCGGCCTGAAGCGCTAAAAACGGCCATGGAAACGGTCTACGACTACAAGATCCAGGCGCTCGAAGCCATGATTGACGCCAATGCCGGCGATGCGGAGCTCGTCGCGGCCTATCGCGCGAAGATCGCGAAGGAGCGGGGCGGCAAGTCGGTCTGCCACGATGCGGCATTTCAGCGCTCCGCACGTCGGCACGTCGCGGGCCTCTTGACGGACCTCGACCATGCGCTTGGTTCGTCGACACCGTACCTCAGGGGGGAATCATTCTCGCTCGGCGATGTGCTGTGGGGCGTCAACCTGGTCCGGATGGCTTATCTGGGGCTTGCGTCGATGTGGGAAGGCCTGCCCAACGTCGAGCGATATGTGGATGCGCTGGCCAGGCGTCCGTCCCTGTGCAAGGAAGCGGTCCAGGCTACGGTCGATTCCATGCCGCCTTCGCGCTATATGCATGTCATTGCCGGCTGCGGGGAGGCGGTGCCGGTGTAGTTCGCCAGCCCGATGGCACCGGTCAAGGCCGGTGCCTGTGGCAGAAGGGGAATGGGCGGAGACTCTTTCTCAGGCCGTCACGGGCCGGATCCCGGCGGATGCGCGCCCTGGGGTATGATCGGAGGTCAAGATCACACCCAGATCCGTTCCGTTGCCACCGCCGGCAATGATTCGCGTTCCCATGCATCGGCGTTGCGGCACTGCCCGGATACGTCTGCCAGGCTATGACGAAGTCACCGGCTCAGGACCCATCCAATGCTGCGCCGCTGCATGAGCAGATCTACGCACGGATTCGTGCCTCGATCCAGCAAGGGCAACTGAAACCCGGGCAGCGGGTGCCATCCTTGCGTGCGTTTGCGGGCGAACTCGGCGTGGCGCGCGGGACCGTTCAGGTCGCCTATGAGCGGCTCCTGGGCGAAGGTTACCTGATCGCCAGAGGCCCTGCGGGGACGTTCGTTTCCGAGCAGATTGCGCCATCGCGCCCCCACCGCGTGGCCGCAGCGGCTGGATCCAGCCGCACGCCACCGAACCAGGAACTTACCGAGTTTTCGATCGAAACGGAGGGTGGAATCCCCGTGCCGTTGCAACTGGGGCTTCCCGCGCTGGATGAGTTCCCGCGAAAACTATGGACGAGGTTGATGGCGCGGCAAATACGCAGCGCCGGCTCGCTGACCAGGCCGGCGTCAGCCGGATTTGGCCCGCTGCGAGAAGCGTTGGCCGCTTACCTGCTGCGCTCACGGGGCATCGACGCCCAGCCGCACCAGGTGTTCGTCGTGCCGGCATATACGGCCAGCCTTGCGCTGATTGTGGATGCGCTCAGGCTGGCGGGCGAAAGCGCCTGGGTTGAGGATCCCAGCTACCCTCCGACAGCCCAGTCACTCAGGCGCCTGAACCTGCAGGTCCGCAATGTGCCAGTGGATGATCATGGCCTCGACGTCGAATTTGGGCGTCGGCATTTTCCAGAGGCGCGCCTGGCCGTAGTGACGCCATCGCACCAGAGCCCGACTGGCGTGGCACTGACACTGCAACGTCGCGTCGAACTGCTCGACTGGGCCGGTGAGCGGGGCGCATGGATCATCGAGGACGACTACGACGGCGAGTTTCGTTACCGCGGCCACCCGTTGCCGGCCTTGAAGAGCCTCGACACCGGCGACCGGGTGATCTATTGCGGCACGCTTAGCAAGGTGCTGTACCCGGGGCTACGACTCGCTTACGTGGTCGTGCCGCAAAGTCTGGTGCCGACCATGGATCTGGCCTGCAGGCGCACGGTGCATGGCGGCTGCCCCGAACTCTTGCAAGCCGTGGCGGCGGAGTTTATTGCGCAGGGGCACTTCGCCCGGCACATCAAACGCATGCGCACGCTTTACGCGCGACGACGCGCAATGCTGGCCGAGGCGCTGGCTCCATACAAAACGGACGGCTTCACTGTTTGCCTGCAGGATGGCGGCATGCACCTCCTGGTCGACGTCAGGGACGATCTTGACGATCTGGCGATGGCCCGTCGTGCGCGCGAGGCAGGATTCGCCGTCCATTCGCTGACAGCCTGGCGGCAGGGCGCGCCCGGGCGGCGTGGCTTGATGATGGGCTTTACCAATCTGCACAGCCAGACTGAAGCCGATCGCCTGGTTGCCGGGCTGATGCGCGCGCTGAAAGCATAGACGATCGTCAGGACGCATGACCGTCCATCGGTCATGCAGCCCCATGTCGATGGCCCAGTCGAAAACGATAAACATGTGCCTGTTGACGGTGTCATTGCCCATTTACATTGAAGCCTGCACAAGCCAGCACGCATCGGCACCATGACCAGGAACCTGATGCCCAGACATATTCAAGGCAACGCGCGCACGCGTTGATAAAGGAGTCTCACCATGTCTTCAGATCGCAGCCTCAATCAAGGCCTGTCGCGACGTAACCTGCTGTTGGGCAGCGCGGCCGCAGCCAGCGCGCTGGTGGCTTCCGGCTTGCCCGGACCTGCGGCGGCAGCACCGTCGGCAGAAAAGGCGAATACCGCAAAGGCAAGCGGCAAGGCTTCAGGCAGCTACATCACGGCAAAGGACGGCACCCAGCTCTATTTCAAGGACTGGGGCGCCGGTCGCCCCGTTGTATTCAGTCATGGCTGGCCGCTGAGCTCGGACAGTTGGGAATCCCAGATGATCCTCGTTGCTTCGGAAGGGTACCGTGCCGTTGCACATGACCGTCGTGGCCACGGCCGTTCAAGCCAGCCATGGAATGGCAATGAGATGAACACCTATGCCGACGATCTGGCCACGGTGTTCGAGACGCTCGACCTGCGGGACGCCATCCTGGTGGGCTTCTCCACGGGTGGTGGCGAGGTGGCCCGATACATCGGGCGGCACGGTACGCGACGCGTTTCAAAGGTGGTGCTGGTTTCAGCGGTGCCGCCTTTGATGGTGAAGACCGCCGCCAATCCGCGCGGACTGCCAATCGAAGTATTCGACGGCCTGCGTGCCGCTCAACTTGCCAATCGGTCCCAGTTCTACAAGGACGTGCCGGCGGGGCCGTTCTATGGCTTCAACCGTCCCGGTGCAAAGCCGTCGCAGGGGTTGATCGACGCATGGTGGGCGCAGGGCATGCAGGGTGGACACAAGAGTACGTACGACTCGATCAAGGCATTTTCCGAGACCGATTTCACCGAGGATCTCAGGAAGATCGATGTGCCGACCCTGATCATCCACGGCGACGACGATCAGATCGTGCCGATCGACGCTGCTGGACGCGCATCGGCAAAGCTCGTCAGGAATGCGAAGCTGATCGTCTACCCCGGTGCGCCGCATGGGCTCACCGACACCCACAAGGACCGGTTCAACGCCGACCTGTTGGCATTCATCCGTAGTTGAAACGACGCCGCATCTGCCGGACCCCACGAAGGCGCCGGCAGACTGGGCCCACCATAAGAGATACTTCCCATGTGCAACCACCATGGCCCCTATGCAGATCCCGTTGATCCGGCTCTGCCGAAGTCCGGCATTACGCTGGACCTGCCACGCACCGCGCTCGTCGTGATCGACCCGCAGATCGACTTCATGAGCCCCGAAGGCCGCAGCTGGGGCGTGGTCGGAGAAAGCGTGACGGAGCAGAACCTCGTGGCCAACCTGGTCTGTCTGTTCGAGGCCGCAAAACAGGCGGGCATCACGGTCGCCATCTCTCCCCACTATTACTTTCCCCATGATCACACATGGAAAGTGCAGGGCCCCGCCGAAATGTTCCAGCATGCCATCGGCATGTTCGACCGTCCGGGGGCGCTGAACCTGAACGGATTCCGTGACTCGGGCGCGGACTTCATGCCGGAGCTCAAGCCGTATATCGAGGATGGCAAGACCATCATATGCTCCACGCACAAGCTGTACGGCCCGCAGGCCAACGACCTTGTCCTGCACTTGCGCAAGCAGCGCGTCGACCAGGTGATCCTTGCGGGCATGGCCGCCAATCTGTGCGTCGAATCCCATCTGCGTGATCTGCTGGAGCAAGGTTTCGAAGTTGCTGTCGTGCGCGACGCCGTAGCAGGGCCGAAGCTACCTGAAGGGGATGGGTATCACGCGGCACTGGTCAACTTCCGCTTCATCGCAAACGCGCTGTGGGATACCAACGAGACCGTGCAGCGGTTGACAGGAAAGTTTGAAGCAGCCGCGTAGCGCCTGGCGCGGCAATGGCAGGGTGCATCAATGTCTGGTTCAAAGAATGCGTAGAGGCGACTCACATGCCCAAGATTCCTTCGCGCTACAGCTATTTCGCCTATGGCGTTATCCAGGCCGGCTTGACCTGCGCCATCGCTGCTGCCATCGCAAGCCTTCCATTTGCAGACGAAGGCCGGTTCTTTCAGCACTGGCTAAGGTCCTGGAGCGTTTCCTGGCTGACCATGCTGCCGGTCGTCGTGTCGGCCACGCCCATCATTCGCCGCCTGGTCGATCGCATGACAAACCACTCTTAGGTCATACCGTCATATGTCGATGCTCGATGGCCTAGTTGAAAACGATGAACATGTGCCTGTTGACTGTGTCATCGCTCAACTACATTGAAGCCTGCACAAGCCAGCACGCATCGGCACCATGACCAAGAACCTGACGCTCAGACATGCGGAAACGGAGGCCGAGATCCGTGCCTGCTTCCCGGTTATGCGGCAACTGCGCCCCAGGCTGCAAATGCCGGAAGACTTTCTCAGCACCGTCATGCTGCAAAGCGGACAAGGGTACCGGCTGCTCGCGCTCTGGGACGATGGCAAGGCTGTTGCGCTGGCCGGATATCGGCGTCTTGACAACCTGATCCACGGGCGCTTTTTGTACGTCGACGACCTGATCACCGATGCCGAAGGCCGTGGGCAGGGTCACGGCGAGCGTCTGCTGCAAGCGCTTTGCGAGCTTGGACGCACAGAAGGCTGCCAGCGGCTGCCCTCCGAGCCGATCTGGCGCGGGGATGCCGCGTTCCCTAACATGGAATCGTTCCACCTTCCTCAGCACGGAGAAGCATCATGAAGATTGTCATCATTGGCGGGACCGGCCTGATCGGCTCGAAGACCGTCGCCATGCTGCGCCAGGGCGGCCACGAGGTCGTGGCCGCCTCGCCCAGGAGCGGTGTTAACAGCATCACTGGCGAGGGGCTCCAGGAGGCCCTGACCGGCGCTCAGGTGGTGATCGACCTTACCAATTCCCCGTCATTTGAAGACAAGGCGGTGCTGGAATTCTTCGAGACCTCCGGCCGCAATCTTCACGCGGCGGAGACCGCAGCGGGCGTTCAGCACCACGTCGCGCTGTCCATCGTCGGCACCGACCGGACGCCCGAAAACGGCTATTTCCGCGCCAAGGTCGCGCAAGAAAAACTGATCGAGGCCTCAGGCATCCCCTACACCATCATCCGCTCGACCCAGTTCATGGAATTCATCGGCGGCATCGCCGATTCCAGTGTGCAAGGAAATGTCGTCCGCCTTTCGCCTGGGCTGTTCCAGCCGATTGCGGCGGACGACGTCGCCGCCCTCGTTGCGGATGTAGCGCTCGCGCCACCGCGAAACGGCATCGTCGAGATCGCCGGCCCGGAACGAGCCCCGTTCAACGAGATCGTCGCCCGCTATCTCAAGGCGGTGGGCGACCCGCGTGAAGTCGTGCGCGATCCCGAGGCCCGCTACTTCGGCGGCCGGGTCGAGGAACATTCGCTGGTGCCGTTGGGCGAGGCGCGCCTCGGGCGCATCGGCTTAGCGGAATGGATGCGTCAATCGCAGCAACGATAGCCCGCAGGGCGCATGCACACGTAAGCAGCACCGCTTTCGTCAGTACCACATTGAGCAGATCACCAGGAGCAAACATGACCCAACGTATGAATTACTTCCAGCAATCCCCGGAACTGTCCAAGAAGCTCATGGAGTTCGGCGCGCTGTTCCAGAAGACCACGATCGAAGCGCCCATTCGCGAGCTTGTCGAGATTCGCGCATCGCAGCTCAATGGCTGCGCGTTCTGCGTCGACATGCATATCAAGATGGCAAAGATCCACGGCGAGCGCGAATTGCGCCTGCATCATGTGGCGATCTGGCGCGAGTCGACACTGTTCTCGCCGCGCGAACGCGCCGCGCTGGACTGGACCGAGGTGCTGACCAGGCTTCCCGCCGACGGCGTGCCCGACGATATCTATGAGCGTGTGCGCACCCAGTACAGCGAGAAGGAACTGTCGGACCTCACCTTCCTGGTGGGGGCGATCAATACCTGGAATCGCCTGAACGTGGCTTTCCGCATGGTGCCCGGTTCGTCGGACAAGGCGTTCGGGCTCGACAAGGCCAACCTGGAGTGATGCCATGAAGACGGTCATTTCCGCTGCGGCAGCACTTGTGTTGTCGTGCCTGACGGTTGCGCAACCGGCCGCCGCCGCGCCCGAGGCGAGTGTCGCGCCCCTGCTCAAGGAAGCCTTACCCGAATATCCGGGGAAAGAAGCCGAGATGATCATCGTAGAGTATCCGCCGGGCAGCGTCGATCCGGTGCATCGCCATGATGCGCACGCCTTTGTCTACGTGCTCGAGGGCAGCATCATCATGGGCCTCAAGGGCGGAAAAGAGGTAACGCTCAAGCCGGGCGATACCTTCCACGAAGGTCCCAACGATATCCACACCGTCGGACGCAATGCCAGCAAGACGCAGCCAGCAAAGTTCGTCGTGTTCCTGATCAAGAACAAGGGCGCGCCGATCCTGACGCCGGTGAAGTAGTCGACGTCCATTCAGGCGCCGGCAATGCCGGTGCGCACTGTCCGGCCGGCAAGAGCGGCGCTACCGCATGCTCTTGCCGTGTCGCTGTTTTCCAGGGTGGCGTGAAGGGTTGTGGGACGGAAATTGATACTACGTCGGTTTCTTGGCAATATCACCATGACAAAACCGGGTCCTGGGCAGCGGTTGGCCGTGCTGCCTGCCGGCAGTTCGGACCTTGGACCCGCGACCTGCCGCACCGCCGCGAGACGCGCACCATGCACCTGGGAAAATCGTACGCAATATCCGAGTTCACGTTCTGGTCGAGACGGCAACTTTATGCCTCGCTAGCATGCGGTTCGCTGCCGGTAGTCCTTTATCAGTTTTTCGGGCTGAAATGGCTGTCAATCCCGGTTTCGGTTGTGGTGCTGCTGGGCACCGCCACGTCATTCATCGTGGGTTTCCGGAACGTGCAGACCTACAGCAGGGCCCTGGAGGCACAGCAGATCTGGACTGAGATCCTGAACGGCAGCCGGTGTCTGGGTGTGATAAGCCGGGACTTTCTGGCAGGGCAGGCGGCCGGGCGGGATCTGGTCCTCCGGCATTGCGCGTGGCTGACGGCGCTCCGCTATCAACTGAGAACCCCAAGGATCTGGGAAAGCGCGGGCAAGGCATCCAACCTGGAGTACCGGAAGTACTACCGCGTTCCAGAGTGGGAGACTCCATTGGACGAGGCGCTTGCGCGGTATCTGCCTCAGGCCGAACTCGACTCGCTTGCGCACGCCGAGAGCAAGACAAGCCGGTTGCTTGGAACGCAGTCGGCGACGATCAGGCGGCTCCTTGACGCTGGCGAGATCGGCAATGCCTTCTATCTGGAGTTGGTAGGATCGATCAGAGGCCTCTTCGCGCAGCAAGGACGGGCGGAGCGTATCAAGGACTATCCGTATCCCAGGCAATATGCGGTCGTCAACAAGCTCTTTGTCCGTACTTTTTGTCTGCTACTGCCTTTTGGCATTCTTACGGAATTCGAAAAGCTCAATGCCAGCGTTTCAGGCGTCATGCATGGCAACATGATCTGGCTGGTCATTCCATTTAGCACGATGATCTCCTGGATGTACCTCGCGCTGGAGCAAGTGGGCGAAAGCACGGAGAACCCGTTCGAAGGAAACGCCAATGATGTGCCCATGGCACAGATCTGCCGGAAGATCGAACACGAACTCATGGACATGCTTGGCGAGAAGTGCGATATCCCCGCGCCAACGGCCGAGCACGGTATTGTCCTCTGACCACTCAAGGTTATCGCTTTAGTCAGGCGTCCTGTCATGTCGGCGGGGCGTGCGTCGTCTGTTCACTCAGTGCGCGGCCGCAGCAGCGGCTGCAGAGCCGCCTTTGGCGGGCTTCGTGAACCAGATCAGCGGCACGATGGCGACGAAGATCACGCCCGAGATCCAGAAAATGTCGTTCAGGCCCAGCATGATGGCCTGCGTGTTCAGGCCGCGTTCGAAGTAGGCGGCGGCCTGGCCCTGCGTGAATCCCATCGTCGCTTGCAGCGATTCGATTGTCCTCGCGTACAGCGGGTTGTGCACGCTGGCCTGTTCCGCCAGTTGCGCGTGGTGCAGGACGGCGCGGTTGTTCCAGCCGGTGGTCGCGAGCGACGTACCCACCGCACCGCAGAACACGCGGACGAAGTTTGACAGGCCTGCGGCGGCGGGAACCTTCTCGGGCGGCTGGCCGGACAGGATGATGGCCGTCAGCGGCACGAAGAAGAGCCCGGTCGGAATGCCTTGCAGCAGAGTGGGCAGCACCAGCGTGTAGGCATCCACGCCCGTGGTGTAGTGCGAGCGCATGAGGTACACCGCCGCGAATCCCAGGAAGGAGAGGGTGGCGAGCACGCGCAACTCCGACTTCGGCAGGATCTTGCCCACCACCGGGGCCATCAGCACGGCGAAGATGCCCAGCGGCGCGGTCACCAGCCCGGCGTTGACAGCCGGGTAGGCCAGGTACTGCTGCATCCACTGCGGCAGCACGACCAGGTTGGCGAAGAACACCGCAAAGGCGACCGAGATGGCAACGGTGCCGGCCAGGAAGTTGCGGCCCTTGAACAGGCGCAGGTCGACGATCGGATTCGGTTCGGTCAGCTCCCAGATCACGAAGAAGATGAAGCTGAGCAGCGCGACGATGCCCAGCCCGACGATGACGGGCGAGCTGAACCAGTCCAGGTCCTTGCCCTTGTCGAGCATGATCTGCAGCGACGCAACCCAGGTGACCAGCGAGGCCAGGCCCACCACGTCGATCGACAGCTTGCGCGTCGGCGTTTCGCGGTCGCGGTAGATCGCCCAGGTCACGGCGGCGGCGAACAGGCCGACCGGCACGTTGATGTAGAAGATCCACGACCACGCGTAGCTGTCGGTCAGCCAGCCGCCCAGTGCCGGGCCGGCGATGGGGCCGACGGTGGCGGTGATGGCCCACAGCGCCAGAGCGGTGGCGCTTTTTTCCTTGGGGTACGACGACAGCAGGATCGACTGCGACAGCGGGATCAGCGGCCCGGCCACGGCGCCCTGCAGGATGCGCGCGGCGAGCAGCGTGGTCAGGTTGGGCGCCACGCCGCATAGCCAGGACGACAGCACGAACAGCAGGATGGCGCCGACGAACAGGCGGACCTGTCCGATCCGCTGCGTGAGCCAGCCGGTCAGCGGGATCGCGACCGCATTGGCCGCGGCGAACAGCGTGATCACCCAGGTGCCTTCGTCAATCGACACACCGAGGTTGCCGGCGATCGTCGGGATCGCCACGTTGGCGATCGACGAATCCAGCACGTTCATGAAGGTGGCCAGGGCCACGGCGAAGCTTCCGATCAGGAGCTTGCCGCCGGTGAGCGGGGCTGGCACGAGTGAGGTCTGGGCTTGGGGTTGCAAGATGCGCTCCGGGGAGTGGGGGGCGTTTTTCCTGATGGGTCAGTTAAATCGGCGCGGGAAGGCGATTGGCGCGATGCCGCTCATGCGCCGGAGGCGCTGCCGGCAGCTTGCGCCGTGCGCTCGATCGCCTGAGGTTGCTGCACAACTTGCGAAGCTGGCGACGACTGCCCCACAGCTGACTTGCCGTTGCTGTTCTGCGCGATGATCCGCGTGATCTCGCGGTCGGCCTCTGCGCCGTAGCGCTGGAACACTTCGGTGCGATAGGCGGTGCGTTGCGGTACTTCCGCGCCCGGGCTCAAGGGCGAACCGGAATCCATGCGCGTTTCCACGTCGACCTGCATCGACAGGCCGATCTGCAGCGGATGCTTGCGCAGCTCCGCCGGATCGAGCTGGATGCGCACCGGCAGGCGCTGCACGACCTTGATCCAGTTGCCCGTGGCGTTCTGCGCCGGCAGGGCCGAGAACGCGCTGCCGGTGCCGGCCGACAAGCCGATCACCTTGCCGTGATAGGTCACGCTGCTGCCATACAGGTCGGCGTGGAGCCCGACCGGCTGGCCGATGCGGATGTGCTTGAGCTGGACCTCCTTGAAGTTGGCATCGACCCACACGCCGTCGAGCGGCACGATGGCCATCAGCGGGTTGCCGGGGGCAACGCGCTGGCCCACCTGCACCGAGCGCCGCGCCACATAGCCGGTCACGGGGGCCGGCAGCGTGTTGCGGGCGTTGGCCAGGTAGGCGTCGCGCACCTTGGCGGATGCGGCCTGCACGCTGGGGTGGTCGGCTACGCTCGTTTTGTCGGTCAGCACATGGTTGGCAGCAAGCTGCTGGCGGGCGGTCTCGAGCGCGGCTTCGGCGGTCTTGACTGCGTCACGGGCATGCGCCACGTCTTCCGCCGCGACGGCGCCGGATTCGGCCACCCCGGTGCGGCGGCGCAGGTCGTCGCGGGCGCGGTCCAGGTCAGCCTGGCGTTGCTTGACGGTGGCACCGAGCACGTCATTGTTGACATAGAGCGCGCTGACCTGGCGCACGGTCTGGCCGAGGGTGGCCTCCGCATTGGCCAGCGCCACCGTTGCATCGGCAGCGTCGAGCGTCACCACGGGCTCGCCGGCCTTCACGATCTGCGTGTCATCGGCATTCACCGCGATCACCGTGCCGGCGACCTGCGGCGTGAGCTGGACGAGGTTGCCGTTGACGTAGGCATCGTCGGTGTCCTCGTGGAAGCGGGCCACGGTGTAGTAGTAGGCGCCGTAGCCGGCGGCGGCGAGCGCGCTGGTCAGGCCGAGCAGGGCCAGCAGGCGCTTGCGGGTGTTCCTGGCGGGCGTCGGGGCGGCCGCGGCGGATGCGGTTTGCTGGTCGGCCGGGGTGGTCTTGGTCGTATCGTTCATGGCGTCAGCTGCAACTGTGTTTGTTTGCGTCGAGAGGAGAGTCAGCGGACCAGGGCCGCCTTTGTGGTCGATTCGGAAGCATCGGTAAAACCGCCGCCCAGCGCGGCGGCCAGCGCAATCTGCCGGTCGCGGCGGTTCATGCGCAGGTTGGCCACCACCTGGCTGCTGCGCAGCGCGTTGGTCTGTGCGTTCAGTACGGTCAGTTGCGTGGTCAGGCCGGCCTTGTACTGCGCCAGCGCCAGCGTCAGGGCGCGTTGCGCGGCCGTGTCGCTGCGTACGGCGTTGTCGATCTGCGCGTCGACGGCGCGGATGTCGGAGAGCTGGGTGGCCACGTCGGTCAGGGCGTTCACCAGCGTCTCGTTGTAGTTGGCGACCGCGAAGTCGAACTCTGCATAGCGGCCCTTGAGCTGGGCGCGCAGCGCGCCGCCGTCGAAGATCGGCAGGTGGATCGCGGCGCCGCCCGAGGCGGTGCGGCTGGCGGCGCGCAGGAAGCGCCCCCACCCGATGGCATCCAGGCCGATCATCGCCGTCAGGTTGATGTCCGGGTAGAACTCGGCCTTGGCCACCTTGATGTCGTGCAGGGTGGCGTCGACACGCCAGCGCGCGGCAACGATGTCGGGGCGGCGCGAGACCAGGTCGGCCGGCAGTTTGTCGGGCAGGCGGGCTTCGTCGCCGGCGCCGAGGTTAGGGCGGGCGATTGCCAGGCCGCGGTCCGGGCCCTGGCCGAGCAGCGCGCCGAGCTGGTAGCGGGTGCGCTGGATGCTGCCTTCCAGCGCGGCGACGCCGACTTCGCTGGCGGCGAGATTGGCCTCGGCGGTGCGTTTCTCGACTTCGGTCTCCAGGCCCATGGTCACCCGGCCGTTGGTCACGCGCAGCACTTCGCGGCGCTGTCTGACTTCATCCCTGGAGATATCGAGCAGCGTGTAGAGGCGGGCCAGCTCGTTGTAGGTGCGCGCGATGGCGCTGCTCAGCGTCAGCTTCACCTGTTCGGCCTCGGCTTCGCCGGCATGCACGCCAGACACCGCGGACTTCAGCGCCTCGCGGTTCTTGCCCCACAGGTCGAGGTCATACGAGGCATTGATGAACGCCTTGTTCTCCGACTGCCACGTCCCGGCGAACTGCGGCGGCACCATCGCGTTTTCGGTGTAGCGCTGGCGGTTGAACGAATAGCCGGCGCCCACCTGTGGCAGCGTGTTGGCATTGGCGCCCTCGCTGAACGCCACCGCGGAGGCCACGCGGGCACGGGCCTTTTCCAGCGACGGGCTGCCCTGCAGCGCTTGCGCGATCAATGCCTTGAGCTGGGCGTCGCCGAACTGGTCGGCCCAGTCCGCCGAAGGCCAGTGGCCTTGCTCGGCGGGGATGCTTTGCGTGGAGGCGTAGGTGGTGGGTTCGGCGATTCGCTTGTCGCTGCGGATGCCAGCGTAGTTGGCACAGGCGCTCAGGACTGCAGCTACCAGCACCGAGAGCAGGGGACCGGCAAAGCGGCGGGCCAGGCGGGGCGCGGCCGGGCGAGTAATTTGACTGAGCATTGTCTGATCTGTCAGTTAAATGGGTAAAAAAAGGCGGGCACGGGCCCTGGCACCTTTTGACCAATCACCTGAATGGGCAAAAAAAGAGGCGTTCAAAAATCCGCAAATTTGGCAAGCAGCCGGCGGAACTCGGCAAATTCTTCCTTGCTGAAGTTCCTGAGCCGCTGATTGAGTACTTTGGGGGCCACATCCGGGATGCGCTCGGCAACTTCCTGGCCCTTTCGGGTCACCGTCAGGTTGACCACACGGCGATCGTCGAGACTGCGGCTGCGTGACAGCAGGCCCTTGGCCTCCAACTTGTCCAGCATGCGGGTCATCAGACCGGTGTCGATGCCCAGCAACTTGCTCAGCTCGAAGGGGGTGGTAGCGACGCCATGCGTGAGCGACATCAGGATCCCCATCTGCTGGCCGGTGATGTCCAGGTCCTTCAATGCCGCATCCATTTCCATCAGCAGCATGTTGCGGGCGCGGTTGAGAAAGAAACCGATGCTCTGGGTGATCTGGAAGTCTTCCTTTGAGTAGTGGTCCATGGCGGGATTCCTTGCTTGCTGATGAGACAATAGCTGATCTGTCAGATAGTTGCAAGGAGGGGTAACGGTGCTTTTCGTGCGAAATCTGGCGGTTTCCCAGAAAGCCTTTGTGGACAAGGGTTTCCGGCAAGCCCGTGCCTGTTGGCGGTTGCGAATGAGGGGGGGCGATTTTATTTCTCGCGATCACGGGGCCATGACGCGGCTGGCCGATCTGCCCCTATAATGCTTGATAGCGCAACGATTGATCGAGCAATAAAATGACCCCACAGCCAGAAAAGTCCAAGGCCAACGGCCAGGTGCTGCCGTTTCGCGAGTCCCTGCTGGCCATGCTGGGCGTGGCTTTTGTGGTGATGCTGGTGGCGCTGGACCAGACCGTGGTCGGCACGGCGCTGCCGACCGTGGTGGCCGAGCTGCAAGGCTTCGAGTACTACGCCTGGGTTGCCACGGCCTACCTGCTGACATCGGTGATCACCGTGCCGGTGTTCGGGCGGCTGGGGGACTACTACGGGCGCAAGCCGTTCGTGCTGGCATCGATCGTGGTCTTCTCGGTGGCCTCGGCGCTGTGCGGCATGGCGCCGAGCATGCCGTTCCTGGTGCTGGCGCGCGCCCTGCAGGGGATTGGCGGCGGCATGCTGGTCGGCACCGCCTTTGCCTGCATTGCCGACCTGTTTCCGGATACGCATGTGCGGCTGCGCTGGCAGGTGATGCTGAGCGCGGCATTCGGCATTGCCAATGCGGTCGGGCCGTCGCTGGGCGGGCTGCTGACGGAGTGGTACGGCTGGCGCGCGGTGTTCTATGTCAACCTGCCGGTGGGCGTGCTGGGGCTGTGGTTTGCGTGGCGCTACCTGCCGCACCTGCGCCAGCAGGCACATAGCGGGCCGATCCGCGTGGACTGGCTCGGTGCCTTGCTGATCGCAGCCGGGCTGGGGTGCGTGCAGCTGAGCGTTGAACTGCTGCCGGAGCGCGGGATCGACGCCTATACCGGCGGCTTGCTGGTGCTGGCGGCGGTGGCACTGGTGGCGCTGTGGCAGTGGGAGCAGCGTTGTGCCAACCCGATCCTGCCGGTGGAGATGTTCCGCAACCCGGGGCTGGCGCCGTTGTTCCAGCTGGCGGTGTTCACGGGCTTCACCATGTTCGCGCTGCTGCTCTATGCACCGCTGCTGTTCCAGGGCGGCTTTGGCTATTCGCCGAAGGAGGCCGGCATCCTGATCACGCCGCTGGTGGTCTGCATTACCGTGGGCAGCATTCTCAACGGCCGCATCGTCACGCGCATCCGCCGCCCGAGTACCATGCTCTATGCCGGCTTTGGCATGCTGGCGGTGTCCTGCCTGGGCCTGTCGCAGGCCACGCGCAGCATGCCGCACGGCATCTTGCTGACGATCATGCTGATCGGCGGGTTCGGGCTCGGCTTCATCATGCCGAACCTGACAGTGTTTGCGCAGCAGACGGCAGGGCGCGAGCACCTGGGCATTGCCACGGCCATGCTGCAATCGTTGCGCATGGTAGGCGGCATGGTGGGCACCGCGATCGTGGGCACGCTGGTCACGCGCAGCTATACCGGTGGTGTGGAGCACGCGCTGGCCGCCGCCAATGCCGGACAGTGGACGGCGCGCATGGTGGACCCGCAGGTGCTGATCGACAAGGCGTCGCAAGTCGCGTTGCTCGGCCAGCTTGAGCAAGCCGGGCACAATGGCGCCCTGCTGCTGGAGCAGGCGCGCGTGTCGCTGGTCAGTGCCATCCACCTCGGACTGGTGGTGGCTGCGGTGGCCGCCGCGCTGGGCGTGTGGTGCGCCCGCCGGGTACCGTCGATCACGCTGACCCGGGCGCCGGCGCCCGCCATGGCCGCCGACTGACGCGCCGGCCTGCAACGTAACCTGAGGAAAACGGATGGAACTGGAGCGACAAAGCGTGGCCGTACTGCAGCAGTTCGGCCGCACCTACCGCGCCTACGCGACCGCGTTCGAGCAGCGCCTGGGGCTGCCGCTGCCCCGCTGGCGCATCCTGCATGCGCTGCATCACCAGGAGGGCGCGATCGGCCAGAAGGCGCTGGCTGACCTGGTCGGCATGGACCCCGGCGCGCTGACGCGCCAGCTCAAGGCCATGCAGGAGCTGGGCTGGGTGGAGCGCAGCACCTCGGAACGCGACAACCGCGTGACGCACGTCACGCTGTCACGGACCGGCCAGCAGGTGGTGGCGCAAGCCATGCCGCTGCGCTCAGCCTTCCTGGAGGATGTGCTGGCCGAGGTGTCGCCGTCGACCATGCGCGAGTTGTCGCGCGGCCTGGCGCGGCTGGAGGCCGGCATCGCCTACGCGCAGGCCCACGCGGCACAGGCAACCGACGCCGCCTGATACGGCTGCGCCCGTGCCGCTGGCGCTCAGGCAGTCAGCAGCATGCCGTTAAGCGCCGCAAATTCGAACAGTTCCCGGTCGTTGGTGACGCCGAGCTTCTGCATGGCGCAGTTCTTCTGCCGGCTGATGGTCTTGACGCTGCGGCAGAGCAGGACGGCGATCTCGCTCACGGACCGCCCGGTCAGGTACAGCCGCAATACTTCCATTTCACGCCGGGACAGGCGCTCCGCGCCGGCCTGGCCGGGTGCGACCGGGTTGCCCGGATCGGCCTGCGACAGGACTTCCAGCGCGGATTTGCCGATGTAGTGGAAGCCCCGCTGGATACGGCAAACCACAGTCACCAGTTCTGACAGCGGCGAGTCCTTGAGCAACAGGCCGTGCACCTGGGTGTCGAGGATGGAGCGCAGCACCAGCGGATTGGTGATCATGGTCAGCACGATCACGGCCAGCGACGGATGCCGCCGCCGCAGGCTGGCAAGCAGGCGCAGGCCGTCGCTGTTGCCCTCGCCCTGCGCGGGCATGTGGTAGTCGGTGATCACGACATCGGGGCGCAGGCTTTCCACGCTGTTCAGCAAGGCCGTCGCGCTGGTCACGCAGCCGCACACCTCCCACCCGGTCTGGGTATGCAAGCGGTCCGCTACGGCCGCGCTGACCAGGGGGTGGTCGTCGGCAAGCAGGATCCTTAATGTCATCTGGTTGCTCCTCGATTCTGGTTCGTGGCAGCGCCGGCATCAAGAAAACGCCGCACGTCAGCGAGACGTGCGGCGCAAAAACGACGCCAAACAATACGACGCCAGACAACTGCATGCATTGCCCCGGGACCGGGCCAAACGGGAGACGGCCGGGCCGCTGCAATGCCATTGCAGGATATCGGCAGCGTGGTCTGGCGAAACTAGGAGGATTCGCAAAGCGCGGCCGTGGTGCAGCGGCCTGAGCGGGCCAAAGTCGCGCGAGTGTAGCGCAAGGTCAGCGCTCGGAAAAATGTCTTAAGACTGCAACAAAAAGACGCCGCCGCTGCTGCGCAGCCAAAGAAAAAGGCGCTGGCGCCATGCGGCTGCCAGCGCCTTCCGGACGCCGGTGCTGCGGGAGTTGCGTCAGGCCGGCGCGGGCTGCGCGTGGGCTGCGGGGCGCCCGTTGCGGCGGCCGTCGATGGCCTTGAGCGGGTCGCGCAGCACGGCGCTGCCGACGTCCATGATGTCGCGCAGCACGCCCTTGTCGCCGCTGCGCTCCGGTGCCCAGAAATGCAATGCGGCCCATTCCGGGAAGCTGCTTGGCGGTGCCAGCAGGCGCGTGGTGCGCTCGCGCGTGACCAGCGGCACGTTGAAGTCCAGCACCGGGCAGATGCCCCCGGCCGAATGCAGCAGCGTGATCTGGGTATGCCATGACGGGACTACAGTCTCGCGATGCCCCGGGGTGCTGGCCTGGCGGCTCAGGAAGGTCCGCAGCGGGCTGCCGGCCTCGCAGTCTTCCTGCAGCAGGATCCAGTCGCTTTCGCCTTCGTCATGGCTGCCGCCGCGCGTGGCGCTGACCAGCCGGCGCGGCGTGGCCATGATGTTGTGCTGGCGCACGCGTTCGGGATCGTGGCCGCTGTCGACGACGAAGGCGCAGTCCAGTTCGCCGCTGCCGAGATGGCCGGCAAGGGCGGCGTCGGCAATCACCGGGCGCGTGACAAAGCTGTCTTGCGGAAACTGCTCGCACAGTGCCGTCAGGATCTCGGTGATGACCGGGTCGCCGATCGACGATGAAAAGCCGATCGAAACGCGCCTGCCGTCGTCACGGCGCTTGCTCAGGCCAGACTCGCCGGGGCGCACCAGCTGGTTCCATTTGGCGAGGATCTGCCGCGCCGTCTGCTCCAGGCGCAGGGCATGCGGAGTGGGTTCGAGCATCCCGTTGCGCTTGACGAACAGCGGATCGCCGGTGATTTCGCGCAAGCGCGCGAGGCTGTAGGCCACCGTGGGCACGCGTCCCTTCGTGCAGGCCGCAACGGCGCTGAGGTCCCGGTATTCCATGACGAGGACAAAGACATGCAACAACTTCGTGCTGACGTGACGCATTCCGACTTCTCCCGATCCACGACTTTGTTTTCGCTTTTTTTTTTGTTTGTCCGACGCGTACAGCACTGCCTCAGACATGGGGCGCAAGAGCGGCCAGGTGTCAGGGCAATGATCCTGTCCCTGACAGGGACAGGCGCAAACGGCATGCACGGCGCGCGATGCGGGCATGTCCGGATGAAAACCAGGCGGGCAGAGGCCCGGGCAGGATGCTGCGAAGACGCATGGCACGACTCCTAAATGTCCGACTTGCGTCGACAAATGGCGCAGTGACGACTCGATCCTTCAGGCCCGGTACATGTTGGCAGCGTGGAATGCGCACCGTACAACGTCATGGTGCCAGCTGCCTGGCCGCTCTTCTGCCGGCGCCGCCAGGGCGCCGCGCGAAGGCGTGCGAAATTTAGTTGTGCCGAGGAATCTTAATACATGCTCAGCGAAAGTCATAGAAACTTGAATTGAGGAGAGTCTTCTAATTTTCTTTAGTACGCCTTTGTCCGTACATCAATACATGGCTTGAAATCGGGGCTGCGGGCCGATTCATGCACGACCACCGCCGTGCAAAAGGCCGTCATACCCATGTGATACGAGGGCCGACATCTCCGTTTCCGCGATGCGCAGCGCTAATGGCCTAACTAGATTCCAAATTGGCTTAACGAAACTTGGCAATGCGCGCCAGCGCACGCGGCAGCTTGCGCGGAGATAATTTTCTTAACTCGCGCAGCGAAGACACTGAATTGCCTTTTGGCGCGGCCCTGGGCTAACGTAGGGCCAGAGTCGGCACGGTTGGCGGCACGGCTGGCGCCGCTTGTGGCCCGCTGTTGTGATGCGGAGAGATTCGTGAACAGACGGTATTCGGAAGAGCAGATCCGCAGCTACCTGGCCGAGGCGGCCAGTGGCGTGCCAGTGCGTGAGCTGTGCGCACGCTATGGTTTCAGCGATGCTTCGTTCTACGGATGGCGTGCCCGTTATGGCCAGCCCAGCCAGGGTGATGCACGTGACGGCCGCAAGTTGCGCGAGCTGCAGGAAGAGAATGCCCGGCTGAAGAGTATGCTTGCGGATGCGCTGCTCAAGCTTGAGCTGATGCGCAACCGTACCGGCCGCCGCAATGGCACAGGCAAGGATCGCTAGCGGCGGACGGTTCCTGCAATGCGCCGCGGTGTCGGTTCCACATACCGCGGAGGGTTCTGGAGTATTGGTTTGACGAAGTTTCTGATCAAGGCGGGCGTGCTGGCATGCGCCGCCATGGTGGCTGTCCCGGCGTGGGCGGCCAGTGCTGCATCGGCGGCCGCGGCCGCCGGCACCCCGATGGTGGCCCCGCCGCCGCCACGGATGCTGGACGAAGCCACGGCCGTGGTGGAAGGACCTGATGGCACGCTGTCCGCGTCGCGGCGGCAGCACTGCCAGTCATTGCTGGACCAGATCAACGCGCTGCCCGGCGGGCCGCAGTGGTCCACCGGCAAGTCGTCGGTAGCCACTGCCGACGGGCGCACCTATCCGACACTGGAGCGCCAGGCAGATCGCAAGCGCCTGGAAGAGGCATATCGCCAGGAATGCGCGCAGCAGCGCCGCTGAGGTGCCCCCCGGCAGCAGGCCGTCACCTGCGTATTTGTGGAGAGCCTACATGCACTGCTTCAAACACCTCTTCGCATGGTGCCTGGCACTGATGCTGCTGGCGCTGCACGGGCCAGCGATGGCGCAGTCCAAACTGAGCAATGCCCAGCTTGACCAGTTGACCGCGCCTGTTGCGCTGTATCCCGATGCGCTGCTGTCGCAGGTGCTGATGGCGGCCACCTATCCGGCCGACGTCGCGGCTGCGGCGCAATGGTCCAAGGCCAATCCCAGCCTGTCTGGCGATGCCGCGACCAAGGCCGTCGCCAGCCAGACCTGGGACCCCAGCGTGCAGTCGCTGGCTGCGTTTCCGTCCGTGCTCGACATGATGGGCCGCCAGCCGCAGTGGGTGCAGTCGGTCGGCGACGCGTTCCTGGCCCAGCCCAACGACGTGATGGATTCGGTGCAGCGGCTGCGGGTGCAGGCGCAGAACGCGGGCACGCTGAAGACGACCGAGCAGCAGAAGGTCGTGACGCAGACCACCGGCGGCACCACGATCGTGCAGATCGAGCCGGCCAACCCGCAGGTGGTCTACGTGCCGACCTACAACCCGACCACGGTCTACGGCACCTGGGCGTACCCGGCGTATCCGCCGGCCTACTACCCGCCGCCGCCAGGCTCCGTGTTTGCCACGGCACTGGTAACGGGCATCGGCTTCGGGCTTGGCGTGGCGGCGGTCGATGCGATGTGGGGCGGGTTCAACTGGAATAACCACGACGTCAACATCAATGTGAACCGCTACAACAACATCAACGTCAACCAGCGCCTGGACGTCAATCGTGCCAACGTGAACTGGCAGCACAACCCCGCCAACCGCGGCAACGTGCCCTACAACAATGCGGCGGTGCGCGGTCGCTATGACCAGCAGCGCCAGTCTGGCCTCGCCAGCCGCCAGCAGGGTATGCAACCCGGCCAGCGCGTGGGGGCCGCTGGCGGCGGGGTGCAACGCCAGCCTTCCCAGCGCGACCAGGCGCGTGAGCGCGCCGCGCAGTCCTTCGAGGGCCGTACCGGACAATCCATCCCGGGCCATGCGGGCGGGGCCGCAGAGCGCTCGCGGCCCGGTGCCGCCGGCGGTGGCGTGCAGAATCCGCGGCCGGCAGGTGCCGAGCGCCAGCGCGCAGACCAGGCCCAGGCCCGCGACCGTGCCCGCAATGCCAACCGGGACAGCGCGCTGCGCGATGCCGGCAACGGCGACCGCGTGCGCCAGCAGACCCAGCACGCGGCAACGCTGCAGCGGGAAGCGCCGCATGCGCGCCCGGCCGGGTTCCACCAGAACGGTGGCGGGCGCGAGGGTGGTGGACTGGGCGGCGGCGGTGAACATTTCGGCCATGGTCGGAGGTAAATCATGATGTGCATGACCGGTAGCCCATTCTCTGCTGCAGCCGGAGCGCGCGCGCTGCGCACGCTGGTGGCGGCCGCGGCCCTGTCCCTGGGCCTGCCGGCGATGGCCCAGCAGGTGTTCCCGAGTCCTGACGCGGCCGCCGAGGCGCTGGGCGATGCCATCGCGCGCAGCGACGGCGACGCCCTGCAGCGCGTGCTGGGCAAGCAATACCAGTTGCTGGTGCCGCAGGGCGCCATCGACCGGGACGACGTCTACGAATTCCTTGGCGCCTGGGCGCGCCACCATGCCGTGCAGCCCGATGGCGAGCGCCGCGCGCTGATCGCGGTCGGGCAGAGCGGATGGACGTTCCCCGTGCCGCTGGCGAAGCAGAAGGACGGCTGGCAGTTCGACCTGCGTGCCGGCCAGCAGGAAGTGCGCCGCCGCCGGCTCGGGCGCAATGAACTGGTGACGATGGAAACGCTGCTGCAGCTGGCTGATGCCCAGCAGCGCTACGCAGAGCAGGTGGGGCAGGGGCGCTACGCCACCCAGTTGATCAGCGCGCCGGGCAAGACCAACGGCCTGTACTGGCCCGCGGCCAGCGAGCAGGACGCGAGCCCGATCGGCCCGGATGCGCTGGCAATGGGCCCGGATACGCCTGCCGCAGACGCTTTTTACGGCTACCACTACCGGATCCTGCCGCCGGCCAAGGGCAGCGACGCCAAGTACGGCCTGATTGCCTGGCCGGCCCGCTATGGCGATACCGGCGTGCATTCCTTCATGCTCGGCAGCGACCGTGTGTTCTATGAGCGCGACCTCGGGTCCGGCACGGCATCGCGCGCCAGGACTATCCGCAGTTTTTCGCCTGCCGGCTGGCAGCGCGTGGCGGACCGCTGAGCCCTCGGCCCCTGAGCCTCGGCCGGCCGTCAGGCCAGCCGGGGTTCGCCGAACTCCCCGCCGTAGGCTTCTGATCTGGCCGCCTGAGGGGCCGCGTCCAGGTCGGCGTAGACCGAGGCCAGCCCGTCGCGGTCGATGATGCGCAGGTGCCGCTGGCGCACCGAGATCAGCCCGACCGAGGCAAAGCGCGACAGCAGCCGCGACACCGTTTCCAGGGTCAGCCCGAGCAGGCTGGCGATGTCCGTGCGCGACATGGCCAGCGTCAGCGCGCCGTCGCGGTTGCCGTCGCGGCGCGCCTGCTCGCCGGCGAGGTCGAGCAGCAGCATGGCCAGGCGCTGCGGCGCCCTCATCGATCCCACTGCCACCAGCAGCACGCGTTCGCGCTCGGCATTGCGGCGCATCGCGTCCAGCACCGGTTCACGGAATGGGGCGGCCTGCATGAGCGCGCGCAGGGATTCGACCGATACCGCACAAACCACCGAGTCCTGCAGCGCGATGGCGCTGGTCCCGTGGACCGGGCCTTCATGCGGCTCAAGCCCCAGCACATCGCCGGGCAGCGAAAAACCCGTTACCTGCCGCCAGCCCAGCGGCGATTCATAGACCTGCTTGGCGCTGCCATGGCGCAGGGGGTAGACCGTCAGCGCAGGGCGGCCCTGGCGGAACACATGCTCGCCGGTGCGCACTTCCACCCGCTCCGGCAGCAGCGCCATCGGCGCGTGCGACAGGGGGGGCTGCGCCCCGGCGCTATGGCAAACGTGGCGAAAGAGGCAGAGCAGGCAGGCTGGGGCGCCGCTGTCCGGCATGGTGTCATTGTTCTCAGGTGGCGATGGCCAAGTATAAAACGCAGACAACGCAAGCTATCTCGCTGCGATCTGCATTCTTTCGTATGGCTAATTTAGAAATTTCGCATCGCGGGGGCGAGGCGCGTTGCGTTTGTGCAATCACGGCGGGAGCATGCCGGCAGGCGTAATGCGGGTTGTGATATGCTGCAACGCAACAATAAAGGTGTAGGGGGAGATTCCGTCACACGACCAGGAGTCCTCATGACCAAAAGCCTTGCCGCTGACTGGCACGCGCGGATCCGGCGACTGAGCCGTGCGCAAGCCCGCACGGAAGCCCAGGTGAAGTCCTGGCTGGACCGCATGGATTCGCTGAATCCGCTCACACCGGCTCGGCCTGCCGGCCCGCCGGGCAAAATCCGGTCCGCCCGGCCGGCACCCGCGCCGGACTTCCTGCCCGGTACCTGGCAGGCGCACCGGCTGCGCCTGGCGCCGCTGCCGGGCGAACTGGTGCCGCAACTCTCGTATCACCTCTACATACCGTCCAAGGCCCATCGCGGCCCGTTGCCGGTGGTGGTGGTGCTGCATGGCTGCCGCCAGACGCCGGATGACCTGTCGGCCGGCACCCGCATGAATGCGCTGGCCGAGCGCGAGGGATTTATCGTGGCCTACCCGCAACAGCCATTGCGGCGCCAAGTGCAGCGCTGCTGGCAGTGGTTCGACCTGGGTGCCGCCGAGGGCGGACGCGAGGCGCAGGCGGTGGCCGCGCTGATCGATACGCTGGCCGCGCGCCACGACGTGCGCGAGCGCGAGATCTACCTGTCCGGCATGTCCGCCGGCGCGGCCATGGCCGCCGTGGTGGCGTTGCGCTACCCGCGCAAGGTGGCGGCCGCGGCCCTGCATTCCGGCGTGGTCATCGGCGCGGCCGACAACCCGCGCGCCGGCTTGCGGGCGATGCAGCAAGGGTCGGCCGCCGATCCGTCATGGCTGCTGGATGCCGCCGGCGTGACGCCGGGCGGTCCCGAGATGCCCGCGCTGGTGATCCACGGCCTGGCCGACGATGCCGTGCATCCGGTCAATGGCCGT
>JACXTT010000836.1_pt1 | contig 52385 bp, 38 predicted proteins | sample 9270951 | NCBI WGS metagenome assembly JACXTT01 (sample SAMN15532306, study PRJNA645909) | rock metagenome | isolation source: weathered quartz diorite | place: Puerto Rico | collected 2017-06-21
AACCCAGGGCCGCCAGCATGGCGGTCGACAGGCTGGAAACCTGGTAACTGCCCAGCACCGCCACCTGGTCGGTGGAAAGCGCCTGTACCTGGCTGGTGCCCAGAGCCCTGAGTGCTGTGGTTCCCAAGTTGGCAACCTGGTAGGTCGTCAGCGCCACGATCTGGTCCGTGGACAGGGCTTGTACCGTGGCGGTCGCCAGACTGGCGAGCTGCCTGCTGGACAGTGCCTGGATATCGTCGGTCTCTATGGCAGCAACCTGGCTGGTCGTGAGTGCGGCCAGCGTGGCCGTGCCCAGACCGGCCACCTGCAGCGTGGTGAAGGCGGCAATGTCGTCGGTACTCAGGGCATGCAATGCCGCCGTGGTCAACACGGCCAGTTGCACGGTTTGCAGTGCCTGGATCTGGTCAGTGGAGAGTGCAAGCACCGTCGCCGCGCCCAGTGCCCCGAGTTGCCGGGTGGTCAGTGCCTGGATGTCAGCGGTTTCAATGGCTGCAACCTGATCGCTGGTGAGTGCGGCCAGGGCTTGCGTAGTGAGATTGGCTACTTGCAGCGTTGTCAGTGCCACGATGTCGTCGGTGTTCAGTGCCTGCAACGCCAAAGTCCGCAAGCTGTTGAGCTGACCGGTCTTGAAGGCCTGGATCTGGTCCGTTCCGAATGCCACCACGGTGGTTGGGCCCAAGCTGGCCAGTTGTGCCGTGGTCAGGGCCTGGATATCGGTGGTCTCGATGGCTGCGATCTGGTCGGTCGTCAGTGCCGCCACGCTGGCCGTGCTCAAACTGGCCACCTGTGCGGTCCCCAAAGCCACGATCTGGTCCGTGGTGAGGGCCTGGATCTGGCCGCTGCCCAATGCCTTGATGGCTGCTGTACCCAGCGTGGAAACCTGTTGGGTCGTGAAAGCCACGATCTGGTCGGTGAACAGCGCCTGCACAGCGATTGTGGACAGTCCTGCCAGTTGTGCACTTTGCAGCGCCTGAATCTGATCGGTCGTGAAGGCCGCTACCGTCGCGGTGGCGAGGCCGGCCATCTGCTTGGTGGAGAGCGCCTGGATGTCGGTGGTCTCCATGGCGGCGATCTGGTCGCTATTCAATGCGGCCAGTGCGGCAGTGCTGAGATTGGTGACCTGGTCAGTGGTCAGCGCCACGATGGCGTCCGTGCTCAGGGCCCGCAAGGCGGCCGTACCCAGACTGTTGATTTGCCCGGTTTTGAGCGCCTGGATCTGGTCCGTGCCGAGTGCCGCCACGATGGCGGTGCTCATGCCGGCGAGTTGTGCGGTGGTCAGCGCCTGGATGTCCACGGTTTCGATGGCCAACACCTGGTCGGTTGTCAGCGCGGCCAGGGTGTTGGTGCCCAGGTTGCTGACCTGGTAGGTGGTCAGTGCAACGATCTGGTCGGTAGAAAAAGCCTGCACTTGGCGCGAGTCCAGTGCCTTGAGCGCAGCAGTTCCCAGACTGGCCACCTGTTGGGACGTCAGTGCAGCAACCTGGTCTGTGGTGAATGCGTGAACCGTGGCCGTGCCAAGGCTGTTGATCTGCCCCGTTTTGAAAGCCTGGATCTGGTCTGTGCCAAGTGCGACGACCGTACTGGCGGACAGGGTACCGAGCTGGGTACTGGTCAACGCCTGTATGTCCTGGGTCTCAATGGCGGCGATCTGGTCGCTGGTGAGGGCCTTGATCGCGGCGCTTCCCAGATTGGCGACCTGGTAGGTCGTCAACGCCACGATCTGGTCCGTGGACAGTGCCTGCACTGTCGCGGTAGCCAGGCTGGCGAGCTGCCGGGTCGAGAGGGCCTGGATGTCGCGGGTCTCAATGGCCAAGACCTGATCGGTCGTGAGCGCGGCCAGGGCCAGCGTGGAGAGGGTGCCAAACTGCGCTGTGGTCAGCGCCACGATGTCGTCGGTCTTCAGTGCCTGCAACGCATCCGTGCCCAGGCTGTTGAGTTGGCCGCTCTTGAACGCCTGGATCTGGTCTGTGCTGAAAGCCGCCACCGTCGCCGTGCCCATGCCGGCCAGTTGTGCAGTGGTCAGCGCCTGGATGTCGACCCTCTCAATGGCCGCCACCTGGTCGGAACCCAGGGCCGCCAGCATGGCCGTCGACAGGCTGGAAACCTGGTAGCTGCTCAGGGCCACCACCTGGTCGGTGGACAGCGCCTGTACCTGACTGGCGCCCAGTGCCTTGAGTGCGGCGGTCCTCAGATTGGCGACCTGGTAGGCCGTCAGCGCCACGATCTGGTCGGTGGCCAGTGCGCGCACTGTCGCGGTGGCCAGGCTGGCCAGCTGCCTGCTGGACAGCACCTGGATATCGTCGGTCTCTATGGCGGCGACCTGGTTCGTGGTGAGTGCGGCCAGCGTGGCCGTGCCCAGACCGGCTACCTGCAGCGTGGTGAGGGCAGCAATGTCGTCGCTGCTGAGCGCGCGCACCTGGCTGCTCTTGAGGGCGGCCAGCCCTGTGGTGCTGATGCTTTGAATCTGGTCTGTGCCCAGCGCTGCCAGGGCCTTGGTGCTGAGCGCTGCGACAGCCCCCGTACCCAGCCCCGCCACTTGTGAGGTGCGCAGGGCCACGATGTCGTCGGTACTCAGCGCCTGCAGTGCTGCCGTGCTCAAACTGTTGAGCTGGCTGGTTTGGAGTGCTTGGATTTGGTCTGTCGTGAGTGCCGCCACCGTGGTGGTGCCCACGCCGGCCAATTGGGTGCTGGTCAGGGCCTGGATGTCTGCCGTTTCAATAGCGGCGACCTGGGTGCTGGTGAGTGCTTTGAGTGCCGCAGTTCCCAGATTGGCAACCTGGTAGGTCGTCAGCGCCACGATCTGGTCGGTGGACAGTGTGAGCACAGTCGCGGTGGCCAGGCTGGCAAGCTGCTTGCTGGACAGCACCTGAATATCGTCGGTCTCTATGGCGGCGACCTGGCCGGTCGTGAGCGCGGCCAGTGTGGCCGTGCCCAGGCCGGCCACCTGCAGTGTGGTCAGGGCAGCAATGTCATCGCTGCTGAGTGCGCGCACCTGGCTGCTCTTGAGTGCGGCCAGGCCTGTGGTGCTGATGCTTTGGATCTGGTCCGTACCCAGGGCTGCCAGGGCCTTGGTGCTGAGTGCCGCGACAGCCCGTGTGCCCAGCCCAGCCACCTGCGCGGTGCCCAGGGCCACGATGTCGTCGGTGCTCAACGCCTGCAGTGCTGCAGTGCTCAAACTGTTGAGCTGGCTGGTCTGAAGTGCCTGGATTTGGTCCGTCGTGAGTGCCGCCACCATGGTGGTGCCCACGCCTGCCAACTGGGCGCTGGTCAGGGCCTGGATGTCTGCCGTTTCCATGGCGGCGACCTGGGCGCTGGTGAGGGCTTTGAGTGCCGCAGTTCCCAGATTGGTAACCTGGAAGGTCGTCAGCGCCACGATCTGGTCTGTCGTCAGCGCAGCGACTTGCGTGGTTTTCAGGGCGCCGATGGCTGCAGAACCCAACACTGAAAACTGGGCGGACGTGATGGCCGCGAACTGGGTGCTGGTGAGTGCCTGGATCTGGTTGGACCGCAGTACGGCAACGGCCGCCGTCGTGATGACCTGCAACTGGTCTGTGGACAGCAGACTGACGTTCCTGGTTGTCAGCGCGACAATCTGGGCCGACGAGATCAGCGAAATATCGTCCGTCGTCAGGGCAAGAATTTGCTTTGTGGAGAGCGCCGCAATCTGTGCGGTCGTGCTACCCAAAATGAAATTGCTTGCCATTTGGACCCTTGGTTCCCGTCCCCACGCAGAGTTTTCACCTGCCAGCACCAGCGGTGCATCCACTTGCGCTGTCGCCGGTCAATGCATGACCTGACCGGGCAGCATTGGCACAGAAAGCCTATGTTACTTCCAAGTAGCGAACGGGCGAAAGCCTGTCCGCACGACCGCGGTTTCAGCCCTCGATCACGCCTGTCAGCTCCAACCAGCGTTCTTCCAGCATTTTCAGCTCGTCGCCGACCTTCTTGAGGCTTCTGCCCAGTTCGGCGATCTCTTGCGGATGGGTGTTGGTCGCCAGCCGGCCTTCGAGTGCCGCGCCTTCGCTATTCAGCACTTCCATGCGCACTTCGACCTGCTGCAGTTCTTTCTTGGCCTTCTTCACGGCGTCAGATACAACTGCGGGCGTCGCCGCCTTGGCCGCAGCGGCCTTGGCTTCCAACTTGGCGGCCTTGCTTTGCTCTTCCTTGGCCAGTTCGCGCTGGCGTTTGGCCTCGTCCAGCAGGTAGCGCTGGTAGTCGTCCAGATCGCCGTCAAACGGCTCGACGCCGCCGCGCGACACCATCCAGAATTCGTCGCAGACCGAGCGCAATAGCGCGCGGTCGTGGCTGACCAGCATCACGGTGCCTTCGAACTCGTTGAGCGCCATGGACAGCGCTTCGCGCGTCGCCAGGTCCAGGTGGTTGGTGGGCTCGTCCATCAGCAGCAGGTTGGGGCGCTGCCAGACCAACATGCACAGCACCAGGCGGGCTTTCTCACCACCGCTCATGCTGCCCACGGCCTGTTTGACCATGTCGCCGCTGAAGTTGAAGGTGCCCAGGAAGCTGCGCAGGTCCTGTTCGCGCGTCTGCTGTCCGGCTATCTTGCCGGCGGCCGTCATGTCCTTGACCAGGCGGATCATGTGCTCCAGCGGGTTGTCGGCCGGGCGCAGCACGTCGAGTTCCTGCTGCGCGAAATAGCCGATGTTGAGGCCCTTGCCCTCGGTGATCTCTCCGTCCAGGATGGCCAGGTCCCGCGCAATGGTCTTCACCAGCGTGGACTTGCCCTGACCGTTGGCACCCAGGATGCCGATGCGCTGGCCGGCCAGTACCGACTTGTTGATATTGCGCACGATGGTCGTCGGTGGCGTGCCCTCGGGTGCACCTTCGGGCGCCGGGTAACCCACGCTGATACCGCTCATGGAAAGCATCGGGTTGGGCAGGTTGGCGGGCTCTTTGAACTCGAAGGTGAATTCGGCCTCGGACAGCAGCGGCGCGATCTTCTCCATGCGGTCCAGCGCCTTGACGCGGCTTTGCGCCTGCTTGGCCTTGCTGGCCTTGGCCTTGAAGCGAGCGATGAACTTCTGCAGGTGGGCGATCTTGTCCTGCTGTTTGGCGTAGGCGTTCTGTTGCAGTTCCATCTGCTCGGCGCGCATGTCTTCGAACTTGCTGTAGTTGCCGCCGTAGCGCACCAGCTTGCCAGCGTCGATGTGCAGCGTGACATTGGTCACGGCATCCAGAAATTCGCGGTCGTGGCTGATGACGACCATGGTGCCTTCGTATTTCTTGAGCCAGGCTTCGAGCCAGACCAAAGCGTCCAGGTCCAAGTGGTTGGTCGGCTCATCCAGCAGCAGCAAATCACTGGGGCACATCAGCGCACGGGCCAGTTGCAGGCGCATGCGCCAGCCGCCCGAGAAGCTGTTCACCGGGTTAGCCAGTTCCGTGGTCTTGAAACCAAGGCCCAGAATCAGTGCTTGCGCGCGCGCGGCGGCGTCGTGTTCGCCGGCATCGTGCAGCGCCATGTAGGCGTGGGCCATGCGGTCGTAGTCGTCTGTGGCCTCCGACGCGGTGACTTCCTGGCGCGCAGCCAGCAGGACGGTGTCGCCTTCGACTACAAATTCGGTGGCGGACTGGTCGGTCTCCGGCATGTCCTGGGCCACCTGGCCCATGCGCCATTGGGCGGGGATGTAGTACTCGCCGGCGTCCTCATGCAGGTTGCCATTGAGCAATGCAAACAGGGAGGATTTGCCGGCGCCGTTGCGGCCCACCAGGCCCACTTTTTCGCCGGGGTTGAGGGTGACGGACGCACCCTCCAACAACACCTTGGCGCTGCGGCGCAAGGTAACATTTTTCAAGGTAATCATTATAGGTTTTCGGTAAGCGCGTTGCGGGTGATCAGCAGGACCTGATCCTCGCCAGCGCTGGTATCCAGCCAGACCACTTCCAGGTTTGGAAATGCGGCTTCAAAGTAGGGGCGTTCGTTGCCAATCTCCAGCACCAACACGGCGTCGGGCGCCATGTGCTCTGGGGCTTGCTGCAACAGCACGCGGATAAAGTCCATGCCGTCGCTGCCGCCGGACTGGTTGCCGCTCAGGGCAATCACCGGTTCGGCCTGGTATTCGGCAGGCAAGTCGGCCATGCTCTGCGCATTGACATAGGGCGGGTTGCACAGGATCAGGTCGTAGGGGCCGGGCAGGGCAGAGAGGCCATCCGACTCGACCAGGCGAATCCGTTCCTGTAAACCATGCTTGTCCACATTGATGCGCGCCACGGCCAGCGCATCGGGGGAAATGTCGGCCGCGTCCACCGCAACATCGGGGTAGACCATGGCCGCAATGACGGCCAGGCTGCCGTTGCCGGTGCACAGGTCCAGCACCTTGTGCGTGGATTCGCGCAGGAAGTAGTCGATGCCGCCATCGACCAGCAGCTCGGCGATCAGTGAACGCGGCACGATGACGCGCTCGTCCACATAAAAGGCCACACCCTGCAGCCAGGCCTCTTGTGTGAGGTAGGCGGCGGGCTTGCGGGTGCTGATGCGTGCTTCCAAAAGTGTAGCTGCTCGCGAACTGTCCACGGGGGCTACAGGTCTTTTTGCTTCTGAATCGGGGGCGTCGTCCAGCGGTGTGTCCAGCGGCAGGCCCAGGCTCCATAGCACCAGCCAGGCGGCTTCGTCAAAGGCGTTGGTGGTGCCGTGGCCAAAGGACACGCCGGCTTGTGTCAGCCTGGCCGCGCTGGATTCAATCAACTCCAACAATGTCATGCGCGGGCCTGCCGTTCCTGGCGGTCCAGGTTTTCCAGCACACGGCGGTAGATGTTCTTGAGCGGCTCGATGTCGGCCACGGCCACAAATTCGTCGATCTTGTGGATGGTGGCGTTGGGCGGGCCCAGCTCGATCACCTGCGGGCAAATTTGCGCGATGAAGCGGCCGTCGCTGGTGCCGCCGGTGGTGGAGAGCTGCGTTTCCAGCCCGGTCTCGGTGCGGATGGCGTCGCGCACCGCGTCCACCAGCGGTCCGGGCGTGGTCAAAAAGGGCAGGCCACTGATGGTCCAAGCCAGGTCGTATTGCAACTCATGCTTCTCCAGCACGGCGGCCAGGCGCTTTTGCAGGGCGTCCGGCGTGGATTCGGTGGAGAAGCGGAAGTTGAAGTCGATCACCACGGCGCCGGGAATCACATTGCTGGCCCCGGTCCCGCCGTGGATGTTGCTGACCTGCCAAGTGGTGGGGGGGAAATACGCATTGCCCTTGTCCCATTCGATGCCGGTCAGTTCGGCCAGGGCCGGTGCCATGAGGTGGATGGGGTTGCGCGCCAGGTGCGGGTAGGCAATATGGCCCTGCACACCCTTGACCGTGAGTTTGCCGCTCATGGAGCCGCGTCGGCCATTCTTCACCATGTCGCCGGTGCGCTCCACCGAGGTGGGCTCGCCCACGATACAGAAGTCCAGTGTTTCGCCACGATCTTTCAGCGCCTTGCAGACCACCACCGTGCCGTCCACGGCTGGGCCTTCTTCGTCGCTGGTCAGCAGCAGGGCGATGTTGAGTGCCGGGTTCGGGTTGGCAGCCAAAAACTCCTCGATGGACACCACAAAGGCCGCCAGCGAGGTCTTCATGTCGCTGGCACCGCGGCCGTAGAGTCGGCCGTTGCGGTGGCTGGGGGCAAAGGGTGCGCTGCCCCACTCGTTGAGGGGGCCGGTGGGCACCACATCGGTGTGGCCGGCAAACACCAGAGTCTTCAGGGCGGTGGAGGACGCTATGGATTTGCTAGCTGCTTGCACAACATCCACAGGGGTTCCAGGCCGTTTTGCCCATAAATTGGTGACGGAGAAGTCGGTCGGACCGCTGGTGATAGTTTCACAGACAAAGCCCAGGGGGCCCAGTCGCTCGGCAATCAGTTCTTGGCAGCCCGCATCCAGAGGGGTGACGGAGGCGCGGGCAATCAGCGCTTCGGTCAGGCGTAATGTGGCGGTCATGGGGCTCTCAGTGTGGTCATGCGGGGTTCGTTCTGTGCGCGTCAGGTCAACGCGCCTCGGGCATCTACTTTAATGATTTGCTCCACGATGCCCTGTTGCAGGCCACCGCGTACGCCAATCAAATGGTTATGCAGATTGACCGTGGGGTCGCAATGGCCCGGAATCAGCCATACCGTATCGCCCAGTGCGGGCAGCGTTTCACCGTGCAAGATGCCGTGTTCGTCACCGCCATTGCTGTAGTCCAGCGCCAATCCGTGCACGGCCGGCTGGCCGGAGTCAATTGCATGGGCTTTGTGACCTGCATCCACCACAGCATGGCTGGGGCGCACGCTGATTACCTGGCTTTTGACAAACAGGGCATGCTCGAACTGCGGCTGTGTGGGGTCCTGCGCATTGTTCGCATAGTCGCGATCCATAAACAGGTAGGAACCTGCCTGCAGTTCGCCATACAAGCCACTGGCTGTTTCCAGTGCGAAGGTGCCGGTGCCGGCTCCCGTGACCAGCGGCACGCTGTGCCCGGCGACCTCCAGCGCAGCTTTGGTTTTTTGCACCTGGGCGACGACCTCGGCAATGCTCTCGCGCCGCTCAGTCACGGAGCGCAAATGCTGGGCCCGGCCATGGTAGGCCTGCAAACCGCCGAAGTGGAGCGCCGGATGCCTGGCAATTTCGTCAACGAGCGGGACGGCGCTGGCACCTGGTGGCAGGCCGCAACGCCCTTGGCCGACATCAATCTCAACCAGCACCCGAATCTGGGTGTTCTGTCCGTGCACAGTCTCGGCCAAGCGCTGCAGGCCTTCCATGCTGTCCACGGCGATGGCCAATTGCCCGCCTTGGGCATGCAAGGCCACGGACAAGGCGACGACTCTTTGCAGCTTGGCGGGCGACACCACCTGGTTGCTGATGTAGATGTTGTGGACGCCCTGTGCGGCAAGTGCCTCGGCCTCGGAAGTCTTTTGCACACAGACACCCACCGCGCCGTGGGCCATTTGCATTTGTGCCAGGGTTGCACTCTTGTGCATCTTGGCGTGGGGGCGCAAAGTGATTTTGTGCTGTGCTGCGAAAGCCGCCATGCCGGCGAGGTTGCGCTCCATCGCGTCCAGATCGATCACCAGGGCAGGCGTATCGATGGCGGTGACGGCCTGGCCGATCAAGGTGGACAACCCATGGCCTGAAGGGCCATGGTTCTGCGCAATCCCCATCAATGCTTGACGTCCAGGGTGATTTCGGTGAACGAGGCTTCTTCCTCGTCTTCTGTGGCCGCCACCGGGGCTGCGGCCTTGGTGAAGTCGTTCTGCAGGCGCCACATCAGGTTGGTGGGCGAGTCGGCATGGGACAGGCCCTCTTTGCGGTCCACGACGCCGTCCACGATCAGGCGGGCGATGTCGGCCTCGAACGACTGAGAACCTTCGGCCATGGATTTTTCCATGGCTTCCTTGACGCCCGAGAAGTCACCTTTTTCGATCAGCTCGGAAACCAGCTTGGTGTTGAGCATGATCTCCACCGCCGGTGTGCGCGAGCCGTTGACGGTGCGCAGCAGGCGCTGCGAGATGATGGCCTTCATTGCGGCAGCCAGGTCGCCCTGCAGGGTCTGGCGCACTTCCACGGGGTAAAAGCTCAGGATGCGATTCAGCGCCTGGTAGCTGTTGTTGGCGTGCATGGTGGCCAGGCACAGGTGGCCGGACTGGGCGTAGGCAATGGCGGCCGACATGGTCTCGCGGTCGCGGATTTCGCCGATCAGGATCACATCGGGCGCCTGGCGCAGCGCGTTGCGCAAGGCCACCTGCAAGGACTGGGTGTCGGTGCCGATTTCGCGCTGGTTCACCACCGATTTCTTGTTCTTGAACAGGAATTCGATGGGGTCTTCAATGGTCAGGATGTGGCCCGAGACGTTTTCATTGCGGAAGTCCATCATCGACGCCAGTGTGGTGCTTTTGCCGGCACCGGTGGCGCCCACCATGAGGATCAGGCCGCGCTTTTCCATGATCAGGTCGCCCAGCATCATGGGCACCGACAGGCTGGCCAGCGGCGGAACGTCCACCGTGATGAAGCGGATGACTGCCGCAATGCTGCCGCGCTGGCGCATCGCACTGACGCGGAAACGCCCGACGCCCGGCATCGGGAAACCAATGTTCAGTTCACCATTGCGCTCCAGTTCGGCAATGTGCTCGGGCGACAACACTTCGGCCAACAGATTTTTGGGTGCATCCGCAGGCAACAACTGCGTGTTGATGGGCACGCACTGGCCGTTGATCTTGATGAGGGCGGGGGATTGCGCCGACAGGTAAACGTCAGACGCCTTTTTCTCGCCCATCAAGCGCAGGATGCGCTCCATCGTGCCGGAAGTGGTGGTTGCTGCCATGCTAGTGCCCCCCGTTTGCCGTTAAAACGAAACCGTCGCGTGATTCAATCGCGCAGCAGATCGTTGAGCGAGGTTTTGGCGCGCGTTTGCGCATCCACCCGCTTGACGATCACGGCGCAGTACAGGCTGTACTTGCCATCGGCGCTGGGCAGGTTGCCCGACACCACCACCGAGCCGGCCGGCACGCGGCCATAAGTCACGGTGCCGGTGGCGCGGTCGTAAATCTTGGTGCTTTGGCCGATGTACACGCCCATGGAGATCACCGAGTTTTCCTCGACGATGACGCCCTCGACCACTTCGGAGCGCGCGCCGATGAAGCAGTTGTCTTCGATGATGGTGGGGCCGGCCTGCATCGGTTCCAGCACGCCGCCGATGCCCACGCCGCCCGACAGGTGCACGTTCTTGCCGATCTGTGCGCAGGAGCCCACGGTGGCCCAGGTGTCGACCATGGTGCCTTCGTCCACATAGGCGCCGATGTTCACGTACGACGGCATCAGGATTACGCCCTTGCCCTGGTAGCTGCCGCGGCGCGCCACAGCGGGTGGTACCACGCGTACGCCGGTGGCCTTGAGTTCGGCTTCCGACATGCCGGCAAACTTGGTTGGCACCTTGTCGTAAAAGCCCAGGTCGCCGGACTGGACGATGGCGTTGTCCTTCAGGCGGAAGGAGAGCAGCACGGCCTTCTTGATCCACTGATGCGTGGTCCACTGGCCCACGGATTCACGGGTGGCCACGCGCAGGCGGCCGGTGTCGAGTTCGTTCAGCACATGCTCGACGGCATCGCGCACTTCCTTGCTGGCCGAGGCGACGGAGATGTTGGCGCGGTCTTCCCACGCGGCTTCAATGGTTTGCTGGAGTTGTTGGCTCATGGAGTCGTTCTTCTTAAAACAGAGATAGGAAATCAGCGAGATTGGACAAACTGGACGATGCGCTGGGCCGCTTCCACACATTCGGCGGTTTCGGCCACCAGCGCCATGCGGATGCGTCCGGATCCGGGGTTGTGGCCCTGCGCCTCACGCGCCAGGTAGCTGCCTGGCAATACTGTCACATTGTAGTGAGCCAGCAGGTCGCGGGCGAAATCTGTGTCGCTGCCCGGCACCTTGGCCCACAGATAGAAGCCGGCGTCGGGCAGGGCCACGTCCATCACGGCAGAGAGCATGGGCGTGACCTGGGCAAATTTGGCGCGGTACTGCGCGCGGTTGTCCACCACGTGCGCCTCGTCGTTCCAGGCCGCAATGCTGGCCGCCTGCACCACGGGGCTCATGGCGCTGCCATGGTAGGTGCGGTACAGCAGGAATTGTTTGACCAATTTGGCGTCACCGGCACAAAAGCCGCTACGCATGCCGGGCACATTGCTGCGCTTGGACAGGCTGGTAAATGCGATGAGGTTTTTGAAATCGCTGCGGCCCAGTTGGGCGGCGGCTTCCAGACCGCCCAGCGGCGGCTCGTCACGGAAGTAGATTTCGCTGTAGCACTCGTCGGAGGCGATCACAAAGCCGTATTTGTCGCTCAGCGCAAACAGTTTTGCCCACTCGTCCAGCGGCATCACGGCGCCCGCCGGATTCCCGGGCGAGCAGATAAACAGCAATTGGGTATTGGCCCACACCTCGGCGGGCACGCTGTCCCAGTCCTGCGCGAAATTGCGCGCCGGATCGGAGGGCACGAAGTAGGGCTGTGCGCCCGAGAGCAGTGCTGCGCCCTCGTAGATTTGGTAGAACGGGTTGGGGCACACCACCCGCACGTCGCCCTTGACGGGGTTGATCACGGTCTGCGCAAATGCGAACAGCGCCTCGCGCGAGCCGTTGATCGGCAGCACCTGGGTCGCTACATCCAGTGTCAGGCCGTAGCGGCGCTGCAACCATTGGGTGATGGCAGTGCGCAGGGCCACATCACCCATGGTGGAGGGGTAGACCGCCAGGCCGCCATCGGCCGACTGGATGGCCTTGCAGTAAGCATCCTTGATCAGTTGCGGGGTGGGGTGGCGGGGCTCGCCTATGCCTAGGCTGATGGGCCGATATGCGGGGTTGGGGGTGACCGGCGCAAACAACTGGCGCAGGCGCTCGAAGGGGTAGGCCTGCAGAAGCGACAAATGGGGGTTCATGGGGGCGCATTATCCCCGAGCAGGCGCTAAACTTGCCGCACTACAACAAGCCTCCATGCCATTGCCCATGACGCCGTCCCCACCGACCTACCTGGACACAGGGCTGGCGCTTGCCCAGATTGAAGATCCTGCGGCGGTACGCACGATTTTGCAATTGGTGGAAGAAACCCTGCAGCGCGATATTCCACGCATTGCGCAAGTGCTGGAACAAGGTGATGTGACCGGAGCAAACCGCCTGCTGCACCCGCTCAAGGGCTCGCTCCCGATTTTTGCCAGCGCCGCCTTGTGTGCGCAACTCAGCGCGGTCGAGGCACTGAGCAAGCAGGAGAGCAGCGCCATCGTGGCCAAAGCCTATGCCGAATTGCAACCGCGTCTGGTGCAATTGCTGGCAGAAGTCAGCCACTATCTTGGCACAACGGACTGACAGCGGAAACCCGGCATGGACATCAAGCGCGCACGTGTTTTTGTGGTGGAAGACGACAAGGTCATGAGTGTCTTCATCCTGGGCAAGTTGCGCCGGTTGGGCATTCTGGACTTGTATGCTTTTGCGGATGGTGCAGCCGCTTTGGCGGAAATCGTCAAGCTCAAACCCGATCTGGTACTGACCGACATCCATATGCAGCCGGTCGGGGGCCTGGAGTTCGTACGTGAGTTGCGTACTTTGTCGGATGCACGAATCAGCCAGACGCCGGTGATCTTTCTCAGCGTGGACTCCACCCATGCCACGGTGGAAGAAGCCCTGCCTTTGGGGGTTTCGGGCTTTATCGTGAAGCCGCCTACCCTGGAGGCGTTGAACGCAAAAATCGAGCGGGCTCTGCGCGACTAGCGTACAGCGGCGCATGCGCCCGTTGTTGGGCCCCGAGGTGGTAAGACAGCACGGTATCATTGCAGGCTAGGCATACCCCGTGGTATTGCACAAAATTCAATGAAATCAACGGCTTAGACCAGTCATTTTTCTCCCGTGCGTCTCAATTCCATCAAGTTATCCGGGTTCAAGTCCTTTGCCGAGCCGACCAATTTCCTGCTGCCAGGCCAGTTGGTAGGGGTGGTTGGGCCCAATGGCTGCGGCAAATCCAACATCATGGATGCGGTGCGCTGGGTGCTGGGCGAGAGCAAGGCCAGCGAGCTGCGCGGCGAGTCCATGCAGGACGTGATCTTCAACGGCACCACCACGCGCAAACCGGCCAGCCGCTCCAGCGTGGAGCTGGTGTTTGACAACGCCGACCACCGCGCCGGTGGCCAGTGGGGCCAATTTGGCGAGATTGCCGTCAAGCGCGTGCTGACGCGCGACGGTGGCTCCAGCTACTTCATCAACAACCAGCCGGTGCGCCGCCGCGACGTGCAGGACGTGTTCCTCGGCACCGGCCTCGGGCCCCGCGCCTACGCCATCATCGGCCAGGGCACGATCAGCCGCATCATCGAATCCAAACCTGAGGAACTGCGCCTGTTCCTCGAAGAAGCCGCGGGTGTTTCCAAGTACAAGGAACGCCGCCGCGAGACCGAAAACCGCCTCTCCGACACCCGCGAGAACTTGACACGCGTGGAAGACATCCTGCGCGAACTCAACGCCAACCTCGAGAAGCTGGAAAAGCAGGCCGAGGTGGCCGCCAAATACAACGCGCTGCAGGCCGATGTCACGCTCAAGCAGCACCAGCAATGGTTTTTGAAGCGCGCCGAAGCCCTTGCCGACCAGACCAAGGTCCATGCCGACTCGCTGAGTGCCGTGAATGCGCTGGAGGCCCGCATGGCCGACCTGCGCCACATCGAGGCCGATCTGGAGGCCGTGCGCCAGGCCCACTATGCGGCAGGCGACCAGGTCAACCAGGCCCAGGGCCTGCTGTACGAGGCCAGCACCGATGTGGGCCGACTGGAAGCCGAAATCCGCTTTGTCGTGGAAGGCCGCCAGCGTGTGGAGCAGCGCCTGCTCACGCTCAAGGAACAGGTGGGCCAATGGGCCACGCGCGGCGATGACGCCCGTGCCGAGATCGAACGCCTGGCCGAACTCGCCGCCTTGGGAGAAGAACAGACCGAACTGCTCGCCGCCCAGGTGGAAGAACAGGCCCAGCGGTTGCCTGACCTGGAAGAAGCCGTGGGCAAAGCCCAGACCGCTGCCAACGACCAGCGCGGCGCCGTGATGCAGGTGCAGCAGCAGATCCAGGTACTGGCCGCCGAACAGCGCAGCATCGAAGAGCAATCGCGCCAATTCACCCAGCGCGCCGAGCGCCTGCAGACCGACCGCAATGCGCTGGCTGCGCCCGATGTGGCCCGCCTGGAAAATCTGCAACAGCAATTGCAGGCAGCGCAGGAAGCGGCCGAAGTGGCTGACGCTCGACTGCACGAACTGCAGGAGTCCGTGCCGCAACTGGACGAAGCGCGCCGCGAACAGCAACATACCGTCAACACCGAATCCGCCCGCCAGGCCGACCTGTCGGCCCGTATGGAGGCCCTGAAGGCACTGCAGGACAAGGTCAAGACCGACGGCAAGCTGCAGCCCTGGCTGGCCAAGCACGGCCTGGACGGCCTGCAAGGCCTGTGGAGCCGCATCCACATCGAGCAAGGCTGGGAAAACGCGTTGGAAGGCGCACTGCGCGAACGCCTGGGTGCGTTGGAGGTCTCGCGCCTGGAGATGGTGCGCGCCTTTGCCAATGACGCGCCACCCGCCAAGCTGGCTTTTTTCTCGCCGCCATCGGCGTCCGTGCCCGAGCGCAACGCTGCCTTGCCGCGCCTGGCTGACTTGCTGCGCATCAACGACGCAGGCCAGAAAGCAGTGTTGACCGACTGGCTGCAAGGCTGCTTTACCGCCAACAGTTTTGAAGACGCGCTGGCCCAGCGCGACAAGCTGCAGGCGGGCGAGAGCATCTATGTGAAGTCTGGCCACGTGGTTACGGCGCACAGCGTGAGCTTTTACGCGCAGGATTCCGAACAGGCCGGTTTGTTGGCGCGTGCGCAGGAGATTGAAAACCTGGAAAAGCAGCTGCGTGCCCAGGTGCTGATTGCCGACGAATCGCGCGTCGCCCTGGCGCGCGCCGAATCCGCCTATGCCGACAGCGCCCAGCGCCTGGTGACGGCGCGCCGCGATGCCACCGAGACGCAAAGCCGCAGCCACGAATTGCAGGTCGAAACCCTGCGCCTGTCGCAACTGGCCGAGCAGACACGCGCCCGCAGTGCGCAGATCGAATCCGACATGGCCGAGATCAATGCGCAGCTCGATGAATTGCAAGAGCGCCGCGTGACGGCCGAAGGGCAGTTTGAATCGCTGGACATGCAACTGGCCGACAGCCAGGAGCGCCACGCCCAACTGGAAGAGCGCGTCATCGAATCCCAGCGCAAGCTGGCCGAGTGCCGCGAGCAGCAGCGCAGCCTGGAGCGCCAGGCGCAGGAAGCTACCTTTGCCCAGCGCAGCCTGCAGGCGCGCAATGCCGAGCTGTCGCGCGCGATTGAAACCGCCACCCAGCAGACCGCCTCCATCCATGCCGAAGAGCAGCGTGCGCAGGAAGAACTGAGTCGCCTGACCGACGCGGCGGCCCAAGCCGGCCTGCAGAACGCACTGGCCCTCAAACTCGAACGCGAGCAGGCCCTGGCTGCCAAGCGCAGCGAATACGACGACCTGACCGCCAAGCTGCGCGCCAGTGATGAGCGCCGCATGCAACTGGAGCGTGAGCTCGATCCACTGCGCCAGCGCATCACCGAATTCCAGCTCAAGGAACAGGCCGCCCGCCTGGGCTTTGAGCAGTACGAGCAGCAGTTGCAGGATGCCCAGGCCGACCTGGCCGCCATTGAGCAAAGCATCAAGGATGGCAATGTGCGTCTGGTTGGCATGCAGGGTGAGATCGACCGCCTGCACCGCGAGATTGCCGCACTGGGCGCCGTCAACCTGGCCGCCCTGGACGAACTGGCCGCAGCGCGCGAGCGCAAGCAGTTCCTCGATTTGCAGAATGCCGACCTGACGGCCGCCATGAACACGCTGGAAGACGCCATCCGCAAGATCGATGCCGAAACGCGCGAACTGCTGTCGGGCACCTTCAAGCAGGTCAACGACCATTTCGGCCGCATGTTCCCCGAGCTGTTTGGCGGCGGCAATGCGCGCCTGGTCATCACCGGCGACGAAATTCTGGACTCCGGCGTGCAGGTGATTGCCCAGCCGCCCGGCAAGAAAAACCAGACCATTCACCTGCTCTCGGGTGGCGAAAAGGCGCTGACCGCGATCGCGCTGGTGTTTGCCATCTTCCAGCTGAACCCCGCGCCGTTCTGCTTGCTGGACGAGGTGGACGCGCCGCTTGACGACGCGAATACCGAGCGCTACGCCAAGCTGGTCTCCAGCATGAGCAAGGGCACGCAGTTTCTGTTCATCAGCCACAACAAGATCGCCATGGAAATGGCCGAGCAGTTGATCGGCGTGACCATGCAGGAACAGGGCGTGTCGCGCATTGTGGCGGTGGACATGGAGTCCGCGGTGAGCCTCGCAGAACTGAATTGACCATGAGTACTTTGCAGTTGGGATTGGCCGTGGCCGGTGGCCTGGTTTTGGCGGCAGTGGTCGCCCACGGTGCCTGGACGTCGCGCAAGAACGCGCCGCGCCAGGCTGCGCCGGAGAACCATCCGGTGGGTGCCGGGGATGATGAGGCACGCGAGCCGGTGATGGGGGACTTTGGGGCGGACACCAAGCCCTTTGCCTTGCCCGCGGTGGCGCGCCGCCCGGTGATGGATTCTCTGATTGATGTGATCGCCACCGTTGCGCTGGACAGTACCGTGGCCGCTGTATCGGGTGAAGCCGCACTGGCGGCCATGCCGACCACGCGCCGCGTAGGCAGCAAGCCTTTTGCGGTGGAAGGTTACAACTTGACCACCCAAGTCTGGGAAAACCCCGCGCCGGGCCAGCGCTACGGTGGCTTCCAGGCTGGTGTGCAACTGGCCAACCGCACCGGTGCGCTCAACGAGATCGAATACTCCGAGTTCGTCGTCAAGACCCAGGCCTTTGCCGACGCGCTGAGTGCCACGCCCGAATTTCCCGAAATGCTCGACGAGGTGGCCCGCGCACGCGAGCTGGATCAGTTTGCCAGCGCCCATGACGCGCAGCTCGGTTTCAGCATCCGTGCCCGCCATGCCTCCTGGAGCCCCGGCTATGTGCAGCAGAACGCCGCACGCCTTGGCTTTGTCGCCGGCGCGATCCCCGGGCGCATGGTGCTGCCGGCCAGCGTGGAAGGTTTGCCACCCCTGCTGGTGCTGAGCTTTGACTCCCAGGCCGCATTGGCCGAAGACCCGGCGCAAAGCGCGATCCGGGAGCTGGCCCTGCACCTGGATGTGGCCCAGGTAGACCGCGCCGAACATCCCTTTGAGCGCATGCGCGAAGCCGCCGCTGCGTTGGCCCAGGCCATGGAAGGCGTGGTGACCGACGACAACGGCCAGCCGCTGGCCAGCCAGACCATGGACGTGATTGGTACCGAACTGCAAGGCCTGTACGACACGCTGGAGCAGCGCGACCTGGCTGCCGGCTCGCCCCTGGCGCGCCGCCTGTTCTCTTGAGTGCCACCATGCCGAACTTGGAGCTTTTTGGGGCTGCAGACGGCGTAGATAGTGCGCAAGCAGCTATCAAAATGGACGCGATCCGGCGCCAGCTGCACCACCATGCGCACCAGTACTACGTGCTGGACGCGCCGCAAATCCCTGACGCCGAGTACGACCGTCTGTTCCAGGAGCTGCAGGCGCTCGAAGCGGCGCACCCGGAACTGGTGACGGCCGATTCGCCGACCCAGCGTGTGGGTGGCAAGGTGCTGGACCAGTTTCCCAGTGTGTGCCACGCCGTGCCCATGCTCAGCATCCGCACCGAGACTGATACGGAGTCCACTGGCGCAGAAGCCTTTGATGCCCGCGTGCGCAAGGAATTGGAACTGACTGAGTTAGACCCGCCGGTGGAGTACGTGGCCGAACTCAAATTTGACGGTTTAGCCATGAGTTTGCGCTATGACCAAGGTGTGTTGGTTCAAGCGGCGACCCGAGGTGACGGTGAGAATGGAGAGGTAGTGACGGAGAACATCCGCACGATTGGCCAAATTCCTCTGCGCCTGCCTGCAGGAGTTCCGCCGGTGCTGGAAGTCCGCGGTGAGGTCTATATGCGCCGCGACGACTTCGAGGCCATGAATGAGAAGCAGCGTGAGAAGGGCGAAAAAACCTTTGTCAATCCGCGCAACGCGGCGGCCGGTGCCGTGCGCCAGTTGGACTCCGGCATTGCGGCGCAGCGGCCTTTGAGCTTTTTTGCCTATGGCCTGGGTGAGGTGACACCGGCAGAGCAGGGCGGCCCCGACTTCGCCACCCATTACGCCATGCTGCAAACCCTTAAATCATGGGGTTTTCCGGTGGCAGCCCAGGTAGCTATTGCGCAAGGCGCTCCTGAATTGATAGCGTATCACCAGCGCATCGGGAGTGAACGCGACCAACTTCCGTATGACATCGATGGCGTGGTCTACAAGGTCAACAGCCTGGCACTGCAACGCCAGCTCGGCTTTGTCACGCGCGAGCCGCGCTGGGCCGTGGCGCACAAATACCCGGCGCAGGAACAGATCACCAAGGTGCTGGGCATCGATGTGCAGGTGGGCCGCACCGGCAAGCTCACGCCGGTGGCACGGCTCGATCCGGTATTTGTCGGCGGCACCACGGTGTCCAACGCCACATTGCACAACCTATTTGAGCTGCGCCGCAAGAATGTGCGAATTGGCGATCAGGTAGTTGTGCGGCGAGCTGGCGACGTAATTCCTGAAGTAGTTAGTCGAGTGACGGAGGACGCGCTCGCGGGCGGAGCAGTCGCCGGTGTTGCTGTCGCTGGGCGCAGCAAACCCAAGCCGCGAGACCCCTATGTGTCCAATTTCCGCATGCCACGTAACTGCCCCATTTGCGGCAGCGCCGTGGTGCGCGAAAAGGCCGAAGTCAACCACCGCTGCAGTGGTGGCCTGTTTTGTGGCGCGCAGCGCAAGCAGGCGATCCTGCACTACGCGCAGCGTCGGGCGGTGGAGGTCGAGGGCCTGGGGGAAAAACTGGTTGACCAGTTGGTGGAAACCAACGTCATCCGCACGCTGCCGGACCTTTACAAACTGGGCCTGACAGCACTGGCTGCACTGGACCGCATGGCCGAGAAGTCGGCACAGAACATTGTCGATGCGCTGGAAAAATCCAAGCAGACCACGCTGCCGCGCTTCCTCTACGGCCTGGGTATCCGCCATGTGGGCGAGGCCACCGCCAAGGACCTGGCACGCCACTTTGGCAAGCTCGATGCCATCATGGACGCCACCGAGGAACAACTGTTGGCGGTCAACGATGTCGGCCCCATCGTCGCCAAAAGCATACGCACCTTCTTCGAACAAACACACAACCGCGAGGTGGTGGAGCAACTGCGCGCCTGCGGTGTGACCTGGCAAGAAGGCGAGCCCGCCGCGCAGGCGCCCAAGCCCTTGGCCGGCAAGACTTTTGTGCTGACCGGCACCTTCCCCACGCTGAGCCGCGACCAGGCCAAAGACCTGCTGGAAGCCGCAGGCGCCAAGGTCGCCGGCTCGGTCAGCAAGAAGACCAGCTATGTCGTGGCTGGTATTGAGGCCGGCAGCAAACTCGACAAGGCGCAGGAGTTGGGTGTATCCGTGATTGACGAAGCGGCGATGCTGCAACTGTTGGAGGGCTGAGGGTGACGCACACCACCACCGATACGCCGTCCCGCCGCGCCTGGCTGGGCCGAATGGGTGGTCTGGCGCTGGGAGGGCTGGCGCCTTGGTGGCCGGCCTGGAGTGCCGCCCCAGACATGGCGGCGCGCGAAGCGGCAATTGCAGGTTGGCGCCGTCGCATCACGCAGATCCTCGACCGCGGGGGGCTGCCCATCATTGACATCGAAGCCACCTATGTGGCGGGCCGCACCAATGTGGCCTACATGCGTGAATGCATGGACGCGCTGGATGTGGCGCAGATTGCCTTTGCACCCGCCAACGCCCCCAACAGCCAACCGGCCCTGGACCTGTACCAGGCGCACCCGGAATATTTCATCCCGGTCAGCAACAGTGGTGAATTCGCACGCTGGTGGACCGACCCCATGGCCTTTCTGGCAGGGGTGCGCCGGGACTTGGCCAGCGGCGCGTACTTCCTGATGGGGGAGCACGAGTTTCGCCACTACCCCTCACCCGAACAGGTCGCGGCAGGGCAGACCTTTCGCGACATCACGGTTCCTATGGATGGCCCGGCTGGCCATGAACTGTTTCGCCTGAGTGAGGAAACCGGGCTGGCATTCCAGATCCATTACGAGATTGAAGACGCGCTGCTACCGGTGCTGGAGGCCATGCTGGCGCGCTACCCCAAGGCGCAGGTCATCTGGTGCCACACCGCCATGATCCGCTACGCCCAACGGGCAGGCCGCTATTCACCGGACTATGTGCGTTCGCTGATCGAGCGCTTTGCGGGTCTGCATTTCGATTTGGCTGTGCCGGACCCAGCCCATGTCTACAAGCCGTCGGGTGAACGCGATGCCACGCTGTTCAGCAACGGGAAGCTGGATCCACGCTGGCAGGCCGTGTTGGAAAGCTACCCCGAGCGCTTCCTGGCGGCCAGCGACTACCGACCGCCCATCGAACAAAATTACCGCAGCAGCATCATGCGCCAGCGCACGCTGATTCTGGACGTGCTGAACGAGCGCAGCCGCCATCTGATTGCCTATGGCAATGCCTGGCGGCTGACGACGGGCACGGCCTGGAGCCGCTAACCTGTTTACCCCCAGTGATGGATAGTCCATGACCGTACGCGATATTCTGAAGATGGGCGACCCGCGCCTGCTGGGCGTGGCCCAGCCCGTGACCGAATTCGACAGCGATGCATTGCACCTGTTGATCACCGATCTGCTGGACACCATGCGCGCCGTCAACGGCGCGGGCCTGGCCGCGCCCCAGATTGGTGTGGACCTGCAACTGGTGATCTTTGGCAGCAACGACCGCAACCCGCGCTACCCGGATCGGCCCATAGTTCCACCCACGGTGCTGATCAATCCGGTGATTACCCCGTTGGGCAGCGAGGAAGAAAGTGATTGGGAGGGTTGCCTCTCGGTGCCCGGCTTGCGTGGTGTGGTGCCGCGCTGGGCCAGGATTCGCTACACCGGGTTTGACCAGTATGGCGACGCCATTGACCGCACAGTGGATGGATTCCACGCGCGCGTGGTGCAACACGAGTGCGACCACCTGATTGGCAAGCTCTACCCGATGCGCATGCGTGACTTCACACAATTCGGCTATACCGAGGTGCTGTTCCCCGGTATCGCAGCCAGCGAGGACGATTAAATCCCCATCCGGTCCCGCATCTCGTACCAGAACGCGCCCAGCGCCGTGAACGGAACGCGGAAGTAGCGCCCTCCCGGGAACGGGTAGTGCGGCAGGCGGGCAAAGGCACCAAAGCGCTCGGCGTCGCCGCGGATGGCTTCGCCCAGCAGGCGGCCGATCAGGTGGGTGAATGTGACGCCGTGGCCTGAACAACCCTGCGAGTAGTAGATGTTGTCAGAGAGCTTGCCTACCTCGGGCAGGCGCGACAGGGTCAGCAGGAAGTTGCCGGTCCAGCCGAAGTCGATCTTCACGTCCTTCAGTTGCGGGAAGGTCTTGAGCATTTTGGGGCGGATGATGGATTCCACATGGGCAGGGTCGCGTGCGCCGTAGATCACGCCACCACCGTACAGCAGGCGCTGGTCACCCGAGAGGCGGAAATAGTCCAGCAGGAAGTTGTTGTCCTCCACGCAGTAGTCGGACGGAATCAGCTCCCGCGCCAGCGCGCCCAGCGGCTCGGTGGCAATGACCTGGGTGCCGCAGGGCATGGACATGCCAGCCAGCTTGGGCTCCAGTTCACCGATGTAGGCATTGCAGGCGACGATGACAAAGCGCGCGCGCACCTGGCCCTGCGCGGTGTGTACCACCGCAGTGGCACCCCGGTCGATGCGCGTGACCGCTGAATGTTCATGGATCACGCCGCCGTTGCGCTCCAGCGCCGCAGCTTCGCCCAGGGCGAGGTTCAATGGGTGGAAATGGCCGCCGGTCTTATCGACCAGCAGGCCGGCATAGCGCTCGGAGTTGACGAGCTTGCGCATCTCGCTCTTGTCGGTGATGAGCGACAGATCCTTGTGGCCCCATTGCTCCCACAGTGCCTGGTGCTCGGCGAGCTGGTGCACTTTCTTGGTCGTCATCGCGGCGTAGACGCCGCCGTCCTTGAGGTCGCACTGGATGCCGTACTTGGTCACGCGCCCGCGCAGCACCTGCGCGCCCTCGAACATCATGCGTCCCAGCGGCTCGGCGACGGCGCGGCCGAAGTGGGATTCGATGACGTCGATGTCGCGCGAGTAGCTGTGCACGATCTGGCCGCCGTTGCGCCCCGAGGCACCCCAGCCGACCTGGGCCTGCTCTAGCACCACCACCTTGTAGCCGGCTTCGGCCAGTGCGATGCCGGCGGACAGGCCGGTGTAGCCGGCACCGACGATGCAGACGTCAGCTGCTACGCTGCCTTGCAGCGCGGGGCGCGCCGGCGCGGCGTTGGCGGAGGCGGCGTAATAGGAGGGGCAATGGGCGATCTTCGACATGCCCCAAAGGTAAAGCCAATTGCGCCGCCGCCCGGGACCATTTGCCAAATCTCGGCAAGAGCCATTTGCAACCCGGGGCTTTGGGGCGGCCCCACCGCAACGGGTGCTCAGGCTGTCAGTGCGTCCAGCAGTTCGGTTTCGATGTCGATCTGTGCGCGGCTGTGCTGCAGTTCGGGGCCGTGGATCAGGAAGGTGTCATCGACGCGCTCGCCCAGCGTGGCGACCTTGGCGAGTTGCACCACGATGCGGTGTTTGGCCAGCACGCGGGCCACGCAATAGAGCAGGCCGATGCGGTCGCTGGCCGAGATGTTAAGCAGCCAGAGTTGGGCTTTTTCATCTGGGCGCAGCGTGATGCGCGGTGCAATCGGGAAGCTCTTGACCCGGCGTGATACCCGGCCACGGCTGGGCGGAGGCAGGGGGCCGGCCAGGGCAATGGCATGGCTCAGGCCGTTTTCCAGCATGTTGGTGAGTTCGCGGTAGTGCTCGTCCATGTCGGCCGTGGTCACCACCTGGAAGGTGTCCAGCGCGTAGCCGGTGTTGGTGGTGTGCACGCGCGCATCCAGAATGCTGAAGCCGCCCTGGTCGAAGTAGCCGCATATGCGGGCGAACAGGTCGGGCTGGTCCTGCGTGTAGACCAGTACCTGCAGGCCTTCGCCCACCGGCGAGCGGCGCGCCCGCACCACCGGCTGCACCGTGGCCACATGGCGCGAGAGCTGCTTGGTGTGCCAGGCGATGTCGGCCGCGTCGTGGCGCATGAAATAGCTCACATCCAGCGTGTCCCACAGCGACTTGTGCGCCTCAAAGGGCATGGCGTACAGGGCCACCATCACCAGGGCTTCGCGCTTGCGTGCTTCCACCTCGGCATCCGGGTCGGGCGCGCGCCCGCCCAGTACCCGGCTGGTGTACTTGTAGAGGTCTTCCAGCAGCTTGCCTTTCCAGGCGTTCCATACCTTGGGACTGGTGCCGCGGATATCGGCCACGGTCAGCAGGTACAGGGCCGTGAGCTGGCGCTCGTTGCCCACGCGCTTGGCAAAGTCGGCAATGATCTTGGGGTCGCTGAGGTCGGACTTCTGCGCGATGCGGCTCATGGAGAGGTGCTCGCCGACCAGGAATTCGACCAGTTGCGCATCTTCCGCATCAATGCGGTGCTGCTTGCAAAAGCGCCGTACCTCGGCCCGGCCCAGGTCGGAGTGGTCGCCGCCGCGGCCCTTGGCGATGTCGTGGAACAGCGCCGCGATGTACAGCACCCAGGGCTTGTCCCAGCCCGAGGCCAACTGCGAGCAGAACGGGTATTCGTGCGCATGCTCGACGATGAAGAAGCGCCGCACATTGCGCAGCACCATCAGGATGTGTTGGTCCACCGTGTAGACGTGGAACAGGTCGTGCTGCATCTGCCCGACGATGCGGCGGAACACCCACAGGTAGCGCCCAAGTACCGAGGTCTGGTTCATCAGGCGCATGGCGTGGGTGATGCCCTCGGGCTGCATGATGATCTGGCGAAAGGTCTCGCGGTTCACCGGGTCGGCGCGGAATTTGGCGTCCATCAAGTCACGTGCGTTGTACAGCGCGCGCAGCGTGCGCGCCGACAGGCCCTTGACGCCGATGGTGGTCTGGTAGATCAGAAAGGTTTCGAGGATCGCATGCGGCTCGCGCCGGTACAGGTCGTCACTGACCACGTCGATGGTGTTGGCCTTGTTGTTGAAGCGTGCGTTGATGGGGCGCGGCGTGTGCGTCGAGGGGCTGAGCCGCTCCTCGATGTTCATCAGCAGAATCTGGTTGAGCTGGGTCACCGCCTTGGCGGCCCAGTAGTAGCGCTTCATCAGCAACTCGCTGGCGCGCACAAAGGAGCGCGAGGGCGGGACTGGTGTGGTCGACACGTAGCCAAACGATTCGGCCACCGCGTTTTGCATATCAAAAATCAGCCGGTCCTCGCGGCGCCCAGCGATCAGGTGCAGGCGCGCGCGGATCTGGAACAGCAGTGATTCGTTGCGCTGGATCTGTTTGACCTCAAACGGTGTGGCCAGGCCGTTGCGGGCCAGGGCCTCCCAGTCGTCGCCGTAGCCTGCGGCCTTGGCCACCCAGAGGATGACCTGCAGGTCGCGCAGGCCGCCGGGCGATTCCTTGCAGTTGGGCTCCAGCGCGTAGGGCGTGTCTTCAAACTTGGTGTGGCGCTGGCGCATCTCCAGCGTTTTGGCCACAAAAAAAGCCTTGGGGTCCAGCGCCGCAAAAAAGGCGGTATGGAACTCCTGCACCAGTGCAGCGTTACCGGTGATCAGGCGGCATTCCAGTAGGGCAGTCTGCACGGTGACGTCTTTTTCGGCCTCGGCCAGGCAGTCGCCCAGGGTGCGCACGCTGGAGCCGATTTCCAGCCCCAGGTCCCAGCAACTGCCGATGAAGGTCTCGATCTGGCTTTTGAGCGGGGTGTCGGGCTCGGGGGTGTAGCCGTTGGGCAGCAGCACCAGCACATCGACATCCGAATGGGGGAACAGTTCGCCGCGGCCGAAGCCGCCGACGGCCAGCAGCGCCAGCGGCGTGCGCAGGCCGGCCGATTCCCAGAGCTGGACCAGCATGCCGTCGGTGAGTTGCGACAGGCGGTGCAGGGCTTTACGTACCGTGCGAGCGGGGTTGCCTGGCTTGGCAACGGTCTGCAACAGCTGTGCTTTTTGTGCCCGGTAATCCGCGCGCAGGGCCTGCAGGTCGCGCATCGTGTTCAGGCGGAGGCCTGGGCAGGCACGAAGGCGGGGGTGGGCGGGCTGCCGGCCGACAGCGTGAGCACTTCATAGCCGGTGGGGGTGACCAGCACTGTGTGTTCCCACTGGGCCGAGAGGGAGTGGTCCTTGGTGACGATGGTCCAGCCGTCTTTCTCGGGGCCTTCCTTGATCTCTTTCTTGCCGGCGTTGATCATGGGTTCGATGGTGAAGGTCATGCCCTCGACCAGTTTTTCCAGCGTGCCGGGGCGGCCGTAGTGCAGCACCTGCGGCTCTTCGTGGAAGACTTGGCCGATGCCGTGGCCGCAGAACTCGCGCACCACGCTGAAGCCCTGGGCTTCGGCAAATTTCTGGATCGCAAAGCCGATGTCGCCCAGGTGGATGCCGGGCCTGACCATCATGATGCCCTTCCACATGGCGTCGTAGGTGATCTGGGCCAGCCGCTTGGCGGCGATGGAGCATTCGCCGACCATGAACATGCGGCTGGTGTCACCGTGCCAGCTGTCCTTGATGACGGTGACGTCGATGTTCAGCACATCGCCCTTCTTGAGCGGCTTGTCGTTGGGGATGCCGTGGCAAACCTGGTGGTTGACCGAGGTACAGATGGACTTAGGGTAGGGGATGGAGCCGCCGCCGGTGTAGTTCAGGGGGGCCGGGATGCCGCCCTGCACGCCGGTGATGTAGTCGTAGGCCAGCTTGTCCAGGGCGTTGGTGGTGACGCCGGGTTTGACGAAGGGGGTCAGGTAATCCAGTACTTCGGAGGCCAGCTTGCCCGCCACGCGCATGCCCGCGATGCCCTGGGCGTCTTTGTAGGTGATAGTCATGGCCCCAATTATCCCATCGGAAAGAATGCCCCCACGCTCCACCGTTACACGGGTCGCTGCCCCCCGAGGGGGCGAATTCCCCTTGGGGCGGCCCGGCGGGGAATTGCCTTGGCACAGTTGCTGCGCTATTTGCGAAGTGGCCCTGAGATAGGCGGGTAAAATCAGCCGGCTCCATACGCAGGCCCAGTCAGCGCCTGCGGTGGGCGCCAGATTTCCTCCGCCCAGTTCCTACTCTCAAGGCCACCACCGTGACCCTGCACATCTCTTCCTTCGAGGGCAGCAACGCCCTGAGCCCTTTCCGCGTCCAACAACTTTTGCCGGCCCTGCAAGGCGTGAGCGACAAGATCAGCGGCATTGCCGCACGTTTTGTGCACCTGGTGGCCACCGACACCAGCGTCGAAGAGGAGCTGGCACACCAGTTGGCGGCCCTGCTCAAGTACGGCGACCCCTATGCCGGCCCCACGGATGGCCCCACCATCGTGGTCAGCCCGCGCTTTGGCACGGTAAGCCCCTGGGCATCCAAGGCCACCGACATTGCACACAACTGCGGCTTTGCCGTGCGCCGCATCGAACGGCTGGTGGAGTACCGCCTGATCCTGAAAAACGGCCTGCTCTCCAAGGCTGCGCTGGCACCGGAGCAACTGCAGCAGGTGGCCGCCCTGTTGCACGACCGCATGACCGAAAGCGCCATGCTGGACCGCAGCCAGGCCAAAGAACTGTTCCACGCACTGCAGCCGGCCCCCATGGACCATGTCGATGTGCTGGGTGGCGGCAAGGCGGCTTTGGTCGAAGCGAACACGAAGTTCGGCCTGGCCCTGGCGGTGGATGAGATCGATTACCTGGTCAACGCCTTCACCACGCTGGGCCGCAACCCCACCGACGTGGAGCTGATGATGTTCGCCCAGGCCAACAGCGAGCATTGCCGCCACAAGATTTTCAACGCCCAGTTCACCATTGACGGCGTGGCGCAGGAGCTGAGCATGTTCGGCATGATCCGCAACACGCACCAGAAAAATCCGCAGTACATGCTGGTCGCCTACTCGGACAACGCCTCGGTCATGGAAGGCGTGCAGGTCGAGCGATTTATAGCCAAATCGGCCTCTAGCGCAGGCGGGGTGAGCGCAGCCAGCTATCAAAAGAGTAGCAAAATCAACCACATCCTGATGAAGGTGGAAACCCACAACCACCCTACCGCCATCTCCCCCTTCCCCGGCGCATCCACCGGCGCAGGCGGCGAAATCCGCGACGAAGGTGCGACCGGCCGTGGCTCCAAGCCCAAGGCGGGCCTGACCGGCTTCACCGTCTCCAAGCTGTGGGGCAGCACCATGGGCAAGCCCGAGCACATTGCCAGCCCGCTGCAGATCATGGTCGAAGGCCCGCTGGGCGGCGCGGCCTTCAACAACGAATTCGGCCGGCCCAACCTGCTGGGCTACTTCCGCGAATACGAGCAGACCGTGCCCAGCGATGTGGACACGGTGCAGCGTGGCTACCACAAGCCCATCATGATCGCGGGCGGCCTGGGCGTCATCGACGCGGGTCAGACCCACAAGGTCGAATTTCCGGCCGGCAGCCTGCTGATTCAGCTGGGCGGCCCCGGCATGCGCATCGGCATGGGCGGTAGCGCCGCCAGCTCGATGGCGACGGGCGCCAACGCAGCCGAGCTGGACTTTGACTCGGTGCAACGCGGTAACCCCGAGATCGAGCGCCGTGCGCAAGAGGTGATCAACCAGTGCTGGATGCAGGGTGACAAGAACCCCATCCTGGCGATCCACGACGTCGGCGCCGGTGGCCTGTCCAACGCCTTCCCCGAGCTGACCAATGACGCGGGCCGTGGCGCGCGCTTTGATTTGCGTGCCGTAAAACTGGAAGAGTCCGGCATGGCACCCAAGGAAATCTGGTGCAACGAAAGCCAGGAACGCTACGTGATGGCGATTGCGCCCGAGTCGCTGGAACAGTTCACGGCGCTGTGCGAACGCGAGCGTTGCCCGTTTGCGGTCATCGGTGTTGCAACCGATGAACGACAGTTGCAACTGGTGGATGTGGGCGCCGAGTCGCCTGTGGACATGCCCATGAACGTGTTGCTGGGTAAGCCGCCCAAGATGCACCGCGATGTCAAGACCGTGGCGCGCAGCTTCAAGCCGCTGGACCTGACCGGCGTGAATATCCAGAAGGCCGTCATCGACGTGTTGGCGCACCCCACCGTCGCCTCCAAGCGCTTCCTGATCACCATCGGCGACCGCACCGTCGGTGGCCTGACGCACCGCGACCAGATGGTCGGCCCCTGGCAGGTGCCGGTGGCGGACTGTGCCGTGACGCTGGCAGACTTCAAGGGTTTTGCCGGCGAAGCCATGTCCATGGGCGAGCGCACGCCGTTGGCCGCGCTGGACGCACCCGCGTCGGGCCGCATGGCGGTGGCCGAGGCCATTACCAATCTGCTGGCCGCGCCCATCGAACTGCCGCGCGTGAAGCTGTCCGCCAACTGGATGGCCGCGTGTGGCGAACCCGGCGAAGACGCCGCGTTGTACGCCACCGTCAAGGCGGTTGGTTTGGAGCTGTGCCCGGCACTGGGTGTGTCCATCCCGGTGGGCAAGGATTCGCTGTCCATGCGAACACAGTGGAAGGATGCCGGAGCCGACAAGAAGGTCACGTCGCCCGTCTCCCTGATCGTCAGCGGCTTTGCCACGCTGCAGGACGTGCGTGGCACGCTGACGCCGCAGTTGAATGCCACGGAAGACACCACGCTGGTGCTGATCGACCTGGGTAAGGGCCAGCACCGCATGGCGGCCAGCATCCTGGCGCAGACGCTGGACCAAGTGGGCGACAAGGTGCCCGACCTGGACGACGCCCGGGACTTGGTGAACCTGGTCAACGCCGTCAACGCGCTGCGTGCCAAGGGCCAGGTGCTGGCTTACCACGACCGCGGCGACGGTGGCCTGCTGGCCACAGTGGCCGAAATGGCCTTTGCCGGTCGCGTGGGCGTGGCGCTGAACGTGGACATGCTGGTCACTGAAGGCGATGGCGTGTCCGACAGCCGCATGGATGTGGGTGACAGCAAAAACTGGGCAGGGCAGGTGGGTGCTCGCCGCGAAGAGCGCACGCTGCAGGCGCTGTTTGCCGAAGAGCTTGGCGTAGTGCTGCAAGTGCGTACCTCCGAGCGCAGTGACGTGATGGCGACCTTGCGCGAGCACGGCCTCTCCAAATTCAGCCACTTCATCGGCAAGACGCGTCCGGCCACCGACGGTATCGATGCTGGCAAGGGCGAACTGCAGATCTGGCGCGACGCCAAGAGCATCTTCAGCGCCCGGCTCTCCGATCTGCACCAGGTCTGGGACGCCGTGAGCTGGAAGATCGCCCAGCAGCGCGACAACCCGGCCTGTGCCGACGCCGAACACGCAGCTGCCGGCGCCCAGAACGACGCTGGCCTGCATATTTACCTGCCAAACCAGGCTCAAGCCCTTATGGGTTCTGCGCAAGCAGCTACTAAAAACGTAGCACCTGCGGTGCTGAGCAGCCGCCCCAAAGTGGCCGTTTTGCGCGAACAGGGTGTCAATTCCCATGTGGAAATGGCCTATGTCTTCACCGAGGCCGGCTTCGAGGCCTATGACGTGCACATGACTGACCTGCAGACCGGGCGCGCCAAATTGCAGGATTTCAAGGGCGTTGTGGCCTGCGGTGGTTTTAGCTACGGCGACACGCTGGGCGCCGGCATTGGCTGGGCGCGCAGCATCACGTTCAACCCGTTGCTGTCCGAACAGTTCCAGGCTTTCTTTGCCCGCCAGGACACGTTCGGCCTGGGCGTCTGCAATGGCTGCCAGATGTTTGCCGAGCTGGCCGACATCATTCCCGGCGCGCAGGACTGGCCGCGCTTCACCACCAACCAGAGCGAGCGCTTCGAGGCGCGTCTGTCTATGGTGGAAGTGCTGGAATCCCCGTCTTTGTTCTTCAAGGATCTGGCCGGCATGCGTTTGCCGATTGCCGTGGCGCACGGCGAGGGCTATGCCAACTTCAAATACCGTGGCAATGCGGACAAAGCGATTGCCGCAATGCGCTACGTGGACAACGGCGGCACGGCGACCGAAGCCTACCCGTTCAACCCCAACGGCAGCCCGGGCGGTTTGACAGCGGTGACCACGGCGGACGGCCGCTTCACGGCCATGATGCCGCACCCCGAGCGCGTGTTCCGCAATGTGCAGATGAGTTGGACCGATCTGGACAAGAGCGCCCACAGCCCGTGGATGCAGCTGTGGCACAACGCCCGCAAGTGGGTGGCTTGAGCAATTGGTGGTAGTCGCCGGCGCGCAAATAGCACATTTGTGCAGCTTCGGCTTGGCAGGGACGAAATCAAGCAGGCTCAGTACGTGAATTGGCGTGCCGGGACTTGCAATTTTTCGAACAGGCTCAAAATTCATTGCCTAAGCAACTTTTTTTGAGCCCCGATATGTCCGATCTGATCCAGAAACTGCAATGGCGCTACGCCGCCAAGAAGATGAACCCCGCCAAGGCGGTGCCCCAGGAAAAAGTAGACCGCATTCTGGAGGCGGTCCGCCTGACTGCTACGTCCAGCGGCCTGCAGCCCTATGAAGTCTTTGTCGTCACCAGCAAGGAAGTGCGCGAGAAGATCAAGCCCATCGCCTGGAACCAGGAGCAGATCACCGATTGCTCCCACCTGCTGGTGTTCGCCGCCTGGGACAACTACACCGCAGACCGCATCAACATGATGTTTGACCTGGTGAACGAGCAACGCGGCTTCAAGAGCGAAGGCTGGGAAAACTACCGCCAGATGCTGCTGAGCACCTATGTACCGCGCGACCCGGAAGTGAACTACCAGCACGCCGCCCGCCAGGCCTACATCGGCCTGGGCACCGCGTTGATTGGCGCCGCCGAAGAGCAGGTCGATGCCACGCCCATGGAAGGATTCGATCCCAAGGCGCTGGATCAAATCCTGAACCTCAAGGAGCGCGGCCTGCGCAGCGTGGCAATTCTGCCGCTGGGCTACCGTGCGGACGAGGGCGACTGGCTGGTGAACCTGAAAAAGGTGCGTCGTCCGCGCGAGCAGTTCGTCACCGAAGTGGCCTGAGCATCCGCGCAGGTTTCGCAAAACGGGCCCGTGGGGCCCGTTTTGCGTTGTGCCGTGCTGTCTTTCAGGTCTCCGTTGTTAGGTGTCCGTTCAACGGGTGGCCTTGAGTTCGTCGCTCAGGTTGTCCCAGTATTCGGGGTTACCCAAGGGGGTTTGGGGTGACAGCGTCGGATTGGCAATCCGCAATACGTGGCGACCAGAGAGTTGCAGGTCGGCCAGCACTGAGCGTTTGTAGGCCTTGTACTGCCGGTCAAACTGGCCGTTGTCGATGAGCATGTGCAGCCCTTCTTCGACACGTTTCGCAAGCCGCTCGCCCTCGGGGGTGGGTGCGAAGAAGTAGTAGCGCGGCAGCGGGTAGTACAGCAACAGGTAGCGGTCAATGCGCAGGTCGCGGTTGGTTTTCCTGCCCACACGGAATTCATTGCCGATCTCGTTGACGCCCCGTGAAAACAGGTCGAAACGGCCTACCTCCAGCATTTTGAACAGGGAAGCATAGGTCGTTCCCTGCTCCACCGTCAGGCCCGCGCTGCGCAGGATCTGCGTATCCACCCACCGGGAACTCTGCCCAATGCTGAAGGCCTTCAAATCTTCGAGCGAGTGCACATGGGCGAGCTTGGCTTGCGTCGGCTTCTGGATGAGGAACAAGCGGTAGCCGATCAGCCCCTTGTCCAACGGAAGCAGCACGGGCCGGACCAGACTCTCGCGTTCCATGCTGGTGGTGCGCACCATCAGGGTGATGGTCTGGGAGTGTGATAACAGCGCCTGGGCGCGATCGGCATTCATGACCACGTCGCTGGCCGCCAGTACATACGGCCCCCATTTGGGCGCGGTTGCATCCAATGCCGATTGGAGCAGTTCCCAGTAATAGTTCATGCGCTGGTCGTCGCCACTCTCCTGGGGCGGGTAGACATACACCATGGCCGCAGGGGTTGCCGGCTGTGCGGTCACACTGCATGGACCGATCAACGCCGCGACGACCGCGCCGAGGCACAGCGTCCAACGGATAGGGATGTAAACCACCATCCGCATATTCCACGGACTCAGGTGACAGCCAGCTTCTTGCTGACATCCAGCATGCGGCTGGCCAGCACCGCGCCCAGGGCCTGTGTCAGCGCCAGTGCCACCCCCGGATGCTCGCTCGAGAGCGCGGTGTAGCGGGCGATATCCATCTTCCAGACCTTGCAGTCGCTGTACACGGCGACCGAGGCATTGCGTGGCAAATTGGAGAAAAAACTGCCTTCCCCGACGACGTTTCCCGGTCCCAGAATGGCCAAGTGCACCAAGCCTGTGTCGGTTTTGACATCGACCTTGAGATCGCCAGATTCCAGAAAGTACAGTGTGCGGTCGTGGTCGCCTTGGGCAATCAGCAGGTGGCCGCGCGGTAGTTCGGTGGGCTGGACATAGGCGGCCAGCACACTCCAGCGGTAGCCCTCCAGAAATTTCCCCAAAGCTGCCTGATCGGTATTGCGGGTGATGGCTGCCACCAATCCCTTCACGTCCGGTACCTGTCCTGTCGTTGGCGTCGTCATGGCGGGACTCCTGGTTGCGGGGAAGCGCTAGGGCGATCCCTCAGAGCCGTAGATTATCTGGAATCAGCAGGTTGTGTCCAGCACTTCCCACATGCTGGAAGCGCAGTCCGCAAAACGCACAGGCAGGCGGTAAAACCCGACGGCGATGTCCGTGGTGCCCGGCCGGGTCATAAAAAAACGCGGCCGAAGCCGCGTTTTCTGAGGAAGAGAGAAACAACCCGCCGCCAGGCCGCCCCAAGGCGGGTCCGCCCCCTTGGGGGCAGCGACCCGCGCTGCGGCGGAGCGTGGGGGCCAGTTACTCCACCTTCGCCTTGGCGCGCAGTTCTTCCTGGAACTTGGCCATCTTCTGCTGTTGCAGTTGCTGGGCGATCTGGGGTTTCACATCTTCAAACTTGGGCAACTGGGCTTCGCGCACGTCGTCCAGGCGGATCACGTGGTAGCCGAACTGGGTCTTCACCGGGGTGTCGGTGGTCTTGCCCTTGGCCAGGGCGACTAGCGCGTCGGAGAATTCCTTCACGTAGCTGCTGGGGCTGGCCCAATCCAGGTCGCCACCGTTGGCGCCGGAGCCGGGGTCCTTGGATTCCTTCTTGGCGATGTCTTCAAACTTGCCGCCCTTTTTGAGCTTGGCGATGATGGCTTTGGCTTGCTCTTCCTTTTCCACCAGGATGTGGCGGGCACGGTATTCCTTGCCGCTGTTGGCGGCAGCAAACTTGTCGTACTCGGCTTTGACCTCTTCGTCGGTCACGGGGTTTTTCTTCTGGTAATCGGAGAACAGTTCACGGATCAGGATGGACTGGCGCGCCAGGTCGAGTTGGTTCTTGTAGTCTTCAGTGGCGTCCAGGCCGCGGGTTTGGGCTTCCTGCATGAAGATTTCGCGGGCGATCACTTCGTCGCGGATCTGGCCCTGCATTTCCGGGGTCACTTGGCGGCCGGAGCGGGCCACCTGCTGGGCCAGGGCGTCCATGCGCGACTTGGGCACGGCCTTGCCATTGACGATGGCGATGTTCTGGGCCTGGGCCGAGAACGCGCCCAACAAGGCCAAACCGGCCAGGGCGATTGCAACTTGCTTCTTCATGCGTATTCCTTCAGGGATGCTTGGAGGGGGTGGAAGAGGACGAATCCTCAGTCTCAATGGCCAGGGCATGCAGGCCCTGGGCGATGAAATCTTGCAGCGCATCATACACAAGGCGATGGCGCGCCACGCGGCTCTTGCCGGTAAACAAATGTGAAGCGACACGCACCCGAAAATGGGTACCCACGCCGCTGTCATTGGCGCCCGCATGGCCGGCGTGCTGCCAGCTTTCGTCCAGCACCTCCAGGTGGGTTGGGGTCAGGCGTTCACGCAGGCGCTGCTCCAGCGCTGCGGCGGTTGGCAAGGCGCTCACGGTGTGGGGCCCGCGTCGGGTGCGTCGTCGCTCTTGAGGTGCGGCGCGATGTACAGGCCCTGCCCAATGATGAACACCAGCGGAAACACATAGCCCCAGAGCTTGAAGCTGACCCAGGCCTCGGTGCTGTAGTACAGCACCACGTAGGCGTTGGCCAGCGCCATGAAGGCGGTGTACAGCACCCAGGCCACGTTGAGGCGCTGCCAGATGGCGTCGGGCAATTCGAGCTGGCTGCCCAGCAGCAGCTTGAGAAAGTTCTTACGCAAGCCCCACAGCGCGACTGCCAGGCCCAGCGACATGGCGGCGTAGAGCACGGTAGGCTTCCATTTGATGAAGCGGTCGTCGTGCAGCGCCAGCGTCAGCGTGCCAAACACCAGGATCAGCAGCAAGGTGATCTTGTGCATGGTCTCCAGCTTGCGCTCCATGCGGTAAATGACGGCCATTTGCAGCATCGTGGCGCCCATCAGCACCGCGGTGGCGACGTAGATGTCGTAGAACTTGTAGGCGCCGAAAAACAGCAGGATGGGAAAGAAGTCGAGAAAGATTTTCATGCAGGCAGAAGTGGGATTCACGCAGGCGTGAAGTGTAGCGAGGCCGAGTTCATGCAGTAGCGCAGGCCGGTTTCGGTGGGGCCGTCGTCGAACACATGGCCCAGGTGGGCGCCGCACTGGGCGCAGACGGTTTCCACCCGCACCATGCCATGGCTGCGGTCGGTGATCTCGGTGATGGCGCCGGGCACGGCCAGCGAAAAGCTGGGCCAGCCGCAGTGGGCGTTGAACTTGGTGTCGGAGTCGAACAGTTTGTTGCCGCAACACACGCAGTGGTAGCTGCCGTCCGCCCACTGGCGCTCGTATTTGCCGCTGAACGGGCGTTCGGTGGCGGCGTGGCGCGTGACCTGGAAGGCCCCCGGTTCAGCGCCTTTTTCGGCCAGCAGGGCCTTCCACTCTTCGTCGGTTTTTTGGATGGGGTAGGTCATTGTGTTTCCTTGGTTTCAGGAGCTGCAGCTGATTTCAATGCTGCTCGCCCAATCGGGTGGGAAGCCGGCCCAGGCGTCGTGCTCAGGATGTTCGTCGAACGGGCGCTCCAAAGCTTGCAGCAGATCGGCCACTTTGGCGAAGTCTTTGGCCTTGGCCGCTTGGATGGCCAGCTCGCCCAAATGGTTCCGCAGCACGTATTTGGGATTGGTTTTAAGCATCAAATCGGCATCCAGCCCTTGTGGGTATTGTGCAGACAGCTCCGAAAACTGTAGCAACCAAGCATCGATGCCGGCGCGGTCCAGAAACAGATCGCGTACCGAATCGTCCTGCGGGCTGCGTGCGCGGGCCCAGTGGCTCAGGCGGCGCCAGAAGATGCTGTAGTCCACGCGATCTGCTGCCATCCGCTGCAACAGGGTGTCTGCCAGCGGCCCGAGTTCGGTGTGCACCTCGGCAAACCCCAGCTTGGCCGCCATGCGCTGGGCAAAGGCCACGGGGTAGTGGGTTTTGTAGGTTTCCAGTGCGGCAATCGCCGGTTCCTGGTCACCGATCAGCGGCAGCAGTGCCTGGGCCAGGCAGGCCAGGTTCCAGTAGGCGACGTTGGGCTGCTTGTGGAAGGCATAGCGGCCCTGGTGGTCGGAATGGTTGCAGATGTGGCCCGGGTCATAGGCATCCAGAAACTGGAATGGGCCGTAGTCGATGGTCAGGCCCAGGATGCTCATGTTGTCGGTGTTCATGACCCCATGGCAAAAGCCCACGGCCTGCCACTGCGCCACCATGGCGGCAGTGCGTTGCGTCACGGCCTCCAGGAAGCTGGCATAGGGGTTGCCGTTAAAGCGCGCATCCGTGCGGCATTGTGGGTAATAACGGTCGATCACGTAATCGGCGAGGATGCGCAACTGGTCGTGCTGGTCGGTGTGGCAGAAATGCTCGAAGTGGCCGAAGCGGATAAAGCTGGGCGCCACCCGGGTGACCACCGCGGCGGTTTCGATCTCCTCGCGGCGCACCGGCGCGTCCGAACCTGTGACGCACAGCGCGCGGGATGTCGGTATGCCCAAGCCGTGCATGGCCTCGGAACACAAAAATTCGCGGATGCTGCTGCGCAAGACGGCCCGGCCATCGCCCATGCGGGAAAACGGGGTCAGGCCTGCGCCCTTGAGTTGCATTTCCTGCCCTGCGGTTTCACCCAGCAGAATTGCGCGCCCATCACCCAGCTGGCCGGCCCACACACCGAACTGGTGGCCGCTGTAGACGCTGGCCAGTGGCTGTGCACCCGCCAGGGGCAGATTGCCGGTTAGGGCCTGCAACAGATCGGCGGACTCCAGCCACTGGTCTGACAGACCCAGCGCTGCGGCAACCTGCGTGCTGCGGCCGACCCAATACGGGGCGGGCAGAGGGGTGGGGGGCAGGGCTTCGAAGAAAGCCTCGCCCAAAGTGGCAAAGCGGTTGTTCCAGACCAGACCGCAGTCCAGTGCCGGCGGGTCTTGCAGGGCAGTCGTCATGCGGGAATTGTCCCGCAAAGCCGCAAGCCTGCATTTTTCAGGGGTCTTGAAGCGTTACTATCTTCCACGCGCAAAAGTGCGCTGTTTTTCAGAAAACTAGGAGACCCTTGCCATGTTAGGTTTAATGCAAAGCCAGCAACTGCTGATTTCTTCTCTGATTGATTTTGCCGAGCGGCACCATGGCGAAGGTGAGATTGTTTCCCGCCGCGTGGAGGGCGATATCCACCGCTATACCTATAAGGATGTGGCGGTACGTTCGCGCAAGGTTGCGAATGCGCTGGACAAGATGAACCTGGCCTTCAGTGATCGCGTCGCCACCCTGGCCTGGAACGGCTACCGACACCTGGAGCTGTATTTCGGCGTGAGCGGTTCGGGTCGCGTGCTGCACACCCTGAACCCGCGCCTGCACCCTGACCAGATCGTCTGGATTGCCAACCACGCCGAAGACCAGGTGCTGTGCTTTGACATGACCTTCCTGCCCATCGTCAAGGCCGTGCACAGCCGCTGCACCACGATCAAGCATTTCATCGCCATGTGCGATGCAGACAAGTTGCCTGCCGACACCGGCATTCCCGGATTGCAGAGCTACGAAGCCTGGATCGGCGCGCAACCCGACACCTACACCTGGCCGCAGTTTGACGAGAACTCTGCGTCCAGCATGTGCTACACCAGCGGCACCACGGGCAACCCCAAGGCGGCGCTGTACAGCCACCGCTCCACCATGCTGCATGCCTATGCCGTAGCCATGCCCGATGTGATGGCGGTAAGCGCACGCGACTCCATCCTGCCGGTGGTGCCCATGTTCCACGTCAACGCCTGGGGTCTGCCCTACACGGCGGCCATGACCGGCGCCAAGATCGTGTTCCCCGGCCCCGCCATGGACGGCAAGTCCATTTTCGAGCTGATCGAGAGCGAAAAAGTGAGCTTTGCCGCCGGCGTGCCGACCGTCTGGCAGATGATGCTGGGCCACATCCAGTCGAACAACCTGAAGTTCTCCACGCTCAAGCGCACGGTGATTGGCGGCTCGGCTTGCCCACCGGCCATGATCACGGCGTTCAACGACGTGTATGGCGTGGAAGTACTGCACGCCTGGGGCATGACCGAAATGTCGCCGTTGGGCACGGTGTGCACGCTGAAAAACAAACACCTGAACATGACTGCCGACGACAAGATGAAGATTCGTCTCAAGCAGGGGCGTGGCATTTTTGGCGTCGACATGAAGATCGTGGACGAAGATGGCAAGGAGCTTCCCTGGGACGGCAAGGCCTATGGTGACCTGCTCGTCAAGGGCCCCTGGGTCATCAACCAGTATTTCAAGGGTGAGGGTGGTTCCCCGCTGGTGGATGGCTGGTTTCCCACGGGCGACGTGGCAACCATCAACCCCGAGGGCTTTATGCAGATCACCGACCGCAGCAAGGACGTGATCAAGTCCGGCGGCGAGTGGATCAGCTCCATCGACGTGGAAAACATCGCCATGGCCCACCCCGCCGTAGCCATGGCGGCCTGCATTGGCATGAAGCACCCCAAGTGGGACGAGCGCCCCATCATTGCAGTGGTCAAGAAGCCTGGCATGGAAGTCACACGCGACGAACTCCTCCAGTTCTACGAAGGCAAGACCGCCAAATGGCAAATCCCCGACGACGCCGTGTTTGTCGATGCCATTCCCCTGGGCGGCACCGGCAAGATGCAGAAGACCAAGCTGCGTGAAATGCTGGCGAACTACAAGCTGCCGGGCGTGTAAGCAGGGCAACCCAGGGCCGTGTCACCAGTCACCTTGGTGATACGGCTTAGGGGAAACCCCTTGTGTTGCGACGCACAAAAAACAGTACGCTGCAAGCTTGAGATTCACAGGAGACAAACAATGAAATTTGCATTAAAGATCGCAGCTGCAGCAACCCTGGTCATGTGCGCCGGCATGGCAATGGCCCAAAAGGGTGAAGTCGTCAAAATGGTGCGCATTGACGCGCAGACCGGTCTGCTCGGACCGGTGGGCGTCAATCAGCTTAAGAGCTACCAGTTCTTCGCTGAAAAATTCAGCGGCGCAGGCAATCCTGCCGGCGTGAAGTTTGAAGTCACTGGCATCGACAACAAGCTCAGCCCCACCGAAAGTCTGAATGCGCTCAAGGCGGCTATCGACCAGGGCGTGCGTTATATCGTTCAGGGCAATGGCTCTTCCGTTGCATTGGCGCTGTCTGACGCCATCACCAAGTACAACGAACGCAATCCCGGCAAAGAGGTGATTTACCTCAACGACTCTGCCGTGGACCCCGATCTGACCAACAGCAAGTGCAGCTACTGGCACTTCCGTTTTGATGCCGACACGTCCATGAAGATGGAAGCGATGTCCAGTTTCATCAAAGACCAGAAGGACGTCCAGAAGGTCTATATCCTGGGCCAGAACTACTCGCACGGCGTGCAAGTAGCCAAGTACGCCAAGGAAACCCTGGCACGCAAGCGTCCCGATATCCAGATCGTCGGGGAAGACCTGCACCCCCTGGCCCAGGTGCGTGACTTCGCCCCTTACATTGCCAAGATCAAGGCTTCGGGTGCGGACACCGTGATCACCGGCAACTGGGGCTCTGACCTGTCGCTGCTGGTCAAGGCCGCCAACGAAGGCGGCTATACCGGCAAGTTCTACACCTATTACACCGGCGTGACGGGTACACCTTCCGCGCTGGGTACCAATGGTGCCGGCCGTGTCTACCAGGTGGCCTATAGCCACTACAACATGGGTGGGCAAGCACAGAAGTGGCAGGATGAGTTCAAGGCCAAGTACAACGACGATTTCTACACCAGCTCCATCATCCGCATTTATGAAATGCTGGGTGCTGCCATGGCCCAGGCCAAGTCCACCGACCCGGTCAAGGTGGCCGCAGCGCTGGAAGGCTTGAAGGTCAAGAGCTTCAACGGTGAAGTGGAAATGCGCAAGGCCGACCACCAGTTGCAGCAGCCGCTGTACGTGACCGTCTGGCAAAAAGCGGACAAGAAGTACCCCTACAGCCCCGAGAACACCGGCATGACGCTGGTGCCTCTCAAGGAGTACCCAAACTACGTCTCCAGCACGCCGACCAGCTGCCAGATGAAACGACCGGGATAAAGTCTGTGCCCCCTTTGTGAGGGGGCAGATTTCCCTGGCGGGAAATTGGCCGCTGTTCACCAGGAGCCCGTGCGGGTCACCGTAGCGGGCTCTTTTATTTTTAGCGACGAGGAAGGTCTGACGGAATGGAGTTTTTCATCATCTCGATGCTCAACGGTCTGAGCTACGGCCTGCTGTTGTTCATGCTGAGTTCGGGGCTGACGCTCATTTTCAGCATGATGGGTGTGCTGAATTTTGCCCATGCCAGTTTCTACATGCTGGGTGCCTATGTAGGCTATACCGTGTCGCGCTTTGTCGGCTTCTGGCCGGCCTTGATCGTGGCGCCACTGGTGGTCGGGGCCATGGGAGCGCTGTTTGAGCGCCTGTGCCTGCGCAGGGTGCACAAGTTTGGGCATGTGGCCGAACTGCTGATCACCTTCGGTCTGTCCTACGTCGTGCTGGAGCTGGTTCAACTGATCTGGGGCCGCATTGCACTGGAGTTCCGTCCGCCCGAAGTCCTGCAGGGCCCGGCGTTCACACTGATCAACCACTCCGTCAATGGCCTGCGGCTGTTGTGGGGAGCGGCTCCCGCCGAGATGTGCAGCGCGGCCGATGCCGCGGTGCGCGTGGTGTGCTCGCCGTTTCCCGCCACCCGTGGCTTCATGATGCTGGTGGCCCTGGTCATGCTGGCATCGGTGTGGTTGCTGCTGACCCGCACCCGTATTGGCCTGGTGATTCAGGCTGCACTGACCCATCCAGAAGCCGTGGAGTCGCTGGGGCATAACGTGCCGCGCGTGTTCATGCTGGTCTTTGGCGCCGGTACGGCGCTGGCCGGACTGGCGGGCGTGATCGGTGGTAGCACCTACTTGACCGAGCCGGCCATGGGTGCCACCGTCGGTTCCATCATCTTTGTGGTTGTGGTGGTGGGTGGCATGGGCTCGCTGTCGGGCGCCTTTGTGGCCTCGCTGCTGATTGGCACCATCCAGACCTTTGCCGTGGCCTTTGACTACTCGGTAACGAGCCTGCTGGGGCAATTGGGCGTGCAGGTCAGCGGTGGCAACTCGCTGATGCACCTCACGCTGTCCCAGGTGGCGCCCATCCTGCCGTACCTGTTCCTGGTTCTCATACTCATATTCCGTCCCAAGGGCCTTCTGGGCAATCGGGAAGGCTGATCTCCATGACTGCTGCTGTATCTTCTGCGCGTTCTTACGCACCCCCGTCGCTCCATCGGAGCCGGGTTCTTACCTGGGGCCTGTTCGCCCTGGTCATGGCGGTGGCACCGCTGGTTTTCACCAGCGGCCTGTCCATCACCATGCTTTCGCAAATGGGCATTGCCATCATCGCCTGCCTGTCCTACAACATGCTGTTGGGGCAGGGCGGCATGCTGAGCTTTGGCCATGCGGTGTACACCGGCCTGGGCGCCTTTGTTGCCATCCATGCGCTCAACAGTGTGGCTGGCGGCTCCCTGCCGCTGCCCGTGTCGCTGGTGCCGCTGGTGGGCGGCGTGGCGGGCATGGTCTTTGCCGCGCTGTTCGGTTATGTCACCACACGCAAGGCTGGGACCACATTCGCCATGATCACGCTGGGCCTGGGCGAGCTGGTGTTTGCCATGTCGCTGATGGTGCCCGAGTTTTTTGGCGGGGAGGGCGGCATTTCGGGCAACCGCGTGGTGGGCCAGGCTGTCATGGGCATCACCTACGGCCCGGCCATTCAGGTGTACTACCTGATCGCGGTCTATACCTTCATTGCGGTCGTGCTGATGTTTGCGTTTACGCAGACGCCGCTGGGCCGCATGCTCAATGCCGTGCGCGACAATCCCGAGCGGGTCGAGTTCGTCGGCTACAACACGCAGCGCGTGCGCTACACCGCCTTCATCATTGCCGGTTTTTTTGCCGGCATCTCGGGCGGTTTGGGTGCGCTGAATTTTGAAATCGTCAACGCCGAGGTAGTGGGTGCAGCGCGTTCGGGTGCCTATCTGCTGTTCACCTTTCTGGGCGGCGCCACCTTCTTTTTCGGCCCCATCATCGGTGCCGTCTTGATGGTGATGGCGTTTGTGCTGTTCAGCGAGTTCACCAAGGCCTGGCTGCTCTACCTGGGCCTGATCTTCCTGTTCATGGTGATGTACGCACCGGGCGGCATTGCCAGCCTGATCATGATGAACCTGCGCGTGGCGGCCTTCGGCATGTTGCGCCGCCTGTGGGTGTCCTACCTCGGGCTAACGATCACGGCCCTGGTCGGCCTGAGCGGTGCGGCGGCCATGGTGGAAATGATTTACCACCTGCAACTCAACGCCGCCATGGGCTCGGAACTGCCGTTCCTGGGGCTGCGCCTGGACGCCGCCAGCGTGAACAGCTGGCTTGCTGCCCTCGTTGTCCTGGTTATTGGCTTCGGCCTGTTTGAAGTGTGCCGCCGCCATTTCAAGCGGGTGTGGGGCCGCATCCAGGAAGACATCCAACAAGAAATCCAGCGCCGGGAGGCCCTGTGAACATGACTACACCTCTCAACGGAACCCCCGCGCTGGAGCTGCGCGATGTGCGCAAGAGCTTTGGCAAGACCGAAATCATCCGCGGTATCAACCTCGCCGTGAACGCAGGCGAGCGCGTGGCCATCATCGGCCCTAATGGCGCCGGCAAGTCCACGCTGTTCAACCTGATCAGCGGGCGTTTCGCCCCCAGCAGTGGTGATGTGCTGCTGCATGGCAAGCGCATCAATGACCTCAAGCCTTTCGAGATCAACCGCCTGGGCCTGTCGCGCAGCTTCCAGATCACCAATATCTTCCCCAACCTCAGCGTGTTCGAGAACCTGCGCTGCAGCGTGCTGTGGAGCCTGGGCTACAAGTACACCTTCCTGAAATTCCTCTCCGGCCTGACCGACGCCAATGACCGGGCGCAGGAACTCATGGCCATGATCAACCTGGACAAGAAGCGTGACGTGCTGGCCGTGAACCTGACCTATGCCGAGCAGCGTGCGCTGGAAATCGGCATCACGATTGGCGGCGGTGCCAGCGTGGTGCTGCTGGACGAACCGACGGCGGGCATGAGCAAGAGCGAGACCTCACGTTTCATCGCGCTGATCAAGTCCGTCACCGAAGGAAAGACCCTTTTGACTGTGGAACACGACATGGGTGTGGTTTTCGGCCTGGCCGACAAGATTGCGGTGGTGGTGTACGGCGAAGTGATCGCCTTCGACACCCCCGACGCCGTGCGGGCCAATGCGCGCGTGCAGGAGGCCTATCTGGGCTCCTCGGTGGCCGATGCGCAGGCGGGAGGGCACTGAGATGAACCTTCTGCAAGTTTCCAATCTGCACGCCTATTACGGCAAGAGCCACGTGCTGCATGGCGTGGACATGCGGGTAGGTGCCGGCGAGATCGTGGCGCTGCTGGGGCGCAACGGTTCGGGCCGTTCCACCACGGCCAAGGCCATCATGGGCCTGGTCGATTGCGAAGGCTCGGTCCGCTGGAAGGACCAGGAGGCGCTGGGCCGCAAAGCCTACGAGATGGCGCACCTGGGTCTGGGCTATGTGCCCGAGAACCGCGACATCTTCCCCAAACTCACCGTGCACCAGAACCTGCTGCTGGGCCAAAAGGGCGGCAAGAAGAAATCGCGCTGGTCGTTTGACGACATGTACCGCATGTTCCCGCGCCTCAAGGAGCGCGAACACACCGAGGCCGGCGTGCTGTCGGGTGGCGAACAGCAGATGCTCACGCTGTGCCGCACGCTGATGGGCGACCCGGACCTGATCATCATCGACGAGCCCACCGAAGGCCTGGCGCCCAAGATTGTGGAACTGGTGGCCGAGTACCTGGTCGAACTGCGCAAACGCGGCATTTCGGTACTGCTGATCGAGCAGAAACTCACCATTGCCATGCAAATTTCGGACCGCTGCCTGGTCATGGGCCACGGCAGCATTGTGTTTGAAGGCACGCCCGACGCACTGCGGGCCAACAGCGACATCCGCAAGGAGTGGCTCGAGGTTTAAGGGGCTAGCCCAGCCGGTTTGTCGCACTAGGGACAAACCGGCTCGACTACGCCCCAAAAACTTCTACAATCGTTAAAAACGAACGGTCGTTCTATTTTTTAATTTCCAAGGAAACCAAGCATGACTGCCCATTACCAAGTCCATGGCGACATCGCCATCATCACGCTGGACAACCCGCCCGTTAACGGCCTGGGTCTGTCCACCCGCCAGGGTATTGCCGATGGCATGACCAAGGCCAATGCCGATGCGGCAGTCAAGGCCATCATCATCACTGGCGCCGGCAAGGCGTTCTCGGGTGGTGCCGACATCAAGGAATTCGGCAAGCCCACGGCCATGCAGGAGCCCAACCTGAACAGCGTGATCGGCGTGCTGGAAAACTCCACCAAGCCCGTCATCGCCGCCATCCACACGACCGTCATGGGCGGCGGGCTAGAGCTGGCGCTGGGTTGCCACTACCGCATTGCGGCCCCCGGCACCAGCGTGGCACTGCCCGAAGTCAAACTGGGCCTGCTGCCCGGCGCCGGCGGCACACAACGCCTGCCGCGCGTGCTGGGCGTGGAAGCCGCACTGAACATGATCGTCAGCGGCGAAGCCATCAAGAGTGAAATGCTGGCGATGCTGCCCGGCCAGAAGCTGTTCGACAAAATGGCCGCTTCTGCCGAGTCGCTGGCCGAAGAAGCACTGGCGTTTGCCCGCTCCGTGGCTGACACCAAACCATTGCCGCGCGTGCGTGACCTGAAATGCAAGCACCCCCAAGGCGACGCCTACTTTGCGTTCGTTCGCAACATGGTGGGCGCGGTGTCCAAGAACTACCCCGCGCCGCTGAAATGCATCGACGCCGTCGAGGCTGCCACCAAGAAGAAGTTTGATGACGGCATGGCCGTAGAGCGCGACATCTTCATCAACCTGATGTGGACCGCCGAGAGCAAGGCGTTGCGCCACCTGTTCCTGGCCGAACGTGCAGCCTCCAAGATCCCTGATGTTCCCGCAGATACTGCGCAACGCGCTATCAAATCCGTAGCGGTTATCGGTGCCGGCACCATGGGCGGCGGCATTGCCATGAACTTCCTGAACGCGGGCATCCCCGTCAAGATGCTGGAAATGAAGCAGGAAGCGCTGGACAAGGGTACCGGCATCATGCGTTCCAACTACGAAGCGCAGGTCAAGAAGGGCAAGCTCAAGCAAGCCAAGCTTGACGAGCGCATGGGCCTCTTGAGCACCACGCTGAGCTACGACGATCTGGGTGATGCCGATCTGGTGATCGAAGCCGTGTTCGAGGAAATCGGCGTCAAGGAAAAAGTCTTCAAGGAACTCGACCGCGTGATGAAGCCCGGCGCGATCCTGGCCTCCAACACCTCCACGCTGGATGTCAACGCCATTGCCTCCTTCACCAAGCGTCCGCAGGATGTGGTGGGTCTGCACTTCTTCAGCCCCGCCAACGTCATGAAGCTGCTTGAAGTGGTGCGCGGAGAGAAGACCGCCAAGGACGTGATGGCTACCGTGATGACGGTTGCCAAGAAGATCAAGAAGACCGCCGTAGTCTCCGGCGTGTGCGACGGCTTTATCGGCAACCGCATGGTCGAGCAGTACGGTCGCCAGGGCGGCTTCCTGCTGGACGAAGGCTGCACCCCCGAGCAGGTCGACAAAGCCATGGAAAAGTTCGGCATGGCCATGGGCCCGTTCCGCATGGGCGATCTGGCCGGCAATGACATCGGCTGGGCCATCCGCAAGCGCCGCGCCACCGAGCGCGCCGACATGAAATACAGCAAGACCGCAGACCTGCTGTGCGAGAAGGGCCGCTTTGGTCAGAAGACCGGTGCCGGCTGGTACGACTATGTGCCCGGCAAGCGCGATGCGATCCCGAATGCCGAAGTGGTCAAGATGATTGAAGACCACCGCAAGTCCCTGGGCATCACGCCGCGCAAGATTTCCGACGAAGAAATCGTGCAGCGCCTGGTGTTCGCACTGGTCAACGAAGCCGCGCACATCCTGGAAGAGGGCATTGCCAACAAGGCCAGCGATATCGACATCGTCTACATCTTTGGCTACGGCTTCCCTCCCTACCGCGGTGGCCCCATGAACTACGCCGATCAGGTCGGCCTGTTCAATGTGGTGCAAGCCATGAACCGCTTTGCGCAAAACCCGCTGGACGACGCCAAGTTCTGGAAGCCCGCGCCCCTGCTCGCCAAGTTGGCCGCTGAAGGCAAGACGTTCAACTAATTCTCGAAGGACAAGATCATGACTTCAGCTGTAATCGTTTCTACCGCACGCACCCCTTTGACCAAAGCCTGGAAGGGTGCTTTCAACATGACCCACGGCGCCACCATGGGCGGCCACACCGTGGAACACGCCATCAAGCGCGCCGGCATTGAAGCCGCCGAGGTGGACGACGTCATCATGGGCTGCGGCACGCCCGAAGGTGCGACCGGCGCCAACATCGCGCGCCAGATCGCCCTGCGTGCCGGCTGCCCGGTCACCGTCTCCGGCATGACCATCAACCGCTTCTGTTCGTCCGGCCTGCAGACCATTGCTACCGCCGCGCAGAGCATCATTGCGGGCCAGGGTGACATCTATGTGGCCGGCGGCGTGGAAGCCATCTCCTGCACCGCGCAAGAGATGAACAAGCACATGCTGAGCGACCCCTGGCTGGAAAAGAACAAGCCCGAGGTCTACTGGGCCATGCTGCAAACCGCAGAACAAGTGGCCAAGCGCTACAACATCAGCCGCGAAGCGATGGACGAATACGGCGCGGGCAGCCAGCAAAAGGCTTCGGCCGCACTGGAAAAAGGCCTGTTCAAGGATGAAATCGCCCCCATCACCGTCACCATGGGCGTGGCCGACAAGGTCATGGGCATGACGACCAAGCAGGTCACCGTAGCAGACGATGAAGGCATCCGCGCCGGCACCACTTATGACGGCATCAAGGGCCTGCGCTCCGCACTGCCCGGCGGCCTGGTGTCCGCCGGCAACGCCAGCCAGTTGTCCGACGGCGCCGGTGCCGTGGTCGTGATGCACGAGAAGACCGCCGAGAAAAAGGGCCTCAAGCCCCTGGGCCGTTTCCTCGGCTTTGCCGTGGCCGGTTGCGAGCCTGACGAAATGGGCATTGGCCCGGTGTTCGCCATCCCCAAGGTCTTGAAGCGCCTGGGCCTGACGATGAACGACATTGACCTGTGGGAACTGAACGAAGCCTTCGCCGTGCAGGTGCTCTACTGCCGCGACAAGCTGGGCATCCCCGCCGACAAGCTCAACGTCAACGGCGGCGCCATTGCGGTGGGCCACCCCTTCGGCATGAGCGGCCAACGCCTGACCGGCCACGCGCTGATCGAAGGCAAGCGCCGTGGTGCCAAGAAGGTGTGCGTTACCATGTGCATTGGCGGCGGCATGGGTGCTGCTGGAGTGTTTGAAGTGCTTTAAGCCCTTCAAAACGCTACAAATTTAGTAGCTGGCCGCGCACACCCTGAAAGGGTTGCGCGGCTTTTTTATTCGTAAAAATGAAAACTGTTCCTGCTGATCCGTCATGGATTGACTCCCGCCACGCGGCTTGGCGCCTGCTGGTCACACTGGGCCTGGTGGTGCTGGGCAACAGCAGCATGTATGTGGTGTCCGTGGTGTTGCCCACGGTGCAGGCCGAGTTTGGCGTGGGCCGGGCCGACGCGTCATTGCCCTACACCCTGATGATGGTCTGTCTGGGCATTGGCGGTCTGTGGACCGGGCGCATGGCGGACCGCCATGGCCTGACGCCGGTACTGTGGCTGGGGGCATTGGCGGTCTGTGGCGGCTTTGTCTGGGCCGGCATGTCCGGCAGCATCTGGGCCTTTGGCCTGGCGCACGGGCTGCTGGGCCTGATTGGCAGCTCCGCCACCTTTGCGCCGCTGATAGCAGACACCGCGCTGTGGTGGAACCGCCGCCGTGGCATTGCGGTGGCCATCTGCGCCAGCGGCAACTACATTGCCGGCGCCCTGTGGCCGCCCATCGTGCAGCACGGCGTGGAGACCATAGGCTGGCGCCAGACCTATGTGCTGCTGGGCATCGTGTGTGGCCTGGGCATGCTGGTGCTGTCGCTGTGGATGCGCCAGCGTCCGCCCCTGGTGTCTGTTGCGGCTCCGGCGACTGCCGGTGCAGCCGTGGTGGACCGCAGCCGTCCTTTCGGCTTGAGCCCTGCGCGCGCACAACTGCTGTTGTGCGTGGCCGGCGTGGCCTGTTGTGTGGCCATGTCCATGCCGCAAGTGCACATCGTGGCGTATTGCACCGACCTGGGCTTTGGCGCTGCGCGTGGCGCCGAAATGCTGTCGCTGATGCTGGCCTGCGGCATCGTCAGCCGCCTGGTCTCCGGCTTCATCTGCGACCGCATTGGCGGTATACGCACTTTGCTGCTGGGTTCGGTACTGCAAGGTCTTGCCCTGTTGATGTTTTTGCCCTTCAATGGTTTGGCGCCGCTGTATGTGGTCTCTGCCATGTTTGGCCTGTTCCAGGGGGGCATCGTTCCGTCCTACGCCATCATCATTCGCGAACACTTTGCGCCGCAGGAAGCCGGCGCCCGGGTAGGCGCCGTCATCATGGCCACACTGGTCGGTATGGCACTGGGTGGCTGGCTGTCGGGGCGGGTGTTTGACATGACAGGCAGCTACCACGCCGCCTTCCTCAATGGAATTGCATGGAACCTGTTAAACCTGTGCATTGCGTCCTGGCTGCTTTGGCGGGTGCGTAGCAGAGGAGGGCGCATGGCTGTTGTAGCAGCCAGGCCGTAGACGACCGACAATACGCGGGAATGCATAGGCCTTGCGGATGCGCATTTTTAAGGGTCATTGCGAATGGCTGGGATGCGGCGGGAGCCGACATCCAAAGGCCCACTCGGATGGGAGATTTGCAGGCCACGTTCAGACTGCCAAAATCAACGTCCACATTCAAAAAATTATGAGCATCAAAATTTTGAGCCTTGTTGTCGTCAGTCTTCTGTTCATTCAGTTCATCGTGGTCTGGGCAATAACAAAGGTGAATCAAGACATTTTTAGTAGCCACCCAGCGACTAGGTATTCGCATGCGGTTGCAGAGCTTGCAAAGAAGAGTCCCGTTGCTGGGCTAGTTGTTCGCATCTGCTACGGACTATCTTTACTAGAAATCTTTGCGTTGGTAGTCGCCAAATATTCGTAGTTGCGGGTGGAGGATGTCCGCTAACAGTCTCAAGTAGTCCCTGCGCAATCCCACCTGTTAAGACAAGACGGTTCGTAGCTAACCCCCTCAAGTTTCACAGCCGTCGCCGACCGGACAAACCCGGTTTCAGACCGCTGAAAGCTGCGTAACAATGGTGCTATGAACCTACGCACCACCCTTGATTTCCTTCTGAACGACTGGCTGGACACCACAGCACTCACTGAGCGTGAACGCTTCAGCGACCACAGCCGCGAAACCTTTGATGCCGTGCTGGAAACTTGCGAGCGCATTGCGCGCGAGAAGTACGCGCCGTTCAACCGTTTGGCCGATGTGGAAGAGCCGCGCACGGTGACGGAACCGGACGGCAGCTTGCGGGTGGTGTTGCCACAGTCCACGCACGAAGCGCAGAAGGCGTATGCCGAGTCCGGCATGCTCTCCGCAGCGCAGGACTACGAGATGGGTGGCATGCAGTTGCCCTATACCGTGGAGGCCGCGGCCAACTCTTTCTTTGCCTGTGCTTCGGTCAGCATTGGCACTGGCATGTTGACCACGGGCAACGCCAATCTGCTGATGGTGCACGGCACCGAGATGCAAAAAGAGGTGTTTGCGAAGAACGAGTTTTCGGGGCGCTGGTCGGGCACGATGTGCCTGTCCGAGCCGCAAGCAGGCTCTTCGTTGAGCGATGTGGCGACACGTGCCACTCCAGATGGCGCAGACTTTGAGAACGATCCGCTGGGCCCGCGCTACCGCCTCAAGGGCAACAAGATGTGGATCTCGTCGGGTGAGCACGAGATCAACGAGAACATCATCCATCTGGTGCTGGCCAAGATTCCCGATGAGAACGGCAAGTTGGTACCCGGCACGCGCGGCATTTCACTGTTCATCGTGCCCAAGAAGATGGTCAATACCAAGGGGGAGCTGACCGGCGTGCGCAACGATGTGGCGCTGGCGGGCCTGAACCACAAGCTGGGCTGGCGCGGTACGACCAATACGCTGTTGAACTTTGGCGAGGGCCAGTTCCCGGTGGATGGACAGGCGGGCGCCGTGGGCTACCTCGTGGGCAAGCCCGGCAAGGGCCTGGCCTGCATGTTCCACATGATGAACGAGGCACGCATTGGCGTGGGCATTGCAGCAACGATGCTGGGCATGGCGGGTTATTACGCGTCGCTGGAATACGCACAGAACCGCCCGCAGGGCCGCCCGATCACCGGCGCAGGCAAGGACGCCGCCGCACCGCAAAGCCGCATCATTGAGCACGCCGACGTCAAGCGCATGCTGCTGGCACAAAAGGCTTACTCGGAGGGAGCGTTGGCGCTGGAGCTGTACTGCGCGCGGCTGGTGGACGAACACCATACGGCGGGCGGCGAGCAGGCGGAAGAAGCGCGCCTGTTGCTGGAAGTGCTGACGCCCATCGCCAAGAGCTGGCCCAGCGAGTGGTGCCTGGAGGCCAATTCGCTGGCGATCCAGATCCACGGTGGCTACGGCTACACGCGCGATTTCCCGGTGGAGCAATACTGGCGCGACAACCGCCTCAACATGATTCACGAAGGCACGCATGGCATCCAGGCGATGGACCTGCTGGGCCGCAAGGTGTTGATGGAAGAGGGCAAGGGCATGCAACTGCTGGCAGACCGCATGATGGCCACGATCCACCGCACCAGCGGCATCCCCGCGCTGGCGGCCCACGCCAAGGCGCTGGGCCGTGCGTTGCAGGACGTGGGTGAGGCCACGAAGAAAGCCTGGTCCACCGGCCAACCGACCGAAGCACTGGCCAATGCCGTACCCTATCTGCAGGCGTTTGGCCACACGGTACTGGCTTGGATCTGGCTGGATGTGGCGGCCTGCGCGTTGGACAACGATCCCACGCAGGAGCAGCTTTCCACGCAAGGCCATGTGGGCTGCGCACGCTTTTTCTTCCATTACGAGCTACCAAAAATCGGCGCCTGGCTGTCTGTGGTGCAATCGCGGGACCTGACCTGTGCGTCATTTCCCGAAGGAGCTTTCTGATGGCCTTTTTCAAGAAGTACAACGGCACCACCAATGCGCGGCTGGTGCGCATGGAGCGCACCATCTGGGCGCTGATCTACGGCGGCCTGCTGGCCATTGTGCTGGGCGTGTTCATCGACCAGTCCGGCGCCCAGGATGCCAGCCTGTTCTACCAGTTTGGCGGCCTGGCCGTCGTTGCCGGTGTGGTGATGATCTACATCCGCTCGCGCCTGCGCGAAGAAGATCATTAACAACCTCTGCGTATCGCGCCCGGGACATGCCGGGCGCAGGTGCGCGGGCACAATTTCCCCCTTATTTGCAGGAGACTTTTTCCCATGACCGCACGTACCGTTCAACAACTCTTCGACCTCACAGGCAAGACCGCCCTGGTGACTGGCGGCTCGCGAGGCCTGGGCCTGCAGATGGCCCACGCGCTGGGCGAGGCCGGCGCCAAGATCATGCTGAGCTCGCGCAAGGCCGAAGACCTGGAACAGGCCACCGCCGAACTGCAAGCCGCCGGCATTGACGCGCGCTGGATTGCGGCAGACTGCTCCAAGGAAGAAGACACGCGCCGCCTGGCCGACGAAACCCTGCACCGCATGGGTGCGGTGGACATTCTGGTCAACAACGCTGGCGCCAGCTGGGGTGCCCCGGCCGAAGACCATCCCGTGGCAGCCTGGGACAAGGTGATGAACCTCAACGTGCGCGGCTACTTCATCCTGTCGCAGCAGATTGCACGCAGCTACATGATCCCCAAGAAGGCCGGGCGCATCATCAACATCGCCTCCATCGCCGGCCTGGGTGGCAACCCCACGGCCATGAAAACCATTGCCTACAACACGTCCAAAGGCGCGGTCATCAACTTCACGCGCGCACTGGCCGGTGAGTGGGGCATCTATGGCATCAATGTGAACGCCATTTGCCCCGGCTTCTTCCGTACCAAGATGGCCGAGGTACTGATCGATACGCTGGGCGAAGACAACATGGCCGCCCACGCGCCGCTCAAGCGCATCGGCGACGACGAAGACCTGAAGGGCCTGTGCCTGCTGTACGCAACCGACGCGGGCAAGCACATTACCGGCCAGTGGATGGCAGTGGACGGCGGCGTGTCCGCAGTGACAGGTGGCTGAGGATATGACCCCCACGCTCCGCCGCTGTGCGGGTCGCTGCCCCCCAAGGGGGCTAATTTCCCTTGGGGCGGCCCGGCGGGAAATTGCTTTCGGAGTGGCGCG
>JACXTT010000837.1_pt1 | contig 52385 bp, 43 predicted proteins | sample 9270951 | NCBI WGS metagenome assembly JACXTT01 (sample SAMN15532306, study PRJNA645909) | rock metagenome | isolation source: weathered quartz diorite | place: Puerto Rico | collected 2017-06-21
TGACCATGTTCGAGAAAATCCCGTTGGATCAACTACTTGCACAAACGACGAACGACCAAATTCAACCAGTTTCCGATAACCAATTGATTCTGTTCGCATAACGTTGGGACACTACTGATCCTCCATAACAAATAGTTTGGCGCTTCCGATGTGTAGACGTCCGAGCAGAACGGCAGCGGACATTTTTTTTTAGGCCGAGCAGGGGACAAGGGTAGGTTGTCCGCCGTCTTACCAGGCTTTGACTCTATTCCCTGTAAAGCCAGGCACCAATTACAGATGCTGCCCCTGCCTCAGCTATCTCCACCAGCGTGGTTTTCGTCAAAAACGGCGCGGGAATAATCCCAATGGTGCCGAAACTAGTGTGTTGTCCCATAAATAACTGGTCTTAGTATTGCTGGGAATATGGGCATCTCCTGTGCACAATGGAGGTGCCTATGGCGATGGGACGACCGAAAGCGACGTTGGTTTTGGATTCGGAGCTGCGCGAACAGCTGGAAAGCTTGGCCAACTCACGTTCTCTTCCAGCCGGCCTGGTGCGTCGGGCCAAGATTATCTTGTTGAGCGCCTCTGGGAAGAACGACCGAGAGATTGCCCCGCAACTAGAGACGAGCAGGAACACGGTAGGCCTGTGGCGACGACGGTTCCTGGCACAGGGGGTGTCAGGACTCTACGACGAGTTACGCCCAGGCCGCCCACGCCCGATTAGCGACGAGCGAGTTGCCCAATTAGTTCGCAAGACGCTGAAGACGAAACCCAAAGCCGGAACGCACTGGAGTATCCGGCAAATTGCCGACGAGACCGGAGTATGGAAATCAACGGTGCACCGCATCTGGCAAGCGTTTGGCTTGCAGCCGCATCGACAAAAACAGTTCAAGCTTTCGAGCGATCCGTTTTTTGTAGAAAAAGTACGGGATATTGTAGGGCTGTATTTGAATCCCCCTGAAAATGCTGTGGTTCTGTGCGTAGATGAGAAGAGCGGAATTCAAGCATTGGAACGCACCCAACCGATGTTGCCGCTGGAATTGGGTTATGTCGAGGGAGTGACTCACGATTATCGACGCCACGGAACCACCACGTTGTTTGCCGCACTGGACACGGCGAACGGCAAAGTACTCACGAGATGTCGACCGCGTCACCGACATCAGGAGTATCTGAGTTTTCTCCGGGAGATTGAGAAGAACGTACCGAAGAACTTGGAGGTGCACATCATCGTGGATAATTACGCCACGCACAAGCATCTGCGAGTTAGACGCTGGTTCGCCACACGGCCACGGTTCCACGTACACTTCACTCCAACCTACGCCTCCTGGCTCAATCAAGTGGAGATCTGGTTCAACCGCATTACGCAACGAGCTCTTCGCAGGGGAACGTTTAGCAGTGTGAAAGAACTGGTCGAGAAAATCGATCACTACGTCCAGAATTCTAACCGCCATGCGCAGCCGTTCGTCTGGACTGCCACAGCGGATTCGATCTTCGCTAAAGTCAAACGACTATGCGAACGTATTTACGGGACAGCACACTAGGTCGGACAGTACATAGCCGATTATCCCTTAGGTGAGGGCGTTTATGGCCGCTGCTTTCGGGCCAGATCCAAAGCGCGGGCGGACGGCTGCGTGGGCGGACTAAGAACAAGAATCAAAATCGGCGATAGCTTTGACGGAAGGAGCGACAAAAGGCGACCAACCTAGAAAAGGCCGGGAATCTTCAGGCCCGCCATGCCTGGGATTCCCCCGGCAAGATTCTTCATTTGATTCGCAAGCTCATCATCTACCCGGCGCGTTGCTTCATTCACCGCCGCACGGACCAGGTCCTGCACCATCTCTTGGTCCTTGCCTGCGAAAACTTCCTTCTCGATTTTTATATCCACAATTTGCTTCTGGCCGTTCATCTTCACGATGACCATGCCGCCGCCGGCCGACGCTTCCACCGTCACCGAGTTTACCTGCCGCTGCAAATCCTCTTGCAGTTGCCGGAATCTCGAGAGCATTTGTTGAAGAGCGCTTACTTCCATCGCTATTCCTCTTGACGGCGTTTCACTTCGGAGATTTTACCACCGAAGCGCTGCAGCATCGATCGCACCATCGGATCGCGTTCGAATTGTGCACGTAACTCCTGTGCGCCGGGCGACGCGCTCGCCGCCGCTGCAACTCCTTCGAGTCTAGCACACACTCTAACTGCTCGTCCGAGCACGGTGCTCGAAGCAGCACGTACTTTTTCCAGCGCATCGCGCCCCCCGAGCATTTCCGCGAACGGCCGTTTGTCCGGCGAAAAATAAATCCGCAGTTCCGAGCCGTCAAGCTCCCAGCGGTTTGCTTGTTCCACCAGTTCGCCCAAAAACTTTTGTTGCGTCTGAATGTTTGCCTTGATCTCCGCGACTTGTTCAACGGCGATTCCGTCAACGCGCAGCGCGGAACCGTTGCTATTGGCCGGCTTCTCCAAGGGTGCGTGCGCCGTGGATTCAACTGCCTGCTCCTCGGTTTTTTGTGGCAATGAGGACGCACGCAAAACCTGCGGAGGATTCAATACGGCAGCTTCTCGCTTGGGAATCGGGGGAAGAGAAGCGGCTCCCGCGCGCGATACGCTCGCTTTTGGATGAGCCTCAGTGCTTCCTGCGCCAAAACTTGCCAGCAGCTCTTCCAGCGGCGCCAGTCGCGACGCATTAATCAAGCGTAGCAATCCCATCTCCAGATGCACGCGCGGGTCAGGCTTTCTCCGCAGATCCTCATCCGTCTGCAACAGTATCTGGAAATACCTTGTTAGATCCTCTTCACTGAACATCGCCGCCGCTTTTGCCAGCCCCGGCCGTTGATCCGGAGTGGCCGCGATTAAATCCGAGTCTGCTCCACAAACGCGCGCGATCAACAAATTACGGACATGCCGGATCGCTTCGCGGCAGAAGTGCTGCAAATTGCGCCCTTCCTTCTGAAATGTATGTACCAGGGCCAATGCGCGCTCCGCCGAGGCATCTGCGATCGCGCCGACGAGCTCCTCGAGCGCATCATCGGGCACCACGCCCAGCAATTCGCGAACTTCTCCAGCTGAAATCGTTTCGCCGCAATAAGCCCGCGCTTGTTCCAGCAGCGACAGTGCATCCCGCAGGCTTCCTTCCGCCATTCGCGCGATCACCGCCATCGCGCCATCTTCAAGCTTCAGGTTTTCTTTGCCGGCGATCTCCTTCAACCGGCCGATGATCTCCGCGAACGTCAGCGCCCGAAAATGAAAATGTTGCGACCTCGATCGAATCGTGTCCACCAAATCTTCGGGTTGGGTCGTGGCCATCACGAAAATTACTCGGTCGGGAGGCTCTTCCAATGTTTTCAGTAAAGCGTTGGACGCATCATCGGTGAGCATATGCGCTTCGTCGAGAATAACTACTTTGTGCCGCGCGGCGGCCGGCGCGTACCTCACCATCTCGCGCAGCTCGCGGATCTGGTCGATTCCGCGGTTTGATGCCGCGTCAATTTCGATGACGTCGAGCGAAGTTCCCGCCGCTATCTCTTTGCAGGAGTCGCACTCGCCGCAGGGTTCTGACGCCGGCCCCTTCACGCAATTCAATGCTTTTGCCAGAATCCGTGCCGCCGTCGTTTTTCCTACGCCGCGCGCTCCGGAAAAAATATAGGCATGCGCGACGCGATTGTTTTTGATGGCGTTGGCGAGTGTCTCAGTGACGTGAGTTTGTCCGACCAGATCGCGGAATGATTGCGGGCGCCACTTGCGAGCAATGACCTGGTAGCTCATCGGAAAGTGCTCAGTCCTCAGCGATCTGTGATAGCCAAGAGCAACCCTCTTCTCACTGCATGGTCATTGCGAGCTGACAGCAGCTTGGGAATTGCTCTTAGCGCGAGGAACTTCGGGTGATCTGCGGCACCCGAGGCGTTCCCGGTACCGTTGCTCCCTTCCGGGCCTGGCGGGGTTCGCGGGACCTCGTTGCACAGAGCCCGAAGCTCCACGCTCCGGCAGTCACGCTCCTCACGCGACTGCCTGCACAAGTCTAACACAGTGAAGTTTGCGCGACCCCGCACACACTTCACTTTGGCAGAGTCAGTCGCTTGACGGAAAGTTCAGTTCCGTCCGAGGCATAAACCGGCTCTTTTACATCCGCAGGAAAATCGAAAGTGGATAAAAAATTCTCGGCGCCTGCCAAGCAAGCGCCGAAAGTGGGCCACAAGTTAGCCAAGCCCGCGAGGGCTAGGTCAGCAAATGGGCAATCTCTAGAGCTGTAGGTGCGGCACGCTCGGCCGGGCGCCGCATCGAATTTCAATCCGTTTGCCAGGATTTAAAAAGTGCCGTGTTAGATCAAGACTTTGGTTTATCCGCTGCCGCTGGTTTATCGGGAGGCGGAACTTCCGCAGGGTTCACCCAATTCACCTTGAAGGGTCCGGTTCCGTGGATTTGCACAATAGTTTCGCCCTTGTTCATCGCGAAATGCCGCATTTCCTTTGGCATCAAGATGAAGTTCCCAACATTCATCCTCTGAAGCTTGCTCTCGTCGTACGTTTCTCCCATTCCGACGAGAAAAGCTCCCTTCAACACGGTCAAGTATTCGTCGGTTGGATGCCAGTGGGCCGGAACCTTGGCCCCGTCGGCGCACCGGATGCGCAAAACGAAGGGTGTTCCTTCCGCATTAGAATCGCCTTCAACGCTAGCGATGTCACAGCCTTTGATGATGGGCGTCCATTTCAGATCGCCAAAGTGCACAATTTTGTGCGCCGCATCACTATCCTTCTTCTCCTGGCTTTTTGCTCCCACGGCCAAAATCGCAATCGCAGAAACCAGCAGGCAAATACCACTCACATGGTTTTTTCTCATTATTTTGTTCCCTCCGTAAGAACATTTGCCCGAAAGATACTCCCCGCGCTCTCAACAGGCAAGAAAAATGGACGACGGGGCTCACGGCTCGACACTTTCGCAGGCTGCCGAGATCGTAACGCACTAGAAACATAACAAAAAAGTTCGTAAACAAATCATAAAACTAAGCTATCTTCATCTTCGGATGGAGTTCCTCCCCATCCTCCTCGTTCCGTTCGAACGGCACGAGGTCCGCCGCGCCAGCGGAACGCATCGAGGCAGCGCCTCGGTGTCGCCCCACGATACGGGATCAGCCTGCACAAACCGTGCACGCAGGAGGAATCTCATGAAAACATTTTTGTCTTATCTCTCGGTTGTTGCTCTGCTGTTTGTTTGCAGTCCCACATCCAATGCGGAACCCCATCAGCTCATGCAGGGGATGCAAGTGCATCTCACTCTGCTGAATGCCATCGGCACCGCGTCTTCCCGCGATGGCGATCCCTTTGTCGCTGTCGTTGCCGAACCCGTGTACCTGGGCAATCAGTTGTTGCTTCCTGCTGGCACACGCGTGAACGGCGTCATCGGCACCGTTGCCAAAGCCCGCCGCTTCTCGGTTTTCCGCGGCCAGGCTTATCTGAATCTCACTTTTCGTTCGGTCGAAATTGACAGCCGGCTCATCCCCGTGCAGATGAGCATTCTCTCCATTGAACAGCCTCACGGCCCAGGGAACAGCAAGCAACGCAAGGATGTCAATGTGGAAGAAGGTCAAGTCGTCCAGGAAAGGCACGACATCAAGGGCGACCTGGTGGGCGGCGCCATTGGCACGGGCGGGGGAACACTAATCGGAACTGTCGTCAGCCATGCCGTCGCCGGATTCGGGATCGGACTAGCCGGCAGCGCCGCCTACATCGTTGAGCGCAAGGGCAAAGAAGTCGAATTGCCCGCGCAAACAGGCATGCTCGTTCGCATGGACAATACCATCACTGTTCCAACACCGAGCGCCAACAATACCGGCTATAGCAGCAACAGTAGCCGTTAAACCGGCTTGGCCAAGCCAGAATGCAAGCGCCGCTGGGCCGAAGTTTTTTTGCCCAGCGGCAGCCAGCGGCGTAAATTTCGGTGTTTACAGGTAACCTGGCTCCGCTTACATCCTCACGAAAATCACCAGGCCGATAAAGAATCCTCGGCGCCTGCCAAGCAAGCGCCGGTTTGTCCCGACCGTGTCGGGGAGGCACGTCACAAGTTAGCCCGGCCTGTGAGGGCTGGGTCGTCCATCACGACTCTATTGCTTCGGGAAGTTTGGGTCAGCCTTCACTTCGTTGATCTGCTTGGTGTGCCGCTCGCTGTGCGCCGCGATGAATAGCACCCATTCATAAGCGTCGAGCTTCTGTCCCAACGGGCTGTCCGCCGCGTGTGCGCGCAAATCCGGAGTCTTTTTCAAAAAGTCTTCGGTTTGCATGCGGCTATCCACAAAATGTTTGAGCGCGTCCGCCGGCGACCCGAATCGATTTACGGGGCGCAACGGCTCCGGCGCATCCGCTTTGTGCGAGCGGTCGGTGACCATGGTCACTACCATCTCATCGATATGCTTCACGTCTCTGTCGGGTGCTGCGGGCGCCACCATAATTTTTTCAATGGTCATTCCGCGGAGCATGTCTTCGGCGGCGGCGATGTGCTCCACCACCTGCGCAATAGACCAGCGTTCCGGCGCGAACTTGAAATTCCACTGCGCCTCGGACAGCCCCTTGGTGGCATCCTGAACGCCCTTCTTGGTCGTTTCCAGGTATTGCAGTGCTTTGTCCTTATCCGCTTGGGTTAACTCCTGCGCTCTCGAGGTAACCGCAAATCCAACGGCAAGCGCCAACGCTATGGCTCCTGTGCAGATTCTTCTCATGATTTTCCTTTGCTCCTTCGCCTGAATGTCCCACTCCCGCCAAAGTCCTTCCTCCACAGTGCGGGGTTGATGATGTGATTGTGATTTGCTGATCGCTCCCGAGGAGGCAAGGCATTTCGGCTCCCGGCAATGTACCAGCGATCTGCGCATCCGTCTACCCCTGCATCTCACAGTCGCGGAGCCCCGTAGGCGCGACACACTGTCTCTTCTGATTTCCAGCCCGCGGGTCGCGAAAACGGCTATTTCGTGTGCTAATTCAATCGGACATATCAGGTGGCAACGAAAACCGAAACTTTGTCGATTGCCGGGTCGTACTAGGTTTGTTAGCCTCTTGGCTTATGGGGGTGAGTCCATGGAAAACGCTGCCTCGGCTGAATTATCCGCTACCGCGATCCCAGGCGAATGGCAGGCGGTCCGCGTGGGTGCGGTTCCCTGGTATGTCTGGTCCTCCGTTCTTGCAGTAACCTCCACAACCGTTGGGCTCTACTGGGACATTTCCTGGCACATTGGGATTGGCCGGGATACATTTTGGACACCCGCCCACATGGCAATTCAGTTTGGAGCCGTCCTGACAGGCCTTTCCTGCGCGTACTTGATCCTGCAAACCACATTCGCGGGCGACGCTGAGGCCAGAAAAGCTTCGGTGAGTGTGCTGGGATTTCACGGGCCGTTGGGAGCGTTTATCTCGGCGTGGGGCGGCTTCTGCATGCTGACTTCCGCGCCGTTCGACAACTGGTGGCACGAGTCGTTCGGCTTGGACGTGAAAATCCTAAGCCCGCCGCACGTGGTGCTCATCATTGGAATTTTCACCATGGGAGTGGGGGGATTGATGCTGATCGCCAGCAGTTTGAACCTTTCCAAGGAAGGAACGAACAGGAAACTGGACTGGTTGCTACTATATGTGGGCTCTCTCCTGCTCTCGCTGCTCATTATGCTTGGCTACGAATATGTTGGGGACTGGACGCTCATGCATAGCGCGATTTTTTATCGCGCGTTGGGCATGGTTGCGCCCGTGGTATTGGCGGGAATAGCGCGGGCGTCTGGAAACCGGTGGGCAGCGACGATTTTAGCGACGATCTTCACGCTTATGTGGATCGCGGGTGAATGGATTTTCCCCCTGTTTCCGGCGCAAGCAAAGCTCGGGCCGGTGTTCACGCCGGTTACCCACATGATCCCGCTGGGTTTCCCCGCGCTGCTGATTCCCGGGGCGCTTGCGATCGATCTCGTCCTGAATCGTTTCGCGGGGCGGCGTAAAATCGTGCAAGCGATTCTCGCTGGAACCGGATTTGTCATTCTTTCCCTCGTGGCGAATTGGCCGTTCGCCAATCTTCTGAATTCACCACTGGCTCGGAACTGGGTCTTCGGCACCAACTATTTTGGCTATAGCATGAAGCCATCGGACTACCACCTGGCTTGGGAGTTCCAACCCTACGAGAAGACGCGCGCTGAATTCTGGATTGGGATGGGCGTCGCGTTGATAGCGACAATTTTATCTGTCCGCATCGGCTTGCTATGGGGCGACTGGATGCGACGGATGAATCGATAGCTCCGGAGGAGGAGCGCATGGGAGCAGGGATTCCCGCAATTTTGTTTGCGACCCTTGCAATGTTTGCGCACATTGGCAGCCCGGACGTGTATTTCGAGGGTAACGCGGGTGCATATCATCTCCTGGTCACGGTAAATCCTCCGGCGATGGTGCCGGGCGTCGCGCAGGTGCAGGTACGGGTCACTTCGGGAACGGTGAATAGTATGAGCCTCGTTCCGGTGTACCTGACCGGAAAGGATCCCGGGCTGCCCCCCACTCCAGATGTGATGCAGCGAGTAGCCGGAGATCCTCAATCGTTCACCGGGCAAGTCTGGCTGATGGCGTCGGGCTCCTGGGAAGTGCGTGTGGTCGTCGAGGGGGCTCAGGGCGAAGGCCGGATGGGCGTGCCCGTTCCCGCATCCGCCCGGCGCACGCTACCCATGCAGAAGGCGCTTGGAATATTGCTTCTCGGGCTGATGCTATTTCTTTCCGTCGGGATCGTTGCGATCGCGGGAGCGGCTGCACGGGAAGGTGTGCTGAAGCCAGGGGCAGAGCCTTCCCCGATGCAGAAGCGATTGGGACGAATCGCCATGGTTCTATCTACTGTGGCAGTCGTAGGGATTCTCGCGCTTGGAAATTGGTGGTGGAACCTTTCGGCCGCTGACTTGAAACATACGATGATCTATGATGCCCCACCACTTGCGGAGTCACTGGATGGCCCGGGTCATCTCACCCTGCGCATCGGCGAAAACTTCTGGCATGACTTTCGGAAAGACCGGTGGTCAATGGACCTGATACCCGACCATGGCCACCTGATACACGCATTCCTGCTGCGTGTGCCGGCCATGGACCGGTTTTATCACTTGCATCCCGAACGACAGGCGGATGGATCATTCGGCTTGAAGCTACCTTCATTACCCGCGGGACACTATCAGATCTTTGCGGACATCGTCCGCGGATCGGGCTTTCCGGAAACCATGGTAACGGAAATGAATCTGCCGGATGTGACCGGAGGGCCGTTCACGGGTGACGACTCCGGAGCCATAGCCGGCGCTTACTCGCCGGGGAATCCATCCACAGCAATTTCCGAGCTGCCGGACGGGAGCCGAATGGAATGGATGAAGGATCGCTTAGTACTGAAGAAGGGCGAGCTGGATTGGCTTCGCTTCCAGATAAGAGACGCGCAAGGAAAGCCCGCCGAGGATCTGGAGCCATACATGGGGATGGCCGGTCACGCCGTGTTTGTGCGTTCCGATCGTTCCGTCTTCGCGCACATTCATCCGGCAGGCTCGGTGCCGATGGCGTCACTGGCGCTTGTGCAGCAGGACATGGGGGCCACGATGGACCATGGCGCCACACATTCGCTTTCGCCGGCGGTTTCCTTCCCGTACGGATTTCCGCGGGCCGGGGATTACCGGCTATTCGTCCAAATCAAGCGCCATGGCGAAGTGGAGACAGGCGTGTTCGACGCGCGCGTAGAAGATTGAGTGCGATTGAAAGACCCGCGGCACCGACGCCCTAATCACTTTTCTGGTCGAGAACTTCACGCACCTTGGCGGTCAGGGCCGAGGGGGTGAAGGGTTTTTGGAGGAAATGGGTGCTCTCGTCGAGCACGCCGTGATGGACAATGGCGTTCTCGGTGTAACCCGACATGTATAAGACCTTGACTCCGGGATTGCGGGCGACGAACTGCCGGGCCAGCTCCCGCCCGTTAATTCCGGGCATAACCACGTCGGTAGGCAGCAAGTTAATATTTAATACCACCTGCTCGGTCATCGATTGAATCGACGGCGCGTCAACGGGAGCGAGCACCGAATATCCGCAGGCGGTCAGGATCGTGCGCACTAAATCACGGAGTTGCGCGTCATCTTCGACCAGCAGAATGGTCTCCGTACCATGCAACGTGGAAACCGCTTCTTGTTCGAGGGGAGGACTCGCTGCTCCGGCTTCGGTGCGGGGCAGATAAATTTTGAAGGTAGTTCCGTGGCCGATTTCGCTGTACACCCAGATGTGGCCCCCGCTTTGACTTACGATGCCATAGACCATAGAGAGCCCTAGCCCGGTCCCCCGGCCCATTTCCTTGGTGGTAAAGAAAGGCTCGAAAATTCGCGCTTTTGTCTCGGCGGTCATACCAGCGCCGTTATCGCTGACGGCCAACATTACGTAGGAACCCGGAACTACGCCAGGATGCTCGGCGGCATAGCCGCTATCCAATTGTACGTTGGCGGTCTCCAAAGTAAGTCTTCCCCCATGGGGCATGGCATCGCGAGCGTTGACGGCCAGATTCATGATGACCTGTTCAAGCTGGGAAGGATCCGCTTTGACAAGCCCCAGATCAGGGGCGGTCCTGGTCATCAATTCAATATCTTCCCCGATCATCCGCTGCAGGAGTTTGTCGAGGTTTGAGACCAGGCTGGTCAGATTGATGACCCTGGGTTGCAGAACCTGCTTCCTGCTGAAAGCCAGAAGTTGTCTCGTAAGCGAGGCCGCTTTTTCGGCGGCATCCTCGATGCGTTTGACTTGATCACATGATTCGCGATTCGACTGGAGTCGATCGGTTAGAAGGCGGCAGTAACCCTGAATGACGGTGAGCAGAATTCACTTCTTCGCAAGTTTGGGAAATGGATGAACCCGTCTTGCAAACCTGCTGCGGAACCTCTACGCTGAGACTTACTTCCATGCCCGAACTCAGTCCTGAACTCATTGTCCACGGCTTCATCTGGTATGTCGCCTTTCTTTTCTCCACCACCTGTCATGAAGCGTCGCATGCACTAGCTGCCAAGCTCGGCGGTGATGACACGGCGGCGATGGGCGGTCAGCTCTCGCTGAATCCCGTCCCGCACATCCGTCGTGAACCGTTCGGAATGGTGGTGGTGCCGCTCCTGGCATTCTTCATGTCGGGTAACATGATCGGGTGGGCCAGCGCACCCTACGATCCTTCGTGGGAGAGACGTCATCCGAAACGCGCGGCGTGGATGGCGCTCTCGGGTCCCGGCGCGAATTTTTCTCTTATGCTCCTTGCAGCGGTGGGATTGCGATTGGGCGGTTCCATGGGCTGGCTGCACCACAATCCTCTGACCGGCGGCTACGACCTGCCCACAACGGTGTTACTGGCGTTTTTCTTTCTTAACCTCCTGTTGGGAACGTTCAATCTATTGCCGGTGCCCCCGCTCGACGGCAGTACGGGAATCATGTTGCTGATGAGTGAGCAGCGGGCACAGCGATACTTGGACTGGCTGCGAGGCAGCAGCTATGCCATGTTGGGGCTCCTGCTGGCACTGCTTGCGTTTCGCTACGTCTATAGCCCTATTGAAAGCTTTGCCGTCAACTTGCTGCTCAGAAGCCACTCTTAGGCCAAATACTTTGTCAATTCGAGTCCTGGATCAACGCGAGGAACTTGGAATTTGCGCGACGCACCCTGATTCAAAATGACCAGCTTGACGGCAAGTATCCCAACGGTACACCATTCGAAACGAAATTCTTGCTCTAACCCTATTGTTTTCCTGAAGCTGCCGGCACTCGGTGTGGCCTGTTGCTGCAACTTCCGTTTTGATTACCAACGCGATCAACAGTTGGATTCAAACTCCTATAATTTGCTGAGATATTTCATTCCGCTATCGACCATGACAGTGACAACGGTCGCGCCAGGTCCCAGTTGATCCGCTAGTCGCAAGGCGGCGATGACATTGCCGCCCGTCGAAGTTCCCGCAAAGAGGCCTTCTTCCCGGGCCAGCCGCATAGCCATGGCCACAGCCTCTTCCGTGGAAACCTGTTCAATTTGATCGGCGATGTCTCTCCGCCAGAGTGGCACGACATAACCCGCTCCCACACCATCAATTTTATGACTGCCCGCCTTGCCGCCAGATAGGACCGCGGATTCGGACGGCTCCACAGCGAGGATTCTGATCTTTTGGTTGCGGCGCCGTAAGCCTTCCGCGTTACCCCGCAGGGACCCTGCGGTGCCCACGCTTTGGACAAAGCCATCAACCTGTCCGTCTGTCTGGGTCCAGATTTCCTCGGCCATTTTGTGATAGGCCGCAATCGAATCTTTATTGTTCATTTGATCTGTCAGGAAGCCCCCGGTTTTTGCCGCGACAATGTGGGCGGATTCGATCATGTCCCGCGTTAGTTTCTCCGTCATGCCTTCGCTGTCGCTGTGCAGGATTTGAAGCCTGGCCCCAAGAATCTTCATGTGATTCAGTTTTTCCTGGGCAAAGGAATCCGAGCTCACGATGTACAACGGGTATCCCTTTACCGCGCAGACTAGAGACAGGGACACTCCGGTGCTGCCGGCGGTATATTCGACGACCGAACCACCTGCCTTGAGACGTCCGTCCGCCTCTGCCGCTTCGACCATGGCCAGCGCCATGCGGTCCTTCATGCTGCCGGTGGGGTTCTCGTTTTCCAGCTTCAACAGGATGCGGGAGCCGTTCTTGGGCACGATGTTGCGCAAGGGCATCAAAGAAGTCTTTCCGATGCATTGCAGGATGTCCCGCCGCGACTGTTTCTGTAGCACCTTAACCCTCCATTCCCATTTTTTCCTCGGTCTTATTTCGGCAGCTTGGCGCCCAGCACTTCCATCCGCTCGATCACAGGCGGCGCGGCGAGCAGAGTCGCGGCCTGGGCCATAAGAGCTTTAGCAATAGGGCCATTGAGATGATTCTGCCTTCCTGCCTCATCACGAAATGCATCAAATATGGCAAACGTGGCTGGTCCGACTCGCAACGCGAACCACAGTGGGGTCGTCGCCTCCTGATTTGCGAGTTGGAGGCCTTGCATCAGGAACGCGGCTACTTCCTCCTCCTTGCCGGGCTTCGCTTCCAAACGGGCAAACAGACTGAGTGTCAGCATTTCAAATCTCCTTTGCGCCAAAGAGTGGCCAGTCCGAGCTTAGGGCGCGAAGGGTGCTTTCGCTATAGGCAAGAAAGCCATTTTTAGTATCATTATGGCCATGCGCGTGGAAGTGCTTGCTCTCGACGGCGTCTTTGACTTGGGGTTGTCTGCCGTTCTCGATGCGTTTCAAACGGCAAACGAACTGATTGAGATGGCCGCGCTCGCGGTGCCCCGGTTTGAACTAAGGATTGCGGGAGTGCGAAAGGCAGTCAAAACTTCGCAGGGCCTCAACGTCCCGGTGCATGAGGTTGGCACGTGGGTACCCGAGTGCGTGGTGGTTCCGGCAATTGGGTTCAAGATGCCGGGTCCGCTGGAGGCTGCTCTTGCCAGGCCCGACGTGCGAGATGCTGCTGCTGCACTGCGACAGTGGGCTAGCCGCGGCGCAACCATGACCGCTGCGTGCATTGGAACCTTTGTGATGGCCGAGTCCGGTCTGCTCGACCAACATCACGCAACCACCACCTGGTGGTTGGCGCCCTTGTTTCGCAAGCGGTATCCCAACGTGCATTTGGACGAATCGAACATGATCGTAAAATCGGGCCCCTTCGTGACTGCAGGAGCGGCCCTGGGTCACATGGACCTTGCGCTGTGGCTGGTGAGAGCGGTCAGTCCCCAGCTCGCTTCTCTCACCGCAAAATACCTCATCGTCGATTCGAGGCTTTCGCAGTCTGTTTATGCGCTGACGGATCATTTAATTCACTCCGACCCCATCGTTCAACGCTTCGAGGACTGGGCACGCGCGAGGCTGGCAGAGGGGTTTTCGCTTGACGATGCAGCAAAGGCCGTGGGGGCCAGCAAGAGAACGCTCGCGCGCCGTATGCAGAGCGTTCTTGGGAAATCACCCCTGTCTTACTTCCAGGCTTTGCGTGTGGAACGCGCCGTGCATTTGTTGAAAACCGGTAGTGCGAGCATCGAGGAAGTTGCCGCGCGTGTGGGATACGCCGAGGGCGCAACTCTGCGGGCTCTTCTGCGACGCCGTCTCAATCTTGGAGTCAAGGAAATCAGGGGCAACTGCTTGACGCAGCACGCCGGATAATGCGGCGTTGAAATGGGATTAATCGGTTCGCAATGCCCGCAGGGGATCAAACGACGCTGCCCGGCGCGCCGGCAAGATTGCGGCCAGGACGGCGGAAATCATCAAGAACGTGATGGCCGCTCCGAGAATCAGAGGATCGTAACTCTTCACGCCGTATAACTGGCTGAGGATCAGACTGCCTGCCCCCAGGACGACAGGAAGTCCGATTGCAAGACCAAGAAGGATGGGTGCAATGGCCCCGCGCAAGACCATGAGGACAACTTGGTTGCCACCCGCACCCAACGCCATGCGCAAACCGATTTCGCTGGTACGGCTGGCGACCGTGTAGGCAGCGACTCCGTAGAGACGGACGCACGCCAGCACAAGCGCGACGACGCCGTAACACTAAATACGTGGACCCCAAAATCCCCGCCGAACCGATGGTCTTCATGCCGCTTCTGCAAACCGTGGACTACGTCGACCCCACCCAAGGCGCCTATCAGACCTGGGGAAATTATATTGACGGCATTCAATTGCACATCGCCGGCCGTCCGGAGAGCCTGCAAAATGAAATCCGCACGGCTCTTGCCGAGATCGATCCCAATTTGACGGTCATCAAGATTACGAATCTCGCGGAACAGGTCGGTACGCGTCTCAACAGCCAGCGGCTCATCGCGCAGCTTACCTCGTTTTCGACAACGCCCACAATCTCATAGTCGCCGGCATGGCTGCGTGCGTTGAATCCCAGATGCTTTCCGATGGGGTCTTCATTGGGGAAGTACTTGCGGACGAGTGCGTCGTTTACGACCGCAACACGCAGGGCGGTGGGCGTGTCGCTTTCTTCAATTACGCGGCCGCGCAGGAGACGCGTGCCGATGGTTTCAAAATAGTGCGCGCTAACAAAGTCGTAGATTGCATTATCGTCGTGTGAGTTTTCCTCGGGTTGCCTTCCCTGAATCCAGACCTGGCTGCTCCAATTCCAGCCGTCCATAGGACTATGAAGCGCCATGCTGGCACTGAGTACACCGGGCATGCGGCTGAAGCGATCTTGAAGCTGCCGGTATAAACCAGGAAGCCCGTCAAAGGTGTAGCCCGCGAGAGCGGGATTAAGGCGGACAATCAAACGGGATTGCGATTCGAACCCGAACTGCTGATTTTCGAGACTACGAAAGCTTCGCACCAGCAATCCGGCGCCCACGAGCGGCACCAGCGACATGGCCGCCTGCAAGATAACGAGCAGCTTTTGTGGAAGCGCGGAATTGTCTCGCGTGGCGCATCCTGCGCCGCGCAGCGTTTCCGCGGGATGCGCGTGTGATGCCACCCACGAGGGAGCTGGGCGGCGCGGCTTTATTGTTCGAGTTCGATGACGTGCGCCTTGTAGTTGATCCGCACGGCGTGGAACTCACGCAGGACGTCTTGACCGAGTAAGCCGTCGACAGGCGCGCCAAATCGCCGCGTAAGTTCGTCGACATTCATCACGTAAACCGGCTGCGAGACCCACACGCGATTCGCCAGCGCGAGGTTCGCCCGGAGCAGCACGGCATCCCCCCTCAGTCCCGGGCCGCGATCGTTCTTGTGGATGCTGCGCAGGTGGAACTGCAGATCACCGTAGGCTCTGGGACTGACGATGGTGTTGTTGGCTCCGGTATCGAGCAGAAGGGCCACCCGATTATCGTTTACGCGGGCTTCCACAAGGATCATGGATTCCGCGGTGCGAAAGGGGACGGCAACGATCTCGGGGTGAGCGATATTCCTGGATGGGATAAAGCAAAGCAGCGCCAGCACCAGCATTCGGAAAACACGGCCGCCTCGGTGAGTATTCAAAGCGTGCTCCGGGCTGTCCCCGCGCACTCTTTCGCGGCCCAGCGGCTTGAGCGCTTTCTGCGATAGCAAATTGTGAATACCCATACTCCGGCTCTCCGGGGGTCAAGGCCGCCAAATCAGACTACGAAGAAAACACGTCCCTTGCTATCCGCATTCGTTCATCGAATCCGGAACGCGCCGAGCTTCTTTCCGTTTTCTTGCTTGCCTGCCAATATGGCTCTCATTCCAGAAATCCACGGCGCGAGCCGCTCAGAAAACGGAGCGTAGGCCCCAAAAAAGAAAAGAGCAAATTGATTGATTTCATCGTCTAAATGAGCAGCGTGCATGTCCGACGAAGAAGAGGCCAACCATGGATCTTGAGATCCGTCATCTAAAGCTCGTCGCGGCAATTGCAGAAACGGGAAGCGTTACCGCGGCGGGAAACCGCTTGCATTTGACGCAGTCGGCTCTGAGTCATCAGCTGAAGGGTGCCGAGGAACAACTGGGCGTGCGCCTTTTTGACCGCACAGACCGCAAGATGGTGTTGACGGCGGCGGGTACACGCCTATTGCAGACTGCAAATAGCGTGTTGGCGGAACTCGATCGCGCGGCAAGGGACATTCAGGAGCGCGATACCTGCTCGTCTGGGCTGATCCGCCTCTCTACCCAATGCCATACCGTCTATCACTGGCTGCCGCCGCGATTGAAGCTTTTTCAGAAGAAATTTCCGGACGTGGATTTCCAGTTGGTGGTCGAAGCTACGAATAATCCTTTCCAGGCGCTCCTGGAGGGCAAACTCGATTTGGCGATCGCCTGCGACCCGGTCCGCAATCGCAAGATTCTCTATACCCCGTTGTTCGAGGACGAGCTCTTCATCATCGTCGCTCCAGAGCATCCGCTTGCGGGGAAGAAATACGTCGTCCCCGAAAACCTTGCGGGAGAAAACCTAATTATTTACCCACCGAAGGAAGAATGCACGGTGCTCAAGGAGAGTCTCGAGCCGGCGGGAATATCGCCGCGAAAAATTCAGGAAGTGATGCTGACGGAGGCGATGATCGGGATGGTGATCGCGGGTCTCGGCGTTGCGTCATTACCCAGCTGGGCTGCGGCCCCTCAACTGGCATGTGGGGCGGTAATTGGACTCCCTCTTACGGCGCAGGGCTTTCGTCGGACGTGGTCAGCGGCGCAGTTGCGGGATCGCGCCGCTCCGGTTTATCTCAAGGAATTTGTCCGGTTACTGGAAGAGCGCCCCCTCACCGAGGACTTTGCGAGGCCTGGCGTGGATTCCAAGAATTCTAAAGTAAAGGGAAGCCTGGCACGCGGGCCTGCCACCGGTGCGCGCTTGCGGAGTCACGAACAGGAACGCGGGGTCGTCCTTGCTTCCCTGGGTTAATTCGCGAAGTTCCCGCGAAGTGCTAGTAGAATTGGCGGAGCTTCCATGGCACTTCAATCCCACGCGGCGCTTGCCGAGATTCGCGACACCCTGCTTGAAACCTACGCGAGCAACAACGCAATGAACCAGCTCATCCTCTCGCAACTCGATCCTCGTGCGTGGCGCGCCCAGCCGCCCGGTCAAAAAGGCAATCGCCGGACAATCGCCGCCATCTTCGCGCATCTGCACAACACCCGTCTTAAGTGGCTGAGACGTTCCGCGCCGCATCTGAAGCGTCCGCCGCTGCTTGATCCCCACCGCTGCAGCATGAAGCAGGCTGCTGCCGCGCACGCGAGAAGCGCCGCGCAGTGCCTGCGCATGTTGTCGGATGCTCTCTCGGCCGCTCCGGATCGCCGCGTTGCAAAGTTCTCTCGCGACGGTTGGGCGCCAACGTGGCCCGCCGGAGGGACCATGTTTGCTTACATGTTCTCGCACGAGGCGCATCATCGCGGCCAGATTTTGATGCTTGCCCACCAGCTCGGCTACCGCGCCCACAAAGCCATGTACGGCATCTGGCAATGGGAGAAGCTCTGGAAACAAACCGGCCTTACCACGCGCCCGCGCTGAGTGGAACCCGACCTCCTGGCTTCCTAGCGAACCAGCGGCATCGCTCGCTTGGTGGCTATCTAATGGCTGAGCGCTTCTAGGCCCTGGGCACCGACGAGTCCCAGTCGCGGACGCGGTGCTGTTCCACTACGGGACAAATTTCCGCGATGAGGCAAACAAGCTTCGCGTGGTTAGCCGTAAATCGCCAGAAAAGAGGCGTTTGGAGGGCGCACATTTGGCACGCTTCCTGCACACAGAGACCTCGATTGTTTAAGCGGCTCCTCAGAAGCAATAAGGGAAGTCCCAAGAAAAGTGGACTGAGGCACTCGATTAAATTGGCCGGACAAAGGCAATGAAGCAACAACTACAGATTGAGAAAATTTCTGTGGAGGCGACGAACTGGCGGAACGCCACCAACGTCTGCTCCGCACGCGAGCTCCTACCTGGTGCAGTTCCCCAGCAATTCCACTACCCGCCTGCCAGAATCCACTAGAGCGCCGCGCTATCCGATATCGTCGGAACGCGGTGCTCATTCCTCCCCCACAAGGGAGAACCATGCTCTCAGCGGAGTCGTTGCGTCCCGCGCGGTGGCTCACAAAGCGGATTCGCGCGCGTCCATGAAATACATCGAGGGGATCTTCGCAATAGTTCTTGGCGGCCACTACCCGGATGGTGCTAGGCTGAGCGAGTCACAGGATGGCGCGTCGGCCGCGGCCACATGGGTAAGAAATAAATGGCCCAAATCGGTTTCGCGACCTCTTACGCGGAAAGCGAGGACCAGGGATGGACCGCAGACGATTCCTCAGGGACGCTTCAGTTGCAACAGGCATGATGCTGGCGCCTTCGCCCTTTAAAAACATTGCGGCGGCCGGCAACTCACCCAACACGGCTTACGTCGCTTTTGTCAAAGCGACAGACCGGGCAGACGGTGTTCGCCGGGCCCTCGATCTGCTCAACGTGAAGTCCTTCCAGGGTAAAGACCTATTCCTCAAACCAAACTTCAACAGTGCCGATGTAGCACCAGGATCTACTCATCAGGACACCCTTGCGGCTCTCATCCGCCAGTTGAAGGCAAGGGGAGCAGGGCCGCTGACCATCGGTGACCGAAGCGGCATGGGGAAGACCCGCGAAGTAATGGAATCCAAGCAGATTTTCCAGATGGCAACGGAACTGGGCGCTAAGGTCGTGGTTTTTGATGAACTTCATGCCGACGACTGGGAGTTTATCAAGCCTTCGGAAAGCCACTGGCAGCAAGGGTTCGCTTTGCCGCGCTTGGTCCGCAATGCCGGTGGCATCGTGCAGACCTGCTGCCTCAAGACCCACCGCTATGGAGGACACTTCACATTGTCCTTGAAAAACTCCGTCGGGCTGGCAGCTAAATTTGTCTCCGGTCAGCCATACAACTATATGCAGGAGCTGCACTCATCCCCGCATCAGCGACGCATGATCGCCGAGATCAACAGCGCGTATCGGCCTGACCTCGTGGTGCTGGACGGGGTGGAAGCCTTCGCCACCGGCGGACCGGACACCGGCAAATTGGTGCGTGCCAACGTCGTTCTCGCTGGAACCGACCGCGTGGCGATTGATGCGGTGGGGGTCGCCTTGCTGCGGTACTTCGGCACTACTCCTGAAGTGAGCCGCGGAACAATTTTCGAGCAAGAGCAACTTGCCCGCGCTACCGAGTTGCGTCTCGGAATCAGCCGTCCCGAGCACATCGAATTGGTCACCGGCGACCGCGACAGCGCAGAATATGTCAAGCAGATACGGCCCATCCTATACGGCGAAACACACCCGAACTAACGCTTCCTCACGGATGCCGCAACGCGCTCTTGTCAAAGATGTTCGAATGGAACTTTAGAAGAGCGGGTAGGTGCTCGGCGAAGTAAACCCAATTGTGGCCGCCAGGGTAGAGATGGAATTCGTGAGCCACGTGGCGGGAAACAAGGACCTTGTCGAGATCGGTGGCACCGGATTCGAATCCGAAGTCGTCTTCGGAGCCGCAATCGAAATAAATGTGAAGCCCCTCAAAATTCGCCGTGCGGGCGATGGTCAGCGGATCGTTCTTTTTCCAGAAAACAGGATCGAGCGGAGCGCCGAAAACACCAGAGAAGACACGGGAGCGTGCCGTCTGCCGGGAGTCCGAGGAGGCTAGGGCCGGGAGTTTCTCGAGCAACGCCGCGCTGTGCGCGCCAACCGATCCAAATAAGTCGGAATGGCCAAAGGCCAGATGCTGGGCGCCGTATCCTCCCATGGAAATTCCGGCGATGGCGCGAGAGGCGCGGCCGGATTTCGTTCGGTAGCGCTTCTCGATTTGTTTCACGAATTCCTGCAGAAAGAAATCCTCGTAGCGATTGCGACCATCACGAGAGTTGATATAAAAGCTGGCACCCCCAGCTGGAGTGACGATCAGGAATTCGCTGATCTGATTGCGTTCCCAAAGGTCTTCAATGAGATTGAAGCCGCCCGAGTGGATAAGCATCTGTTCGTCGTCGCCGAGGCCGTGAAGAAAGTAGAGGGCAGGGAAGCGCCGGGTTTTCTCGGAGTCGTAGCTGGGTGGCAGAAGGACGCAATACGGGACGGCGCGCCCCAGAATTTTGCTTGAGACCGATAAACACTCTGCGCGGCCTGTGGCGCCATAAAGACGCGCAGGCATGAGGCAGCACAGCAGCAGCGTCGCCGCAGCTGCGCTGCGGGAACTACTCATACCGCAAAGCCTCAACGGGATCGAGCCGCGCGGCGCGCGTCGCGGGATACAGCCCTGCGGCAAGGCTCACTACAATGGCGAACGCGATCGCCAACAACACCAGCCACAAGGGTACGGAGAAAACATGTGCGGGGGGCAAGCTCTGACGCTGGAGATATAGATTTGTCCCCCAGGTCACCCCTCGACCGATGAGCCAGCCCATGCCGACGCCGCAAACTCCACCGAGTGAACCCATGACGCCCGCTTCGACGAAAAACAATTGCTTCACGTCGCGATCCGCCGCTCCCAACGCTTTGAGGATCCCGATTTCGCGGCGACGCTCGAGAATAGCCATGACCAGCGTGTTGATAATCCCGAGCGTGGCGACCGCGAGCGCGAGGCTGCCAAAAATTCCCAGGAGAAGATCAAAGATGGTGAAGAACAATCGCAAGCTTCGCGTGGCATCGAGCAACGAGAATGCCGCGAACCCCATGCTCTTGATGGAGGTTTCGATGGCTTCCACCTGCGCGGGTTTCGCGGCTCGCACGGTCAGGCTGGCGTACGTTGGTTTTTCCGAGGAAGCGCGTACGGCCTCGCGCAAGTCGTTGACCTGCGCGGCGCGCAAGGTCGATGCCACCTCAAGCGGAATAAACAGCCGTCCGTTCCCGAATCCGCCGAACCCGGATGCAGGTTCCGTCTCGACGATGCCGACAATTCGCAGAATCTTTTCGCGCGGAACAATCGAGAATCCATCCCCTAACGCATCGGCCGAGTTTGTGGCGCCGGACTGCACGGCGAGCCCCGCATTCGCCGGATCGGTGGACCCGCTCTGCGCCGGAAGCGCCTGACGCTCCATGTAACGAACCACAAGGTCCTTACCGATCAGCGCCGATGGCTGATCGGAGAGGTCCTTCGCAAATTCGATTTGTAAGATGGCTTCGTCGGCGCCCGAGCCGGGAAAAAACGTCCCTTGTACTCCGTCGAATGCGCCATTGCCGCGGGCCGAAAAAGGAATCCCCGCCACGACGGTCTGGAAAGGATTGCCGGCGAAGCGCACTTCCGTGGGAAAACGGATCTGCGGATAAACTTCCACGACGTTGGGAAGGTGTTCCATTTCGTGGCGCGCTTCGTCATCAAGTACCCGCGACTGTTGGGACGCTGTTGAATTTTTCGCAGCAGAGCGGTTGAAATCGCGAACGTTGCGGCGGGACGTTACTAGCACGGTGTCGAACAACCCCGAATTGGCAAGTTTTTTTGTCGCTAGCTCTTGCAGTCCCACGCCCAGGGACACCATGGCCACCAGTGACGCAACTCCCACGGCAACACCCAGAGTCGTTAGCGAGTTGCGAAGAATCGCTTCCCGTAGATTACGGACAGCGAGCTCGCCCAGATCGCTGGCCTTCATGATTTTGCTCCGTCGCTCACGAGCTTTCCGTCGGCCAGCGTAATGATGCGGCTGGCAAATCTCTCGGCAAGCGGACGCTCGTGCGTAACCATGACAATGGTCATGCCCAGGGAGTGCTGGATCTCGCGGAGCAGCAGCATGATGGATTCACCAGTAGCGGTGTCGAGATTCCCGGTCGGCTCATCGGCAAATAATATGGCGGGGCGGTTTACCAGTGCGCGAGCCAGCGCCGCGCGCTGCTGCTCGCCTCCGGAGAGTTCGCTGGGGCGGTGTGCGAGACGTTTCTCGAGGCGCACATGTTCGAGCGCCTCCTGGACGCGTTTGGCGCGCTCAGCGCGCTCGACCTCGGCCAGGCGCAGGGGCAGTTCGACATTTTCTTCGAGCGTCATACGCGGAAGCAAATTAAACGACTGAAACACCATGCCCACCGTCCGGCTGCGGTAGCGCGCCAACTCCAAAGAATTCATCTCCGACAAATTGCGGCCTTGCGCGAAAATTGTGCCAGACGTGGGGCGATCTAAACCAGCCATGAGGTTTAAGAGTGTGGACTTCCCGCACCCAGAACTTCCCAGCAGCGCCAGGAATTCTCCCGCCCGCACTCCAAGCGTGATGTCCTCGACGGCACGTATCAGTGCCGAGCCCATCGGATAATGCCGCGAGACCCTTTCCGCGCGGACCGCAAACCCATTTTCAGTCAGCATCATGCCTCTCGATGTTACTACGCATTACTGCTCCTCCCGGTTACCGACTACAACCGCGGGCAGACGCGGCACAACCGCCGATTTTCATCAATCCCGCAATTCAAGAATGAGGGAGGAAAGCTTCTATAGGCGCCGTGAAGCCACAGCAAGCGGAAGGTTCATTCGTAGCGCAGGGCGACGATCGGGTCCACGCGCATGGCGCGGCGCGGGAATATAGCAGGCAGCCAGCGCAACAGCGACCAACAAAACCGCGACTCCTGCAAATGTAAGGGGATCCGTCGCGCTGATGCCGAATAGCAGGCTGGCCATTAATCGTGTGAGGAGAAGCGCGGCAACTACGCCGATCGCCACACCCAAAAGCGTGAGGCGAGTCCCCTGGCTCAGGACCAGCCGCAGCACATCACGTGGGCGCGCCCCAAGCGCCATGCGCATCCCGATCTCCTGCGTCCGCTGCGTAACCATGTACGCGATCACGCCGTAGATGCCGACCGTTGCAAGAACCAAAGCGATGCCCGCAAACAGACCCAGCAAGAGCGTCGTGAAGCGCGACCTCGACAGTGAACCCGCGAGGAGCTGTTCCATCGTCGCCACATTCGATATGGGTTGTTCTTGATCCAGTTGCGAGACTTCGCTGCGCGCAGCGGTAACCAGCGCGAGCGGATCGTTCGCGGTTCGAGCCAGGATCGTCATGCGCGTGTACACAAGCTCGGGGTGCGGCCAGTAGACAGTCGGTTCGGCGGGAGTGTCCAGGCCCATCAGGCGCACGTCCCCCACAACTCCGATAATTTCCGAAGGCGGGTTGCCACTTTCCTCCAGGCTCTTTATGTAGATGACAGCTTTCTGGCCGAGAGGATTCATACCTTGAAGATATTTATCAGCAAAGGCTTGATTGATGATCACCATGTGGCGCATCTCGGCCAATTCCTGTGAATTGAATTCTCGTCCGGAACGCAAGGGAATTCCCTTGGTGCGGATGTATTCCGGCCCAACAACGCGAACAGCGGCAACGGGGAGGTCCATGAGCCCGCGATTGGGCTGGCCGATGATATGGACGGCGGTCGCTGAACCGAGCCCCGAGAGAGGAGGACAACTGTCCATGCTGACGGAGCGGACTCCGGGAAGGTGCGCGAGTCGCGGGAGAAGTTGCTGAAAGAACCCGAGAGTCTTTTCGTCGGTGCCGTACTTCGATCCGGGCAGCGCAACGGTGAAGGTGAGCAAGCGAGGGGAGGAAACCGAAAAGAAACGCGGCAAGCAGTGTCGCGCCCCCGGCAAACGCGAGAACGCGCAGGTCAATGTGGATGGAACACAAATCGAGCAGATTCTCCGGGCTGGCAGCAAGCAAAGCATTCGTTCCCCAAAACGCCAGCGTCACGCCGATTCCCCCACCGACCAGAGCGAGCAGCGCGCTCTCCGTGAGCAGTTGCCGCGCTATTCTCCAGCGGCTTGCGCCAATCGCCGTTCGAATCGCCATCTCCTTTTCGCGTCCCGCGGCACGAGCCAGCAGGAGGCTCGACACGTTCGCGCACGCAATCAATAAAACAAATCCGACGGCGGCAAACAAAATGAGCAGCGCGGGACGCCGGTCACCCGAAATCTGTTCGCGCACCGGCACCAGGGTGACTCCCCAATGCGCATTGTAGTCGGGGTATTGCTGAACCAGGCGCGCGGCGATCGTGTCCATCTGCGCTTGCGCTTGAGGCCGCGTGATTCCAGGTTTCATGCGCGCGACCGCTGTCAGAAAATGCCCAACCTCTTTCCGGTTGTGGAACCCTTCCGGAAATACGAAGGGAGACCAGAGAGCTATGCGTTCTGGAAGGAACGCTTCGCGTCCGATGATGGGATCGTTGGGAAGACGCTGGATTTGAACGGCCACAGTCAGACGGTTATCGGTGTCGCGCCGGAGAAGTTCGATTGGTTCATCAAGCAGGGCTCGCTGACGACGGCGAAGCCGCAGGACAACGACGTTGTCCTTACTTTTTGGTTCATTTTCCGGGGCAAACGCGCGGCCGATGATGGGATTGACTCCCAGCACCGAAAAGAAATTCGCGGATACAAGCTGCACGACCACTTGCTGCGGCTGACCGCCGCCGGTGAGATTGTCCCGCTCGTCGGCGATTGCCGCCATGCCCGAGAACGAATCATTCTGGCTCTGCCAATCGAGAAAATTCGGAGGCGCCACCGTATTGTGGTGGTCGGGCTGCTTGTCGTTCTTCTCCCAGACAATCACCAGGTGCTCGGGATCTTGATACGGAAGGGGCTGCAGGAGCGCCGCATCGATGACGGAAAAGATGGCGGTGTTCGCTCCGATGCCAAGCGCGAGCGTGAGGACAGCCACCGCTGCAAAGCCGGGGCTGCGTCCCAACATACGTGCAGCGAAACGCAAATCCTTTGCGGCAGTCTCCAGCCAGCCGATGATGTCCATCGCGCGCGTGTCCTCCTTATGCAAGCCGGTATTGCCGAATCGGCGCTGAGCCTGGTACCGCGCTTCTTCGGGATTCATGCCGGCAGCGACGTTTTCTTCCGCGCGCATCTCCACGTGAGATCGAAGTTCTTCCTCCAACTCGCGGTCCAGTTCGTCTCTGTGAAACAGGCTGCGCAGGCGCGCTCTCAGCGACATTCCAGGTCTCTCTCTCACACAAATTGCAAAACATGCGCTACCGCTTGCGTAAGCTGCGCCCAGTTCTTTTCTTCCTGCGCGAGTTGCTTCCTGCCCTTGGCGGTCAGCTGGTAATAACGTGCCCGGCGATTATTTTCCGTTGTACCCCACTCGGCGCTGATCCAGCCATCCTGCTCCATGCGATGCAGCGCGGGATACAGCGAGCCTTCTTCCACCCGAAGAATGTCGTTCGAGACCTGCTGAATGTGGACGGTTATTCCGTAACCGTGCATCGCACCGCGCGCCAGTGTCTTCAGGACCAGAAGAGCGAGCGTGCCCTGCAAAACGTCGTTTTTGGGGGTTCCCACAGCCGCTCCTATAGACAGCTATGGGTATAGACGCGGGGATCGCGCAAAATGTTTCGGCAAAATTTGGCTAGCCGCAAAATCCCTAGAGGGACGGTTCCACCGCCACTGCCGGCTCTCCCGCCGGCTGCGCCATCCACTGATGCGTCTCCTGCATGTCCGCCGCCACCGACCGCGCCGCCATCAGCAGCACGAAGCCTACCGCCAAAGCGCAAACCGGAATGACATACATTCCGCTGTGCAAACCCGTTGCGCGGAACGGCTCCGCCATTTTCGCTGCACCCGCGGCAGTCATCGCCGCACGCGCGAAGTGGTCGCTCAAGCCGCCTGTAATCACCGGCCCGAAACTCGCGCCCATCAAATACATTACGCAGAAGTAGACCGCCATCCCCGTTCCGCGCAGGCTTGGTGGGATAAGATCCTGGATCGTCGCGTACACACCCGAATAATAGACATACCCCAGCAAGCAACCGCTTCCCATCAGCACCGCGAACGGGAGCACCTCCCCCGGCCGGCAGTTGAGCGCAAGATAGGCCAACGGCGCCTGCAGCGCCGTGGCCAACGCCGACACCAGCAGCCGCCCGCTTGGCCTCGCCTTCCGCGCATGGTCGGCCACCCAACCGCCAAGCAGCAGGCCCGGAATTCCTACCGCGCTATAGACCACGGCGGCGACCGCGTTGGAATCTCTTAAGTTAAGCGCATGGTAGCGGGAAAGAAACGCCGGCAGAAACGTGGGAATCGCGTACATATTGAAGTTGAACAGCGCGCCGGAAATAATGATCCAGCGCATGCTCGGGATGCGCAGAATCCTCCAGTAGGGCGAGCCCTCACAAGGGCGCCCAGCGCTGGGAGAAATTTCCGCCGCGCCACGTTGCGGTTCGGAGATCGTCAACGCAAGAACCGCAAGGATCAGCCCTGGAATTCCCGCAACATAGAAGGGAACTCGCCAACCGTAGACTGCGGCGATGCGCCCGCTCAGGAAAATGCCCAGGAATCCCCCGAGGGGGAGGCCCAGCGTGAACAAAGAAAGTGCCAGCCCACGCTGCCCTGCCGGGTAAAGATCGCCAATGAGCGAGTTCGAAGCGGGGGCACAGGTCGCTTCGCCAATGCCCACCCCCAGGCGTGCGGCGAACAGGACGCCGTAGTTCCACGCCAACCCGCACGCGGCGGTCAGTAAACTCCAAACCGCCAGCCCCGCGCCAAGGAGCTTGGAGCGCTGCACGCGGTCGGAAAGTCGCCCGAACGGCACCCCAACCACGGCATACAAAAGCGTGAACGCAGTCCCCAGCCAGCCGATCTGAACGTCCGAAAGTCCCCAGTCCTTGCGAAGCGGCTCGACGATCGCTGCCGGGATGTTGCGGTCGTAAAAATTCAGCAGGTTGATCGCGAACAGGATAAAAAGCGTGTACCGCGCGCGGATGTTGGGGCCCGCCAAAGTGTCGTTTTCCATGAGGACGCGGCATAGTGTATCCGAATCCCCCAAAAAGTCAGCGCCAAATGTGCTGTCCGCTCCTCTCTGGCATCGTGCGGGTATGATCCCGACGGGAGTCGGGACGAGTTATATCCGTGCGCCTATATCCGAAACATCCTCGGTCCCGCATCCTTTGCGGTTTTCAAAGGGTGCGGGTGTTGCCCTTCTCTCGTTTGTCATATCCCCGTGTAGCGGCGGTCGGAATTTATCCGGCCCGCCCTTTTTGCCCAGCAGTAAAGGCACGATACATCGTGCCCTCTCCGGCGATGTTCGTAGCGCTGGCCCTGCCAGCGCAAGCAGGTTTTACTTTCCCTATAACGGCCCACCACACCCTCTGTCATTCCGAGCGCAGCGACCCGATTTCTTCTTGCGCCCCGGTTTGTGGGGCGTCGGGTCGCGAAGTCGAGGAATCGTGGCTGGATTTAACCATGGGCATGGTCGGTGGAACCATCCGCGTATTTCCTAAGTGCGCCCTCTTCTTCGCGCGGCTCGAGGAAAGAGCAACTTTCCCGGCAACGCTTCTTCCAACCCAGGCATCAGATATTGCAAAGCTTACCTGACAAGGTGGTGAGCTGTTCTCCAGATCGAAGCCACCTTGGCCGCGGTTCGATTTTCTTTTCTGCGCGGCAAAAACCGAAAGACCCAGGTGCGCAGTCGAGTGCCGGCTACAGGTGTGTTAGCACGCGCACAAACAAAAACTTCGCGCAGCGATGGACTGCGCAGAATGCAAAGGGCCATTCACATGAGCAAATATCAAGCATTCATAAATCACAACGAATTTAGCCGCTTCGCGCTTTTTGCTCTCGGCCTGGCGCTGGCCGGGTGCGGCGGAGGCGCGACGATGATGATGATGTCGCCGCCTCCCGCCGCCGCCAACGCAAGTTTCCTGTTCGTCACCAACACCAGTTCCAACACCGTCGCCGCATTCCAAGTCGATCCCAAGTCGGGCACTCCTACGCAAGTGGCCGGAAGCCCCTTTGTAGCGGGCATGGCCCCCGAGTTTATGGCCACCGACGCTACCGGCAAATTTCTGTTTGTGGCGAACTCGACTTCCAACGACGTCTCCGCCTTCGCCATCGACAACACCGAAGGCACATTGACCACGGTGACCGGCTCTCCTTTCCCCGCCGGCTCGCAGCCAAAGGGCTTGGCGGTGGTATCCAGCGCGAATCTCGTTTTCGTCGCCAACAATGTCAGCAACGACGTTTCCGTGTTCAAGTTTGACTCCATGACCGGCGCGCTGACCGCTGTCGCGCAAGCCTCCGGCACGTTTACCGGCCTTTCCGGCCCCATCGGGGCGTCTACTGATCCCATGGGGAAGTTCCTCTTTGTCACTAATCTCAACTCCAGCACGGTTTCCTCATTCTCCATTGATAGCGCGACGGGAATGCTCACCGCCGTGGCCGGTTCGCCTTTCTCCACCGGCACAACGCCCATCGGCTTGATCGCCGACCCCAACGGCATGTTCGTCTACGTCGGCGACCACATGGCCGACGTCACGAATCCCGGCGACGCCATTACGCCCTTCAGCATGAACGCCATGAACGGCGGATTGGCTCCCGTGCAGGCTTTGCCGCCCGCTCCCGCAAGCTGCGGTTCCGCGAAGTGCCACGTCAATCCGCTGCGCTTGGCCATCCATCCGGTGGCGCGATTCGCGTACGTGGCGAATGTCGGCGCGAACAGCGTCTCGGCCTTTAGCCTGCACAACGGCTCGCTCTCTCTGGTCTCTACTCCCGTGGCCACCGGCCAGCATCCCTTTGGCATGGCTTTCGATCCCACCGGAAGCTTCTTGTTCGTCGCCAACAAGGTGGACAACACCGTCAGCGGCTTCTCCGTGGATTCCATGATGGGCACGCTCACTCCACTGGCGAATTCGCCTTTCCCCTCCGGCGGCTCCGGCCCCGTCGGCATCGTCTCCGTCCGCCACCAGTAGCGCCCGGTTTGCCCCGCTTGTGGGTGTCGCGCACATTTAGGTGCGACATCCGAAATCCACAAAAATACCGCGCTTTAGCCCGCTCCGGCGATTGTCGTACCCGCGGCCCGAATTTATCCCGGCTCGGCCTTGAGGCCGGCTGCTTTTTCCCGGGCCGGGCACAGTGGTACACTCCCGCCGCGTGATCTCTGGAGGCAAGACATGAAAGCGTCTTTGCTTTATCGAATCGCTTCTGTTCTTCTGCTGCTTTTTGCCATCGGACATACACTTGGGTTTCGCCAAACCAATCCCGCATGGGGAGTAGCCTCGCTCATTGAGGCAATGCGGTCGATTCATTTCGATGCACAAGGGTTTACTCGGACTTATTGGGACTTCTTTAGCGCGTTCGGGTTTTTTTTCTCCGTTTTTCTTTTGTTTGCCGCGGTATTGGTGTGGCAGCTGGGCGGCCTTCCGGCAGAGATTTTTGCACGCATTCGAAGCACTGCGTGGGCGCTCGCCATTTGCTTTGCAGCGGTCACAGCTTTGAGCTTCAGATACGCCTTCACTACCCCCATCGTTTTCTCAACCATCATCACGATTTGTTTGATTGCTGCGCCATGGCTTTCCGCGAAGAAGCCAGTCTGAAGCCGTTCGTTCGCGTCTGTTCCTTTCCCGGAGGTTGCAGGTTACGCTGAGCGCAGCTAAATTAGGTGCGAGAATGGGAGCTGTACATGAAAAGGCCTGTCCCGGTGGACTCTGCCTCTGCATTAATCGACGAGAAGATCAAGGAACTTGGGGACTGGCGCGGGAAGACGCTCGCGAAAGTGCGCGAAATCATACACGAGGCAGACCCTGAGATCCTCGAAGAGTGGAAGTGGATGGGGACTCCCATCTGGTCCCGTGGCGGCATCGTTTGCACGGGAGAGACGTACAAGAACGTCGTTAAGATGACGTTTGCCAAGGGAGCTGCGTTGAAGGACCCTTCAGGTCTATTCAACTCCAGCCTCGACGGGAATGTCAGGCGCGCCATCGACATCCACGAAGGCGACAAGTTCGATGAGGCGGCCTTGAAGGATCTCATCCGCGCTGCAGTGGCGCTCAATCTCAAGGGCAAGGGCAAGCCGAGGCCCCGGCGAGCGAGCAGCAAGCGGGCCCACTAGCTTCATCGCAGGTCCCGGCCATATCTCCATTTTTGTAGGGGCCGCCTTCTGAGGCGGGCGCCTTGTCGGCGCGTTTGTAGCGGCGCTTGAGGCCGGCTGCTTTTTCCCGTAGGGGCACGATACATCCTGCCCGCTCTGGCGATTCTCGTAGCGGCGGCCTTCCAAGCTCAGCGCAGTCCTCCCATCAAGACGATATAACCAGCCAGACCACACTCGAGCACCAGCAGGCACCACATCGCGGCCGTCAGTCCGATCCGTCGGGGCAACGACCCTGTGCTGGTCATGATGAGAGCGGCGGGCACGACCGTAGCCAAAAGGACCGAACTGCACAACACAACCAGAATCAACCGTTCATACGTCGGGTCATGTCTGAGGCTCGATCGGTCCAGACGCATCCCGATGACGCACACGAGAGCCGGTAAAGCGAAAGCGACGATGCCGGCGAGAACCCTGATCCATGGCTTCCGCATCATTGCCTCTGCGTTCTCGATGCGTCGAGGTGAAACGCGTTCACGGCCCGGCCGTACGGCTCTCCGTGATGTCGAGGCGGATGTCTTGACGAGCGATGGGTGAATCGAGGTGATGGGACACGGTGTTCCTCCTTTGTTTGTTAGGTTGGCCATACAAACCGGGGACGAGATCAGCGCCAACCTCCTCAGCGGAATCCGCAGAATGCAGCATACGCCACACAGGCTGTGCCCCTCGGCTCCCCGCCCAACTTGATCCGGCGTGCATCCCTTCATCGAGTGGCAAGAGCAGGCAAGCTGCGCAGGCAGGCTCGGGGCAGGCAGGACAAATTCCCTCGTCGGGAATTTGGTTAACAATAAGACTCCCCCGCCCCCCTGTTGACCACAGGCATACCCCGCCTATGGGGCACCCAACTTCGTTTTGGGAATCTACGTGTCGTCTGCGCGCCAGGGGCACCGGTTTGAAAACCGGCCACTACATTGGAAAGCAGAGAGGAAAGATGCCGGACTTCCCGACCCCGACCAACGTCGTCGGGGTAAACGCCAACGGTCGGGACGCCCACAAATCGGGGGAAAGCCCGGCGCTACAAGAAAATGGCGGGCTCGGGCACTTTGCTCGCTATCCCTTATGGCCGGGTGTCGAGGGGATGATGGTTCTTCTCGTAGAACTCGTTCTGGAGCTTCAAGCTGGCGTCGTCTGCCTTGGCCGCGCGGATGGCTTCGACGATAGCGGCGATCCAGCCATCCATGTTCCACTGGCCCAGCTCCTTGGTGGCTACGGAGCCGTCGCCGGAATAGTGATCGGGAAACTTCGCGTACCACCAGATTCCGGTATAGACATTTTCCGGGAGCTTCTGGCGGTTCTGGTCCGCGCCGGATTGCATTGCGGCGCGGTCAAGATGAACCAGGTCGGGGTGCGAGACCAGCGTGTTGGAGGTTTCGTTTTCGCCTGCATGCATGTCGGCGATAGTGGATTTCTTCGCTGGGCCGCCCGGCCGGCTGCGATGGCCGTCGAGGACGTAGACGACATAGTCGTGGGGCTTCTCAAGCTGCGCCTGGGCGAAAAAAGGAAGCAGATGCTCGTTGCCGCCGTGGCCGTTGACGATAATGATTTTCTTGCAGCCGTTGCGCGCCATTTCGTCGGTGGTTTCCTGCAGGAGCTTCAGTTGCAGCTCCATGCTGTAGGCAATCGTGCCGGGTTCGTGCTTGGCTTCGAAGATCTGGCCGAAATAGTATTCCGGGAAGACCACGGCGTACTCCTGCTCGGCGGCATGCAACGACACATAGCGAACGTTGAGGAGGTCGGTGCCGAGAGGGAGATGCGGGCCGTGTTTTTCCAGGATTCCGAAAGGCAAGAGGCAGGTGCCCTTGGCCTGCTGAATGGCGGCGCGAAAATCGCCGGCCGTAAGCTTCTCCCAATTGGGCGAGAGCTCTTGCTGCGCGCGGACCGGTGCGCTGGGCACGAAAAACGCGGCGATGACAAGAAATCTCGATACGACGGACAACGGATGGCGATGACTCATAGAGGCGCCCCCTCGGCGCTCGAATTTTACAGCGGGTACGGGCTGACGAAAATGCTTTATTAAATCGTTTGAGAAGAGCGAAAGATGCCGCGCTCTCCCCGCAAGGTACGCGGGGAGTCCCCACAAAGCGGGGCAAAGCCCGGCGCTACATAAATCGCCAAAGAGGGCACGATGTAGCGTGCCCCTACGCAGGCAGTCCGCGGTCTTTACATGTGCACGCTCATGACGTATTGCAAATACGGGTCGTATGTCCTACCCAACACACTGTGTGGGGAATCTCACGCAGCGCGACTCGCTTGCTATTCTGGAAATTGCGGGAATTTCCGGCAAATACGTGTGGCGATGAATCTGCTATGTATTTAAGCGCGTTGCAAGAGTACGTCAATCGAAGTTCGACCTGGGTGAAGTATGGGCCGGCATTGGCGTGTGTCATGGTGGTGGGTCGGCGCGGCAGGATTCGCACTGCTTCTGGTGGCGGCCCTTTTTGTCAGGTGGCGCGCTTCCCGCGCGCTGGACAATTCCAGGGAAGAAGTTCGCGCCGAGCGGGAAATACGTTTTCAGTCTCGTCCCTTTACCGCACCCGTTAACACAGGTTTTGAAGCCTTCAGCGCGCCGGCGGTGTTCCTCCAAGCCGCGCGATTTCAAGAACATCTCTTTCTCGCTGGCCCCGCCGGACTCTCCGAATTCGATTTGAGCGGCAATTTGGTGAAGCAGTTCGTCGCCGGCCGCGACCTGCCGTCATCGCCGCTGGTAGCGGCAGCCCCGGCCCTGCTCGCCGACTCGCGCGAACCTGAACTTGTCGTTGCGACCGCGCAGGACGGATTGCTCGCGTATAACGGCCGCGCTTTCCGCCAGATCTATCCACAAGATTCCGAGGTTCGCGCGATCACCACGATCCTGCCGGTGGAGGCGGGGCACCTCCTGATTGGAACGAAGAAGCGCGGAGTGTTGCTCTACGACGGGAAACAGATTTCTTTGCTGCACCCCACGCTGAGCGATTTGTACGTCACAGCATTTGCGGGATCGGAGTCCGATTTGTGGATTGGCACGCTTGCGCAAGGAGTTTTTCACTGGCACGCAGGCGCGACGGAGTCGTTTGGTGAAGAGAGTGGATTGTCAGACAGGCAGGTCCAGGCCATCGCGACGGACGGGGGAAAGACGTATGTGGGAACGGCGCTGGGCGTAGCGGTGTTTGACCAGGGCCGATTCTCGCATGTGGTCGCACCGGGAGTGCTGGTCACTTCGCTGCATGCGAATGGCGCGCAGTTGTTCGTGGGGTCGGAAGACCAGGGGGTGATCGACGTTCCTCTCGGCGGCCGGAGAGAGAGTTCGCGCGCGGGAGGGAATGCGGAATTGTCCGAGGTGCGGCAATTTTTCCAGTCGGGCGAGGAGGTGTACGTACTCTCGCGCGACGCGCTGTACCGGATGAATGCGCGGGGGCTGGGGTGGCAACGCGTGCTGCAGCCTGGCGCGGTCGCGTTGAGCGATCGCAACATTTCGGCGCTTGCGGCGGACGGCAGCGGGCGGCTGTGGGTGGGTTATTTCGACCGGGGGCTGGACATTCTGCAACTGGGAAACGGGCGAACGATGCATGTGGAGAACGAGCACGTTTTTTGTGTCAACCGGATTTTGCCGGATGCAAAGGCGGGGATCGTGGAGGTCGCCACGGCAAACGGATTGGTGCGCTTCAACGCCACGGGCAGCCAAGAACAAGTGTTGACGCGCGCGGACGGATTGATTGCGGACCACGTGACGGACGTGGCGCTGTATCGAGATGGATTGGCGGTGGCTACGCCGGCGGGATTAACGTTCCTCGATTCGAATGGCGCGCGCAGCGTGTACGCGTTTCATGGCTTGGTGAACAACCACGTCTACGCGCTGGGAGCGGTGGGAGAGGAATTGCTCGCGGGCACGCTTGGCGGGTTGTCCGTAATTGAGAAGGAGGCAGTGCAAACGAATTACACGGCGGGGAGCTCCGGGTTGAAGCATAACTGGATCACGGCGGTGGTTCCCGTGGGCGAGGAGTGGATGGTTGGAACGTATGGCGCGGGAATACTGGGGATGGATCGCGCCGGACATTTTCATTCGTTCGAAACGGGGACGGGGACGTTCGAAGTAAATCCGGGCGCGATGGCGGTGACGTCGCAGCATGTTTTCGTGGGGTCTCTTGGAAAAGGATTGTATGTCTACGACCGGGAAACGTCGCGGTGGACGGTGCTGAGTGAGGGCCTGCCTTCGTTGAATGTAACGGCCATCGTCGAGAGCAAAGGCGTGGTCTACGTGGGAACGGATAACGGATTGGTTCGCATTGAGGAACAGAAGCTGCGTCCATGAGAAAACTATTTGGCGTTATCGCTCTACTCGTCGCTCCGATCGTTGTTCTGAACGTTTTTCTGATGGGGCTTGCACCTGGCGTGGCGCTGGCGGATGGCGGGGTGCTGATTCCGCGCGACAAGGCGCAACCCGACCCGAAGATTTTGTCTCTCGAAGAGATGGAAATCACCATTCGAATCGACAATGGGGACGCGCAGGTTTTTGTGCGGCAGATTTTTGCGAATCACACGAACGGAATTCAGGAAGGGAACTACGTTTTCGCGCTGCCGAGCCGGGCCACGGTGTCCGACTTCGCCGTTTGGGACGGGGCTACGCGCATCCCCGCGGTGATTCTGGAGCGCAAGCGCGCGGAAGAGATCTACAACCAACTGAAGCAGCAATCGGTTGACCCGGGATTACTGCAGATGGGGGAGCGCGGAGCGGAAGAAGCGAAGCGCAGCGCGATTTTCAGCGCGCGAATCGTGCCTATTCCGGCGTATGGCACGAAGCGGCTGGAGTTCGAATACCATGAATCCATCCCAGTGGAAAATTGGAAGTCGTATTTCGCGATTCCGCTGCGGCCGGATGCCTATCAGGCGCAGGCGGCGCGGCACTTGCGGATTAGTTTTGAGCTGCGCTCCGCGCACGCCATCTCTAATTTTCTCGCTGTGGCAAAAATCTTTCCGCTGCAAATCGAGCAGAACACTCCTAATTTGGTAAAAGGCCATTTCGAAGGCCAGAACGTCAACCTCACCGAAGATTTCGTGACCACGTACGAGATGGATCGCGCGGGCAGCGACACGCTGCAGGTGCTGGCATACAGGGATCCCGTAAGTGGGCAGCCTTCGCCGACGGAGACCGTTCCTGTGCGTAGCACGAACGAGCCAGGATTTTTTGCCATCGACGCGCTTTTAGGCAGTGGTCAGAAGCCGGCGGCAGGGGGAACGGCAGCGGCGCAGAATTCGGGCCCGGCCAAGACTGTGGTCATTCTGTTCGATACTTCTTTGTCCATGCAGTGGGAAAAGTTGGAGCGGAGCTACCAGGCGCTCGAAACGTTGCTTCGGTCATTACATTCGAATGACACGTTTAATCTGATTCTGTTCAATAGCCAGACGCAGGTATTTCAACCGGCGCCGGTTGCGGCCGATGGAGCGGCGATTCAGCGGGCGCTCGATTTCGTGCGCGGGAGCAAGTTGCGCGGGGGAACGGACGTGCAGAAGGCGCTCGATACAGGCTTACAGCAATTTTCGACAGCGCATGCGGGGAGTCCTTACCTTGTGCTGCTCAGTGACGGCGGTGCTACGCGCGGGCCGATTCAGAACGGAAAGATTGCCGCGCTCTATGAAGCAAGTTGGAAGAAATTGCCGGAGCCTCAGCGGCCCAAGTCCTACATCTTTGGAGTCGGCGACGATGCAAACTTGCCGCTGCTGAAGCTGCTCGCGCGGCAGGATGGATTGCTCGAAAACGTTCTGTCGGCGGAGCCGATTGATTTCAAGCTGACGACGTTTCTATCGAAGATAGGGCAGAGTCCGATTGGCAAGCTCAGGCCGGAGACTCCTCAGGATGCGGGCATTGATGCGGTCTATCCTTTGCAGGATTCGACCTATGCGAACTCACTTGCGGCGTGGGTGGGGAGATATCAAACTGCGCGTCAGAATGCCGCGTTTAGCGTGCACGGCGTGAGAGAGGGAACGCCTGTAGCGCTTTCCACGAAGGTGGATCTTCCACGTGAATCGCTCGAACATCCGCAATTGCCGCGGCTGTGGGCACGGGCACGCGTGGATGCGCTGCTCGAGAAAATCCAGCGCGAGGGCGAAGACGCGGCGAGCGTCGACGAGATCATACGCCTGGCGCGAAAATATAAGTTCGTCACGCCTTACACTTCGTTTCTTGCTGTCCCCCGCGCGCTGCTGCGGCCAAGGGTGATCCGTCCGGGTGATCCAGTGCTTAGGGTGAAGACCGATGAAACGATCACCTCGGTCGTGGCGCTCTTCCCATTTGGACTGGTGCAGAAGCTGCGATACCTCGGGGGAGAGGACATTTGGCAGACGCGCTTTTTTGCGCCCAGCGATATGCAAGACGGAACCTACAGTGTGCGGTTGGTTCTGCGCGACAAGCTGGGGCACACCTACCGCGAAGCGAAGACTTTTGTGATCGCGAGCAAGCCCCCGGTACTTCAGATCAAGCTGGATCGCAAACGATTCCGTCGAGGCGAAGTGCTTGATTTGAAAGTGGCAGCGTCCCAGAGCACGCGCAGCCTGGTCGCGCGCCTGGATGGCATTTCGCCAGTCGGGCTGCGGTGGGACGCGCGGGCGGGGGCGAATACCGGGCAATTGGTGATTCCGGAACAGGCGATACCCGGAACGTACAAGCTGACCGTGAAGGGCGAGGACATCGCGCACAACATGACGGCCCAGGGGGTGGAAATTGAAATCATTCCGTAGTTTGCGGAGTAACCCCTGTTTTGGACTGTCTGCAATTTTGCTGTCAATTCTGGCGGCGGGCGCGCTGGTGACGGCGCGCGGGTCGCTTCCCGTTTGGATTCGGAACATCGAGGCGCGCACGGAGCTGGAAGTGGCGTTTTTCCGGCCGATGCCGCTACCGCACGCCGATGTGCTATTCCGCCGGCCACCTGGTGAAACGCGCGGCGCGCTGGGCGAATTGATCAAAAAGGCGCCGAAGGGAGCGGAGCTTTATTCCCTGCGGGCGATGGAGGATGAACAACAGCTCGATTTTGCAGCCGCCGAAGCGGACTGGAAGAGTTATGCGGATAACTCCACGGACAAGGGCGCGGCACAACTGGCGCTGGCCGACTTTTATCACCGCAGAATGCGTCCGCAGGACGAGATCAAGACGCTGGCCGCGGTGGGCAGCGCGCCGCTCGAGAATTTCGAAAAGCTGACGCCGGCCGCGGAACAGAGGTCGTGGCTTGCCTATGAGCGGATCTTCAGCGTGATTCACGCGCAAGGATTGCCGAAGGATGTTTCCATCGCGCAGTACCGAGGCTGGCTGGCCCGGTATCCCAAGGAGCAATCGCTCTATGCGAGGTATTTGCAATTTTTGATTTCGGTGAAGGAGTTTGGAGCCGCCAATCAACTGGTCGAGGATTATCGCAAGCAGTTTCCGCAGGACGGGATCTTTCCGATTAAAGCGGAAGCTCTGGTCCAGTATGAACAGGGATCGCTACAGCAAGGGCTGGCGGTGTATGAAAAAAGATTTCAGCCGCTATGGGAGCCCGAGCTGGTGAAGAGTTATTTCGATCTGCTGGCACAGACGCACAGTTTGCGGAAGTTTTTGGATGACGCCCGCGCCGCGGTGAGCGCCAATCCGGAAGATCTGACGGCCACGGCGCGAGTTTTCTACTACTACCAGCAGCAGGGAAAACTTGACGCCGCGCAGGAAGCGATTACCCGCTTTCGCCAGCATAAGGATTCCGCAAAGTCCGCGTGGTCGCCGCAGGAGTTGTTTATTTGCGCGAAATTGCTGGAAGACGTTCACTCCTATCCGGAGTCCGCGCGCTATTACTTTGCGCTGTACAACAGCAAGGGTCCGAATGACCCGCAAGAGCGGGCTCTTGCTGGGCTCGCGCATCTGCTTGTCACCGCCCCAGAAATGCCGATACGTTTCGGGACGGGCGAGCTGTCCATGTACCGTGACATCGCGACGATGGATCAGGGGCCGGGATATTTGAACGGTATTTTGTCGCTGATCCTGAATACGACTAGTCCTGCGGGCGAATTCTACACGGAAGAGCATCGGGCCGTTTCCTATTTCCACCGTTCGCGGGCGGCGGAGCTGCTAGCGCTTCTGGATACCAAGTATCCAAACTCTCCCGACCGGGCAGAACTCCACGCGCAGTTGCTCGATTTCTATTCGACGTCGGGTGAGAGCGAGGCGGTGATCAAAGGCGGAAAAGAGTTTTTGGCGGCATTCCCTAACGCTCCGCAACGAACTACGATCGCGCTTTTGATGGCAGATGCCCATGCGCGCACTGGGAGATATCAAGAGGAGTTTTCCATTTACGATGCCGTTCTCGGAGAACTTGCGGCGAAAGCGGACGGGGTACCGCTGGGGAACAACACGGCGAATTACGAACAATTCTCTGCGCCGGTCGAAGTGAGCCCGACGCAACAAGCGGAGAGTAAGGAATCCAGCGGCGAAGGCGAAGGAGACGAGGCGGAGCAAGCGCCCGTGCAGCGTACGCCGCGCAAGCCACGCAGCAGCGCATTTCAAGTAAACGCGAACGCAGCAGCCACCCAGATTGGCGCTCGCTCACCGGAATATGCGCGCGTTCTGGAACGTTACCTCGCGCGGCTGGTGCAGCTAAAACAGATTCCTCAAGCGCTTGCCGTGCTACGGCGCGAAATTGATCACAACGCGGACGATCCGGGGCTTTATGAAAGGCTGGCTGTTTTCCTGGAACAAAACCGGCTGGGGACGGAACAAGAGGAAATTTACCGCCGTGCAATGGCGCGATTTCCGGATCGTTCCTGGTATCACAAGCTGGCACGATTTTATTTGCGGCGGCAGAGAAATGCGGAGTTCGAAAAGCTTACCCAGGAAGCCGTCAGTACCTTCAAGGGGAGCGAATTGGAAGGATATTTCCAGTCGCTTGTGAATGGCCCGGCGGGGATGTACCTGCGGCTCAATCAATATGCCAACGCGAGGTTTCCGCACAATCCAGTGTTTGTCCGCAATTTGCTGAGTGCCTACAGCAGAACGGAGACCTGGAATCCGGCGGCATGGGAAGGGCTGTTGCGGCAGCACTGGTTTGAGGAGGCTGACCTTCGTAATGTCTTTTTCCAGTTTTTGTCGAGCAATGGAAAGCTCGAAGGCGAGTTAAAGGCAGTGCAACAAGGTGACTCCGCGGCAGGAGGCGCCCATTGGGATGAATTTGTGAGGCGCAATCCCGCAGCGGGGCAGTTTGTGGCGCAGGCCGCGGTTTGGCGCTCCCATTTTGAAGAGAGCGCGCCGGTGCTGAAGGCGCTCGCGGACGATTACCCTGTGGATGTGGAAATTGGCCGAACGGCATCTTCGGTATTTCGCTCCTTGGCTTACTTCGACGGAGCGCAGACCAGCGTTGCCGTGAAGATCGAAGACAATCTGCTTTCAGCAAGTCCCGGCAGCACAGACAATCTTGCGCGAATCGGCGATATCTATGCGGACCGCGAACTCTTTGCGAAGGCTACGCCGTACTGGGAGCGCATTCCGCGAGTGGCTCCGGGAGAATCGGGAGGATATCTCGAGGCAGCCACGATTTATTGGGATTACTACGATTTCGATAATGCACTGCGGCTGCTCGGGGAAGGGCGCAAAAAGCTCGGGGATGACAATCTGTACTGCTATGAACTGGGCGCAATTTATGAGGGCAAGCGGGACTACACGCACGCTATTCAGGAATACGTAAAAGGTGCCTTGGCAGGCGGGGGAGCGTCGCCTGCAGAAAACCGGCTGCTTCAGTTGGCAGGCCGGCTTAAGTACCACGATCTTGTGGACAGCGAGATGCAGAAATTGGCGAGCGGTGCGAGTCCTTCGCTGGCAGCGGTATCGTTGCGGATGCGCGTGCTGGAAAAGCAGAATCGCAAGGCGGAACTGGCCTCATTCCTTGATTCGGTTCTGAATGGAGCGACGACGATCGAGCAGGCCGCGGATATCGAGAGTCTTGCGGCGCAAAAATCGCTGGAATTGGTGCGGCAGCACGCCCTGGAGAAACAGGCCGCGCTGGCATCTGACCCGGTGACGCGATTACAACTGCGCTACGCGCTGGTGCGGTTGTACGAAAACCGCAAAGACCTGGCGTCCGCGCAGAGAAATATTGAAGCGCTCTACAAGGAGAATCCGAAGATTCTCGGCGTGCTTCGGTCGACGGTTGATTTCTACTGGCGCATGAAACTGTATCCGCAGGCCATCGCTGTTCTGCAGCAAGCCGCAAAGGATGCGTATCCGGAGCTTGGCAAACAATTCCTGTTTGAGGCAGCGCGCAAGTCGACTGAGATTCGCCAATTCGAACAAGCCCGCGCTTTGCTTGGGAATCTTCTTCAGGATTCACCATACGACAGCCAGTACCTTGCAGCGATGGCGGACACGTATGGGCAAGCCGGAGATCAGCAAGGCTTGAAGAAGTTTTACCTGGACAAGATCGCAATGTTTCGCACCGCGACGCTTTCGAACGATGCGCGTAAAGTGCAAATCGCCGCGCTGCGCAGGGGATTGATTCCAGTGCTCACGCGGCTGGAAGACTTCGCTGGCGGCGTCGATCAGTACATCGAGTTGATCAATAATTTCCCGGAAGACGACGGGTTGGTGACGGAAGCGGCGTTGTATGGATTGCGACACAAGCGGCAAAAGCAGCTTCTCGATTTCTACAGCAAGACTGTCCAGCAATTTCCGCGGGACTATCGCTGGTCCATGGTGCTTGCCCGGATCCAGACGAACCTGGAGGATTTTCCCGCGGCCATCGACACGTATGGCAAGTCCATCGCCATTCGACCCGACCGGACGGACCTGCGCATCGCTCGCGCGGAACTCAATGAACGCCTGATGCGTTTCGATGATGCGGTTTCGGACTATGAGCAGCTTTATCAGCTGGCGTACAAGGAACCGAAGTGGATGGAGAAAGTTGCCGAAGTGCGCGCGCGGCAGGGCAAGACGAGTGAAGTCGTGGCGGCGCTGAAGACGGCGCTGATCGAAGGCCGCCCCGAGAAGCCCGAAAAATATTTTGAAGCTGCCGGACACCTGGAATCATGGGGCATGCCGCTGCCAGCGCAGGCTTTTGCGGAGCAGGGAATCACCGCAGCAGGCGCGGAACTGTTGGCAGACAACGAAAATCACCCCGGAGTGAATGTCTACGTGCGGATTATGACGCGGATGCGACAGCCGGAAAAAGCTTACAGCACATTGCAGACCGCGCTTTCCGCTGCCGCGTCGGCTCTGCCCGTGCTGCAACAACAGGTGGCGAGGCAGGGCATAGCCGCAGTTACGAATAATGAGTGGCGGCAGCGCACCCAGCAAATGCGAGTCGAAAATGCGCGTGCCGGAATGCAAAGTGCTCTCGTGGAGATTGGCAGTACGGTCTCCCGGTATTTTACTCCGGCGGAAAAACTTTCCTTCACGCAGTTCGCCCAGAAGGTGCGCTCGGGGATGAATTTCGCCGACGTGGAAGCATTCGCTATTCCCTTGGCGCAAAACGCGGGGCTTGGCGAACTCGAAGCAACGTGGCGGTACCAGCTAATGATGGTGCCGCGGGAGCAGCCGGGAATTCTTTTTGCGCGAATGAACGCCTTTGTGAATTTGCAGCGGCGCCGGTTGAAGTTCGCGGAGTTGGGCCAGCAGCTTGAAGGATTTGCTCCGCGAGTGCCGGGCAATCAGCTGTATTCCGTTGAGTTAGTAACGGCCCAGGCGTACCGTTCGGCCGGCGATTTGGAAGACGAACTGCGCGTGCTCTCGAAAGTGGACATCATCTACTTGGCCGGTGTTATTCAGAAACACTATTTTGATCTTTTGCTCGGGCGGCGGCCGCAGGAGCTTGTCCAGTTAAGTTCGAATTGGACGCCGTGGGGCGAACAGGCTGCCGATTACGCCGTCGCAAACGGCGATCCTGCGTTGGTTCATGCTGTCGTCACGGCACGGGGCCGAACCCGGCCGCCGGTGTGGCCGAAGGCGTACAGTGCGCTTGTGGGACTGTACTTCGCCGAACCGGCGCCCGGAGTGAACGCCGATTTCCTCGGCGCGTTGGGAGATAACACAATCGGCGAACGGCTCGGAAAGCCCATCGACCGCAAGGCGCAGCTTGCAGGTGACATCTGGTATTACTACGGCGCGCGCTATGGCGAATATCTGAGCGCCACGAAGCAGGCCGGTCCGGAAGATTTTCTTCCGGCTGCATTGGAGCAGAGTCCCGCCTCGTCGGACGCGTACCTCGGTGTGGCTGATTATTACGCGGAGAAAGGCGATTTTCGCGCCGCTATTGGCGAATACAACCATACGCTCGAGCTAAATCCGGGGCGCGCGGATGTTCATGACCGCCTGGCGTTCGCGTATTTCAAACAGGGTGCGCGAGCCCAAGCCCTGGCCCAGTGGAAGCTGGTATTTGTTGCCTTGAACAAACAGGCGAGCTCGGCGCGAGTACCGGAAAACTTCTGGCTGGATTTTGCGCGCGCGTGCAACCACGTGCGATCGCAAAACGTGTTCGCGGAAGTGAAACCAGACGTGGATACGGTTCTGCGTGCGTACCTGCGACGGAACGGAAACTACCGCTCGAATGCATCACTCCGCAGCGCGTATCTTGCTGCAGGAGATCCGGCTTCGGCGACAGCATGGCTGCTTGACCTGGCTTCGGTCGCGCCGAATCCGGCCGCGGTCTTGTTGGACATTGTTGATGCGCCCTGGATTCCGATGGCGCAGCGGGCTCCGATTTATCAGCAGCTTCTGGAAACGAAACAGAACACTTTCGAAAAAGCGAAAGGCCTCGAAAAGGAGAATGCCGCGGAGGATTTGCGCACTATGCAAGTCCGGTGGGTGAGTTACCTGATCCAGACAAAACAATTTGTACAGGCGGAAGAGTATCTCTCTTCGCTGCCGCCCGAAACGAGAAAAGCGAACGATGCCGCATTCGTTCCGCTCGAACTGCAGGTGTCTGCTCAACGGGGAAATCTGGACGCAAAGATTGCCGCTTATCGTTCGAATCCCGATGAAGCACCCGGCACGGAACTGCTCCGCAATGCCGCGCGGCAAGTTCTGAAAGCGGGCGACAAACCGTCGGCAAGAAAAATCCTGGAATATGTCTTCGCCCGTGAAATTGATGAACACAAACTTGTGGCCGCCAATTTCCTGGGTCTCGCAGACATTCGCATCGCCGACGGCGATATATCGGGCGCCCTGGAATTGGTGCGCCGCCTTGTTCTCGTGGTGGGAAATCCCTTCGAGAACCTGGATCCTGCCGCGGCATTGCTCGAAAAAACCGGCCATCCTGCCGAAGCTGTGGAATTCCTCGAGCAACTTGTGAAATCCGCGCCGTGGGAGCCGGCTTACCGGCTGCGCCTCGCAAAGGCGAAGATCGCCACAGGCAAGGAGTCGGGAGCTTCCCAACAGGCGCTTGTGCAACTGGCGTCGAGCACGGAGTTGCCGTACCGCCTGCGAATTCAAGCCGCGGAGGCAATCACCGCGCCTCCTCCGGGAGTTGATTTGGGGAGCCACGAATTGAAATTGGCGGCCGGAATTGCTAAGGCAACACCGCTCGCGGCGGCGGACCAGCCGTTCTTTTACGAAGCGAGAATGAAGGCAGCGGAGGATGCGGCTGATCCTAAGGTGAAATTGCAGTTACTTGGGAAAGCCCTGGCCGATACACCTTCACGCGATGACGCCAGGATTCCACTTTTCTTGACGGCGACGGGTCTGCATGAAGACGAATTTGCATTCGCGAGTATCGAACAGGTCTTGCGCGATCAAATGGTACGTCGCGCGCACGCAGTCGTGAGCAACGAGGAAGAGGAATCAGTAACTTCAGGCGAAGAAGCTCCAAATCGGGAGCAAGCGGGAATGATCTCACCAGTTCTGGCAAAACTTTTCCTCGAACAGCGTATGCAGGTCTTATGGTCAGCAGGGGAAGCCCTAATCAGGCTTGCGCGCCTGAATGATTCTTTGCCGTACTTGCAGTCAGCACAAAAACTCGAGAAGGATTCGGCGCGCCAGAAGCAGATGAGTGCGCGCATTTCCGAAATAAAAACGAGGCTACGCCGAGAGCAGCTCAATTTGGTCAGGCAGCCGATCCTCCATGAGCCTTTAGAGCAGGACCGGCTGGTTCATGCGCGGCTAGTCGCGCACGCGTCGGCGCCTGCGCCGGCCGGTGGGAAGGGAGGCGAGAAGCCATGAAATATCTATTCATCGTTTTGCTCGTCGCTGCTGCTTGCATCGGAGTCGGTTGGGCCGGTCATCAGAGCGCCGTCTCCACGGGCCCCACGCTTTCGAACTATGTCCCGGCCGGAGCATTGCTCTATCTGGAAACGAAGGATTTTTCTTCTCTGCTTTCGGCATGGAATGGCTCCTCCGAGAAGCAAAGCTGGGTGAAGAGCGACAATTACGAAGTGTTTTCTCGTTCGCGCCTTTTCCTGCGGCTGAAACAAGCCAGCGATCAATTCACGGTCGCCGCAGGCCTGCCACCCGACATGAATTTTCTGACGCAGGTTGCCGGAAAGCAGAGTGCAGTCGCTCTTTACGACATCGGTAAGCTGCAATTTCTCTATGTCACAAAGCTGTCTTCGGCCAGCTCCATGCAAACAGCGCTTTGGCAGACGCGCGCGAAATTTGAAACGCGCAACGCCGGTGGGGTGAACTTCTATTTTCGCCGCGATCCCGAATCGGAAAGGGAAGTGGCCTTTGCAATCAGCGGCGACTATCTTCTCCTGGCCACTCGGGAGGACTTGATGGCCGGCGCGCTGCAACTTCTTGGAAGGAGCAAAGACCGTACCATCGAGGCCGAGGAATGGTGGGCCCAATCGGTGAGCTCTGCGGGATCCTGGGGCGATTTGCGAATGGTTTTGAATCTTGAAAAAATTGTTCCCAGCCCTTATTTCCGATCGTATTGGGTACAGCAGAACATTACGGACATGAAGCAGTACCGGGCGGCTGTGACCGACCTCTTCCTTTCCGCAAAAGAGTACCGCGAGGAACGGGTGCTGCTGAAAAAGACGGCATCCAGCGAGCAGAAATCGACAGACGAGAGTGCCGCCTCGGTCGCGGAGCTTGTCCGGCTTCTACCCTCAGGGGTCGGAGTCTACGACGCGAAGGCGGATCCCACGCCAGATTTCTGTTTTAGCGTGCTCGAAACCAAACTACTGGAGCCGCATGTCGGTCCAGCGGTTACAGAGCAGATCGCACCACAAGTGCAACTCACATCCGGTGAAACTGGAAACGGCACGGATTTGGAAACGCGAATCGACCAGGTTCCGGTCCGGGGTGTGGCGTCGAAGGACAATTCAAAGGCGGTCAAGGCGCTGTTCGACAAGAATCCAGTCCACGCCCTGTTGCAAACGCAAACGACGGAGCGCGATAAGGACGGTGTCTTCGTTAGAATTCACTCTGCTGTCGTCCTGCTCGGCGACGCAGACTGGGATGAAAAAACCGTTCAGTCCACGCTGGTTGAATTTGTCCGTCCGGGATTGACGGCAGGCCATTTGGGGGTCGATTGGCAAACCAAATCCGGCTACCAGGAACTGGACGGCCTTTGGACGTTCACAACCGCTGTCCGGGGCAAGTATTTGATGATAGCTGACGATCCAGGACCTCTGACTGGCCTGTTGGCGAACCTGAATCAAAAATCTGCGGTCTCGCCGGCGGTATTCATCGCAGGATTTAATCATGCCCGCGAACGGCAAAACTTCGGCTGGCTTGCGGGGCTGCTCGACGGGCACGGTGCGCTGCCCAACGCGCAGTTTGGATTGGGTAACGTGCCAGGCCAGGGCCAAAACCCGCAATTCTTTTCCGGCAATATCCGGAGTTTTAGCGCCACGCTAGCGGGAGTAACTTCTGAAAGAATTGTCGTCCGCGAGTCGGGAGAAAAAGTTCTACAGACCGTTACTTACAAATGGTCACAGTAAGAAGGCGCGTCGCATTTGTTCTTGCCGGAGCCGCGGTTTATGCGGCGTCCTATAGCTGTGCGCAAGAGCAGAGGCGTTCCGCACAGCCTCCTGCCGCGCAAGCGAAATCTCTTTTTGCGCAGTCAGCCGTTCACGTCTTGGAAACTGAATTTGCCAGCGACGATATTTCCTATCTCCTTCTTGACGCCGGTAGCGGCGATGTTCTCGCCTTTCACTGGGAGAATCCGCAAAAACCGATCCCGCTGGGTTCACTCGTCAAGCCGTTCACCGCGGTTGCCTACGGGGAAGAACATAAATTTCAATTTCCCGTGCATGATTGCCGGGGAGAGAAGACCGGTTGCTGGCAGAAGAGCCCGCACGGCAAGCTGAACATCGTTTCCGCAGTTTCGCACTCCTGCAATTCTTATTTTCGTGTTCTGGCTGCAAACGTAAGCGGCGAACAGATGGCCTCGACGGCAAACAGTTTTGGGCTGAATGCGCTGGCAAGCGATCTCACCGGCCCGCCCTTGATGGGTCTGGGAACGGAGTGGCAGATTTCCCCTCTGCGCATGGCCCACGCTTACCTGGAACTTGCTCGGCGGCGCGAGCAACCTGGCGTGCGTGACGTGCTCGCAGGTATGGCACAGTCGGCGGAGCACGGCACTGGCTATGGCGTTGGTCAAGCGTTGAAACATTCGAACGCTCTTGTGAAAACAGGCACGGCTCCCTGCACGCATCCCCACGCCGCCTCGGGTGATGGTTTCGTGATCGCCCTGGTCCCTGCTAATCAGCCCGAGCTTTTGCTCATGGTGCGTGTCCACGGTGTCCCTGGCGCCAAGGTGTCCCTTACGGCAGGCCGCATGTTGCATCGTCTGGAGGAATAACATTCCGATTCGCCGAACATTCTTGTTCGTGGTCATTAGCGTGCTTTTCGTGCGTTCCGCTTACGCCCAAGATGTCCAGATTGGCGTGCTCGGCCTTTTTCACCCTCAACAAATCACTCTGCGCGCCTCGCGGGTCCCGCTAATAGTTCACGCAGTCTATCAGTCCTTTGTCCTCGAAGCGGGACACCAATTCGAAGATGCAAAGATCAGCGCCGTCGATGGCAAGCTACTTCTGCATATGGCGGAGCGAACCATTCAAGTTCCAGAGATCACAGTGGCCGGCCGGGACGGTGGGCGCGTAGTTTTCACACTTTCGGTTCCGGGAAAAGTGAGCCGTTCGTACCACGGCGTTCTCCTGGTGAAAACGGAAAACGGCGAGGTCGTTCCCGTTGTGAGCATGGAGCTCGAGACGGCGGTAGGCTCCGTGGTGCAAGCGGAATCAGAGCCGGGCACGCCGCTCGAAGCCCTAAAGGCGCAAGCAGTTGTCACGCGATCCTATTTCCTAGCAGGCAAAGGCCGGCATCACAATTTTGATTTCTGCGATCTCACGCATTGCCAATTTCTCCGCGAGCCACCGCGTCCGGGCAGCGTGGTTGCCAGAGCGCTGCGCGCCACGCAGGGGCAAGTGATTACCTACGAAGACAAGCCGGTCGCAACAATGTTTACGCGGAGTTGCGGGGGGCGCACGCGCACTCCGGAGGAACTTGGAATGCCGGTCAATGGCTATCCCTATTTTTCGGTGATTTGTGATTACTGCTACAAGAGTCCCTCGCGCTGGAGCCGCCGTATTTCCGGCGAGGATGCCAAACTCCTTGCTGGCAAAGGCGAAGCGGGGCGTCTCGATGTTGACAGACGGCTTGGCTGGAACGCGGTTCCTGGCAATAACTACACGATGCAAACGGTAAAAGGGGAAGTGCTTCTCGAAGGCGCGGGTCAAGGGCACGGAATCGGGCTATGCCAGCGTGGTGCGAAAGCCATGGCGGAAGAAGGCGCGAACTATCGCGACATCTTAGCTCACTACTTTCCGAATACTCTGCTTGAGAACATCAGCAAGTCCCTCAGGGATAAGCCACAGGTTTTGCGGTGATGTGGCGCCTGCCGCTAGGTCTTGCTCCGAGCATAGATGAAGTGCCTCACTTTGCGCGGCTTCACCTCAAACCGATGCACACGTTCCTCAACCTCCCGATCCGCTAGCGTCAATCGCGTGTGCTGCCGCAAGTGCTCCGCCCACGAATCGACGACAAACGTTTCGAGGTAGCGCGTCGGGTGTTCAGTATCGAAATAAACTCCCCAGCGCGAAGCACCATCGCGGCGCCGCACGCGTGAGAATCTTTCGAGTGCAGAAAGGAACTCATCAGCATGCTTCGTCTCAATCTCATATTCCACCGTAACCAGTACAGGCCCTTGCTCGGGCTCGACCACTGCCACCAACATCGGCTTGCCCCAATGGTCCCAGGCCTTGAGGTCCACCGTCGCGTCTGGCAGGCGCGCAATTAAAATCAGCACGGGAGACGCCGCTGTGCCAATCGCCGCCACCACAAGGGAAAAATGCGTGCCGCGGTGCCCGGCTACATACCCCCAGAATGCACTCCCGCCGGCCCACGCGCCCATGTACACGAGCATGAAAACCGCCGATGCGCGTGCTCGCACCCAATCGGGCGCAAGGTTCTGCAGCACCGTGCTCATCAGTGACATCACCGTGGTCCACGCTGCGCCGCCAAACGCAATGGCCACGCACAACGGCAGGATTGACCTGAACCCAGCTGTGGCCCACAGTGCGCCCGCAAAAATCGAGGTTCCTATCGCTAGCATGGCGTCCACCGAAAAAAATGATCGCGCCCGCTGCATCACCATCGCTCCCAGCACCGCACCGACGCCGAAAACGGTCAGAAGCAATCCGTAAAGCGTCGAGCTGCGGCGCAGTCCGTGAGCCACCGTTGGGAGGAGCGCCCAAAAAGCACTTGAGAAAAACATGATCGACACCATGCGGCTGAGAACCGTCACCAAATCGGGTGCGTTTCGCGTGTAACGAATCGCCGCGCGAATTGCACCGCTCAGCGTCTCTCGAGGTGCGCTTATCTGGCGTACCGGCCTTTTCCATCGAGCGATCACCCATAGCACACCCAGAAACGAAAGCGCATTCAACGTAAATGCCGTGGCCACACCTGCCACCGCTATCAAAAAACCTCCCAAGGCGGGCCCAATCGCGCGCGCCAAATTGAACTCAATGCCGTTCAGCGCCATGGCGGACAACAAATCTTCCCGGGGCACAACCTCAGGCAGGACGGCGCGCCATGTGGGAGCTTCGATCGCGTCTCCAATCGAAAGAGCCAGCGTCAGGAGCAGCAGCATCCACGGCGAAATCCAGTGGAGCAAGGTCAGCACCGCGAGGGTTACCGCCATCAGCAGCATCCACGCTTCCGTACCAAGGATAAGCTTGCGCCGGTCGAAAATATCGCCCAGGGCCCCTGCGGGCAGCGCCAAAAGGAAAAAGGGTAGCGCCGACGCCGTTTGAATGAGAGCAACCAGCAGCGGCCCAGCGCCTTGCGATACCATCAGCCACGCCGCGCCCACGCCTTGCATAAACGTGCCGATGTCTGATGCTAAGGCGGCGATCAACAAATTCTTGAACATTGGCATGCCTAATGGCCGCCATGCAGAACCAGCCCATCGGATGCCGGTCCCGTTCTGTTGGACTTGAGAAGCGTTCACACTCTTTCCCGGTGCGTGCCCGTGTTGCGCGTGCTCCACCATGGTGTTGGAACTCTACCACTAGGAAGAGAAGTGGCGCTTACAAGGGTAAGTTATTCGTTCATTTCGCAGGTACAATTACGCTCAAGGAGGAGGGCAAGAAGCCCTGTGCTTCCTCCATCGCAGCGTTTTGGCGAAACTGTATTGTTGATCGGACAGGGCAGGATAGTGATACGTGAAATAACCATGGCCTCCCGCATTCATCAGGTCGAGCAGCACCGATCGACCATCCGAGGGGTTGAGACGGTAACGTTCGTCTCAAACCATCATTTCCCGCGCCATTCACACGACCAGTTCGGGATCGGAGTCATAGTTTTTGGCGCGCAGCGGTCATGGAGCGGGATTGGGACCGTCAAGGCCTCCGCCGGCGACGTGATCATGGTGAACCCTGGCGAGATTCACGACGGGGCGCCCTTGGATGGCCAAGCGCGTGGGTGGCGAATGATCTATTTCTACCCAGCCGTCGTGACCCGTGAAGTAAGAGAGGAGATTGTGGGTCAAGTCGAGATCGTGCGTCCGGTTGCCCGCGACCCCCTCCTGGCCATGCACTTCGCCCGGCTGTTTGCCTGCCTCACGGCCTCGCGATCGGATCGTCTTGCCAGTGAGGAAAGTTTGCTTCGCTCCCTGATCTACGTGCTGTGGCAGCATTCGGCGGTGCGACGGCTGCCCAGTGGTCCCCCACCCAACGTCGCAAAGGCGATCCAGCGCCTGGACTCAGCTCCCGAAGCGCCAATATCGCTGGCTGAGTTGGCTGCGCTCTCGGGCGTGAGCCGCTTCCAACTCCTACGGGGCTTCGCGCGCAAAGTAGGAATAACTCCGCATGCCTATCTTGTCCAACGGCGCGTATGCCTTGCACGGCGGCTCCTGGCCGACGGTAAGACTCCCGCCGAAGCGGCTCTACAGGCCGGCTTTGCGGATCAGAGCCATATGACTCGCGCTTTCACCCGCCAACTCGGGATTACGCCGGGCCGCTATCGATCGGCTATCGCCTGATCCCGGACATTCATCTGCAATTTTGTTCAAGACGCGGCGCGTCCATTCTGCGATTTATCAGAACGCAGGAATTCTGGCTGGCTGCATTAGTCGAAAGGCCGATGTTGGAGGCTAGGTACCCATGATACGTCGCTGTGACGAACGCGACTTTGAGCTGATTTGGGACATTATCAACGATGGCGCGCAGGCTTATAAAGGAATCATCCCTGAAGATCGCTGGGCTGAACCGTATATGTCCAGAGAGAAATTGCAGCACGAAATCGCTGAGGGGATTGTATTCTGGGGCTACGAAGAGACTGGGACGCTGGTTGGCGTTATTGGCCTTCAACAGGTCCAGGATGTGACTCTTATTCGGCACGCCTATGTTCGGACCAGCAGCCAAAAGCGAGGAATTGGAGGGCACTTGCTGTCGCATTTGCGAGAGCTTGCGAGTGGTTCGGTGTTGATTGGTACGTGGGCGGATGCGGTGTGGGCAATCCGCTTTTACGAAACACACGGCTTTCAATTAGTAGGTCCTCAAGAAAAGGATCGTCTTCTTAAGAGATATTGGGCCATCCCCGAAAGGCAGATGGAGACATCCGTAGTCCTGGCAGATTCGAAATGGCGAGGAACTCGGGACTGACGTGGATCGGAGTTTTCGGTGTCACGTCCGAGAACTCGTAGAAGGAAGAATGGCGGGGACGACGAGACTCGAACTCGCGACCTCTGCCGTGACAGCGCGCGGGTTTGAAGTACTTTCAACTACATAGAAGAGCACGGACGGGACTCCAAGTCATTGGAAGTACATCATAGGCATCGCTATTGTGTATCGCGATGTGTATCGCGTAGCTTCTCTCAATCGTACCGGGCGAGTAGGTTCCGGGATGCCCATGACTCGTCCACTGCAGCACGCAGCAAATGATCATCTCTTGATTCTGCTGACACCATGTTGCTTCGTTGAAGATCGATTCTCCAGTAGCTCCTTGATGCCTGTCGTCTCTTGCAGTAGCCTGATTCTCCAAGACTCTGGTTCAAGGCCTAGGCCTGCGGAATCCCCGAAAAAAGGAGGTACTTATGACTAGGAATCGCATTGCCCTTGCTCTATTGTCATTCGCGCTTTTGCCGGGCCTGATGCCATCGGCAAACGCCCAGTCGGCGATTGAGAATCCTCCGACGCCGCCTCCGCAGCACGAAAAGCAAGATCCCGCCGTGGAGAAAAACCTCAAGGTATTCGACACGCTCGATTTTGACGTGTTCAGCAATCAGAACATCTAAACTCTTCTTAGGCGCGCGAATTGCACCTTCGTGGGTGTTAGGCAATCCCCGCCTCCTCACGGACGAACGCGAATGATCGTCTTTCCCTTGATCCGCTCGGTCGGGTTGAAGGCGGCAACTGCATCGTCGAGGGCAGCCACGTTGCCGATGTTTGTCCGCAGCCGACCAACCCGGACCCGCTGGACGAGCTCACTCAATTGGCCGCGATCGGGTACGACGACGAAGTCGATAGTCAGGCCGCCAGAGGGCCGCGCCTCGGTCGGGCCGGTGACGGTCACCAGCGCTCCTCCGACGCGAATCAGGCCCGCAGACCGCTTCCCGATGTCGCCGCCGATGACATCGAAAACCAGATCGACTTCGCCGACGTCTTCCAGGGCGTCGTTATCGAGGTCGACGAACTCCTGTGCGCCGAAGTCGAGAGCCGTCTGACGGCCGCCA
>JACXTT010000838.1_pt1 | contig 52378 bp, 42 predicted proteins | sample 9270951 | NCBI WGS metagenome assembly JACXTT01 (sample SAMN15532306, study PRJNA645909) | rock metagenome | isolation source: weathered quartz diorite | place: Puerto Rico | collected 2017-06-21
GGCGCTAGTGGAGCAAGCCATTTAATTCCGCGGGCTGGATAGGCTTGGCATCAAGCTTACGGCTGGGAATTGGGCCGGGCGCCCCATCCGCAAACGTGCGCTCGAACGGTACTACGAGCCAACGCCGGAAGAATGCCGGCGACGCGTCCTGGCTTTTGGGCGGAAGGTTGGCCGAGAAGACCAGGCGCGCGTATGGGACGAACTCGAACGAGTCCTTGAACTTGTACTCGGCCATCAGGGGGTCACCGCCGGTGATCGCTTTGAATACCGATGTGCTGGTGAGGTCGGTGCCGGGAAGGTCCGGACAGACGTTCGCCAGCCTGCCTATGAGCCGCGCGGCCGAGAACCGGTCATTCTCTAGTCTGTGAAGGCTGACGGCGGCGGCATTGTGATTACCGATAAATGCCAGCACGGCGCGCAAATAGGTGGATTTTCCGTTGGCGCCGTCTCCCAACAGGAGTATCGCTTTTTGAATTGAGGTGTCCGGCGTCATGAGCCAAGCCGGAATCTCCCAGGCGATGGCCTCCGAATCAGCGGGGAAAACTTCGCTGATGAATTTGTCCCATCCAGGGCACCGCGCGTGGGGGTCGAACTTTACGGGCAGCTGAACGGGCGACAGGAAATCGGCCGAGTGTGGTGAAAGCGTCCGCGTGTTGACATCCAGCAGGCCATTCAGAATGTTCACTTGGTCACGTGGCGGCCTCGCCCAAAGCTGCGGAGCGTCAACTGCGAGGTATTTCACCACTTCATCTGACTTGTGGCTCGTCCATTTCGATGCCAGCTTCATGCGCACAAGCAGCCTCTTGACTTGCTGGCCTACAAGTGATGCTCCGTCGGAATGGTAGCAGCCGCTTCGGTACACATAGAGCCTTCCGCCGGCATCCCGGGCGAATCGGTGTCTGGCTGTTATCGCCTCGGCAATCTGGTGAACGCTGATGCTGTCAGCCGATTCCTCCTTCTCGAAATCGACGGCTTCGAGCAACTCCAAGACTTTCTCCGGGCCGAGTGTGGCCAGTAGATCGTCGATGCCTTTTCCTTGGGCAATATCCCAGGTCACCGACGCGACTTCCGCACCGCGCATCCGCAACTCGCGCACAAGAAGTGTTCTGGCCAGTTCGACCTTTTCGTTCGTGTCAGCGTCCGCGTCAAAGGCAATAATTACGCGGCGGCCTTCCCACATGATGAGGTCGAGGTCCGGAACCGTACCCGTAGCATCGCGCCGGTCGCCGTTCGGTCCAGTGGTCTTGCCGACAATGCCGCGCCAGTTCCAAACTCCCCCCAACCCGAGTGGCAAGAATCGGAGAGCTGCCGATTCATAGTTGGCGAGGCGCCAGAGTGCTAACGTCTTAAATTCACCTTCGGTCACGATCACCGATGTGGCGACCGCCTTCAACAGCTCCAGCGAAAGGCCGGGAACGAAATACACCATGTTCTTTCGGCCTGGCGGCGACAAGTACTTCCTGCACTCCTTCGGCTTACCATCCCTGTATTCGATGTCGGGGTGATCGCGGCGCAGCCGCCATTCGCGGATTCGCAACTCGCCAGGCAAGAAGTACGGAATTGCCAACCCTTCGTAAGATCCGTGGTCACGACGGCCTGTCAGTAGGCGTCCGGTGTCAGAATCCACACGCCGGATTCTGGCGGTGTCGGCGAGTGGCTTGTCAATCCATCGCCGTCCCAGGTTCGAGTAATCCGCATCGGTGAGCGCGTCTCCGGGCCCCCCATTCACCGGTGACTGCCTAAAAGATGTCTCAACCACGCTGGCCTCCGTCCTCTGCGGGCCGGAACTCGAGTTCCATCGCGAATGGTAAACCGTGGCGAACCTCCAAACACCGGATTTCGCCTTCATCTACGCTGCGGATATGCTCGAACAGCTCTGCAGTCGACTTCTTCAATTCGAATTCTGCCGATCGCTTGGACGGTTCGGGTTCGACCGCACCAAACTTTAAAAGCTGCACCGTCTTCGGCCAAGGGTTAAGCACCAACTCGCCCCTCTGGATGCGCACGAATTCGAATCGGCCGAACCCGAGTTGCTCAAGGGCGGCGACGAAGCGGCGCTCCGAGGGCCACAGATCCCGGGTGGACATTGGGCGTACTCCTTTCCTAGCCGTCATGAGCGTGCGCCGGCCTCTGGTCGGCACCAAAGCCTCCCTCAGAAAAGCTGAAGGCCGCTGGCGAATGGCCGAGCGGGCCTTGTTCCTAATTTGAAACTGAGTTCTCTACCGATTGATCGGGCGTGTCCTTCTATCAGCGCGCGGGCAAAAAGCACATCATCCCGGGCAGCCGTGTCGCGGACACGTCGCGGTTTTTGTCTGGATTATTGGTTTTATAGGTTCTGCCTGTTCGTGTTTTGCGTAAGTTACAGAGTCTAAAGTGGTGTCGCGGGTTAGAGTCCCGCCCGGCTCACCATAGCAAACCACTTTTTTCCCCAACGCGGATAGGCGATTGATCAGCCTTGCTCTCAGGCGGCTTATCATACGTTCATGGGGAATCGCATGCCGCCTTCAGATGCTTGCCCGTACTTCAGCCGGCGGGAGTTGCTGAGCTTTGGTGCGGGAATTGCCCTCGAATTGGCGGAAAAAAGAGCGGCTGGCGCAGCGCCACGAAAGAGAATCGCCACGATAATTACGGAATACCGGCCGGACTCCCACGCCGACGTCATCGTTGGAAGGTTGCTCGAAGGCTACGAGTACAACGGCCGGCATCAAACGCCTCAGGTTGAAGTAGTCTCTGTGTATACCGACCAGGTGCCGTCGAACGACTTGAGCCGGGCCATGGCCGCCAAACACGGAGTGAAAATCTGTTCAACCGTTCAGAGTGCCTTGACATCAGGCGACAGAGGATTGGCGGTTGAAGGCGTCGTGCTGGTCGGAGAGCATGGCAACTATCCGGAAAATGAGAAAGGCCAGAAACTATATCCCAGGTACGAGCTGTTCAAGCAGATTGTCGATACTTTTCGCGAGACGGGCCGCAGCGCTCCGGTCTTCAGCGACAAACACCTCTCGTACGACTGGCTAAAGGCCAAGTGGATGTACGATCAATCCCGCGCGTTGCGTTTTCCGCTGATGGCTGGCTCCTCCATCGTCATGACGTGGCGCCGCCCTCCGCTCGAGCTGGCGCTCGAAGCAGCCATAGAAAAAAGCGTGGTTGCGTTTTACGGTGAGAAGGATGCGTACGGTTTCCATGCGCTCGAAGCACACCAGTGCATGGTGGAGCGCCGCCAAGGTGGCGAGACGGGAATCCGCGCGGTGACCTGTGTGGAAGGCGCCGAGGTTTGGCGATGGACAGACCGCAACCCCTGGGCGCGGCGCTTGCTCGAAAGTGCGCTCGCGCGGTGCGAGGGCCGGAAGCCAGGGTCGCCTCAAGACAACGTGAAGCAGCCCGTCCTCTTCCTACTGGAATATACGAGCGGCCTGGAGGGTGCCGTCTATCTGCTCAATGGGATGATCGAACAGGCCGTATTTGCCGCCACCATTCGAGGCGCCGCCGAACCGGTAGCGACCGAGCTCTGGCTCCAACCCACGCGGCCTTTCTCGCATTTCTCCGGCCTGGTCCACTACATAGAGCAGATGATCGTTACCGGCACGCCGGCCTATCCCGTCGAGAGAACGCTGCTGACCACCGGAGCGCTGGCAGCGCTGATGGACTCCTGTTACCAGGGCCACCGACGCCTTGAGACGCCCCATCTCAACGTGAACTATCGCGCTCCGAAAGAGTCGCTCTTCAGCCGCGGGCCGGTTCCGGCGGCCAATCGCGAGACACATTCGTGAGACGCATTTATACAGCATTCCTCCTGGCCGGCACGATTATTGCGCAGCCGCAGATTTCCGAGCGCGCCCGAAAACTCCACCGTGACGCCTTCATATTCGATGGTCACGTGCATGTGATCGATCGCCAGTTGTATCACGGCGGCGATATCGGCGACCGGGTTGCCGACGGCCAGTTTGATCTGCCTCGCGCGAAAGAGGGTGGCATCGACGCGATGTTCTTTTCCATCTTTGTCACTGAAGAATACTACCCGCAGCGCTTCGAGACCAAGCAGACACTCCGGCTGATCGATCTGGCGCTCGCGCAGCTCGCCACCAACCATGACACGATCGGGCTGGCGCTCAATGCTTCCGATATCGAGCGCCTCAATAAGCAAGGTAAGATGGCCGCCATCCTGGACCTCGAGGGTGGCTTCGATCTCGATGGAGACCTGGGCGTGCTCCGCGACCTCTACCGCCTGGGGTTACGCTCAGCGCAGCTTTGCGCCCACAACTGGACCAACAATTTCGCCGACTCGTGCTGCTCGCCACCCAAATGGCATGGCGCCAACGAGCGGGGCCGCGCCGTGATACGTGAAATGAATCGCCTGGGAATGGTGATTAACGTTTCGCATAGCTCCGATGAGACCATTTCGCAAGCCATTGACCTGAGCGCCGACCCCATCGTTGCCACCCACCACGGCCTGCGCCGTTTTAACGACATCCCGCGAAATATGCCCGACTGGCTCCTGAAAAAACTGGCTGCCAAGGGCGGCGTCATTGGTTTCCAGATCGGCAACGAGTTTCACAATCGCAAGGTATTCGACTGGCGCACGCAACATGCGGGAAAGCCTTTCTGGGATACCACCGCGATCGGCAAAGATCCGCTCACGATCGAGGAGGTCGACCGCAAGGTGGCGCCGCAGTTCCCCATGGTAGGCATCGACTGCCCCGAGGAGCTGAAGTTCACCGCCGACGACTGGGTGGCTGTGGTGGACTACGCCATCCAGCTGGTGGGCGAAGATCACGTGGCGCTCGGCAGCGACTTCGACGGAGGCCCCACGCCACCGCGCGGTATGCGCGACATCCGCGATCTGGCCATGATCACCGACGCCATGCTGCGCCGCAGCTACTCCCAAGAACGCATCCGGAAATTCCTTGGCGGCAACTTGCTTCGAGTCTTCCACCAGATCACAGAGCCCCCGCTCTCGCGCCCAACTCCCGAGCGCCGTCCGCAATCACCTCGGTAATAGACTCTTGAGTTGCCGGTCGATCTGCCGCGCCTCTTGCCCGCGCTTCATTTTCCGAAGCATCTGTGCGTAATCCCGGAGGCCGGCTCGAAGCTCGGGACTCAGCATCTCAGGCCTCTCCGTTACGATGGCCAGCGCGCGAGCGTACGGGGCTTCGGCTTTCGCGTACCTGCCGTCCCGGCGGTATGCTTCCCCAAGATCGTTCAGGGCGGCGGCAAGCGTCGCCCGGTCCGGCTCGCCGGCACTTTCGAGCGCCGGGACCGCTCTCTCCAGCAGCGCCTCGGCCTCGGTATTACGATGCCGCGCCAGGAACAGCTTCGCCATCGACGCTTCAAGAAACGCCGTGCGCGCATGCATGGGTCCCAGCTTGTTCTCCAATATCGAGAGCGCCCGGCGGTAGTACGGCTCGGCTGCTTCGTAATGCCCGGCCTTGTGAGTGAGCATGGCGATAGTCTGGAGCGTGAACCCGGCCTGAAGGTCCTCCCGGCCGAAGACCTTTTCTGTGATGGCGAGCGACTGCTTGAAGGCGGAGAACGCGCCAGCTTCGTCGTGCATGAGAGCGCGAACGGTACCCAGGTTTACGAGAATCTGCGCCACGGCCGCGTGCTCCGGACCGAGCTGCTTCTCCGCCTGCTCCAGAGCCGTGGTGTAAGCCACCCCCGCTTCCGCGTAGCGCGCCTCCTGCTGCAGACGGGTGCCTTCCTTCAGATACTGTTCGTAGATCGCGGGCTGGGGCTTGGCGCCGGCAGTCAGCCCCGTTACCGCCAAAATCAATGCGACAGAACCACGCACTTGCGGCTCTTGCTCCTCTCGAATCCGTAAAAACAAAAAGGCCGCCGCCACGGGCATCAACCCGCGACAGCGGCCTCTGAGTGCTTCAGTCAGCCGAAACGAAAATCAGCTACGAGTAAACTTGATCTTCTTCTTGGTCATCTCCGCCAGCACCGGCAATCCATCCTGGATGCTCAACCGTTCGATCTCGCCATGCCGCAGCTCAGCGCAGAAGCGGAGGAAGGCCTGCCACGCCGGATGCAACGGCGCGGGCCTGGCTCCGGGATCGATATCCGATCTCACGCTACGGTCCACGGCTAATTCACCTTGTACACCCATACCTGCCCCGGCCCGGTGACGCTGCCCACATCCCCGTGATTCTCTCCAACGAAGATGAGGCGGTACGCCGGCGCCACCTCCACGGCCTCTCCGTAAGCCACGCCAATCCTGGGCGGCTCCAGCATGTACCTTACCGGCTGGTCGGGCATCGCCGGATTGGTCAAATATACGTAAACCGAGCCTCCGCCGCCCGGGCAACTGGAGGAGCCGGCGTTGTTGGGAGCGCCCACCACGATGTCGGCCAGCCCGTCACCGTTGAGGTCGCCCAACACCAATTCGCGAAGCCAGATTCCAGGAACTCCGGCGATCGGCGTGACAGTGAAAGCCGCCGGCTCGCCGGCAAAGAGCAGGCCACTGTAGATGGAGGCGCCGCCACCAGATCCAGGAAAGATCCGCCATCGACGTTGGCTGCTCCGACCTGACCGCCTCCCGTCGGAAACACCAGTGAGGACGTGAAACTCGGACCTGGATACACATAGGTCGCGCTATTCGCGCCGACAATCAGATCGAGACTGGAGGTGCTGGTCACGTCGGCCAAGGCCACGCTCAGTCCAAATCCTGTCTTTGACCTGGGCGCCGGGTCATTCAGTGTCTGGAACGCGCTGAAGCTCGATGTCAGGCTGTTGAACTTGAACAGAAATACCTGGTTGGGCGTGGACGCCGCGTTGACAGCTCCGGCCGACACTACCAACTCGTCCTTTCCGTCTCCATCCAGGTCGGCCGCGGCCAGCCCCATGCCGAAATTACCGTTCGCCGTCGGCGGACAAATGGGGATGGCATCGGAGTAACTCAACACACCGGTGAGGCTGTCGATCGAACCCAGAAAGAAGTAAGCCACGTTGCCCGACCAACCGACCGCAATGTCCGGAACGCCGTCTCCGTTAAAGTCGCCGATCACCGTCCGGGCGGGCTTGATCGCGATGCTCTTGGTGATGTGAGGTTGGATCTGCGTGTTCGTGCCGATCGCCGTCCCATCCAGCACGGTTGCCGTAAGCGGATCGATGAAAAAGACGTCGAGCCGCTGAGCCACCCCGGAACCGACAGCGGTCACCAGGACATCCCTGCCTCCTAGCGTGACCTTCCGCAAACGCACCGTGAGTCCGAAGGCTCCCGTGTATTGCGCGGCGCCCGAACTGTTGACGTAATTCAAGGTGTTCACCAGCGTGAACGCCGACGGCAACGGCTGGAGGATGCACCCCTGGTCGCTGGCATTATTCTTGTTCACCACGCTGAACAATCCCGTGCCTTTTCCCGTGCGGCCGTCGGAATTTCTCACCGTGATATCGAATGACGCAACCGTTGCCGTATCGGCCACGGTAATATTCGCGGTCAGCTGGTTTGAGTTGACGAACGTCGTCGAGTTGACCGTGACGCCGCCCGGGTTAGTCGTACCGCTGACAAACCACTGAGAGTTCGCGCCACGCTTGAAGCCGCTCCCGCCGATCGCCACGTCCAGGTTGATGGTGCCCTGCGGCGCGGCATTCGGGTTGGCCGAGTTGACTTGTAAGCTTTGAGCTGCGAGAGGCAACTGGACGATCCCCGCAAGCAGCGAGAGGACCGAAATCGAAACCACGCGATGGCGCATATTCACCTGCTTATGGATACATACACGGACGGCCCCGGCGGCTTTCCGCGAATTATCTGGGCGCGGCGGCGCGCCACAACGAACAGTTAACAGACTAATTCACCTTGTACACGTATACCTGGCCCGCATTCGCCACTCCATTGATGTTTCGTCCTATCTCGCCGACCAAAAAGATACGCGTACCATTCGCGGCCCCCGGCGACCAGCCATACGCCCCGAAATCCACATCCGGGGTAGGTGGTTCCAAGGCGTATATTGTCGGCTGATTGGGAGTCGCAGCGTTAGTTAGATATATATAAGCGGTACCCACGCTCGTCGGGCACGCATTCGATGGCGAGGTGTTCGGGGCGCCAATAAACAAGTCAGCCATGCCATCGCCGTTGATGTCGCCGGTATCCATATCATTTACCTCCAGGGGGAAGAGGCTAAATTCAGGCTGCTCTCCGGCAAAGACTGGCCCGGCAAAGATGTTTACCTGCTTCGGTGCACCGCTCGAATTGATGCCGGTCCCAGGAGCTGCAATCAGGTCCGCGTAACTACCGCCATTCACATATGCTGCACGTACCGCAGGTCCGGGTGGCATCGTGATGCGGTTGGAGAAAGACGGTCCGGGGTAAACAAAAATGCTGGACACGTTTGAGGCGCCCACAATGAGGTCCTGGTTAGAATCCCCGCTAACATCACCGATGGCGACGCCGGCGGCAGCCTGATTGACGCTTTGGGCGAGAGTTAAGCCGCTGCCGTTGAAGCGGTAGATGAACACTCCTCCGGGCCGTGCCTTGCCGCCGGTTCCAGACCCGGGATCGGCAACTGCTACCTCGTCACCGGCCACTCCGTCCAAGTTGCCCATGGCCAGGCCTGCACCGAACCCCGCGCTTTGTCCGGAGGCCGCCGGAAACGTAATCTGGTCCGAATAACTCATGATTCCGTTGCCGTCCACATGACCCACGAAAACGACCGCCATGCCGCTCCCCGCTACGGCTATGTCTGGTATTCCATCGCCGTTAACGTCTCCCATCGCCATGACGCGCATTCCAATTGTGCTGCCGTTCGGAAGCGTGACGGGTTTGGTAACGTGTGGTTGCGCCGCTGTGTTGTTTCCGATGATGGTTCCGTCGAGCACCGTGCCGGTGATCGGGTCGATAAAAAATACCTGCAGGCTACCGCCGGCCGCGGTGGTACCTACGCCGGCAACCAGGACGTCCTTACCACCGAGCGTTACGTGACGGATGCGAATTGACGAACCGAGGCCGGTATAGGTGGGCGCGCTGCTGTTCAGCGTCGTGACCAGGCTGAACTGGCTCGGCAAGGGCGTCAGTGCGCATATCGGGCTGTTACCGTTGGATACCACGCTGAACAACCCTGTGCCTTTTCCCGTACGGCCGTCGGAATTTCTCACCGTGATATCGAATGACGCGATCGTTGCCGTGTCGGCGACCGTGATGTTCGCCGAGAGCTGATTCGAGCTGACAAAGGCCGTCGAATTCACCGTGACGCCGCCGGGATTGGTCGTGCCCGTCACGAAGAACTGCGATTGTGCGCCACGCTTGAAGCCGCTCCCGCCGATCGCCACGTCCAGGTTGATGGTGCCCTGCGGCGCCGCAATCGGGTTGGCCGAGTTGACTTGTAAGCTTTGAGCTGCGAGAGGCAACTGGACGATCCCCGCAAGCAGCGAGAGGACCGAAATCGAAGCCACGCGATGGCGCATATTCACCTGCTTATGGATACATACACGGACGGCCCCGTAGGCTTTCCGCGAATTATCTGGGCGCAGCGGCGCGCCACAACGAACAGTTAACAGACACTAATTCACCTTGTACACGTATACCTGGCCGGCGCCAACTACACCGTTGATGTTACGTCCGTTTTCACCGACTAGAAAGATTGGTGATGCGGGCGCAGCCGCAACGCCGAAACCGTATCCGCCAAAATCCGCGTTCGGAGTCGGCGGCTCGATCCGAAAGCGCGCCGGCTGCGAAGGGTTCAAGCTGTTGCTGAGATAAATGTAGGCGGTTCCAACGTTCGCCGGACAAGCCGTTGAGGGCGAAGTGTTCGGAGCACCAATCAGGACGTCGGCCAGGCCGTCACCATTAATGTCGCCCGCGTCGAACCCGGTGCCCCATCCGGCGGTAAAGCCGCTCTGCGCGGACATCACGATAGACGCCGTCTCACCACCAAAAATCGGGCCGCTGAAAACCTCCGCGGCGGCGCCCATAATGTTCACTACATCTGTATACGCACCGCCGTCCACATTCGCTGCCAGCACGCGGACGTTACTGTCGCTCAGAATCGATGGCGGCGGTGAGGCCGAGAGCACAGGCCCCGGATAGACCGTAATCGTTGCCCCGTTTCCCACGATCAGGTCATTGTTCGAATCCCCAGTCACATCCCCAACAGCAACTGCCCCGCCGCCGGAAAATGTGGCTACCGTGCTGAAGGTCTGCATGGTCGCGTTGAAGTGGAACACGAACGCCCGGGCGGGCACCGCTTTGTGGCCTGATCCAAATCCTGAGTCTCCGACCACAATTTCATCCCCCGCGACTCCGTCCAGATCACCCATCGCCACGGAGAATCCGTAGTTTGATGTGCTTCCGGAGACTGTCAGCTGAATCTGATCCGAGTAACTCAGGATGCCGTTTGCGTCAATTTGACCCACGAAAGCGAGCGCCACGCCATTGCTCGTGTTGCCGATCACGATGTCCGGCACGCCGTCGGCATTTACGTCACCCATGGCCATGGAGCGCGCTCCTACGGTGCTGCCGCCCGGAACGGTCATAGACTTGGTAATGTGCGGCTGTGGCACGGTATTGGACCCGATGTTCGTTGCGTCTAACACAGCGCCGCTCAACGCGTCCAGAATAAAGACCTCCAGCTTGCCGCTGCCGCCTGAGCCGACCGCCGCTACCAGTACATCTTTGCCTCCCAGAACCACATGACGGAGACGCATGGAAACGCCGAAACCTTGTGAATAAGCCGGCACATTGTTGTTTAATGTGGTCACAAGGCTAAACTTGCTGGGCAATGGCGTCAGTGCGCATATCGGGCTGTTACCGTTGGATACCACGCTGAACAATCCTGTGCCTTTTCCCGTACGGCCATCGGAATTTCTCACCGTGATATCGAATGACGCGATCGTTGCCGTGTCAGCGACCGTGATGTTCGCGGTCAACTGGTTCGAGTTGACGAACGTCGTCGAGTTGACCGTGACGCCGCCGGGGTTCGTCGTGCCGCTGACAAACCACTGGGACTGTGCGCCATGTTTGAAGCCGCTCCCGCCGATCGCCACGTCCAGGTTGATGGTGCCCTGCGGCGCCGCATTCGGGTTAGCCGAGTTGACTTGTAAGCTCTGAGCTGCGAGCCACAAAGGGCTAACAGCAATGGCCAGTAAAATAACAAGAAAGTTCCGGGTGCGCATAGCCAGCGTCCAACCTCTTTCACTTACACGGAGGCGCTTTTCCGTCTTCCGCGAAGAATTTCATTCATTTCATGTCTCCTACCAAAACGAAGGGAGCCCAGTAATAGGGATGCGCGTAACGCCCTCCCGCGCGCAGCATGGCCCGTTGCGCCTCGGCCAGCCCCTTCGCCCTGCCGGACTGCGGCAGAGCGCGATAAAAGCTGCGCATTAATTCGAGCGTCGAGCGGTCGTTGACCTCCCACAGGCTCGCCAGCACCGCCCGGCTGCCGGCATGCAGGAACGCCCGGGACAGCCCGATGAACTCGTCCCCGGCGGGGGCCTCCGCAAAATACCCGCTGCCCAGCGCCGTGTCGCAGGCGCTCAGTGTTACCAGCGTCGCATTCAGCCGCAGATCCAGGATTTCGTGCACCTCGAGCCGGCCGTCCTCAGTTTGATCCGGCTCGAGCTCGAGCGCCGAAAACAGCGGGTTGATCTTGTTGAAATAGCCGTGCGTGGCCAGGTGCAGGATCCCGTACCCACCGGCTTCGCGCTTAAAGGAACCTTCGGTAGCGTTCGGACCTACGAGTACCTGGCTCGGCTTGGCGAAAAACTCGCCGATCGAGCGCGCTTCCTCCTGCGCATGCGGCAAATGGGTGCGGGCAGGCGCAACGGCGAGCAGAGTGTGCTGGGCCTCGGGTTGTGCCGGCCGAACCAGTATTGCGGCCGCCGGCAGGTAGGCTAGCGCATAATCCTCAATCAGGTAGCGATCGCCCCTGGGCAAAGCGTCGAACGGCAGGTAATTCAGCGCTCCGTGTGGCACCAGGTACACAGTGGAGATCTTGTCCAGCCAGCCCGCCTTCTCGATGGGCTCGATCAGCGTCCGCCGCAGGCTTTCGGCCGGCTTCCGCCAATCGTCGTTGGTCCGGGGTATGAGGTCGCGCAGCAATCCCACTTTCGCAGTCAGGGCCGCGTCGCCGGCCGGAACGGTCATAGCCTCCAGGCGTCCTTTGGTCAACACGAAGATCGCCGTGACGTCGCCGGCCGTGATGAACTCCACCAGAGCCGCGCCCGGCGGAAAGTGCTTCCGGATGGCGTCGATCGGAGGAACCGCGATGGTGCGTGCGGCGGCGTAATCCGGGTCGGTGGCGCGCAGATCGTCGAGCAGGTTCTGGTAATCCCGCTCGGCTTTCGCCAGCTCGCCGGAAAAAGCTCCCGTCTTTTGCGCGCGACGCTCGGCCGGTGCCTTGGCGTTCTCCTGGTCGAGCGAACGCTGCAGATCCCGAATGCGCACCCGCAAATCCCGTTCCGCCTCCGAACGGGCTCTCGGCGCGCTGTGGCCCAGCAGCGCCGAGTAGCTCTGGGCGCGCAGCTTCTCGGCAAAACCGAAAGCCTCCCCGGTGCGGCCCAGCTTGAGCAGCAGCCGCACCAGCGCCACATACACCTGGTATTTGTCCTCCAGGTAGCCGGCGCGGAAGCGGTCTTCGCGCAGCTGGCTGCGCACGGATTCGATGACGGCCGCGGCCCTCTCATACGCGCGTACGGCGTCACGCGGGCGGTCCAGCGCCTCGAGGGTCTGGCCTTGCGCATAGCCCAGGCGCCACGCCAGCTCCGGGTCGCCAGCGGCCTGAGCGATTTCACTTCCCGTGGAAATGTGTTCGAGCGCCGCCGCGGCCTGCCCGCCCGCGCGCTCTGCTTCGCCCAGAGCATACAGCGCCTGCGCCTCCAGAACACGGGAGCCGTTGGCTCGCGCCATCTCGCGTGCCTCGCCCGCGCGCTGTTGGGCTTCCGGCAAGCGGTCCAGCTCCTTGAACGTCAGCGAGAGCTGCACGAGGCTCGAGATCGTTTGCTCCCGGTTCTCCGACTGCCGCGCCCGGCCGAGCGCATCTTCATACAGAGCCGCAGCCTGCGCGAACCGCTTGCGCCGCCATTCGAGGTCCCCCAGCGCGATCAAGCTGGTAGTAACGCCGCGAGGATGCCGGATCTTCTGGGCCACTTCCATGGCCTGCCGGAAGTCCGTCTCCGCCGATGCGGCGTCGCCCAGCAGCAGGTGCACGTTTCCCAAGTCCTGCAGGCCTTCCACCAGCTCCCGTTGCAGGCCCGCCTGCTCGTAAACCTCGAGCGCCCGGCGGTACTCGGCCAGCGCCGCGTCGTACCGGCCCATATGCACTAGCGCCGTCCCCTTGCCCTTTTGCCAGTCGGCCTCTTCTTTTTTGAGACCGGTTTCCCGTGCTACCGCCAGGGCCCGGTCGAATGTGGCCAGCGCCTCCTGCCCTTGCCCCAACGCGGCATGACACACTCCGATGTTCCCCAGGTCGCGGGTGATCGAGGGCTTCAGATTCTGCTGCTCGTCGAGCGCCAGGGCCTGCTGGTAATAGGGCAGCGCATCCCGGTAGCGTCCCAGCAGAAGATACACGCCGCCAATGTTTCCCAGGGTGTCGGTTTGCCCCCGTACAAAACCCGTGGACTGGTGCAGAACCAGCGCCTGCCGGTACTCCTGTAGAGAGTGCTGGTAATCGCCCAGCTCATCGTGCACCAGGCCCAGATTGTTTAGCGCGGAGCCTTCCATCCGCTGATCGCGAATCTGGCGGGCGATGGCCAGGCACTGCGTGTGCTCGCGGATCGCCTGATTGTAATTCCCCATTTCCCAATAGACCAGCCCGAGGTGCCCCAGCGTCTTGCCTTCCTCCTGCCGGTCACCGAGCGCCCGCTTCATCTTCAGAGCCTGCTGCAGATGCGCCAGCGCCTTCGGAAAATCACCCAGGTCGTAATACGAATAACCGATGTAGCCCAGCGCGATGGCTTCCCCCCGCCGGTTCCCGGCTTTTCGATAAAGCGCCAGTGCGCGCTCGAAGTCCGGCAGTACGGTGCGCGCGCCTTGCTGGAAAAAGGCTTCCCGTGCGTGCGCCAGCAGTTCATCGGCGGGGGACGGCTGCGCCCCCTGCGCCGCCAATGTTGCCGCCATCGACCCGAGGATGAGGGCCGCCCGGAAGATCACTGGTCCCTTACTTTAAACCCGACCACCGGGCACTTGACCGATTTGCCCTCCTGTAGCCAGGCGTCGAGCGAGGCATAGTACTTTCGACCGGGCGCCAGCCGGATGCTCTCCGGTATCTGCGCCTCGGTAGCGTTAATGCGCGCATTCCAGAGCAAGTCTCCGTCCGCGCTCAGGATCCGGATGTCGTAATACAGGCTCCGTTCGACCGGCCGCCACCGAAATACCAGCCCCTGGCGTACTACCACCGCGCCTTCACGGGGATATAGCAATTCCGGAGCTGCGGTGGAATCCGGCGCCTTTCGGACCGTTTCGATGGCGGAATCGCCAGCCGGCCACGGGGGACGTACCGAGAAAGTCAGAATCAACGCCAAACACGTCGCAGCCGCCGCTGCCATACCCCAGCGCCACCCCAGCGGAGCCGCGCTGAGCGGCGCGAGCGCGCGAGCCCTCGCCACCAGGGCCGGCGGAACCTCGGTAGGAGGCGCGGCTTCCGCTATTCGCGCCAGAGCGCCGATCTGGCCGGCACAGTAGTCGCATCCGGCGGCGTGCGCCGCCACTCTGGCGCCCTCGGGCGGGGCCAACCCCCCGTCCACAAAAGCGGCCAGTTGCGTCTCATCGGGACAGCGCCACGTGCGGCGCGCGATCCATTCCTGCATCGCCATTACCCTCTGATTTGCCTACACGGATGGGGTTCCCATTTTTCCGATTTGCTGCCGCAGAACGTCGAGGATCTTCCGGAGCCGGCGGTCGGCCGTCTGCGGATCGGGGAGCCCGGCCAGCCGCGCCACCTGGTCCAGAGTCAGGTCCTGTTCGAAACGCAAGCGGAGGAGGAACCGGTCGGCGGTGGGCAGGCGGGCGAGTGCGCGGGCCAGGCCGGCGCGCCGTTGCCGTTCGGCCGCAATGGCTTCCGGGCCGGATGCCGGATCCTTAAGGCGATCGAGCGACACATGGCTTTCATCCAGCAATGCGGCTTCGAGTGGCTCGAACTGCCGTTTCCGCGTACTGAGCAGCCACCGTTGGCGTGGCGTCAGAGTCCGCTGGATGCGTTCGGCACTCTCGCCGACCTGTTCGCGCGTTAGCCCGTCGAAGCGGGCGCTAAGTCCAAGAAAAGCTTCGTCGAGCGACGCGCCGTTCTGGTGCACGCAGCGAAACACATCTCGGTCTAACGCGCTTAACCCGGCAATCGAGTCGAATATGTGTGCACGGCCCGACTGGCTGCGGTACCAGTCCACGCACAGCCGCCGCGTCACCGCCCGCATCCAGGTCGGAAAACTCGCCGGCCCACCCAGGCGGAATTTGCGCAGCCGGTGGAACCGGTTTCGGCTCAGCTGCTCGCAAACAAAGACGAAGCAGCCGGCGGCATCGTCCGGGTCGGCCTCCATCAGCCGGACCACCTGGAACAGGAGTCCGGAATAGACCTCGAGGAAATCCGCCCAGGCCTGGGGAGCGGCATCCGAATTCAGCCGTCGCAGAATCTCCGCGATTGGCAGCCGGTCCGCTTCTTTGTCCAATATCGCCACCCCTGGCCCCCGAGGCCGGTGAGAGTGGTCAATTCTAGCACTGGCGGCGCTTCCTGCCTAGACGAAGTCAGGTGCCTTGAGGGCTGTCTTCCGGTTCGAGGAGCGGTTGCAGAAGTTCCCTCGCTTCCGCCTCGCGGTCGCGCGGCACTTGTAGCTGGACCCACTTATGGAGAAACGCATCCACATCCTGAACCAGAGTGGCGATTTGGCCCAGAATAAAGAAGGGAATTCCCGCGTCCTCCAGCAAACCTCTCGCCATGGCAACCTTGATGCGGTCGTTTGTCTCGAGCACCACGACGAGGTCTAGAGCAGGGTCGAAGTTGCTGGCTCGCTCGGGCAGAGGTGTTCCGGCTAAGAGGGGAACGTGGCAGTCGGAGCACTCCGTGAAGCCTTCGCGATATTCAACCTGGCACAGCGGACAATACATGATAGAGACCCTTCCGAAGTGTACCGCTATGGGCAGCCCGGCCCGATCCGTTAGAACAGGTGTCCCATCAGGTCCACCAGCAGTTCGGGGCCGAGCGGGCCAGTTCGCCTGGTTCGCCAGTCAAAGAAGCGCCATTTGGCTGTCTCTTCCTCCAGGCAGAAAAACAGTGCCTGGCTTTTGATCTCGAACCTTTCGAGCATTTTCTGGTTGTAAGCGCGAACTTCGCCTTCCAGGAGGTAAGGGATCAGGAACTTCAAGGTCGAAACCAATTGCGGGGTGGCTTCGAAGGTGATCTGCATCTCACGCCCCTGGGAGCCGATCCGAATAAGATTCACGCCAGGTTCCCTGAACATATCCGCGGCATACACAGATGGCGATAGGTCGAGGGCTGCCCGTGAAAGCCTGGTGTTTACCGAGGAGACGAACTCGGCGCAAATTGAATGTAGTTCGCAGGCACCGCGACGGCGTAGCGCAGCGACGTGATCGGCATCCGCGGAAAAGTGGTCGTTTTTCTTGGCGGCATCAATCTGGCGTGCCAGCCTGGCAATTAAGTCATCCTGGGGCATCGGGGACGGGTGCGCCTATTGTAAAACGACGCGGGCGTCATCGGCCAGCCCGTGGGTGGCATCAGGGCGACGCCCGAGCGCGAAGAACCGTCTATTCCATCGCCACCAGAGGCTGACGGGAAGAGAGGCTGATGGGAAGGTAAAGCTCTTCGAGTATCCCGCCGATCAGAACAATGCGGATTATGTACGCATCTGAGCACTAAGGAAGAGTCAGCTGACCGTCAAAAACGAGCCGAGAGCGCAAATGCAAGGAAAAACCTTAAAGGTTCTGCTAATTGAAGATAGTCCTGGGTACGCCGAACTGGTGCAGGCGTGGCTCTCCCCCGGTGGAGAAATCGCATTTGGCCTGAACTGGACAGACTCGCTGGCCGCAGGCCTCAAACGCCTGACACAGGGTGGCATGGATGTGATTCTTCTCGATCTGGGGCTCCCGGACAGCGACGGATTGGCAACGTTCGCCGGGATCAGGGCTCATGCTCCCGATATCCTGGTGATTATTCTGAGCGCCGGCGACAGCGAGATGCTCGCGTTGCAGATGATACAAGAAGGCGCTGAGGATTACCTCGTCAAAAGCGCATGCAACCGCGAGCTGCTCGTTCGCGCTGTGCGGTACGCCCTGGTAAGACACAAACAATCCGCCAGGAACACTACGGAAGCATCGTCAGGTCAACCTAAGGTCATTGGCGTCATAGGCGCAAAAGGGGGAGTCGGCACTACCACCGTGGCTTGCAGCCTGGCGGCGGAGTTGCGCCGTCAAACCTCCCAAAAAGTTCTGCTGGCGGATCTGGATGTTCATGCCGGCCTGGTTTCATTTCTAATGAACACCAACGCCCAATACTCGCTCCTGGATGCTGTCGGCTTCGTTCATGACTTAGACCATGTGTCCTGGGAACAGTTGGTGACGAACGCTGGCGATGACCTGCATGTCCTCCCTTCACCGGGCCTCCTGGGCAGCGTTGATTTACAGGTGGCCCAGATCCGCCAGGTGCTGACTCTGGTCCGGCCGATGTACGACTGGACAGTCCTCGACCTGGGACGGCTGAACGGCATTTCCGCCGGCATGTTGGACCTCGTAAATCAGCTGTTCGTGGTCACCACCATCGGTATTCCCGCGCTCTACAAAGCCAAGCGCGGCATCGACGCATTAGTGAGAGCGGGGGTCGAAGGCGACCGGCTTCGCCTGATCGTCAACGAAATTGAAGAGACGCAGGCTTTGTCCGGAAGACAGCTGAATCAGGTTTTCGGCGTTCAAGTGTTTGCGAGACTGCCCCGTGACACCGAAGAGTTGCATAAGGCTTGCGTTCTCCGGAAACTGCCGCGCGAAGACAGCGGGATACGCCAGCAAATCGCCGCGCTGGCGCGGAACGTGGCTGGACTCCCGGAGAAGAAGGCCAGACGGACATTCCGGCCACTGTTTGCGATGGCCGAAAAGCTTCGCAAGAGCGACGCGGCCGCCAGCAAGCCGCTCGATTGAACCATCATGACCGAGACCCTGAATACGAACGTATTGGTGCTGCTGATTGAAGACGACCCGGCAGGTGTCGAGCCGATTCGGGAGGCCCTGGCTCATCGGGCGGGCTGGTCCAGATTGCAGTGTGTCGGAAGCGTGGCTACCGGCATCGCCCGCATTGCGGGCGGCGGTGTGAGCGTGGTTCTGCTGAATCTCTCAAAGCCGCGCGGCGATGGGGACGACGGACTGAGCCATTTTCGCCGGCTGCACGCCGGGGCTCCGGGCGTACCGATTGTCGTATTATGCCGCGCGGAGGAGGAAAGCCTGGCCTTGAGCGCCGTGCGCGCAGGCGCCGCCGATTACATGATAAGAGACCGATGCGCTACCGATCTGGAACGCGTCGTGCAATCCGTTCTCGAGAGGCACCGCCGCTCCCTCGAATCCACCCCTGTGGAGACAGCGTCGGGGCGAAAGGCCGGGGCGACGATCACGCTGTTGGGAGCAAAGGGCGGAGTCGGCACCACGACCCTGGCGTTGAATGTGGGCTGTGTTCTGGCGCGGCGAAACAAAGCCATCGTGGCGGAACTTCGGTCAACGCTCGGAACACTATCGCCGTTTTTTGGGCCGCAGAGCCGGACGCGAAATATCACAGGTTTGCTGAATGTGAAACCGGCTGAGTTGGCGGAAACGCAAGCGGCATCCAGCTTGTGGCCCTGCCGGACCATTCCGGGGCTGAACCTTTTATTCGGCCCGCAAACGGTGGAACCTTGCCCGGAACTTGGGCAGGCTCACGCGAAAGCCATCCTTGCCCTGTTAGCGGAGCGGGCCGACTTCGTTGTGGTCGATCTGCCTCCCGTATTATCGGAAGCCAACCGAGCGGTCATCCAGGCGTCGAGCCTCCTGGCGCTGGTGATCGAGAGGGATCCCATCTGCCTTCACGCAGCGAAAATGATGCTGCAGGCCGATCGAATCGTGGAACGTTGCACCGCAGATCGGCGCGATCCTTGTGAGTCGTGCGCCGGTGAACTCGTCCGACTCCATCGCCGAAATCGAAATTCAACTGGGACTCCCGATCTTGGGGGTGATTCCGCCGGCGCCGGATGTGTGTCGCGCCGCGCAGAACGCACGCACTCCGCTGGTGGCCTTTGCTTCCGAAAGTCTGGTGGCGGACAGCATTACCGCGTTGGCGGAAAGGCTGGCTAATTCCGGGCAGATCCCGGTAAGCAGCATGGCCCGCGAGACTGCAAACAAATACTCTTCCCGATAAATCCTCACGCGGGAATCGCCGATTGCGCAGAACGATGATGAATTGGAACCGAAGGCAACGAAGATCCCGATCCGCGTTCCGCACGACGTTCCTCGGGAACCGGTTGCAGAATATCTGGGCCGGGTCGAGATCTCGGGCGATTGAGCTCCAGCGCGATCAGGCTAGTACCGCGCGCCGATCACCTGCGTCAGCCGTAAGTGGTTTCTGGAGTTACGTTCCAATGGGATTCGCGGTTTAGAGGTAACTCATGGCTTGCCATAGAGGCGCTGGATCGCTCACAGAGGGCGAGAAGGCGTTGGGTCAACTCAACGTGCGCGAGCCTGAAAATCTCGTCTGGATGCAGAAACATCAACGGCGTCTTCACCCAATGCGAACGGGCGATGGCGGAGGCGGCCTGCGGGACCACCACGGGCGGCTGCGCTTTAAGCAAGTGCTGAATATCCGCCATTGGCAAAGTGTTATCCAACACCGTACGGTCAACGACGACTCGCTGGACACCCAGGGTGGGTGAGATTACCGACTCGATCTGATACAGCATGGCGACGCCGCAGTTTATCGCCGCCGGCTCCCGGTCGACGATCAATGCCGTGCAATCACAAAGCATCAGGGCCGCGACGACCCCTTCGTCGATGCGCGCCGGCAGATCCAACACGACATAAGGGGACACCCGCCTGGCGGCCGCGATAATGGCCTGCGCGTGCTCGCCCCCGATTGGAGGCTGAACGCCCGGCGAACCCACCGGACCCAGGAGACGCAACCCCCGCACAACTTCCACAAGGTGCCGTTCGAAGTCCGATGCAGTGATCTTGTCCGCCGTTTTCTCCAATAGCGCGTGTATGCCATTTGCCGGCTCGCTCTGCAGGTAAAGCGACAAAGTTCCTGGACCAGACTGAAGCTCAATTACTACGGTGTCCGAGCCGCCCTGCACTAAGGTGGCGGCCACGTTCACCGCCGTCGTAGATGTTCCAACCCCTCCCTTACTGCCGATGAAACCGATCACCGTCCCCGGCTTCGCCAGCGCCAACCCGTCGCGTGCCGGTTGGTGGCTCAAGCGCTCCAAGGCCATATTTATCGCCCGCGCGACGAGCTTGGGCTGAATGAGGTTCTTGACCAGGTAATCCTGTGCGCCGTCTTTTACGGCCTGGATGGCGGTGTTGTCATCATCCAGGCCGGTGAGCACGATGATGGGGACTCCGTCAGCTTTCGCTTGTAGACGCGGAAACGTTTCGTATCCGGCGCTGTCGGGGAGATTCAAGTCCACGAGAATGATCTCGGGGGGGAACTGCTTCAGCAATGCGAAACCGTCCGCGAGAGTTGGGGCGCTCTTTACCTCGAACGCATCTCCAGAGCGAACCAGGACGGCGCTGACCAGCCGTTGATAATCCTGGTCGTCTTCGATAATCAAAATGCGCTTAGAATTGGGCATTTCACTTCCCACTGTGAATCTCATCGATGACGCGCTCAAGCGGCCATGAGGGCCTGTACTGTCCCCAGTAAATCACTGACGGGCCTGCACTTATCGAATTTTTCATCAGCTCCCAGGCAGACAGCTAGCTTCAGATATTCATCGGACTTGCCGGCTCCTGAAACCGCCAGTATCTTCGAGCGGCAACCTTGACGCCTCAGTCGCGTAATGAGTTCGATGCCTTCGACATCAGGCATGACGATGTCCAGGATTACCAACGGAATGTATTGCCGGCCAAGTACGGCGAAAGCGCTTTGACCGTCGGCCGATTCAAGCACCTGATATCCGGCTCCCTCGAGTTGATGGCGGATCCAGACTCGATAATCTCTATCGTCGTCCACCACGAGGATTTCCACTTTTGGCATCGACATGTTCATGCGGATAATGTCCTGGTTAACATATCGGCGGTTCGGCGCGATGCTCTAGGGTGATGTAGCCGTCGCAACCGGCGGCTAAGGCGTTCTCCTATCCCCTTAGAACTCGTCAGAATGCCCAGTATGGGCCGGAGCCGCCTGATGTGCTCTGGCCCTCGATGGCGACGTAGACGGCGCGGCCGTAGAAGAAGGGCAGGCCGAGGTCAAAGCCTCCGGCGGCGGGGCCGCCGAGGTCATTGAAGGCGTTGTTGCCGGTGGCAAACAGCTGGTCCGCGTTGGCGATACTGAAGGCGATAGTGCTTGAAGCGCCGTTGACCCCCGTCGTGATGGCGGAAGCATTAAGGGTAGACGGCGGGCAATAGAAGCTCGTGTTATCGGAGCAGGTCGGAATGCCCAGCTCCCTGGCACTGAGGAAGAAGAAGCCGTTCGAGCCGCTATCGATGAAGCTGTCGGAGTGGTTGACGCCATTGAAGGTGACGGTAAAATTCCCATTCGTGTCCGTGGTATAGACTTGCGCGCCGGTGAGCATGTTATTGGACTGCGTTCCGATGCCAAAGATCAGCGATCCCGACACGAATTGGCCTCCATTGTCGGAGAGGGCGGGGAGAGAAATCAGCACACCGTTGTTGTCCTGAGGGAACAGCCAGACCGGATTTTGAATCTGCTTTTGCAACGCCACGGCCGTGGCGACGCAACCGGAACTGGGGCAGCTAAAGTAAATGCTCGGAAGCTGGGCGCCGGCCGAGGCGCAGGGGCTGCCGCAATCCTGTCGGAAGAGGCCGACGCCGAGAATGCCTTCGGCGCCCAGGAGCGCGGCCGTAGTGGCTGTGCCGCCGGTATCGCCCGCCGCGGGCACGGCCGGAAAACTGGAAGCGCCAATCAGCTGGATGGGCACCGAGGAGGCGGTTTCGCCGGCAATTTGAATATCCGCTGTCGCCACGGGTCCCCAGGCGAAGTTATTATTCGCGAACGCTGCACAGTTTCCGATCGGATTGCCATTCGAGTCGGAGGCCCTTGGGAGCGTGAGAGTAAGGGCTGAGGCGAGAAGGCGAAGCCCGCTCGAGCCCGTATCCACGAGAATATTCGAGATGGTCTGGCAGTTGTTGGTGCCAGGCAGGCAAACGGTGACGCTGGTCAAAAGCTGATTCACGTCGCCGCCCGTGGGACCGACGCCCACTTGGACTGGTTGGATATTGTTGACCGGAGTCGGCGTGTTTCCCGAGCCACCGGTGGACGACCCGGAACTGCCGCTGACGGTAGTGCTGGAGCCGGATCCGGAGCCGCAACCCGTGCTCACCAGCAGGTAGAGGCCGCTCGCAAGCAGGATGGCGTTGCGCATTGCCCGGCCGGTACGCACGGCGCTCACTGCACCACGTCCTGGGAGATGCCGCCCGGCAGGAGATTAGCGACATAAGCGCGGACGCGGAATGCCCGTGGGTGCCCGCCGGTTTCTACCACAAGCGGGCCCGCGTGGATCGAGAGCGGTCCGCGCCGGTTGGTGGACTGGTTGGCCTCGTGGAACGCGGGGAAGTAGCTGCCCAGTAACTGGGAGAGATTGGGCATGGTTGGACCCCGCCAGGAGATGCCAAATACCTTGCCCTCGGGCGAGACAAACTCCTTGAGAATAACTCCATCGTTCCGCTGGATCTGGTGAACCGAGTACCCCGACATTTCGGTCGTGGTCAGAGTTCCCTTCAGGCTCTGCGCATCCGACCGGATGGAATCTCGCGATTGGCCCAAAACGGCCCACGCGGGAATAGTGCTGTTCGCCAGAATCAAGAAGACGGCTGCGATGCTTTTTATCATGATTTGACCTGGCTTACCCTTACATGACGCTGGTGTAGCCTCGAACGTTGCCCACACCCCATCCAAAATATGTAAAAAGATCCTTTGGAAATTCGGATGTCTTATAGCGCACAAAATCTAGTCCCACTCCAGCCCGTCTATCGCCGCACCATTGTGAGGGTGATCTGTGAAGGGTAATGCTGGGAGTGGTGTACCACGTTATGCGCCACCACGCCCTTTACCTCGTCGTAGTTGTTTCCGCCGGTGTTCATATTCCGGTCGAATCGCGGGAAATTGCTACTCGACACTTCGATCCGGATGCGATGGCCGGCGTCGAAGTAGTTGCTCGTCGTCATGGGTTGCAGGGTCACTTTGTAGACCTTGCTGGGCTCCATCCAGGCTAAGGGTTTTTCGTATCCCTCGCGATAGCGCAGCCGCTGGATGGCCTCATCCAGGTTATAGGCCGTACCATCGGGATATACATCGATCAGCTTGATTGTGATGTCGGTGTCTTTTGCGTCCGAGGACACGAACAGGGTGGCTTCGATGGGCCCGCTCACTTCGACTCCTTCTTTCAATGGCTCGGAAGAGTAGACGAGGATATCGGCGCGAGTTTCCATCTCGCGCTGGTCGAACGCGCCTCCCGCGACGGCATTGCCGGTGCAGCAGACGTTGCCGCCATGGGAAGGCACCGGGTTCATAGGATCGTAGACGAAGGCGTCGGGATTGTCTCCGGCGGGCGGGGAAGCGGTCAACCCGCCATCGCCATAGAGACTGTTCGCTTTGCCGCCGCTTGAAAGGAACAGGTTCATCGGCTGCGCGCCCTTGGGCGGCCATGTGTCCGATGTCTGCCACTTGTTCAGACCCATCGTGTAATAGCGAACTTTGGGCATCTTATCGAGGATGTGGTTGTCGTCTCCCTTCAGAAAATGATCGAACCAACCGTAGGTCAGCTCGTCGTAGTCGAGGTGGGCATCGCCCACGTGGCGCTCGCCGACTACGGTGTCCTCGGTGGCCGCTTTGTACTGGCAGTGGAGCGTGGGCGCTATGATCGCATACTGCTGTTCGGCGATGGGAGGTTTTGCCGTCTTCCGAACGTAATTGTAAGCAGCGAGGTTCGGTCCTATGGACACGTCGTACCAGGACATAAACCAAAACCCAGGCACGTTGATGGGCATGTTGTCATGCCACAGCCCGCCGCGATACCACGCCGGGTCGTTGGGAGCCCGCTTGATCATTGCGCCGCCGGTAGCGACCTCCATGCGGTCGGCAAAAATTCCGGGCGGCCCATCCACCGCCTTGATGATGTCCATCACGGGAAGGTGCCGGAGCGCCTTCGACCAGTCCACGGGCGGCAGTTGCTGCGCCAAATCGAATGATTTCGACTCGCGAATCAGATCTTCCTGGGAAGTGTTCGGCGGGAACATGGGTCGCACCTGGTTCTGTTCTCCATAAATCCAAGCGGCGAAGAGCATCTGGAAGGCTCCTCCGCGGTACCAGTTCCCCTGCTCGAAGTACGGGCCAACGCGTCCCACGCCGGCGCCAAATCCTTGCGGAATCATGGCTGCAAACGCCGGATTCCCCTGCGCGGCGACGCCCAACTGCCATTCGGCCGTCGAAGAGCACCCGATGGTCCCGACTTTGCCGTTAGACCAGGGCTGGGAGGCCATCCACGAGATGGCGTCGGAGCCATCAGTGAGCGGAGGACCGAGGATGTCGTAGTTGCCTTCCGAGAAGAAGTGGCCACGCTCGTTCATCTCGACAAAAGCGTAACCACGCTTGACGGCCTCCAGCTCGGAAGTGAGATCGCGCGGCGCGCCATTGCGTACGTCCCAGTAGTTGAAGTTGTACGGCGTGCGGACAAAGATTGCCGGATACTTTTTGGACGTGTCTTTCGGGCGGTAAACGTCGGCTGCCATTCGCTTGCCGTCCCGCATGGGCACCATGAGCTTGCGCTCGATGATAGCGATCGACTCGAGTTTCGTTTCGGTCGCCTTCCGCGCCGCGATATCGGGTGCATTTCGCTGCTGTGCAAGAACGCTGGTAACGGCGGTGAGGACGATTCCTGCTACCAGCGCCATCCAGGCGCCGGCTTTGGTCGAAGATTTCCGTTTTGGATTCATGGCCTTCGTGGATTGTACATCCAATCGCCTCGTTGAAGCCGAGTCCAGCTTTTCGCTTTTCCCTTTGCGGTGCGCGAGTGGTGTATCCTGGAATTCCAAAAAATACAAACGCAGCGTATGGGAGGGAATTTGACGAAGATGTTTTCCGGCAACAGAGCGAAGTGCGCGTGGGTATGGAGTGCGGCGGTGCTGGTTGTCTCCGCCGGTGGAGTTTTTGCCGCAGCGCCATCTCGACTCTACGTTCGCGGCTACACGGTTATTCCGGAGCCCCAGAAAGTGGAGCTGAAGGCCTCGGACTTCGTGTTCGACGACGGATGGCGGTTGGAGCCGGGCGAGGGCGTACGCGCCAACGATATCGCGGTGGTGAGTTTGAAGGAGCAACTGGCAGAGCGGCATGGGCTGAACCTGGCAGGGCGGGGAAAAGCGAAGCCGGTCGAACTCGTGATTCATTCTGGGGCCGTGGAGATTGGGGCAGCTACCGATTCGGACAAAGCCGCGCTGACGGAGCAGGCGTACCGGCTGGAGCTGGGCCCGGAACGAATCCGCATCACGGCGAACGCATCGTCTGGCCTGTTTTACGGGGTCGAGACGCTGGTGCAGCTGGTGAAGCCAGAGCGGGGCAAGTTGTGGCTGCCGGAAGGCCAGATGGTGGATTGGCCGGATGTGGGGCTGCGGGAGATTTTCTGGGACGAACTGGAACACCTCGACCATTTGGACGTCATGAAACAGGCCATCCAGCGGGCAGCGTTCTTCAAAGTAAACGCGCTCGTGCTGCGCTTGAACCAGCATTTCGAATATAAGAGCGCGCCGGCGCTGGTGGACCCGTACGCTCTTTCGGCGGCGCAACTACAGGAGCTGACCGACTACGGGCTGCGCTATCACCTTCAAGTGATCCCGTACCTGGACGGCCCCGCGCATGTGAACTTCATCCTGGATCATGACGAGTACGCCAAGCTCAGAGAGTTTCCCGAATCGACATTCCAGATGTGTTCCACAAATCCCGAGACGTACAAGCTGCTCGAAGGAATGTTCCAGGACTTGATAGACGCCAACAAAGGCGTAAAGTACTTCCTGCTCTCGACGGACGAGGCATGGTTTATTGGCAAGGCCGATAACGACCAGTGCCATGAGGCGGGGCGCGCCAAAGAATTGGGCAGCCCTAGCAAACTGTGGGTGGAATTCACGCAGAAAACAGCGGCTTACCTGAAGGATCATGGGCGCAAGGTGATTTTCTGGGGTGAGGAGCCGATGCAGGCGGAAGATATTCCGCTGCTTCCATCCGGATTGATCAATGGAGAAGTCTACAACACGACCTATAACAAAGCCTTCCGCGCACACGGCATCCCCGCGATCATCTATACCAATTCTCTACCGGACGACTCGTTGTTTCCTTTCTACTATGTGCTGTCGCCAAAGGAGCAGCTACATCCTCGCGAGGGGACGGAGGAACGCGCGACTAGCGTCTTTAACGAGGTTTCTTACACTTCGGCGCGGCAGGAAATGGATATCGTGGGGGTTGGGATTTACGCCTGGGGCGATCTTGGGCCGCACCCTGAGACTTTCTGGTTGGGTTATGCGGTGGGCGCGTCGGTAGCCTGGCATCCCGGCACACCCGATCCGCATGAGCTGACACATAGCTTCTACCGGCTTTTTTACGGCGCGGGCGCGAGCGACATGGGCCGGCTGTATCAGTTGATGAGCACACAGGCGCAGTTCTGGGGCAGTAGTTGGGAAAGCAAACCAGGCGGGCCGCTTGTTTTTGGTTATTCGTACGGCATTGGTCCTTTCACGCCGCACATGTCGACCCTTCCTCTACCGTCCGTCCCAACCGCGGACTATCTGCATCTGGAGCACAACTGGCTTCAGGAAAATACCAAGCGTCTCGACCTGACCTGGAAGTTCATGGGCGAGAATGACGAGTTGATAAACCTGTTGTACAAGAATCTTGAGTTGGTCGAGTTCAATCGTCACAATCTTGAGGTTTATCTGTCGATCGCCCAACTGTGCCGGCAGAATCTGCTGATGTTCAAGGCCTTGGGGGAAATCAGCAACGATCTGGATAAAGCTCAGGAACATGCCAACAAGCTGCATTATGCGGAAGCCGTGACCGCCCTCGACCAGGCACTCGATGTAGCGGGGAGAATCCGCGACGACCGCAACCAGGCGCTGCACGAGGTCACGACGACCTGGTACCAGACGTGGTTTCCGAGAGTTCGCGAAGCCAACGGGCGGCACGTGGCGCGCGCTCCGCAGAATTTCGTCGATACGCAAAGCACCGAGGGCGCCCACCGCCGGCAGGAAGGCCTGGTTTATCTGATCGAGCGGGAATTTTCGCTGCCGTTCGGCGATTGGGTCAACCAAGTGCAAGACGCGAGGAACCGCTATGCGGCGGACCATAAGTTGCCGGCGCGCGAGGGCAAATTCGACTGGCAGGACACCACGACGCTACACAGCCAGGCAGTCAATCGCGAGTTATGAAGCCCGTTAGCGTTGGGGGACGCTTGCTCGATGCGCGTAGATATCTTTCACCGGTACCTGCGCGTCGAACTCCAGATTGAAGAACCCCACCATCATTTCATCCCAGCTCTGGTCGCCCCATGCTACTTCCTTCGTGGGATCGGCGTTGTCGGGGTTATTGGGTGAGTTATCGAAATGAGCCGTGCACTGGATCTTCGTCCCTTTGGGAAGAATCACGGGTCTTGAGAGGTTATACCAAAGCTGCCAGTGCCAGTTATAGCGCGGCACACGGAGCAGCGTTTCGGTTTCACCTGTTGGATAGACGACGCGATATTCGAAATCCTTGCCGCGCCCATGCATGTGCGGATGAAGGCTGGCCAGCTTCACGTCCGTGCCCACTTCAAATTCTGAGTCAACTCTGTAATCCGCCGCCCCCGGCGGAATTTTGAACGTTCCGTTCGTCGCGGACAAAGTGAGCACGCGCTCTTTAGGCGGCTCCTTGGCGAAAACCAAACCGAATTTACTGCGGTCTGTGCTGGCCGTTCCATTAGGTGTGTAATGAATTTCCAAAACCAGATCGGAGCCGGCCTTGATCAGCTTGGCCTGGCCGGGCGGTAGCATCTCCGGTGGTTGGCCTGGCGCGTAGCCCACCAGGAAATCACTCGGTAAAGCGCTGGTATCGACGGGCTCATCCGCTCTGGGCTTCGGCGCCACAAAAAACTCACCAGGCTAGGACTTCGCCGTGACATGGGCCAAGATGTACGGCAAGGGACGCGTGTTTTACTCGGCGCTCGGGCACCGCGAAGCGAGCTGGGACAGGCCCGAAGTCCAGGAGATGTACACCGAAGCGATCAAGTGGGCCATGAGACTGGTGGACGCTGACGTCACACCGCGTCCCGTGCAATAGGTGATCCGCTGAGGAGGCTTTCTGTGATGACTAGAAGATCATTTGCCACAAGCGCCGCTGCAGGAACGGTTGCCATCGGCATGGGCCTTCGCGCCGCCAACCGGCTCAATATCGGCATCGGCACTTACACATATCACGGCATTTCAGTTGATGACATGGTCGTTCAGCTCAAGGCTCTGGGCATCACGGAAATCGAGATGTCGCGCGTCGAGTTCATGTTGATGACGCCTCCCAGCGATGAAATGTGCAGCTCCGCAAAGACTAAGTTTGATAGCGCGGGGATTCGTTGCGTGTCGTACTACGCGGCGACTGTCAAAGACGATCGGGATCTCGATCGTATCGTGAGCATTGCAAAACTGCTGGGGGCACGTAACGTCTCAGGCGACGCGACCGGCGATATGCTGCGGAAAATTGACATTCGCCTTACTAGCGAGGGATTGACCTTCGGCATTCACAACCACTATTTCAAACACAAATTCGCATTCGAGAGCCCGGAAGATGTGCTGAAAAGCCTTGCCGGCCGATCCAAGACCATGGGCGCCACCGTGGATGTCGGTCAGTTCGCATCGTGCGGCTACGATACCGTGGACGCTATTCGCAAGCTGGGGCCTTACTTGAAGATGGTCCATTTAAAGGATGTCGCGGCAGCAGGGGGCGAGGACAATGTGTTGCTCGGCCAAGGCATCGCCCGGATTCCGGAGGTTATGGCCGAACTGCACAGGATCTCATATCGCGGACTCGTCGCCATCGAATACGAGAAAGAAGGCGACGTTACCGAGGACATCCGGCGTGAAGTCGAATTCGCCCGTAAACTGGCGTGACCCGTGTGAGAATCGACAAGTGGCTCTGGGCCGCGCGATTCTTCAAGACGCGCGCTCTCGCTGCACGGGCATGTGAACTCGGCAGGATTGAATCCAACGGACAACAAGCCAAGCCTTCGCGCGAGGTCCGAATCGGCGACCTGTTGCAGGTGAAGACCGAGGGCGGCGATTTTCAGGTGGAGGTCCTGGCACTGAGTGCAATGCGCGGGCCGGCGGCGGTCGCGCGGACGCTTTACCAGGAGACAGAGGCGAGCCGCGAGTCGCGTCTAAAGTTGGCGGAAGAGCGCAAAGCCATGCCGCATTTTGAGGCGTTGCGGGAAGGCAAGCCATCCAAACGCGATCGCCGAAAAATTGACCGGCTTCGGGGTAGAGTGTAACAGCGGAACGTCACATGGCAACGGTTGCGGGAGTGGATTTTGGCACGCTCAGCGTGCGGGTCTCAATCGTCGATAGCGAGCGGGGACGCCTCGGATCCGGAGTGGCTGAATACCCGCTTCACCGGCGCAAGGGCGATCCCGACTATGCCACCCAAAGTCACGCAGCCCAAATGCAGGCTCTCGTGGCCGCGACCAACGCCGCCATTGCAGCCGCCGGGTTGAACGGCCGGCACATTCAGGCGATTGCGCTCGATACCACGGGATCAAGCGTCATCCCGGTCGGCAAGAACCTCGAGCCGCTTGATGATTACTACCTGTGGTGCGATCACCGGGCCTGGCGCGAGGCGGCCGAACTTACCGAAACCGCGCACCGCCTCCACCTTCCGCACATCGACTGGTGCGGTGGCGTGTACTCCTCGGAGTGGGGTTTTTCGAAGCTGTTGCACTGGCTCAGGCATAACCCTGAAAAACGAGAGAAGTTCGCAACGGCGCTGGAGCACTGCGACATGGTTGCTGCTGTTCTTTGCGGCGTCACCGAGGTCGAAAAGATTCCCCGCAGCATCTGCGCCATGGGACACAAATGGATGTGGAACGAGGCTCTGGGCGGACTGCCGGGCGAAGAATTCCTGGCCGCCGTGGATCCGCTGCTGGTGGGCGTTCGCGATAAGATCGCCGCGGGCCTGTACGCTACTTCCAACGCGATCGCCGGAACGCTTTGCCCGGAATGGGCCGCGAGGATGGGCCTGCGCGCAGGGATTCCGATTCCGGTGGGCGCCATCGACGCTCATTGGGATGCGATCGGCGCCGGTGTTCGGCTGGGCGATGTCGTCAATGTAATCGGCACATCAACGTGCATTATGGGCATCAGCGAGCAGAGCACTCTGGTGCCGGGGGTGTGCGGCGTTGTTCCGGGTTCCATACACCCGGCTTACACCGGCATAGAGGCCGGGCTTTCCGCGACGGGCGATATCTTCGATGCGATCGCGCGCCGCGCCGCTACGACTGTCGGCGAGCTCTCGAAGGGACTCGAGGGTTTCAAAGCGGGCCAGACGGGCTTGCTGCGTCTGACCTGGGACAACGGAGACCGTACGGTTCTGGTGAACCCGGAACTCGGCGGCGTGACTCTGGGTTGGAATCTTGCGCATACCGCGCAAGACGAACTGTTTGCCGCCATCGAAGGCACGGCATTTCACACGCGCATCATCCTCGAGCGCATGGCGAAGCACGCCGTGCTAGTCGAGCGCGTGATCAACTGCGGCGGCATTCCACGCAAGAATCCGGTGCTAAACCAGGTTTATGCGAACGTGCTCGACAAGCCGATCCTGGTGCCGAAGGGGGACGTTACCAGCCTAGGTTCCGCAATCTTCGCATTCCTGGCGGCCGGCGCGTTCAAGAGCATTGAAGAAGCGCAGGACGCTCTATGCCCGCCTTACATTACGATTGAACCGGAGGCCGGCAGCCTCTCTGTATACGAAGAACTGTTCGGGCTTTACCGCGGGCTGTACTTTGTGTTCGGAAAAAAGGACTCGGAGCCGGCCGCCCTCGGCGCGGTACTCCCGTCGCTGCGCAGGCTGGCAACATGAAAGTTGCAAACACCTGTCCGACTCGGCAAAGATGTGAGCCATGACCCCGAACATGCTTGGCGCCTATGGCGAATGGGCGGCACAAACGATGCAGGACCCGCCGCGATTGTCCTTCCGGCAGCCGATGTTCGGCGACGTGAACGCGTGGCGAGCCGTAGCGCGGGCGCGATTCCGCGAATTACTGCTGGGCCCGGGCGGCGCGGCGACGCCAGTCCCGCTGTTGCAGCATGAGCTGGAGTTCGACGGGCTGTCGATCGAGCACTTGCAGTGGCAACTCCCGTATGGACCCCCGACGGAGGCGCTGGTACTCAAGCCAGCCGGGGCCCGCGGGAAATTGCCGGGCGTCGTCGGATTGCATGACCACGGCGGCAACAAGTACTTCGGGCTGCGAAAGATTACTCGAATGTCAAAGGACCCGCACCCGATGATGCTGCGCCACCAGGAACACTACTATGGCGGAGTAGCGTGGGCGAACGAGCTGGCGCGGCGCGGTTATGTGGTGCTGGTGCACGATACATTCACGTTTGGGAGCCGGCGCATGCGGCTGGCGGATCTGCCGGGGAACATCCGCAAAAACCTGGTGGAGAGCAATCCGGAGGCCGAGGACGAGATCGAGCGCTACAACCAGTTCGCGGGCGGCCACGAGCACATAATTGCCAAGAGCCTGTTCAGCGCCGGGATGACCTGGCCGGGCGTGTTTGTATTTGACGATCAGCGGGCCGTGGACTACCTGGCGTCGCGGCCGGACGTGGACGCAACGCGGATCGGCTGTGGCGGGCTATCCGGCGGCGGGCTGCGCACGGTAATGCTGACGGGGGCTGATGACCGGATTCGCTGTTCCTGCTGTGTCGGAATGATGACCACGTGGCGCGACTATCTGCTGAATAAGTGTTACACGCACACGTGGATGTGCTATGTGCCGGGTCTGCCGCGCGATCTGGACTATCCCGAAGTGCTGGGACTGGGCGCGCCGAATCCGGTGCTGGTGCTGAATAACAGGCAGGACGAGCTGTTCACCATGCCGGAGATGGAACGGGCAGACCGCATACTCACGGAAGTGTACAAGAAAGCCGGCGCACAGGAGCGCTACCGGGCGAGCTTCTACGACGGGCCGCATAAGTTCGACCGGGACATGCAGACAGAAGCCTTCGCCTGGTTTGACCGCTGGCTGAAGCCAGTCTGAGGGTTGAATCGGATAGATTAGTGGAGTGATCCGACATACTGCGCTGTTGTTGCTCTCAGCCGCTGGGTTCGCCCAGACGGATTGGCCCTCCTTCGGAAATGATCCCGGCGCCATGCGGTATTCGTCCTTGCGGCAGATTCATGCCGGTAACGTCGACCGCTTGCAATCCGCATGGACGTTTCGTACGGGAAAGCCGGGGTCGGAGGCGATACCTATTGTCTTAGACGGTGTGATGTACGTAACCGCTCCGGATGGCGTTTACGCGCTGGTACCAGAGACGGGCGAGTTGCTATGGAAATACGACGCGACGCCAGTGGCTCTGCGAGGACTCGCGTATTGGCCGGGGGCGAGCGGCTCGCATCCGCGCCTCTTCGCCGGAAATGGGCACTTTCTTTTGGCGCTGGATGTGACCACGGGCAAACCAGCGCCTGGATTTGGCGACGAGGGCCGGGTGGATCTGAAGAAAGGCGTGCTGGGGGATTTGAAGGATGGGCGGTACGAGTTGGAATCGCCGCCGGCGGTATTTGGCGACGTTGTCATAACGGGATGCAGCAATGGCGAGGGTTCGCCCAGTGCGGGCGCCTATGGCGACATTCGCGGCTGGGATGCGAAGACGGGGAAAGTACTTTGGACCTTTCACACTGTTCCGCGGCCGGGCGAAGCGGGAGTGGAAACGTGGCCTCCCGATGGCTGGAAGAACCGATCGGGGACCAATACGTGGGGATTCCTGACGATTGATGTGAAGCGCGGCATCGTGTATGTGCCGCTGGGTTCGCCAACTTCCGACTTTTATGGAGCGGACCGGGTCGGGAACGGCCTGTACGGGAACTCGCTGGTGGCCCTTGATGCGCGGACCGGCGAAAAGAAGTGGCACCAGCAGCTGGTACACCACGATCTTTGGGACTATGACCTGGCCGCGCCGCCGGCGTTATTTGATATTCATCGCGGCGGGCGCGTCATCCCGGCTGTTGCGCAGAGCACCAAGATGGGCCTGCTGTTCGTGTTTGACCGTGTGACGGGCGAGCCGGTCTACGGGGTAGAGGAACGGCCGGTGCCCCAAACCGAAATACCGGGGGAAGTAACGTCGAAGACCCAGCCGTTTCCGGTGAAACCTCCGCCGCTGGCCAGAAACACGTTTCGCACGGAGGAGATGTATGACCGGTCTCCGGATCAGGCACGCTTTTGCAAGGAATTGTTTGAAACAAATCAGATGAAGATTGGCGGTCCGTACACGCCGCTGCCGCTCGAAGGCAACGCGCTGTTTTTTCCGAGCACGCTGGGCGGAGGAAATTGGGGCGGGGTATCGGTGGATCCTTCGCTTGGCTTGTTATTTGTAAACGTGATGAACGTGGCGCAGTGGGGCCACATGGAGAAGCGCGGTTCCGAGTATGTGCGCAAGTCGGCTTATGGAACCTATGCTCGGTTTTGGAATCGCGAGACGCGGGTTCCGTGCCAGAATCCGCCTTTTGGAGAGCTGGTCGCGGTCGATCTGGCTTCGGGGGAAATTGCATGGCGATCCGCGCTGGGTAGGATCGAGGCGCTGGAAGCAATCGGGGTACGCGATACGGGATCGGTGAACTTGGGCGGGAGCATTGCCACGGCGGGCGGTCTCGTGTTTATCGGCGCGACGAACGATTCCCGATTCCGTGCGTTCGAGTCGAAGACCGGGAAGCTGCTCTGGGAAACGAAGCTGGAGGCGAGCGGACACACCAGCCCGATTACGTACATGGGACGTGACGGCCGGCAATACGTGGCCCTGATGGCTGAAGGAGGTGGAGCATTTCTAGGCGGAGGGTTCAGCAATAGCCTGGTCGCTTTTGCACTGCCGGACATCAGCCGGAAGCCGTTGCCGGTTTCCGTTTCGAAAGCAGTGGCGGCGGCTGCAGCGGCAAGGCGCGGGATGCCGAAAGTCGGGGCCTTTGCTCCCGTGGAGTTGCCGAGGGGCGGAGCAAAGTCGTTAGTGGAGAAAACGTGCGGCACCGGGTGTCATTCAGTGGAGGTGGTGACGAGCCAGCGGATGAATGAGAAGGAATGGAATGCGGTGGTGCAGAGCATGGTGGCTCGCGGGGCCCAAGCCTCAGACGCGGAGGTGAAGGTGATTGTAGATTATTTGGCGAAGAGTCTGGGGAAGTGAAAATGTAGGTTAACGCCCGAACTCGTTCACCCTGGTTCGGAGGGCGTTGCAGCTAGGGGCGGCGAAATCGACGGGGGCAGGATTTTAGGTTTTGGTTAGACGCTACCGCCAGCAATGGCCCCCACCACCAGAAAAGGCTCAGCCCCGGTCGCCACTGCGTCGGGCAGCGGCGCGTCTGGCGGTTCGTGCGACAGATCCTGCTCGCAGGCGAAGAACCTCACAAACGGCCGCCGCTGTTGCGTGACGTGATCGCGGAGCGTGCCACTCAGCATCGGATATCGGGTCTCGAGCGCGTCAAGGACCGAGCGCTGCGTAGCCGGACCCTCGACATCGAGCGTCACCTCGCCCTCGACGCGCGCCAGCGTCCGAAGGTGCGCCGGGAGCACGACCCGGATCATGGCAGCGTCTGGACCTCGACTGAAAGTACGGCCGGAAGATCCCGGACGATGGGCGCCCAGTTGTCTCCAGCGTCAGCCGATGCGTATACCTGCCCGCCGGTGGTTCCGAAATAAACACCGCACTTATCGAGCGAGTCGATCGCCATTGCGTCGCGCAACACGTTCACGTAGCAGTCGCTCTGCGGCAGGCCTTTGGTGAGCGCTTCCCACTCGTTTCCGCCCGTTCGGCTGCGATACACGCGTAACTTGCCGTCTAGCGGAAAGTGCTCCGAGTCGCTCTTGATCGGGACGACGTATATGGTCTCGGGCTCGTGGGCATGGACGTCAATCACGAACCCGAAGTCGGTCGGCAGGTTCCCGCTGACCTCCTGCCACGACTCGCCGGCGTTGTCCGTCCGCATCACGTCCCAGTGCTTCTGCATGAACAGCACATTCGGGCGCGACCGGTGCATCGCGATGCGGTGAACGCAGTGGCCAACCTCGGCATCCTGGTCGGGGATCTGTTGGGAGCGCAGTCCGCGGTTGATCGGCTTCCATGTCTTGCCGGCGTCGTCGCTGCGAAAAGCGCCCGCGGCCGAGATCGCGATGAACATTCGCTGGGGATTGCTCGGATCGAGAAGAATCGTGTGCAGGCACATCCCACCGGCGCCCGGCTGCCAGTGGGGCCCCGAGCCGTGGCCGCGCAATCCGGAAAGTTCCTGCCAGTTATGGCCGCCGTCGGTCGAGCGGAACAAGGCGGCGTCCTCCACTCCGGCGTAGACCGTGTCCGGATCGGTGAGCGACGGCTCGAGGTGCCAGACTCGCTTGAACTCCCACGGATGCGCCGTGCCGTCGTACCACTGGTGGGTGCCGGGGACGCCGTCGTATACGAACTTGTTACCCACCGGTTCCCACGTTTTGCCGCCGTCGTTGGACCGCTGCATGGTCTGCCCGAACCAGCCGCTGGATTGCGATGCGTATATCCGGTTCGGGTCGGCGGGCGATCCCTTGAGGTGGTACATTTCCCAGCCGGCGAAGTGGGGGCCGCTGATGTCCCACCGTTCCCGCTTTCCATCCGACACCAGGACGAACGCGCCCTTGCGTGTGCCAACCAGTACTCGTACCTTGCTCAATGCCTCTCTCCTTTCTGAGTTATTGCCAAATGCCGACAGCGCGACCCGGTCTCTAAACTCTCGGGTTCCGGAACTCAGTGGGCTAGAGTTTGAAGAAGATCTTGCGCTGGTACAACCAGTAGCACAGATACCACATCGTTAACAGAACCGTGCACGATTGGGCCACCGACGCGAAGTCGCCGAGCCATGTAAAGTTCAGCGTGAATACCCCGACGGCCCGATTGAGCCATCCCTGCAGAATCATGTGCACCGAATAGACGAAAATCGAATTCGCGCCGATCACGACCAGCGGAAACGTCCACTTCCGGTAACCCTTCACTTCCACCAGCCAATAGAACGCGGCCAGCATTAAGAGGACCCAACCGGTGCTGTAGAGCGTGAACGACGTCGTGCAGATCCGCTTGATGATCGGGTTCCATGGATGGATGATCAGTCCGAGGCAGAGACATACCACGGCTGAGACCGCGATAATCCGAAGTTTCTCGCTATGTGACCGCCGGCTTTGCAGCAGTTGGCCCGTCCACACGCCGAACAGGGTGGTCACCGTGCTGGTGAGAAAGTTGATCGTGGTCCAGTCATCCTGATTTGGGTGCCCGAACACATAAATATCGATGACCGCCCCGATGTTGGTGGTTTTCGACAGGAAAGGCCCTTCCGTTCCCGGAAACGCCACAAACAGGGCCCAATAGCCAACCAGGATCAGGACCGCAATCACGGCCTGCCACCGAAACCTCAACTGCATAATCAGGTAGCAAAGAAAATAAGTGATGCCGATCTGCGCCAGCACGTTGATGAGCTGAAAGCTCAGCTTTCCGCCCCCGATCGAAATCAGGATCTGGCTCATCAGGATCAGGCGGAGACTCCGCGCCACCACATGCCAGAAGAGCTGGCGCTTTGTAGCGCCCTGTTCCATGCGCCGCGCAAGCGCGAAGGGCATCGCGACGCCCACCATGAACATGAACGCGGGTTGGATCAGATCCCAGAACGCGATCCATTCCCAAGGCATGTGGTCGAACTGGTTGGCGAGACCCGTGAATGCCGGCCGGCGCTTGGCCAATTCGGCCAGGCCGAAACCTCCCGAAACCAGAACCAGCATGATAAAGCCGCGATACGCATCTAGTGCCAGGTAGCGCTGTTGGGCCGCGCGCTTGGGCGGTACTTCAGCCGCAACGGGAGTGTGCTCCAGGGTTTGCGTTTGCATTTGGAGAAATTGTACCACCGGGTGCGCGCTGCTTGGCCAAAGGGCCGCGGCCGTTCAGACCTGCAGGACGTCTTCGTCCTGCGCCGCCAGCGAGTAAAGAACCGGCGCCAGGAAAACCGATAGCAGGAGCCGGGAGGCCAGGCCGGCCACGATCACGATGGCAAATGGTTTCTGTGAGTCGCTGCCCACGCCGGTGGACATGGCAGCCGGCAGCATGCCAATACAGGCCACCAGCGCCGTCATCATGATCGGCCGCAGCCTTAGCAATGAGGCCTGGTGCGTGGCGCTCACGATGTCACGGCCTTCCAGCCGCAATTTGTTGATGAATGAATAGAGAATCACGCTGGTCTGCACCGCTACGCCCATCAGGGCCACGAAGCCCAGCATGGACGATACGCTGAAATTGGTCCCGGTCAGATACAAGGCCAGCAGCCCGCCGACCGGTTCCGTCACCAGTACGCTAAAGAAAATGATGAGCGGGAATTTCAAGTTCCCATACAGAGCGAACAGGATCAGCAGGATCAGCAGAACCGTCAGCGGCAGAATAATCTTCATTTGCGCCAGCGATGCCAGGTAATCTTTGTACTCTCCGCCCCAATCGAACGTGTACCCGATCGGCAGCTTGACGGCCTGGTCCACTTTTTGCCGGGCTTCGCCGACCGCGCTCGCCAAGTCGCGATTCTCCACGCTGAACTGGATGCCGATATAACGCGAATTCGATTCGCGATAAATGAAAGATGCTCCGTTTTCCACCCGGATGTCGGCAAACTGGCTTAGTGGAAGATGTTGGCCGTCCGGTGTCTCGATCAATAAATTCTTTATGGCGTCCATGTTGTTGCGGAATGGTTCCTGCATGCGAACCACTAAATCGAACTGACGCTCGCCCTGGATAACCTGAGTGGCCGCCGTGCCTCCCAGCGCCGTCTCAATCAGCCCATTGACGTCGCTCACGTTCAGCCCGTAACGCGCGATCTTGGCCCGATCCGGCGCAATCATCAGGGTCGGCTGGCCCAGTTCCCGCACCAAGACGATGTGAGAGATGCCGCGCACCCGCGAAATGACATCTTTCACCTGCTTCGCCTTCTGTTCGAGGATGTTCAGGTCCGTGCCGAAGATCTTGACGGCCAGAGCGCTCTTCAGGCCCGTTTCCGCCTCGTCTACCGCGTCTTCCGCGGGCTGTGTGTAATTGAAGATCACCCCCGGGAACGCCGCGAGCTTCTTCTGAATTTCTTGAATCAGTTCCGCCTTGTTGTGAATGCAGCCGCGCCACGCTCCGTCTTCATAGGACTTCAGGCCCACGTAGAATTCGTTATTGAAGAACCCCGTCGGGTCCGTGCCATCGTCGGGACGCCCCAGCTCGTTAGCCACCGTCGTAACCTGCGGGAAGCTCAGCAGGATGTTGCGGATTTGAGGGGAAAGTTTGCTCGATTCGTCGAATGAAATGGTGTACGGAGTGGTTGCGCGCACCCACAGCGCTCCTTCATCTAGATGCGGCATGAACTCGCCGCCGATGTAGGGGATCAGCAGGAGTGAGGCGCCGAATATCGCCAGGCAGACCAGCACTATCAGGATGCGGTTGCGCAGGCACCAACCCAGCATCGCGCCGTAACCATTGCGGATGAGATCGTAGATCGGCGTCTTGGGTTCGTGTACGTTCTTTCGCAGGAAATAGGCGCACAGCACCGGCAGAAGTGTCAGGGCACAAATGAGAGACCCAACGAGCGCAAACGACATGGTGTCGGCCATGGGCTGAAAAAGCCGTCCGGAAGGACCCGTCAGCACGTAAATCGGCAGGTATCCCGCGATGATTACGGCCACCGCGTAGAAGATGGGCCTTTCCACGTCGTGCGCGGCCGCCCGAATCACATCGACCACGTTATATTGCTCGCCGTCGCGCGCCGCTAATTCCCGGAAGATGTTCTCCACCATCACGACCGCGCCATCCACGATGATTCCGAAATCGATGGCGCCGATGGACAGCAGATTCGCGGGAATGTGTCTCCAGTCCAGGCAGATGAAGGAGAACAGGAGAGCAAACGGAATGGTAGCGGCCACAATCAGAGCGGTTCTTATGCTGAACAACATCAAGCCGAGGACCACCAGCACCAGCGCCATGCCGCGCAGCAGATTACGCTCTACCGTCCGTGTCGTCTCCTCGATCAGATAGTGGCGGTCATAAAAAGGGACAACCTTCACGTCCGGCGGTAGCACATGTTGATTCAGATCGTCGGTCACTTTTTCGAGCCGGTCGATGACCACCTGCGCCTGCTCCCCCACCCGCATCAGGATTACGCCTTCCACCGCGTCTTCCTGGCGCATGTATCCGAACTGGCCCAGCCGCACGGCGTGCCCGATCTGCACCTGCGCAATGTCGTGCACATAAACGGGAATGCCGTTGTGAGTAGCTACCACCACATTCCCTATGTCGGCGGTATCTCGGACAAGTCCCATACCGCGGATGTAGTAAAATTGCCCGCCCTGCGAGTAGAAGCCGCCGCCCGCGTTCGAGTTGTTGCTGCCAAGCTGCTGGACCACTTGCGCCACCGAGACGCCATACGTTAACAGCTTGTTGGGATCGAGCAGCACCTGATACTGCATGGTCGTGCCGCCAAAACCGGAATCGTCGGCGACCCCTTGTACCGCGCGGTAGTGGCGTTCGAACACCCAATCCTCGATGGTCTTCAACTCTTGCGGCGTCCGGTCGGAACTCTGCACTACATACCGGTAGATCAGGCCGCTCGGGCTGAACAGCGGCGAGAGGCCCGGCGCGACTCCCGTCGGCACCGTCGCATTGGGCAACCGCTCGAACGCCTGCTCGCGCACGAAATATGGGTCGGTGTTGTACTGAAAATTCATCTGCACCGAAGAAAGTCCGTACAGCGAAATCGAGCGGAGAGAATCCAATTGCGGAATGCCGTTCATTTCGATTTCGATGGGGATGGTGATCAGCCGCTCCACCTCCTCCGCGGCGTGCCCCGGCCATTGCGAGATGATTTCGACGTGCGGCGGTGAAAGGTCCGGGTAGGCGTCGATGGGCAGCTTCTGGAATGACACCACGCCCCAGGTCATCAACATCAGCGAAGCGATGATGATCAGGAACCGCTGCGAGAGAGCAAAGGAGACGATGCGCGCGATCATGCCGTATCCGCCTTATTGATAGCTGTTGGCAAACTGGAGGAAGAGGCTGCCCTCAGACACCACGTTCTCTCCCTCCTTGAGACCGCTGCGTATTTCCATCTGGCTGTCCTGTTGCGTTCCCAAGACGACCAGGCGCTGCGCAAATTTGCCCGGCTGTACCTCGACGTAAACCAAGGGCTCGTTCTGCTCGTTTCGCAATACGGCGGAGACCGGTACCGTCAGGATGTGCTTTTGCGTCTTGGTGTGGATCACCGCGTCAACAAACATGTCTTTCTTCAACAAACCTCCGGGATTCCGCGTGACGATGCGGACTGAGGTCGTGCGCGTAGTCGGATCCACCAGCGCCCCGATGTACGAAACCGTGCCGTGAAACGTTTGCGCAAAGGATGTGTTGGTCTCCTCGACTGCGTCTCCCGCCCGCACTGAAGGCAGGTCCCGGTCGAAGATGTGCCCTTGTACCCACACCGTCGACACGTCGCTGAGTGTGAAGCAGGCCGTTTGACCCGCCTGGATGAGAAGGCCGGGCGATACCAGCTTCTGCACCACTACACCCGAGATGGGCGCGAACACCGCAAGTTCGGGGTTGATCGTCACGCCCTGGCGCTCCGCCTGATCGATCTCCTGCTTGGTGACGCCGAAGATTTTCAGCGGCTGCAAGCTGTTCTGGGCGTCGGTGGCGGCGTCGTTTGCGTCGGCCTGGGCGCTCTCCAGATCTTTTTGGGCGGCTGCGCCATGGTCAAGCAGTTCTTGCGTGCGCCGCACTACGCGTCGCGCCAGTTCCTCCCGGTTCCGCGCTTTCTTGTACGCCGAAATCGCGTTGGCGACATCCGGGCTGGACACATAAAGCAATGGATCTCCCTTCTTCACGGAAGCGCCGGTATCGACCAGAATGCGGATAATCGGCCCGCTCACCTGCGTGATCGCCTGCGTGGTGTGGTCCGCATCCCAATCGACCGTGCCCGTGGTGCGAACCGTCGTGGACCATGTCCCGCTCTTGACCGGGGCGATCGTCAGGTGCCCAAGCTGCGCCGCGGGCACCGTGAAGAGCGCCGGCTGAATTTGCGCAGGCTCGCCCGAGGGGCCTACCTCCGCGTTTTTTCGGGTTCCGCAATCCGCCAGAAACAGGAGCGCTCCCGCGGCCGCCGTTGCCGCAACCGCCGAACCAACGTGACGGGCGCGTTTCATTGGATCACCTCGCGCCCCACCGCGAGATTCAACTGGCCCGCGGCAGTCAAATACGAACCGACCAGATTCAAGTAGTTCAGTTCAATGCTCCGGTAGTCGCTCTGCGCATTTAGAAAGTCCAGCAGCGACGCCCCGCCGCGCTCATACGCGAACGAAACCGTGTCGCGCACTCTCACCGCTACCTGCAAGTATCTCGCCTTGTATGGCCGCAGCAGCGTCACATTGCTGTTCAGCGTCGCATAGGCCGAGTCGATATCGCTGAACACCTGGGCCTGCGTGGCGTCACGCAGTTTTTCGTTTCGGGTAATGTCCAGCTGCGTCCGCAGCTTTTCGCCCTGGTTCTTGTCGAAGATGCGCAGCGGAATCGAAACGCTGAAACCCACGTAGACCGGAATGGGCGGATTGCGGGCCAGATCCATGCCAAAAGTCGGGTCGGTCGAGCCGTTGGCCACGGCCAATGAGTAATCGGTCTTGGCCTTGTCTACCGACTGCAAAGCAGCCTTAAGGTCCGGGCGGGTTTCGGTGCCGATGCGGCGGCATTCGTCCAGGGGCAGAATCTGATCGCTGAAGTCGTAGGGCCCGGTCACATCGAACTGTTCGACCGGAGTGCGGTCGTACAGCAACATCAGAAGCTGGATTTTGGCGGTGCGCAGATTCACTTCGGCGGTTTGCACATCGGATTCGTATTGAACCCGCTGCAGCTCCAGGCGATCGAGATCGATCTGAGCGATATCGCCGGCTTTATAGCGGTCCCGGCTGACTGCCAGAACTTTGTCCCAGTAAGCCAGGTTCTCCACGGCCAGCCGCAGCACCGCCTTGGCTTGCAGCGTTTGGACGAACGCGCCGCGCAAGCTGAACAGCAGGGTGCGCTCGAGATCGGCCTGGCCGGATTCGGCGATGGCAGTGGCTTTCTGCGCGCTTGCCAGCCGCAACTCGCGCTTGTGCTGGCGTTCGTGGAGGTAGCTGATCGTACCGAACGGGAAGGCATAACCGAAAGGACGGTAGACGTTTCCCCCTGCACTTAGCGAGGGCTGTGTGGCGAACGGGTTAATCTGATCGATGGCCGCCGTGACGTCCGGGTTGGGACGCAAGTAGGCCGTCACCTCCTGGGCCTTGGACTCGTCGATTCCAATCTGTCCCGCGCGCAAAGTGGGATTGGTGGCTTCGAACTTCTCTCGGACCTCCTGCCAGGTCAGCATTTTTTGTGCAAGGATGTTTTGCGTCAGAAAGGACGCCACCAGAACCCCGATGCACACACGGCCCACGGGGCGCGCGGCGCCGCAATATCTAATCCGAAGCAATCGCGCACCCCGGCTCGGCAAAGTCAAACAGAAAGTAGACGTGTCGATTCTCCTTTCCCGCGAATGGCTACACTCATCCGCACACCGTCTCGCGGCACGGTCGCACTCGCGGGCGCGCCGCCACTATTATTGCCGGATAAGTTTAGACTGGGGGCGCGCGGCCGAACGTCGCCGAGAATAGTGGATCGAGGCTGGAGAAATACTCTTCCGCCGGTATCTGCCAGTCCGTAACGACTGAGGGGCGGATGTCGGATAAGTGCGGGGATTGCAGTGCAGGCAGGTGTCCCACGCAGCAGAGGTCGCAGTCGCCGCCGATGCCCATGGTATGGCGGTGCGCTGGTGAAGCTACCGCTGTGCTCACGATCATCACGGCGCATGTCGCCGCTAACAGCAGCACGGCCTTCCAGCAACGTCTGGGAAACACCTCTTACATCGTAACAGCTACCAGAGCCACTCCCACTTAGTGCTGGCCGCTCGGTTTTTCCGAGGGCGTTACGTAACTATACTCGGCCGAAATTAACCAAAGACATATGTACCGCCCGCCGACCGGAACTTTAGACTAGGGAAAGGACCGCGGAATAGCGGGTTGTGGACCTGCCAGGGTCAGGTTGTGACACCTTCTCAGGCTACGAAAGATGCACCTCCCACCGACTGATGGGCACCGGCGCGGCAGCCGATGCCGTGGAATTCGCTGCCGAATCATCATAGCCGCTGCTTTTCTGTTGCCCGTGCTCGCTTCTGCCCAGCGCTTCGCCTTCAAATACTATTCGCACGATGATGGCCTGATCAGTCTCGATGTGCACAGCCTCATGCAGGATCGGACAGGCTATGTGTGGGTCGCGACCTCGGATGGGGTATTCCGTTACGACGGCGCGCTCTTTACCGCCTTTTACAAGGCGCAAGGATTACCGTCGAACCGGGTTGAATCGCTCCACCAGACGCCCGACGGTACCATTTGGGCGGGCACCCGCGACGGACTTGCCCGTTTCGAGCGCGACCGGTTTCGAGCGGTGAATCTGGGCGAGCACATCACGTTCCTGAGCCAAGCCAGCCTCACTTCGGATGCCAGAGGCTCTCTGTACGTCGGCACGAGCCGGGGCCTGTGGATATTGGAGGCGCCTTCCTGGCGTGCCCACAGGCTATATCCTCAAAATTCCTCGGCGATGCACGCCGAAGTATATGGCGTTCATGTCGATCGCGACGGCGCCGTGTGGTTTGGTTGTGGACGGGACCTTTGCAGATATGATAGCGGCAACTTGTCCATAGTCGGCGAGGAGGGCCGCGTTCCCCAGGACATCTGGAACGCAATTTTGACCGATCATAACGGCAGTCTATGGATCAGGAGTTCCACCCGGCTGCTAACCAGGAGCAGGCAGAGCAAGCAGTTTGTGCCCGTGGACAATATCCCGGAAGCGGCTACGCTAGGTAGCCTCTACGCGCTGCGCAACGGCACTTTGCTCGTGCCCAGCCGCTACGGGCTCATGCGGCATGCAGGGACCGGATGGGAACGTATCGGCACCGAGCGCGGCTTGTTTGTCAGCGTGGTTTCCTGCGTTCTCGAAGACCGTGAAGGGTCGCTATGGATCGGGCTGGATGGATCCGGGCTCGCCCGCTGGCTCGGCACGAATCGATGGGAAAGCTGGACGCCGGCTGAAGGTCTGGCGGGAAGCGCAAAGACGATCCTTCGCAGTGCCGCTGGAACGCTGTGGGTGGGGACGAGTTACGCTCTGCAAAAATTCTCGCGCGATGACCGGCCCGGAAGGATCTGGGACAAGCACGACGGGTTAAGCGGGCGTCCTGTCCGGGCGATCGCCGAGGCGCCGGACCATGCGATTTGGTTCGGCACCAATCCCGGCAAGGTATACCGTCTGGACCCGAGGACCGGCGTGGTTCGTAGTTATGGCTCCGAGTCGGGCTTTGTAGGGGCTGGTGTTTCCGGGGTGTGTTGGGATTCCAGCCAGCGGCTCTGGGTCGCTACAAACGGTCCCATTTTCCGAGGATCGATCAGCGGTTCTGCTGCCCGGTTTGAGCGCGTACTCGTACCGGGCGGCCAGCCGGACGAAAGTTTTAAGCGTTGTACGGCGGACCAAAACGGCGGCCTCTGGTTTACCAGTGACAACGGTTTACTGCGGTTGCGCGATGGAAATTGGAAGCGGTTTACCGAAGCTGACGGCTTGAAAACCAATAGCCTCGACGAGGTGATTCAGGCGCCGGATGGCACACTTTGGATCTCGTACGAGGAAAGCGTGGGACTGACACATGCCGCCATTCGTGGGACCGGCATTCAGCTGGAGCATTTTAACAGGGAGAGCGGCCTGCATTCGGAGAACGTGAGCGCGCTGGCCCTGGATACTCGGGGAAGGCTTTGGTTCAGCACCGACGATGGCGTAGACGTCAAAGATGGCACAACTTTCCCGCACTACAGCGAAGCGCAGGGCTTGTTATGGAACGACTGTTCCAGCCATGCTGTCTTCGGGGACCGCGACGGCACTATATGGATCGGCAGTAATCTCGGGCTCAGCCATTTTCGCCCGGAAGCGGCGCCGAGATCCGGCGCTGCAACACCTGTCGTTTTGAGCTGGGTGAAGCTGGGACCGGAATTTGTCGATCCCAACAGCAGTCCGGCGGTCCCGTACGAACGGCGGTCTTTTCAGGCGAACTTCGCCGCTCTGACGTTCTTGAACGAGGCGAATATTCGTTTTCGTTATCGCCTGGCCGGATTTCATAACGATTGGGTGGAGACGCGCGAAAGAATCGCGAGCTATCCAAGTCTGCCGCATGGCCACTACAGATTTGAGGCGCAGGCGCTGTTGCCTGGGCGTCCTCCAATCGCGACGGCGACGTTTGCATTCGAAGTCTTGCCAGCGTGGTGGCAGACCTGGTGGTTCCGCGGAATATCCACGATGCTGGCTCTGGCTTCTTTGGTGGCCCTTTGGCTGAGGAGGCTGCGCCGCTTGCAGGAGATGCACAAGCAGTTGGAACTGGCGGTGGAGAAGCGGACCATCCAGCTGCGCGAAGAGAAGAGAACCGTCGAAGCACAGCGCTATGACATCGAACGTCTGCTGGCTAAGACGCAGGAAGCCAGCCGCTTTAAGGACGAGTTCCTGGCTAACATGAGCCACGAGATCCGCACGCCGATGAACGGCATCATCGGGATGACCGAACTGGTGCTGGACACGGACCTTACCAGCGAGCAGCACGAATTTCTCACCGACGCAAAGATCTCGGCGGAGCACCTGCTGTGTTTGCTGAACGATATTCTCGATTTGTCGAAGATCGAAGCCGGGCGTCTGGAGCTGAGCCCTGTTACCTTCTCGGTGCGCGATTGCGTGAAAACGGCAGCCTCCACCCTGGCCATCAGCGCTGGCCGGAAGGGGCTGGAGCTTACGGTCGATGTGGCGCCGGATGTGCCTGACGAAGTGATTGGCGATCCGTTCCGGCTCGGGCAGGTGCTGCTGAACCTTCTGAATAACGCCATTAAGTTCACGAGCTCCGGATCGATCAGGCTGCAGTCCACGTTATACGATCGGCGGGGCCGGACCGTGACCGTGCACTTCTCGGTTGCCGACACCGGTGTGGGGATTCCAGCCGACAAGATGGACGTGATTTTTGAAGCGTTCCGCCAGGCGGATTCCTCAACTTCCCGGAAATTTGGCGGCACCGGCCTTGGATTGACCATCTCCTCGCGCCTCGTTGGACTGATGGGCGGGCATCTTTGGGTTGAAAGCGAACTGGGCAAAGGCAGCGTTTTTCACTTTACGGCGGTACTTGATGCGACCGACGGCCGGCAACCCGGCCCGTCATCAACCGCAAGAATTTCCGAGGACCAGGAAGAGGCTCTCGGAACCGGATTGCTGTGACGCATCAAAGTGAGGCGTGAATGTGGATTTGCGGATAGCCGGAAACCGCCGCGTCTGCCTCGATTTGCTTGAGAACTTCGCCGGCTTCGCGGTACAACCGCTCCGTATCGATGCCTTCGCACGAGGGTAGGTACAGAGAGAGTTTGCGAAGACCCTTCCTGAGCTGACGAATTGCCCCAGCCGGGTTGTGGCGCTCCCGGTGGTAGAAACCGACTGCAAAGTGAATGAGGGCCTGCAGGAAGAGCCGCCGCTGGCCGCGTTCCGGGCCCCAGACCTCTTCCAACACTTCGTGGCACTCGAAAAACTCAAGGTTATTGAATAGCCGGATACCCGTTTTCAACCGCTCGTCCATCATTCAGGTGATTCCCGAAACCGGAGCACAAACCTTCCTCACCTGATTATGCCGGACCGCTGTTACGGCTGCGCGGTATCTTCCAGGATGACGATCTCAACACGGCGGTTGCGGGCGCGGCCTTCGGGCGTATCATTTGGGCCGCTCGGATGGTAGGGACCATAGCTGGCAAGATATAGACGCGATTCCGCGATTCCGTACTGCCGGCTTAACAGTTCCAGAATTTTCAGGCTGCGAGCCGTGGACAGGTCCCAATTGCTCTTGAAGTGGCGGTTGTGGATGGGAACAGAATCGGCATGGCCCACCAAACTCACTTGGTTGGGAATATCGCGGAGAACGTCCGCGATGCGCGCGATGATGGGCATGGCCTGGCGGTTAACGCGGTCCTCGCCGGACGCGAACAGGATGGCTTGCGGAAGGCTGATGACCAGGCCGCGGGTTTCCAGGCGCAGATCCAGCCCGTGTTGCTGAAGGCTTTCCTCCGCGCGGAGAAGCGTCTGGCGGGCGGCCGTGACGTTCTGCGGCGGCGCGGCGGGGGTGACGCTGGGCTGGCTCGCTGTGATGCGCGGCGGCGCGGCGGCTGGTTTCTCTTTGAGACGAGAAAGGCTCTGAGCCGCGATGGCTACGAAAAAGATTAGGAGGATGGTCAGCACATCCATGTAACTGATCATCCAGCGGTCGCGGTGGGCGGTGGGAGTCTGGTAGTAACTCGGAGTCATTAACGCGCAGCGCTCTCTTTACTGCGATCCTGACCGCCGCCTTCGCGCAGAAAACAGGCCAAGCGCTGGCGGACCAACGACGGCGAGATCCGGTCATACAGGCACAGCCCGCCTTCCATCATCAGTTCCTGTATTTCGAATGCCTCGGCGACCCTTGCCCGGATGCGATGCGCCGCCGGCAGCAATACCAGGTTCGCCAATGCCAGCCCGTAAATCGTCGATACAAAGGCCGTCCCTAGCCCATAGGCCACTGACGTAACCGTCGAGAATTGGCGCAGCACGTCGAGGAGCCCGACAACCGTGCCGAGAACACCAATGGTGGGCGCGAATCCTCCCGCCACTTCCAGAATCTTGGCGTCCGCTTCCCCTTGCCGCTCGGTGAGGCGCAGCTTATTTTCGAGAGCCGATTGCAGTTCCGCGCGCTGGTTTACGTCCAGGGCAAGCAGCACCAGGTCCCGAAGAAACGGGTTGCTCGCGCGGTCGATGGCTGGTTCGAGGGCCAGTAATCCTTTAACACGGACGATCCTCGCGTAGGAAACGATCTCGTCGATTAGAGCTTCCCGGTCGACGCTTGGTGTCCGGAAAAGCTCGAGCACACGGCGCCCGGAATAGAGTAGCGCGGTTCGCGGCGTGGTAATGAACGTGACGCCGATGGTTCCGCCAACCACGATCAGGAGGCCCGTGGGCTGAAAGAAGTAACTGAGGCTGACGCCGGTGGACGCGATCCCGCAGGCGGTTGCGATCAGGGCAATGGCAATGCCGGCCAGCATCCATACATCAATACGGTTGCGCGGACCGGGCACGTCGCCCTCGGCGGTTGGCTTGAGCCGGGGCAGGTCTCTGAGGAGTGCCTGGGAGGTAGACAAAAGTTATCTCCTGGGAACGCGGACAGACGTCCGGCATTCACCAAGCGCGAGATGTTGCAGGTGATGGGCCAAGACCCTCCCGGCGTAAGCTTATGATTGCCGATCGCGGCGCGGTTATCTCCTGTCAATATTCTGACAACCGTCAGTAACTTGACGTCAGATGGGTATCCACTAGCGCACTACCAGTGTACACCGCTACTCCTGCCCCAGTTGCGTTGCTAACTCTACCGCGCGCTCGTACAGCATGCCTGTGTCGCTGCTGCAGCCCAGAAACAGCATGCCGCGCTCCTTCCAGAACTTCGCCAACGGCGCGCTGCGCGTTTGCGTTCCGGGCGCGATGCAGTGCTTGCGGCAACTGTCGCGCACCGCTTCCATCGCTTCCACCATTTTGGGATGCTGAAACTCGCCCGGAACTCCGAGCGATATGGAAAGGTCCGCCGGCCCCACCATCACTGCGTCGATACCCGCGACCGCCAGCAGCTCGTCGCGGGCCTCGAGCGCGCGCCGCGTCTCGATCTGCAGCACCACCATCGTATTGGCGTTCATGTGCTCGATGATCTGCGAGAAGCTCAACGGCTCGTAATCCACCTGCACCGCCGACAGGCCGTAGCCGCGTATTCCCGCCGGCGGAAATTTGGTCCAGCTCACCGCGCGCTCCAGCAGGTCCGGCGACTCCACCCGCGGAAAGATCACCCCCTGCGCGCCGCAATCGAGCGCCCGCGCCACCAGCGCATACTGCAGGTCCGCCACCCTCACGATGGGGCTGAGGCCCGCCATCACCGAGACGCGGCAGATGTCCTGCACCGTCTCGAGATCAAATCCGCCGTGCTCGGTGTCCAGAAAGGCCCATTGGAATCCCGCGGCCGCCAGCATTTTGGGAATCTCCGCCGACCGCAACTGCCCGAAGCCGGTGCCCAATTGCAGCTTTCCGGCGCGAAGGTTCTGTTTCACAAGGTTTGTGCGCATGAGCCTTCATTGTATTGCGTTTGCAAAATAAGTCAGCCTGAGGACCCCTCATTCCGCGATTGCTAGTACGCTTTCGGAGGTCCGGACATCAAGCACTCGGTCGGAGATGGCGGGTTTCGACAGAACGATTGCTCCCAGCTCGTTCGTGCCCAGTAATTCGAATTGCGGGCCGGCTTTGATGACGAACGTCTGCCCCTCTTCATTCGTCACGTAGATCTTGCCACCGGCCGCGATTGGCGATGAGGTAAATGATCCTCCGTTGCCGAGCCGTTGCTCATACAGCTTGCGCCCGGTCCGGGCATCGTACGCCTTGAAGATGCCCTGACTTGTCGACGCGTAGATCAGCTCGCCGTACACGACTGGTGTCTGCAGATACGACCCGTTGCGCTCTTCACTCCATGCCAGACCGGCGCTGATGCTGGAGCCGGGCGCGGGCGTAATGTCTCCCGACGCTTCCGGGCGGATCGCGTACAACGGAGCCCCACTTCCGTGCGCATTGGCGACGTAGATCAATCCGTGCGCCATGAACGGTGTGGGTACAGGTATGTCGCCGCCCGATTTCAAACGCCAGAGTTCCTTGCCCGTTTTGAAGTCGTAGCCCACGATGTATGGGTAGCCGTTGGCCACAATCTGCGTCCGACTGCCCGTCTGGAAAACACCAGGTGTGGCCCAACTGCAGACCGATACGTCGGATCGCGGCACGCGCCAGAGTTCGCGCCCGTCCGTCGCCCGGAACGCCGCGAGAAAGCCATCTTTCTTGCTGTCGGATTGAACGATTATCGTGTCTTCGAATAGCACGGGCGAGCTCGCGAAGCCCCACGAGAGCGTGCGGTCATCGGATGGCGCCATGTCGAGCGTGCCCAAGTCCTTCTGCCACTCCAGCGTGCCGTCGAGTGTGTAGCTGTAGAGACCTTCGGAGCCGAAAAGCGCGATCACGCGTTTGCCATCGGTGGCGACGGTTGTGTTGGCGTGCGTCGCTTTGGTGTGGCGCCGGGCCCTGGGCTTACCTCGATGCGCGGTCTGGCGCCACAGAACCTTACCGGTCAGGTTATCGAGACAATAGACTACCCATTCCTGCTCGGCGTTGTCATCCGCCGAGTCGCCGCTGCCGTACAATCCGACCTTAAGGGGAGCCTTTCCCGCGCTCGACATCGCAGTCGTGACGAACAGCTTGTGCCCGAGGATCACCGGACTCGAATGACTCAGTCCGGGGATGGGCGTCTTCCATCTGATATTACGAACGGGAGCCGTGCTCGCATCGCCGTTCCAACTCGTGGGCGCTGCGCCTTCCCCAACGCCGGCGGCACCTAGCCCGCGATACGCAGGCCAGTCCGCGGCGGATAGAGCCGAAAGCAGGCAGCCGGGGCTGACGACGAACCTTTGCGACCGCATAGATAGTCAAGAGTACCTCAGCTTACTGAACGCCATATTAGCCATAGCAGCCCAATCACAAATCCAAGCGCCGCTTGGTATTCCCGGTTTTTTCGGTATAGCGACCAGCGGAACCGTTCGCTGCCCGAACTCGCCTTTCGCCCAGGAAAAAGCAGGGAGACCTTTGACGCATAGGTCGGATACTCGGGAAACAGCTCTCTTAAGTGCTGCTCTTCCAGCATGATCGCGGGGAGGTAAATCAACACGAACACGGCAGTGAACAGCAGCGCCAGGCCGAGGCTGCGGCAGGCGACGGCCAGGCCCGTGGCAACGATTAAAGTGCCTAGATACAGTGGGTTACGCGTATAGGCATACGGCCCACTGATGGCAAGTTGCTGATTCTTAGCCAGATGCCCGGCCGCCCACGCGCGCAGGACCAGGCCGGCGAGCGAAATCGGAACTCCAACGCTCAGCGAACGCCACGACGGGTCCGCAAACCAGGCAAAGGCCGCGACCAGCAGAAATCCGGCCGGGACGCGCAGGCGGGCGACAAAGTCGGCGTAGGGTTTGGGAAAGGGGCCGCCGCGGTTCACGGCGCGGCAAACTCAGTCGAGCGGCTGCTCAGTTGCGCTTTGAGGGCTTCAAAAACGCGATCGGGATCGATATCGCGCATGGCAGGGTTGATCGTCGAGAGGCGCTTATAAGTGGTAACTGCCCGCGGACTGCGCAGCACGGAAACGCTTTCGCCGTACGGGCCGTTGCGCGCCGGATCGGTGGGGCCGAAGATGGCCACGCCCGGCTTCCCGAGGGCTGCGGCCAGGTGCAAAGGTCCGCTATCGACGCCGACCACGGCCGTGGCGCGCCGGGTGGCGTGTATCAACCCGTCAACAGTGGATTGATGCGGCAGGGCGGCCGCCACGCTCGCAAAATCATTGGCGCCGGGCGGGCCATTCAGCACCAGCGGCAGCTCCAGCTCGCGCTCGAGACGCGCGGCCAGCCTGGAATAGAACATGAGCGGCCACTGCTTGTAACGCCATCCGGCGAGAGGGCTGGCCAGCACGAAACCCGATGCCGGGAGCTCACCTTCAACAGAACCCTCTGGAAGCGGGAAGGTGCGCAGGATACTCGCCGCCCCCGCATCGGCCGCCAGTTCGAGATTGCGATCCACCACGTGCGCCGCGTGGGCCAAGGTGTGGTTGGAATAAAACAGCGCGGCGGCCCGCTCCCGCAGTTGCGACTGATGAAAGCCGAAGATGCGGTCGGGCCGGGCCATCGACGCGGCCAGCGCGGACTTCACCAGGCCTTGAAAATCAATGGCGAAATCGAATCCGCCGGAGCGCAGTTTGCGCCAGGTTCGGATCCACGCCCGCGGGCTGCCGCGCCGGAAGAT